>ERZ780139.2734-NODE-2734-length-12716-cov-3.789195_pt1 | contig 12716 bp, 10 predicted proteins | sample MGYA00511476_ERZ780139 | MGnify/ENA primary metagenome ERZ780139 (study PRJEB29588, sample SAMEA2158190) | human gut metagenome | biome: human gut; feature: human-associated habitat; material: faeces | place: Denmark | collected 2008/2010 ... | reverse complement strand
TCTACGAATTCCATAAACTCGCGATTGACGAACTCGAGGCGTTCGATTACGAAGAATACAAGAAAAACGGCTTTAAAGTAAATAAACTCGGCGATTACGACCTTGTTCTGGAGGATAAACCTGAATAATCGTCTGAAAACTTTTCATGGAAAATATTAGTGATAAACAGGGATAACGAATGGGATCCCCGTATTTGACGAAAAAATAAAAAACGATACCGTTTTCTGCGATGTGATATGCACCCCAAATGTGCGTTTTCCATAGGGATTAAAAAAGAGCGAAGACTTTTGAAAGTCTTCACTCTTTTTATTGGTCGAAAATTCTTCATTCATCTTACTTATACTTATATCGCGCTGATAACTAAGTACTCATAAAAGTTTTGTACCCCTATAACAACCGAACCGAATTGGCATTTAATTTTTACTGTAAGATAATAACTCGGAATACCGAAAAAAGGCTTTTCGTCCTTGCTAATCAGTTCGATATACCATAGATTTATATGAACTTCTTTTTTTCCCCAACTGTTGCAATTAATAGTATAATTCACCCCGCAATATAAAAAGCCGAGACTCGTCTCGGCTTTTGCTTTACATTGAAATTGCTGCTTTGAATTCTGAATTTATTTCTTAGGCTATTATGTCCATTTAATTGCTCAAACCCCTCAAGCATAGCCTCAAGAATAATTCCTTCCGAGCCTTCGCCGATATGCTCCTTTGCCGAAATAACTTTTACGCCGTTTTTCTTTAAAATATTTTTATAATAGGCAGAATCGTAACGATTTCTCGCAAAGCGATCGACTTTCCATACAATAACCGAATCGAAAACTTTGCGATAACTGTCTTTGATCATTTTCTGAAACTCGGGGCGATTATCCGTTTTTGCCGAAAGCGCGCGATCGATATAATTGCCGATAACGGTTATGCCGCTTTTTTCTGCGAATTCCATACATTCGCGAAGTTGTCCTTCATACTTTCTTCGCGTTGATTATCGCTTGAATATCTTGCATATATTACCGCTTTCATTTCATTCTCCGTTTTTTTTAAGTGTTTTTTGTTGGCTTTATTTCAAACAACTATTATCCAATAAAAAATCGTATAATCCCACGTGAATAATGCCGCTGTCGTCAAGCCACAGTTTCATTCGGGTTTTTGTTACTATTACTTTTTTGAAAAAATCACGCGTTGCCGTCAAAGGACGAAGTTCTGTTTTTTCTTTATTCGCATCATCGATATTAAGAGCAGATTGAATATAATATTTATTCATTCCGTCGTTTACCACGAAATCTATTTCGCACTGAATCTGATGTTGTTTTCCGTCCGTACCTTTTGAAGTGTATTGAACCACTCCGACGTCAACGGAATACCCGCGGGCGAGAAGTTCGTTGTAAATAATGTTTTCCATTGCGTGCGTTTCTTCCTGCTGGCGGAAATTTAAGCGCACGTTTCTCAGCCCCATATCGGTGCAATAATATTTCGACGGATACGAGAAATATTTTTTCCCTTTTACGTCGAATCTTTTCGCCTCGTTAAACAAAAACGATTCTTCAAGATAGGTAAGATAGGTTGAAATCGTTTGCGAATTAACGTTGATATTTCTTACCGATTTCAACGTATTCGCAATTTTTAACGAGTTGGTAAGCGAACCGACGGAAGAACATAAATCGTCCGTTAAAACCTGCAAAACTTCGGGCATTGCAACGTTATAGCGATCCTCGATATCCTTAAAATAAACTTCCTTAAAAAGGTCGGAAAGATATTTCATTTTTTCACGCGGAGTCTTTTTCGATAAAACGAGAGGAAGCCCGCCGTAAAGCGCATATTCTTCAAACGCTTCCGCTTTATCCCCGCCCGTGTACGCATAAAATTCTTTGAACGTAAGCGGATAAATTCTTACTTCGTCGCCGCGCCCTCTGAATTCCGTCATAACGTCTTTCGACAGAAGTTTAGAGTTACTGCCCGTAACGTAAACGTCTACGTTGTCCTTGTGAAGTAAACCGTTTAATACGCCGTAGAGAGGAAGCGGTTTATCGCTTTTCAAGTCTTCTTTTTTTATTGCATATTGCACTTCGTCTATAAAAACGTAATGCATCAAGTCGTTATTGCTTAGTTTTTCCCTAATATATGCGGATAATTTTTTCGGCTCGCGAAGTTCTTCGTTTTCTTCGTCATCGAGAGATATTTTTATAATATTTTCTTCCGAAACACCCTGAGATAAAAGGTATTCGTAATAAATATTAAATAAAAGATAACTTTTTCCGCATCTGCGAATACCCGTTATAACTTTTATCAAACCGTTTTCTTTGCGATTGATAAGTTCGCACAAATAAGTTTCTCTCTTAATCGGGTTCATAAAGCCCTCCTATCGTTTTGTAAATACAACATATGTATCGACCAACTTTCAAAAATATTATAGTTCAACCGAAAATAAAAGTCAAGCCAAAATAAGTAAGAAAGATAGTGTAAATTCACGAATTTAGTCGGAAAATTTTTATATGAAGATATAACCTGAAAATGCAATAGAATAGCACGGGAGTTTGCGAAAGCAGACTTCCGTTTTTTATATCGTAAAGTCGCGCTGATAAAATTTTAATCCGTGCGGATTTTTTTGCAAAAAATAATAAAAATTTTGTGAAAACGGTTGCAAAACGAAATCTCGTGTCCTTGGGTATTATGGAGGGGTATTTTTTTCGCGTAAAATTTTTTTGAAAATATTGCTGTCAGATCGTCAACTTTTACATTTTCGTGTGCTTGTTATATATGGGAGCAAAAATTTTTTATATACCCCGAACTTTTGGAATCTCGTGTCCTTGTTTATATGGAGAGGTTCTATTTGCAGCAATTTTTTTGTGGAAATTAGAAAAAAATATAAAACGGGTTGTAAAATCGCCGTCGTATTTGGATACCACTTGCAGGACTTCAAAAAAAATTTTGAAAACGTCAAAGTTTTGGTCTGAAACCTTCCAATTATAGTGAGGGAATGAAAATTCAACAGAGAAAAATGTTGAAATATTTAGAGGGAAAAGACGAAGTTTAAGGTTGTAAATGTCCAATTATATAGAGGGGTAAAAAATCTAAAAGGAGATAAATTTTATGAAAAATTATAATCGGTATCGCCCGCCGTAGGCAATTCACAAAGCCACTCGCAACAGAAAAGTTGTTGCATTCTGCCTTAAAAATATAAAGCAGGATAAGGAAAATCCCACAACGGGCTTTTCGACAACGGAAGCAAGCGGGCTTGAAAGGGAAGCTCACAGAGCGGAACGCTCGTTCTTCGATATGACGGGCGGCGAGAACGTGTATAAGTACATAACGACGGAGGGTAAAGTCGCGGGCAAAAAGACGGGGAAAATAACCGCGCTCGAATACCTGCAAAAGTCAACGGGCGTATTTAACGGCGGCGGACTTTTATCGGAAGAAAAAGTCGCGGAAATGAAAGAACGATTGAAGAATAACAAGGGCAATATATGGCACGGTTTCGTGTCGCTCAATAAAGAGCAGTCGTATAAAATCGACACGCCGGAAAAGTGTATTGCGAAAATATAAACGTTGCAGAAAAATAGTAGAAAAAAGCAACCTATGTTCCGCCTTTAAGTTCGTCGCCGTTTAAATGCAGTTCGGTTTGCTTGTCTGCGAGAATTACTTTCGGAAACAATTTCAGCGTTCCGGTTATTTCTTTTCACCCATAATAACTTTAACGGAAGCGGTAGGGGCGGAAGATAAAATATATTCGCCGTCAAACTTTTCGCCGTTTATTAAAATTTCTTTTACGGAATTTCCGCAACCTGCGGAGTTGTCTATTTCGATCGTGTATTCGCAACTGCGGAAACGCCTTTTAATAACGGTTTTTTTCCATTCGTCGGGTATGCACGGCATGATTTTCAAACCTTTATAACACGGCTTAACGCCGAAAATATATTCTTCCAAAGCAATCATCATCCAGGAAGCCGTACCGGAAAGCCAGGAAACTCCCGCTTGCCCGGCGTCGAGAGCCATAGGCGCGCGGATGTTGGACGAATAAATATAAGGCTCGGCGTTGTATTTTTCCACGCCGAATTTTTTCACTATATTATGCGGTATGAGTTCTTTATAAATCTTATACGCCTCATTATTGTTGCCGAGCATACATTCGGCAATAATCGCCCAGGTGTTCGCATGGCAGAATACTCCGCCGTTCTCGTTTACGCCGGGTTGAGCGAACGTAAGTTCGTGTTCTTTTGACGGGTAATTTCTTTGAAGCGGCGGGTAGAGTTTAAGTAAGCCGTAGCCGCAGTCGAGGGTAGAAACGGTGGTTTCCATACATTTGCGAAGTTTTTCCTCGTCCGAACAGCCCGACATAACCGCCCAACTTTGCGAGTTTATCCAAAGCGCACCGCATTTTTCGTTGCGGTTGCCTATCTTCAAGCCTTCGTCCGAAACGGCGCGGATAAATCTGTCTTCGTTCCAGCAATAATCATTAAGGACTTTCTCTTGTTGTTCAATAATTTCGTCCAACTCATCGTCGTTTTTGCCTGTAATCTCGTAAATTTCCTTTAACTGTTTGCAGGCAAGCACGAGCATTTGCGAAACAAAAACACTTTCGCCTTTGCCCTCTTTGCAAACGTTGGAAAGCATGTCGTTCCAATCCGAACCGAGCATAAGTGGCAAACCGTGTTCGCCGAGGTGGTTTATCGTATATGCAACGGATTTTTCAATATGTTCCAAAACCGTACCTTCGCCGCCGTCGTAGTATGGGGCGGTTTTATATAAAAAGTCGGTTTTTCCGCTTTCGCAAATCACCTTATAAACGGCGTAAACAAGCCACAAATGGTTGTCGCTTCGGTCGCTTATAAGCGGTTCGCGTTTTTCAACGGGGTAGAAATAGTGGTTCGTTTTGCCGCAGTTGTATTGTTGCCCCAAAAGCAGTAAAATTTTCTCTTCCGAAGCGGGTAAATCGTACAAAATATTCGCTAAAACGTCCTGCGCGGCATCTCGCATGCCCACGCCGCGGACAGTCCCCGTCGCGTAAAACGAAATTTCGCGGCAGACGAGGAAATTAACGTAAGCCTGCAGGGGGTTGAACACGTTCGCCATACGCTGCATATCTTTATCGGGAATATCTACCGAGAAAAACTCTTTGCGGTTTTTCAGCCGATTTTTAACGTTTTCAAACTCTTTTTTTGAGTAATTTTTTTTACGCAGTTTTTCAAGTAACGGTTCAACGCTTTCGGTCTGACCGTAAGTACCCAAAAACACGCTTAAATTCTGCGGTTTTTCGCTTACCGTCAAATCGAATTGCATAGCGAACAACGCTTCGCCGCCTTTAAGGTCGCTGTTGCCGCAAGAACCCCGTTCGAGCGAAATCGGGTTTTTAAAGTCGCGGTAACTGCCCATAAAGCTTTTGCGGCTTCCGTCGTGAGAAACAGAACTCATATTCGCGGCGAAAAACACTTTGGGCGTTTCGTCGGGGCGAGCCTGCGCGTCCACGAAATATTCGTATGAAAGACTGTCCGTCTTTTCGTCGTATAAAATATTGTTGCTCGCCTTGCAGTAGCACTGCCATTGCACTTCGCGGAGATATTCCATAAGCCCCATTTCGCGGCAGGCGAACACGCTTATCTCGCGAGGGGTGGCGGAGGAGATATTAATATCGTAAATAAGAACGTTTTCGGTTCCTACAAAGCAGTTCAAATCAACCGTCACGCCGTCTTTTTCGGCGTGAAAACGGGTGTAACCGAAGCCGTGCGCCGAGTACCACTTATCGGGTTTAACGTCGCAGGGGATAACGGTAGGATTCCATACCTTGCCCGTTTTTTTATCCTTGATATATATAAACAGTCCGTTTCCGTCGGTTGGCAGATTGTAAAAATTATATCTGCCTATACGCCATATTTCGGGCGATTTATACCAACTTAAAGATCCGCCCGCCTGCGAAATCATAGTGAAAAACATACCGTTCGTAAGGTAGTTCATCCAGGGCGACGGCGTATCGTGGCGGTGAAAAATCACTTCGCCTGCGTTATCGTCAAACTCGTAATATCGCTTAAAATCCGTTACCATAAGACACTAACCCCAACTATCGTAAAATCCGGCTCAACCGGTATTACTTATTGTAAAACATTATTCTTTGTTAGTAAACGAAAAAAACGCTGCGCGGAATAAATAATAGAAATTCGTAAAAAATAGTAGAAAAGAATATTTACATATAGTGGGTTGCATGATACAATTTATGTGCCAAATAGGAGTTTTGGCATAATAATATACCATGATTTATGGAGGGAATATGAGAAAAACTCTATTGAGAACACTTTTTATGGTTTTAATCATTGCAATTGCATGCTCGTTTGCCGTTGCTTGTGATTTTAGCGACGGTGGCGATCAAAGTCAGAGTACGCATGAACACGTTGCAAGCGGAGAATGGCAATCGGATGCAAGTCAACACTGGAAGGTTTGCGCAGAAGACAATGAAAAAGTTGACGTTGCAGATCACACGTTCGGCGAATGGGTGACCGACGAGGCGGAAACTTGCACGGAAAAAGGTAAAAAACATAAAGAATGTTCGGTTTGCAAATACAAAGTCGAAGAAGACATTCCTGCAAAAAATCACGATTATGTTTATACCGACAACGGCGACGGCACGCACAACGGCGTTTGCAAAAACGACGCGACGCACGTTATTGAAAATCAGGCGCACACGCTTGGCGAATATGCCGGTCACGATGCCGATAAACATTGGAAGGTGTGCGAATACTGCGAAGCGAGAGTGGAAAGCGAACACAAGTTTGTCCTGAAAGGAGATTCTTATGCTTGCGAATGCGGCGAAAGTATTGAGATAGTTGCTAAAGATCTTTATAAGGTAAACAGCGAAACCGAAGCGGAAAGAAAAACGTTCGAAATCGACCTTAAGGTTAAAGAGACCAACGTTCTTATCGAAAATCAGGAAATCGGCGCGGAGAACTTCACGGTAAATCTCGGCGAGGCATATAACGGAAAATTGTTGTCGGCTAAGTTCGGCAGATTTGAAGTTGAAGGCGTAACGCTCGCGGACGGTGTGCTGACTCTTCCGAAAGATACGTTTACCACGGAAGATGTCGGCGAACAAACTATATTATGCGTTGTTGAATGTAATGACGGAGTTTATAAACTCACGCTTCATGTTACGGTTGCAACGCGAGTTATTTCAAGCATAGATGAATGGAATACCGTTTTAAGAGATCCCGTATCCGTGAATACGAAAGAAAACAGCGGTATATATGGCTATTTTACACTTGCAGGAGATTTGGATTTTAACCATGAGGCGCTTCGTGATCCTTATATAGAAAGCGATGACGGATCATATAGTCTTGCTATCAAGTCAAACTATATTGATGGAAAATTGGGGTTCGCCGGCGTTTTTGATGGCAGAGGATATACTCTCAAAAACTTTAACACCGCTAACCCGTTCGGATTATTCCCGATTGCAAGCGACGAAAACACAATTAAAACGACGATTAAAAACCTTGTCGTTGATGATGTGTGGCACGATAACGGTGTTGTACGCGCCAATATTTTCGGTCATAGTCTTGCGCATGTCACATTTGATAATATTACTATAAACGTAAGTAAAACTTCTCTTACCGGTTCTTTAGTTGATCCCGGTAACGGAACTTTGGAAGGTCGCGGCTTTATTTGCGGCGCTTACGCAAATAAAAACGTTTATAAAAACTTTACCGTAAATGCAAGCGGCAGCACGATTTCCGCATTGTTTGGCTGGTGGATTAAACGTTCCGGCGCGGCTGATGACAATGGCGCTATCATTACTTGTGAAAACTTTGTGGTAAACGCAAAGGAAATAACTTATTGGGGTAGACTTGACGGCGAAGGCGATCCCGCTATGGCTCCCACGGACTATCCTATAGATAATCTTACCTACAACAAAGACGTCGTAAACGAGATAGAAATAACCGACAACGGCAATCGTTTTGTTGTCGATCTTAAAGTTGCGGATACGACAAAGCCGCTTGCGGAACAGGTTATCGGCGCTACCGATAATATCGAAATCGATCTCGGTAACGATTACGGAACGCTTGTAGGCGTCAAGTTTAACGGCGAAAAAATCGAAGGCGCAACCGTTGCAGAAAACAAACTTATCATTCCCGTAACGTTTTTCTCTGCGGGAGCAGTTGGCGAGAGAGACGTAGAGGTTACTATGCAGAAAGATAAAGCGGTCAATATTCTTTCCGTTAAGGTTCTCATAGTTACCAAAGCAATAACTTCGGCTACCGATTTCAAAGAAAACATTACAGATAAAACCGCGACTTACGGCTATTTCGTGCTTGTCAACGATATAGATTTTAATAATACGGCTCTTGAATTGCCGTCGTGGTACGATACGAAGGTTTCGGCTGGTTTTAACGATGGAACTATATATCCCGGTGTTTTCTTTGCCGGTGTTTTCGACGGCAGAGGGTATAAAATCAGAAATTACAATACCGGCAGTGACGTGGATGGCGGCAGATACGGATTGTTTGGCAAGATAAATAATGCGACCATCAAAAACGTAATAATAGAAGACGTTGTTTATACGGGAAAAGAATACGTCGGAATATTTGCTTTCATGTCGGAATCGTCTAAATTCGAAAATATAACTATAAACGTTAAATCCAGCGCGTTGCCTGAAAAGGATATGATGGGCGGACAATATGGGTTTATCATTGGTAGGAAATTCGTAAAGACTTCGATTAAGGATATGACGGTAAACGCGGCGGGACAAGAAATTTACTCTTTCTTCGGTTATTGGATTATGAGAGAAAATAGAACAAACGAGAAGGACGGTAACTATGTTCTTTGCGAAAATGTAGTGATAAACGCTAAGAAAGTTCATTATTGGGGTAGAATCGACAGTGAAAAACTCGGCGACGCAGATAGGGAAGCGCCGATGGATGTTGAGAACTATCCTGTAAACGGAGTTAGGGTAAATGTTGTAGAAGCGGCTTAATTTAATATACAGTCTTTATGCGGGCGGGCTTAAATAAGTCCGTCCGTATTTTTTAAACGGACTTTTTATGAAGGAAAAGAACGTTTGATACAAATGAAGGATTGCTATGACCTTATAGATGGAAAATATTTGACATAAAGAAATAATGTCGTAGCGCGGTTTCCCATAAAGTTATTCAAAAAAATACGTCGCTATCCGCCGATTTCATTTTTTTATACAGACAATTCGGCGGCAAAATGGAGAATCAAATGAAAAAAAATTTAAAACAGTATATAAAGCCGGTATTAGTGTCTGTGTTGTTCGGTATGCTTAATGCTCTTAGTTGCAGATTGTTTATAGTGCCCAACGGATTTGCTTCATCGGGAGTTGAAGGAATATCGGTTATGATCAATCGGCTTACCGGTTTTAACCTTGCTTATATTCAACTGATTTTCAATGTACCGCTTTGCATATTTGCTTTTTTCTGCGTTGATAAGAAGTTTTCCGTTTTTACGGTGATTTATTCGCTTATATATTCTTTGTCTTATCTTGTGTTCGATAACATGGATTTTCTTACCCGCTTTGAATACAGAGCGCTCGGGGAAGATACAATATATCCCGTTCTGGTTGCCGGCGTGGTGTCGGGGGCTGCGTATGGCTTCTTGTTTAAGGAAAACAGTTCGTCGGGCGGTGTGGATATCATGTCTCGATATATAAACAAACGAAATCCGCGATTTAATTTCTTTTATGTTACGTTTACGATAAACGCAATTATCGCTATCGCGTCATACTTTGTTTTCGTAACCGAAGTCGACGGGCAACTTATATACAGTTACAGACCTGTTTGTATGTGTGTTTTATGCGATTTTATAAGTAATTTTATAGGCGATATGATAATTAAAGGGCGTGAGTCGGCATACAGATTTTTTGTCGTTTCCGACAATGTTAGCGCAATCGAGCGTGAGATTGCGCTAAATCTTGTGCATACGTCCACCCGTTTTGAATGTTACGGCTCATACACAAACGAGAAAAAGGGTGGACTTATGTGTATCGTTACGCGTGAAGAAATCATTGAATTTGAAAGAATTCTCAAAAATCATCCCGATTGTTTTGCTTATGAAATGACGGTTAACAAGGTGATCGGGTATTTCGATAAAAAATGATATAAACTTTTGTATTGCAATGCTTGTTTTAACTCGTTTCGATTCGATTAAACGATATATGATATGTTTGCATTCTGTCTATATTTTAATGGAGAAATGCCCGTGCATTTCTTAAAAAACGAAGAGAAGTGCGAATATGTGGAAAATCCGAGCGTGTCTGCTATTGCTTGTAAAGATTCGTCCGAACACTTTATTGCCGTCAATGCGTAATCCAATTTCTTTTTGCTGAAGAATTTTCCTACGCTTATACCGGTATTCTGTAAAAACAACTTGTATAGATGAGTATAAGAATACCCCGTTTCCCATACGAGTTTATCAAGAGGAACGGATAAATTATTTTTATCTTCAAGCAGTTTTATAAATTTTTCAACGGCAGGGTGATAGTTTTTCGTTATTGCCTTACCGTAGTGGTAAGTTATTATTTTTCGGACTAAAATACAGGTTATAAGGTGTAGAAATTCGTAATGAACGCTCGGTTCCGAAGTAAGCGCCTTATCCGTCAGTTTGGTTATATCCGCCGCGGAATCGGAAGAAATTTTAATTTTTAAGTAATTGTTGAACGCCCGCCGTTGTATATCCGGAGCGATCCATTCGAGCAGCTTTTCAAAATGTTCGCGGACGACGGACAAACTGATATAAATAGCGTCGTCGGTATTCTTTTCAAGGGCGTGTTTATCGGTCGGCGTTAAAAAACAAAGGGTGTTTTGTTCCAATATTTCCGCTTTATCGTTAATTATATGTAAAATTTCTCCGCTTAAAACGAATATAAACTCGTATGTGCCGATGTGTTCATGCATAACGGGATATCCGTTATGTTGAATATGAAAACTGAAATTGTTATATGTTATAACAGCCATATTGCCCCTCCGACGTTAATATACCACAAAAAAAAGGAAATGTAAAACAAAAAATAAAGATGATAGAAATTCGTAAAAAATAATAAGTATGAGTATGGACAATCTTTTGGTTTTGCTTTATAATGATTATTGAAAAACTATGTTGAGGCATATGGCGTGCCAAAAGCAAAGGAGTAAATTAATATGAAAAAAAATAAACTGTTTACATCTGTATTGGCGGCGGGCATTGCATTAACGTCGGCATTTTCGGTTGTCGGTTGCGGCAGACCGAATCCCGATGGTAGCCATGGTGACAGCGGTCGCGCAGATAAACCTTACGACGACACAAAAACTCAAGTTCGGATCTGGACGTATAATGCCGGTTTTAAAGATGAATGGTTATACCAACTCGAAGCCGATTTCGAGGAGGCTAACAAGGATACTGTTTACGAAGCGGGGAAAAAAGGCGTGCAGGTCAGACATGAAGGCGCGATGAAAGAGTGGTCTTCAGACGATATAAAGAATTCCAATTTTGATGTGTTCTTTATGGAAGGCGGAGATTATTATGCCTGGCGTCAGAGCGGTGCTCTTGAAGATATTACAAGCCTTGTAACAAGCAATAGCGCATACGATAACAAGACCATACGTTCCAAAATGAATGATAAGCAAATCGCTTATTTCGGCGGCGTTACCGGCGAGGGCGTGCAGGAAAAGTATTACGCTCTTCCTCATTATAAGGGGGCAATGGGGCTTATTTACAACGTCGAGATTTTTGACGAATACGGATTTTATATTTCGGATTCCGAAACGACATCGCTTATAAGCGCGTCAAATCCGAACAAGAGCAAAGGTCCGGACGGAAAAACAGGAAAAGAAAACGGTATCGATTATTCGATGGATGACGGTCTTCCCGCAACATATGACGAATTTTTCTATCTCTGCGGACAAATGCTGAAGAGAGGCGTTACTCCGTTTATGCTTCCGGGAACTTATTCCGATTATTACATCAACATTCTTTACAATGCGTTGGTGACGGAATACGAAGGTATCGATCAGATGGAACTTAATATGTCTTTCAAAGGCAATGCTACCGATTTGATTAAACTTAACAGCGACGGAACTGCGATTGTAAAGAAAAACGGCGAACCCGTTATCGAAAGCGCGACGATTGATTACACTAACGGATATGACGTATTCCGTCAGGCCGGTAAGTATTATGCGCTCGACTTTGTAAAACGTATGGTTTCCAAAGAGGACTACTATAACGAAGACGGGTTTAATACTGCGTTCACGCAGACCGACGCTCAGGAAATGTTCCTTAAATCCGGCACCGATATGTCTGTTTCGGATGAGAGGTATGCTATGTATGTAGACGGATCGTGGTGGGAAGCCGAAGCAAATATTATTTTTAACAATATGGCTAAGAAAGATTCAAAGTATTCGAGACAAAATCGTAAATTCGGATGGATGTCGCTCCCCAAAGCAAACAAGTTAAAATTAGAGGAAGGGAATAGTGTGTTCCTTGATAGTCTTGAAGCTGCGGTATGCGTAAAAGCAAATCTTGGAGCAAATAAAAAAGCCGCGTTGGATTTTGTTCAATATGTTTGCAGTGATGGCGCTCTCGATAAATTTACCGACGTAACCCATGCTCTTAAAGACTTCAATTATGAAGTAAGCAAAGAAACCTATGACAATGCGAACTACTTTACAAAAACACTTATAAACTACAACAAGACCTGCAAATAAAAGTCAAGAGAAATGAAGAAGGAAATTGAAAAAATTTTCC
>ERZ780139.2732-NODE-2732-length-12725-cov-4.849645_pt1 | contig 12725 bp, 10 predicted proteins | sample MGYA00511476_ERZ780139 | MGnify/ENA primary metagenome ERZ780139 (study PRJEB29588, sample SAMEA2158190) | human gut metagenome | biome: human gut; feature: human-associated habitat; material: faeces | place: Denmark | collected 2008/2010 ... | reverse complement strand
ATTATTTATTCGTCATTCCTCGGTTTTCCTCTTTCCCTCGTCATATTCAGGCTTTCTTCCCTCTTGTCATTCCCGTGCTTCCTCTCTCTAAGTCATCCCCGGGCACTTTTTCTTTTCTCTGTCATTCCCCGGCTTGACCGGGGAATCTATGGATGTCCGGGCCAAGCCCGAACATGACATAAAGAAAAGCAAGCCCGGCAATGACAATATTATTTTTTCTTCTGTCATCTTCGGGCAAACGCAGTGCGTTCCGGGGATCTCTGGATTGCCGGATCAAGTCCGACAATGACATAAAAAAACAACCCCAAACATGACAGAAAGAGAGCAAACATGACGGAGGAGTAGAAAACTGAGTATGACTAAAAAGGAACGATAAGAATGAAACAACGGTTTATCGCTGAAAATGTTTTCAGAGCGGTTGTTCCTGAAAATATTTGTAGGCATCAAGAATTTTGCGCAAATGGTAAGGCGTCATCGGCTTTTGTCCTTCTTCCAGCGCCTTGAGCGTTTCCGGCGAAAGGCCGCTGCGTGCCGCCAGTTCCTGATAACTCCAGCCGGCAGCCTTGCGCAACCGGCAGATTTTTTGTCTGGCTTGTCCGGCCAGTACCCTTTGAATAAAGTTTTCTTCTTCCTGAACGCTCATTTTGTTTTCTTTCCGCTAAGTACGTTCTTGCCGCATTGCCCGCAGAGCGGTTTCCCAACTTAGGTTTTGCCTTTTTTCGGCCAGATAGCCGCCGGCGAATTTTTCCCGGACGTTTTCAGCTTTCTGCGCATAAGCGCGGTATTTTCCGGCAAACTTGGCAGCGCGCTTTTTCAGCCCCTTATATTTTTTTATATATCCGCTCCGTTCGAAAAAGTCGATTCGCGCCTGTACAAAGGCATTGTAAAAAGCCTCCTGTTCTTTGTCGGTGCAATCGTTCAGAAACGGCGGAACGTCTTTCCAGTTGCGCGGCCGTTTTTCAATGTCTTCGCCGCGCAGTTGCATGACGGCAATCAATCCCTCTTTGGCAAAATTTCGAAAAGTCTTGTAGTCATGGTTGTAAACGGCGTCCAGCAGCATTTCCGACAGCGAATTGTTGCGGATTTCGTTTATTTTGTAATGTTCGTAGAAAGCCACCCGCATAATCTTTTTGGCCTGGGTGCGGGAAATGTCCTTAACCGTTTCCGGAAAGCCTTTCGCCTCTTCCGGAAATTTTTCCTTAAACAGTTTGAGCGTCGGATTGGTAACGCCGTATTTGGTTTCCTGGTCGGCTTTTTTGTCGTCGGCATAGCCGCCCTCGCAGCGCAGAATTTCGGTTGCTGCCAATTCAAAGCGCAGCATTTCGCAGCCTTTGAAACCGCCTGCCGATGCGCCCGCAATCAACGTACCGTAAAGAAAACTTTTTCTCTTACGCCTGATTTTGGCCAGAATGGTTTCGCGACTCTTGCTCATAGATTTAATATAATCCATACCGTTTTTTCTGTCTATGCCAAAAAACAACCCGGTATCAGAAAGATACCGGGTGTTAAGGTCAATAATTCGTTACGACAGGGCGGCGCCGATTTGTTCGTCGAAAAGCTTGAGCACTTCCCCGAACAGTTTTTGACAATCGGGAACCGCCATCAGTTCGGCTTTGATGTCCAGCAGCGCAGCGGTGTCATACTGCGAAATAATTTTACGGGTTGCCGTTTTTGCCTCGCGGTTGCCGGATTTCAGCAGTTCGTTGAGGCTGCTGTAAACGTCGGCGAAAGTCATAACCGTTACGCTTATGTTCCGGTTGCGAAACTCTCGGACGATTTCCTTTTCGGCCGCGTTCCAGTAAGCCGTTTCCAGAGAGGCGTCCAAACCGCGCTCTTTGGCAAAATGGTCACGAATGCCTCTGGAAGCCGAAAGCAGCTGTCCGAGTTCGGCATTGTCCAGTTTTTGCAAAGCTCCGGGCTTCAGATAATGCTTCATCTGAGCTACCGTCATATTCTCAAAATTAATCATAAGCCTTCGGTTATGTCTAGTTCAACAAAACGGTGCGCTTTTGCAACTGCTGCCGCACTTCTTCCATATAGGGCCGGTAAAGCGGCGGGTTGGAAGACAAAACCTTTTTGATTTCCGCTTCCACGCGCTTTAACGCCTCAAAATCGAGAATGTCCAGAATCGAATAGGCCTGAACCTGAAAGTCTTCGTCTTCCATGTTCAGAAGTTCGACGGCGCTTTTGCCTTCGTTGCCTTTTTCAATCCCGACGTACATCAGCTGAATGCCGCGGCGGTTGACTTCTTCGGTTATCAGCGCCAGAGCGGCATTCCACCATTGGCGTTCCATAACCGCGTCCAGACCGCGGGCGTTGTTGAGTCTGAATAATTGCGAATTGACGTAACCGAACAGTCCGGCCAGGTCGTTTTCGCTCAGGCTTTTGATTTTTGCTTCCGAGCAGAGCCTCTTGACTTTCTCGGACGAGAGCTTCTTAAAGTCGTACATGTCTTTTGATTTTTTAGGTTTTCTCTTTTGGGTTCTGCATAGGCGGGCTCGTTTTCAACCGTTACCTTAACGCAGACGCATACGCCGAGCGGCGGCATCTGCATGGCGATTTCCAGCGGTGCGCTGTCCAGATTGTGAAGAATGCTTTCTTCATAAAGAATGTCGTCCATGTTTTCCCGAAAAAACTTGTAGTCGTCGTCTTCGGGGACGGAACCGGTTCTTTCCAGATAGCGGCGGTTGATTTCCTGCTCAATGTAGCCGACCAGATCGCGGGTCAGCAGAAGCGTATCGTATAAACGGCTGTCTGCTTCCGGGTCACGGGACGACAAAACGCATACAACGTCTATCATGTCCAGCTTGTTGACCAGTTCTTCCCGAAGACTGATAAGTTTTGAAACCGGCGTCAGAAAAATTGACGACACTGCACTGTTTGCAAAGAAAAAATTACTTTTCATAAGATAAATATTTTAGATAAAACAATAAGTTAATTGCGAAAAATATTGTGTCTTATGCCCAAAGGAAAACGAATAAATCCGTATTCATTCATCATCTATCCACAATAATTTTTCTTAAGACCTTCATCAATATCATACTTTTAGACAAAAAACAATAAAAAAACCGCGGCCGGAGCTGCGGTTTGGTATAAAAAGACGTTAAAATCAGGAAGCTTTGTTGAATAAATCCTTGATTTTGTCAAAAAATCCTTTCGTTTCCGGCTGGCATGAATCGTCTTTGCTGATTTCGCGAAACTGTTCAAGCAGTTCCTTCTGTTTGGCCGAAAGGTTGACCGGCGTTTCGACGCGGTATTTGACAAACAGGTCGCCGCGTCCTTTAGCGCGGATGACCGTCATGCCTTCGCCGCCGATTTTCTGAATTTGGTCGGACTGGGTGCCTGCCGGAACAGACAGTTCAATCGTCGAACCGTCGATGGCCGGAATTTCAAGTTTGCCGCCCAGCGCCGCGCAGGCCATGCTGACCGGTACGCGCATATACAGGTTGGCGCCTTCGCGGCTGAAAATCTTGTGCGGTTTTACGGTAATGAAAACGTACAGGTCGCCGTTTTCGCCGCCGCGGCTGCCCGCTTCTCCGGCGCCCGGAATCCGCATTCTGGTGTCGTCTTCAATACCGGCCGGAATTTTGACTTTAAGTGTTTTGTCTTTGTTGACCACGCCGCTGCCGCCGCATTTTTTGCAGGCTTCCTTAACCAGACGCCCGCTGCCCTTGCATTTTGGACAGGTCGTTTCGACGATGAAAAAACCGCCCTGCTGCTGATGAATACGGCCGGAACCGCCGCACTTGTCGCAGATCGGCGCTTCGCTGCCGTCTTTGGTGCCGTGGCCGTGACAGGCTTCGCAGGTTTCGGTCGACGGAATGGTTATTTCTTTCTCAACGCCGCTGAAGGCTTCTTCCAGACTGATGCTCAGATTATAACGCACGTCTTCGCCGCGTTGCGCATAAGAGCGTTGTCCGCCGCGACGGCCGCCGCCCATAAATTCGGAGAACACGTCGGCGAAAATGTCCGAAAAGCCGCCAGACCCGAAGTTGAATTCAAAACCGTTAAACGGGTTGCCGCCTGCGCCGCCGGCAAAGGCCTGATGCCCGTACCGGTCATATGCCGCCCGTTTCTGGCTGTCTTTCAGCACGTCGTAAGCTTCGTTGATTTCCTTGAATTTGGTTTCGGCTTCCTTATCGCCCGGGTTACGGTCCGGATGATATTTCATGGCCAGCCGCCGGTAAGACTTCTTAATGGTTTCGCCGTCGGCGTCGCGGGAAACTTCCAGCAGTTCGTAATAGTCTTTTTCAGTCATTTCTTCTGCTTATAATTCATTGTTGCAAAATCAATTTTACCCTTATTTAGTTTTTTTAAAAGCAAAAGGCAAGCGATTTTCCGTAAAGTAAGGCATTTTTTAATAATTTTCCGCTAAAATTCAGACAGTAAAGAGAATTAGACAAAAACTTATTGCCAGAATATACAAAATATGGTAAGGTTTTATCATATTTAAAACTTTTTTCAGGAGCATGTCCATGGCTGACATCAACGAAATTTACGCGCAAACGCCGGAATACAGAAACTATGTGCAGAAAAGCGGCGATAAAGAGCCGACGGTTGAAAAATTTTTGGAAACGATGTCACCGCAGCAACGCGTGGAATTTGAACGGAAATACGGCGGCAAAGATGACCGTGCGGCCGAGGTGCAGAAAAAAGACAAACCTGTTGAAGAACTTGAGAATGTCGCCGAGACCGAACGCCTGAGAAGCATGTATTCCGACCAGAACGAAATCTGGCTTGACCGCATCCGCGTAAAAGTTCTCCAATCTATGAACAAAGTTGACGGCAGCATCAACGTCGATATGCTGTCTGTTGAGCAGCTTGTGGAAGAGGTTAAAAAAGCCGAAGCGCTGAAGGAAGATGAACAAAGGCAGTATCGCCGCGCCGTTGAAAAAAGTCTGGAAGCCGAAATGAATTTCGATCTGGTTCCGCCAAAAGCGCTGGTCGAGTGGGAAAAACACCTTAACAAAGACATTGCCGAAGCCAAAAGCAAAGACGCCGGAGCCGATACGACCAATGAAGAAACGGTTCTTGCCGCCGTACACGGGCGTATGGACAATCTGATTAACGACATGGCCGATCGCAGCGGCATGTATTGGGTAGACAAGAGCAACATTGCCGACGTTTATGACGGTTATCTGGAAATGATTGAACTGCGCAGCCAGAATAAAAAGGGAACCTCTGCCAAAGGAATTCTGGACGAATGGATGGGCAAATACGAACATGACTTCGGTCTGGAAGGCAAAACGGAAAACGATGCCGCCGTTCTGGAGCGGATTGCCGCCGATACCGAGCGCAAGCTGGAAGACTTTCAGCTGGACAGCGACAGCCGCAAGATTCTCAATGCTCTGAACGTCGCCGGCGCCAAAAGGGAAGATATTGAAGAAATTTTAGTTTTGGCAGCCAAAAGCGACGCCCTGGACGATCAGGTCTTAATCGAAGGCAAAGCCGCCGGGAAAAAAGATGTTCATGCCGCCGTCAATGACCAGTTTGTCAAAAACGTCACGATGCTGGTTAACGCCGATCGCGAGTCGAAAAAACAGCCGCCGGTGCCGTTTGACATTCTGCGCGCGGAGCTGCTGGGCGGCAAGACATATGAGGTTTCCGCCGAAGGTTTTGACGGTGCGCGCGATGCCTGGGTAAACAAGAAAACGAGCAAACTGGCGCGTCTGGGCAAGAAAATCGGCAAGTCGGCTCCGGCCTTGGGACGTCTCTATGCTCCGGTCAGAAAACTGGACAAGCTGGCCGAAGCCCGTTTTGAAGAAAAGGCCGACACCAAAAAATATCGCAGACAGTTCTGGACCGGTCTGGCCGGCAACGCCGCGCTGGTCGGTACCATTTCCGCGGGCTTTGCGGTTGCCAGCCGTATTCCGGGCGGACAAACCTATTGCGCCTATGCTTCTGCCGGTCTGGCGGTTGTCGGTATGACCGTCGCCTATCAGCAGCGTCGCCGTGCCGCTCACGCGCAGGGCAAAAAGTACAATTTCTTTAAAGATCCGGAAGGCATGACCAGTGTTCTGATGAGCGGTGCCGCAATGGCCGCCGTCGCCTGGGGGCGTCCCGAAGGCCTGTATGCCGTCATGGGCGCCAATATGGTCAGAACCGGATATTTCTCATATAAAAAGGCAAAAAAAGCCGGCATCAAAAAAGGCGAAGCCGCGGCAATGACCGCCGCCGCCGTTTTGACCACGCCGCTGGCCGCCTGGGCCGGACACGCGGCCGGTACGCATATCGGCGATTCGCTGGCCGGCGAAAACGGCCCGTTCGGTCATTGGGCCGAGAAGGACGGCGAGATTATCCCCGGTGAAAAACACGATATCAAGACCTATGAACAGAAACACATTGACAAGGCTGAAATCTGGAACAACAGCGACGGCGTCAGCCACGGCGCGCGCTATACGCCGGACGGCTCGCAGCCGATGGAATCCGCTTTTCATGCTCACGGAACCTATAATGAGGCTTTGAACAACTTGCAGCAGCATCATACGGGTTGGGCGCCGGAAGCCGCCGATGTCAACCTTGCCAAGCTTGAAAATGCCCATCTGCTCGGCGCGCCGGATACGCCGCTGTCCTATGATCCTTCCAAAACGCTGGGCGATGTTATGGGTGTAACCGATGCCAACGGCAATCACATTACCTATGACGATGTTTTCAAACATCTGACGACGGATCCGCAGACCCCGCTGAGCGAAGCCGAAATTCAGGTAATGGACAAAGTGGCTCAGCATATCAGCGCCGATGCCAACGGTCATATGGGACACCTGATTCCCGACGTCGGCATTAAGCCTGAAGACCTTTACTCTTACGATCCGTCGCGTCCGGACGGTATTATTCATGACGTTACGCAGGAACCGGACCGCGTAATTCCGGGCGAAAAAGTCTGGGTTCCGAACCCGGCCGAAAAAATTGTTCCCTATATTCCGCCGTATTTCTTTGCTCAGGTTAAGAAATTGAAGCAGATTAAGGAAAAAATCGGTTCTCTGGCCGACCGTATCGTCAAAAAGAAAAACGGCGGCAGCGACAAAGTCGGCGTTACGCCCCCGGATAACGGCAAAGAGGACAAAGTCGGCATCGTACCGCCGAACAACGGCGGCAAGGATGATAAGACCGGCGTCGTTATCCCCGGAGACAGGGATAATTCCGACGCGGTTCCCGTAACTCCCGTTCCGACCGACAAAAATGAAGCCCTGGCCGAAAAACTGGCCGGATTGCAGGGTGACAACGTTTATTACGGTCCGACCTCCGGCGAAGTTGCCTATAACGAAGTCGAAGGTCTGGAAGACAAACCCGAGACCAAACGCGCAGCCAAAGAAGACGTCAAAACGCCGCCGCGTTATGAACTGACTGACAAAGACAAGGAAACGCCGGAATACAGCGAAGCCCTTTCCAAAGCGCTGGACGGCGATGCCAATGCCGTTGAGGCATACCGTCAGAAACGCGAAAAGGAAGAAGCCGCCAAAGGCGAAGTTCAGGAACATATCCAAAAACGCAAGGAAGAACTCCGGGCGCGGCAGCATGAATGGAAAGGCAAAATGCATGGTTCTGTCGTTGCCGACAAGTTTGCCGAGGAGGATATTCATGGCGTCGAAATTTCCGAAAACACTCCTGAAGGCTATAAACAAGCGCAAAAGCAGCGCGAAGCCGATAAGAAAGAATTTAAGGAAACCGGCAAAATTGCCCGCTTTATGAAAATATTCCAACATGAAAAATAAGTTGCAGATGCCGGGCTTTTTGCCCGGCATTTGTTTATCGGCTTTCGGCAAAATTAACTTTTATTAAATGAAAATCGTGCCATAATAACCCATATTTTCACGCTGGCTTTTTTGAGGGTAATTGATGCTGACACTGAAACACCTGCCGATAAATTCTTTTAACGAAAACCTGGCCTATGTTCATAAGGACTGTACGGCGTATAAGGTAGACGACATTCGCTCGTTGACCAAGGTTGAAATTCACGGCGGCGTCAAAACGGTTTTTGCCTTTCTGCAGGTCGTCGACGATGCCCGTCTTTGCAAGCCCGGCGAACTGGCGTTGAACACCGAAGCCTTCAATCAGATTAACCTGCCTGAGGGTGCCAACGTATCGCTTACGTTGTCGGCGCCGCCGCCCAGCCTCGCTTCCATCAAACGCAAAATTGCCGGCAATATTTTAAGTTCCGGCGAATACAGTGCCATCATCAACGACATTGCTTCCAAACGCTACTCCAATATGGATATTGCCTCATTTCTGGTTGCCAGCGGTTCGTTTATGAGCGCCCCGGAGGTTTTGGCGCTGACCGAAGCCCTTATCGGCGACCGGGTGCTGCATTGGGACAACGAAAGCATTGTTGTTGACTGTCATTGTCTCGGCGGCGTTCCCGGCAACAAAACCGACATCATCATTACCGCCATCGTGGCCGCCTACGGCCTGCCGATTCCCAAAACCTGTTCCCATTCGCTGACTTCCTGTGCCGGCGTGGCCGATACTTTTGCGGTGCTGGCCAATGTTGATGTTGACGAGAAGGAACTAAAGGAACTGATTAGGGAAAACCGCGGCGCCATCGCCAGTTACAATTCGCTGGACATCGCCCGCGCCAACAAAATGGTTTCTTCCGTCGAACGCCAGATAGGTATTACTCAGCAAGAACATATTGCCGCGTCGATTCTTGCCATCAAACTTTCGGCGGGCATTACGCATCTGGTTGTCGACATTCCCGTCGGTCCGAAATCGCGCATTAAGAACACCAACGAAGCCATGCGCCTGCGTAAACTGATAGAGTATGTCGGCGATATGCTTTCCATTGAAATTGACGCGGTCATTACCGACGGTTCCGAACCGATAGGCAACGGCGTCGGAGCGGTTCTGGAAGCCCGGGACGTTATGAAGGTTCTCCGCAACAAGGACGATGCGCCGCAGGATCTGCGGGAGAAATCTTTGTTCTTGGCCGGCCGCATGCTCGAATTTGATCCCAAACTGCGCGGCGGGCAGGGATACCACGTCGCCAAGGAGATTTTAAATTCTGGCCGTGCGCTGGAAGTTATGAATAGGATTATTCATGCCCAGGGCAAAGCTCCGCAGCCGCAGCTCGGACATCTGACCCGCGATATCGTTTCCAACGTCAGCGGCGTAGTCGAAGCGATTGACAATGCCCGTATCAACAAAATCGGCATTTGGGCGGGTGCCGGCCAGTATCCGGGAGCCGGACTGGATTTGATGAAAAAAGTCGGCGACACCGTCGAACAGGGCGAAACCCTGTATCGGATTCATTCCTGCAATTCGACGGATTTTGCCTTTGCCAATTCGGTGGTTGACGGCTATACCGGTTATGAGATTTCCGGCCGCGGAGGTTATTAATGGACAAACTCAGAATAGCGGTTGTCGGCTGCAACAACATGGGTAAAAAGCATGTGGCCGTCTTGCGCGGGCATTTTGCCGACCGGGTTGAAATTGCCGGCATTCTCAATTCGTCCGTCGAATCCTCGGCACGCGTTGCTGCCGAATTAAATGTGCCTTATTTCAAAAATCTTGATGACATCGACAGGAAAACCGCTGATGCGGTCATTGTGGCAACGCCGGGCGTAACCCATGCCGAAATTGGCGCTGCACTGCTTGCCCGCGGTTTGCCTTGCCTTATTGAAAAACCGTTGGCAACTACGCCGTCCGGCTGCGAAAAACTGATTGCCGCGGCGGGGGAAGGGCAAACGTTTATTCTGCCGGGGCACAGCGAAAATTATAATCCGGCGGTGGTCCGCCTGAAAGAGGAACTGCACTCGCCGATTGTCCGTATCAGGGGAATTCGTACCAGTCGCAATGCAGCCAACAAAACCGGCATCAGCGCCGTTCAGGAACTGATGATTCATGATTTGGCCATCGTTTATTCTTTGCTTGGCAGCGACATAAAAAAGGCTGAAGTCGGCAAACGCTCGGATCTGGGCTGGGAAAATCATGCCGTGGCGGAAATGGAATATAAAAACGGTGCGTCCGTAAAATTGGAAGCGTTGCGGGAAGACAGGGAAATAGAGCGTTTTATGGATATTGACGACGCTCGCGGGAACACTTTCCATATTGATTTTACGGAGCGCCGGCTGCTTAAAAACGGCCGGATATTGACCGACGGCGGCAATTCGCTGCAAAATGAACTGACAAATTTTCTAAACAGTGTTGAAGGCAAGGAAATACCAAAAGTCAGAGCTGAAGAAGCCGCAAACATTTTAAAACTTTGCCTGAAGTTAGAGCAAAATTCTTCGATGATTGACTATTTTAAAGTTTGTAAAAACGAAGGCAGATAAAATCAGCGGCCTTGGTGTTGAAACATCTGAAAACTGCAGAGTGAGATTGTAAATGCACTTCGCGTTTTCCCCGCATTCAGAAACTCAAGATTTTGTTGTAAAGAACCTTTCGACTTTTTGTCTGAGCTGTCTTTTGTCCATACTTAAAATTCCTGACTTCGTTATAACTGTTACTTTATCATAATTTTGACAAAAGCACAATCCGGCTTTCTCTGAAACAATTGACTTTTTGTCAATTTTTTTATATTCTGTTTTCGAGATATTAAACATATAAATTTATTAAGTTTTACAATTATGGAAGATGAATTGGGACATGCCTATAGTTTGGCAGTAATAAAAAGACGGCTGTGGTATGCGCCGTGGTGTAAAAAAGCAATCGGTATCCGCTTCAACATGTTTTTCATTCCGTTGAAGCAGCCTGCTCCCGCAACTTTTAACAAAGCTTTCCGCAAATGCGGCCGCTTGAAAATGTGGGGCAACAAGGGGCGTCTCGGATCAGATTGGAGCTGGAGCATTATCTTTGACGAAAAAAAACGCATAGACGCCTTCCTGACGGAAAACGGCGGTGATGTGCTTCCTGACAAAGTGATGACCGAAGACGGCGAGATATGCTATGTCAACGGCGACGTCTGGAATATCCCTCAAGGTGCGCTCAAATGCGAGAAATATCCGTATCGTCCGCTGGTCAAGGCTGACAAGGGATAATTTCGTAACTTTCTTAAGGTTCGAAACAAAACGTTTCGAACCTTTTTTGCTGCCGTCAAAAAAAATGTAAAAAAACTTCATCAAGACTTGCTTATGCTTTTCCGGCTTCCTATATAAGTTTACAGAAAGAATTAAAGCAGTTCCGCCCTGTGGCGGGACGAAGATTTTTATAATAAATGAGGATGATAAACTATGAGCAACAAAGTTATTGGTATTGACTTGGGTACGACCAACTCCTGCTTTGCCGTTATGGAAGGCAAGGAAGCCAAGGTTCTGGAAAATTCTGAAGGCGCCAGAACCACTCCGTCCATGGTCGCCTTTACCGACACGGAAAGATTGGTCGGTTCGGCAGCCAAACGTCAGGCCGTTACCAACCCCGAAAACACCCTTTTTGCAATCAAACGTCTAATCGGGCGTCGTTTCAACTCTCCTGAGGTTTCTAAAGACCGCGGGCATGTTCCGTTTAAAATCGTCGAAGGCGACAACGGAGACGCCTGGGTTGAAGTAAAAGGCCAGAAATACGCTCCGTCGCAGATTTCCGCAATCGTTTTGCAGAAGATTAAGGAATATGCCGAGAGCTATCTGGGTGAAAAAGTTGAGAAGGCCGTTATTACGGTTCCGGCATATTTTAACGATTCGCAGCGTCAGGCAACCAAAGACGCCGGTAAAATTGCCGGATTAGAAGTTCTGCGTATCATCAACGAACCGACGGCAGCGGCTCTGGCTTACGGTATGGACAAAAAGGCCAACGGCACCATCGCCGTTTATGACCTTGGCGGCGGTACGTTTGATATTTCCATTCTGGAAATCGGCGACGGCGTTTTCGAAGTAAAATCCACCAACGGCGATACTTTCCTCGGCGGCGAAGACTTTGACCAGCGTATTGTCAACTATCTGGCCGATGAGTTCAAAAAAGAGTCCGGAATTGATCTCCGCGGCGACCGTCTGGCTCTGCAGCGTTTGAAAGAGGCTGCCGAAAAAGCCAAAATCGAGTTGTCTTCCGCTACTCAGACCGATGTCAACCTGCCGTTCATTACCGCGGACGCAACTGGTCCGAAACATCTCAACATCAAACTGACCCGCGCCAAACTGGAATCTCTGGTTGAAGATTTGATTGACCGCACGGTTGAACCTTGCAAGAAGGCTTTGGCCGATGCCGGCTTGAAAGCCAGCGATATCAACGAAGTCATTTTGGTCGGCGGTATGACCCGTATGCCGAAAGTTCAGGAGAAAGTTAAGGAAATCTTCGGCAAGGAACCGCACAAAGGCGTTAACCCGGATGAGGTCGTTGCCGTCGGTGCCGCTATTCAGGGCGGCGTGCTTATGGGCGATGTCAAGGACGTTTTGCTGCTGGATGTTACCCCGCTGTCTTTGGGTATTGAAACATTGGGCGGTGTCTTTACCAGACTGATTGACCGCAATACCACCATTCCGACCCGCAAGTCGCAGGTCTTCTCGACGGCCGAAGACGGTCAGACCGCGGTTACCATTCGCGTCTTCCAGGGTGAACGTGAAATGGCTGCCGATAACAAACTGCTTGGTCAGTTCGATTTGGTCGGTATTCCGCCGGCACCGCGCGGTATGCCGCAGATTGAAGTAACGTTTGACATCGACGCCAACGGTATTGTTAACGTCTCGGCTAAAGATAAGGCGACCAACAAAGAGCAGGCCATTCGCATTCAGGCCAGCGGCGGTTTGTCCGATGCCGACATCGACAAGATGGTCAAAGATGCGGAAGCCAATGCCGAAGCC
>ERZ780139.2730-NODE-2730-length-12728-cov-3.320761_pt1 | contig 12728 bp, 15 predicted proteins | sample MGYA00511476_ERZ780139 | MGnify/ENA primary metagenome ERZ780139 (study PRJEB29588, sample SAMEA2158190) | human gut metagenome | biome: human gut; feature: human-associated habitat; material: faeces | place: Denmark | collected 2008/2010 ... | reverse complement strand
GCGGGTCTCGTGTTGTCCATTTTGGGCGCGCTGTTCGGCATTTTCGTCGCACACAACACGAGCATCGCCATGCTTGTCGTGATTTCGGTTGTACTGGGCATTTCCTATGCAGGCACCGCAAACATCATGCTGAACGGCCTGGGCATCGCTATCCTGTCGACTTCGAAAGGCATCATGACCGACGCCCAGGCCCGCAAGGAGAACGTGGGCGGCGAGGTGCTGTGCTATATCTACTAATCGCAAATCATTAAAGAACAACACAATGTCAAGAATTGGTAAATTACCTGTAAACTTGCCCGCCGGCGTGACCGTCACGGTATCGCCCGACAACGTGGTAAGCGTGAAAGGGCCTCTTGGGACACTGAGTCAGAAGGTTGATTCGGACATCAAGGTCGAGGTAGGCACCCACACCGAGGTACACACCGGCAAGGAGGTTCCTGCCGTGCTCGTATCGCGTCCGACCAACCAGCCGCGTCACCGCTCGCTGCACGGTCTGTATCGTGCGCTGATCAACAACATGGTCGTCGGCGTATCGAAAGGTTACGAAATCAAACAGGAGCTCGTGGGCGTCGGTTTCAAGGCCGAAGTCAAGGGCAACATTCTCGAAATGAGCCTGGGTTACTCGCACGACACGTATCTGATGCTGCCGCCCGAAGTGACCGCCACGGCCGTTACGGAGAAGAAAGGAAACCCGATCGTCACACTCAAAAGCATCGACAAGCAGCTCATCGGCCAGGTGGCTGCCAAGATCCGCTCGCTGCGCAAGCCGGAGCCGTACAAGGGCAAGGGTATCAAGTTCGTAGGCGAAGTTCTGCGTCGCAAGGCCGGCAAGTCGGCAGGTGCTAAATAGTAAAAACCGAAATCAGCTATGTCATTGAATAAAATCGAAAGAAGAGAGCGTATCAAGATGCGTATCCGCAAGATCGTGAGCGGTACGCAGGCTCAGCCTCGTATGACTGTCTACCGTAGCAACAAGCAGATCTACGTGCAGTTCATTGATGACCTCGCAGGCACTACGCTGGCGGCGGCTTCCTCGCTGGACAAGGAGGTTGCCGAAGCGGCGGCGGGCAAGAACAAGTGCGAAGTCGCGGCGCTGGTCGGAAAACTGGCCGCGCAGCGTGCCGTCGAAAAGGGTATCTCGACCGTGGCGTTCGACCGCAACGGATATCTGTATCACGGACGAGTTAAAGTGTTAGCGGATGCCGCACGTGAAGGCGGTCTTAAATTCTAAGCGATATGTCAAATACGAACATAAAGAAAGTGCGTACAAGCGACCTCGAGCTTAAAGACCGGCTCGTAAGCATCCAGCGTGTTACCAAGGTAACGAAGGGTGGTCGTACATTCAGCTTCTCGGCGATCGTCGTCGTGGGTAACGAAAACGGCGTCGTGGGCTACGGTCTGGGTAAGGCTTCGGAGGTGCAGGCGGCCATCGCCAAGGGTGTCGAGGATGCCAAGAAGAACCTCATCAAGGTGCCGGTCATCAACGGTACGATTCCCCACAAGCAGGAGATGCGTTTCGGCGGTTCGCAGGTGATGATTCGTCCGGCCGCTCCCGGTACGGGTATCATCGCCGGCGGCGCCATGCGTGCCGTGTTGGAGTCGGTAGGCGTGAAGAACGTGCTGGCCAAGAGCAAGGGGTCGTCGAACCCCCACAACCTCGTGAAGGCGACCATCGCCGCTCTGTGCGAGCTGCGCGACGCTTACAGCGTGGCTCAGGTGCGCGGGATCTCGATGAGCAAGGTGTTTAACGGTTAATTTTGAAAACGCAAATCATGGCAACATTGAAGATCACTCAGGTCAAGAGCCGCATCGGTGCCTCGGCACAGCAGCGCAAGAACCTCGATGCTTTGGGTCTGAAAAAGATTAACCAGAGCGTGGAACACAGCGATTCGGTCATCATCAAGGGGATGCTCGAGCGCGTAAAGCACCTCGTGAAGATCGAGGAGGTAAAATAAGTCTAACACATTCGAATTCACAACAATGGAATTACATAATCTCAAACCCGCAAAAGGCGCTACACACCACGACAAGCGTGTCGGCCGCGGTGCCGGTTCGGGTCGCGGCGGCTATTCGGGCCGCGGTAACAAGGGTGCTCAGTCGCGTTCGGGCTACAAGTCGAAGCTCGGTTTCGAGGGCGGTCAGATGCCGTTGCAGCGCCGTCTGCCGAAGTTCGGTTTCACGAACCTGAAGCGTGTGGAGTACAAGGCCATCAACCTCTCGACGCTCGATGAGCTGGCTGCGAAGAAGGAACTCGCGGCCGTCGATTTCGAGGCGCTGGTTTCGGCCGGATTCGTATCGTCGAACGACAAGGTGAAGATTTTGGGTAACGGTACGCTGTCGAAGGGGCTGGCGGTGAAGGCACATGCGTTCTCCAAGAGTGCCGAGGCGGCTATCGTAGCTGCCGGCGGCAGCGTGGAGAAGATCTAGTGGAACCCTCCTAAACCTATATTTATGAATCACTACATCGCCGTTGGTATCGTCCTGATCGTCATCGTGGCGCTCATGGCGACCAACAAAAAGTTAGTCGAAACCCTCAAGAACATATACAAGATCGAGGAGCTGCGCAAACGTATTCTCTACACGCTGGGCCTCCTTCTCGTATATCGCTTGGGCAGTTTTGTGGTTATTCCGGGTATCAACCCCAACGCCCTGGGCGAGGGGTCGGCATTGGCCAACCAGATGAGCGACAACAGCCTGCTCGGCCTGTTGGACGTATTCTCCGGCGGTGCATTTGGCAATGCCGCCATTTTCGCACTCGGAGTAATGCCCTACATCACCGCTTCGATCATCATCCAGTTGATGGGAATCATGATTCCCTACTTCCAGAAGATGCAGAAGGAGGGCGAGAGCGGGCGCCGCAAAATGAATCAGTGGACACGCTTCCTCACGATTGTCGTCCTCGCAATCCAGGGACCGGCGTATGTCGCTAACTTGTTCCATACATTGCCTGCCACGGCGTTCATCTACGGCCACTCGTTCTGGTTCGTGGTCTACGCCACGGTGATCCTGATCGCCGGCACCATGTTCATCATGTGGCTCGGAGAGAAGATCACCGACAAGGGTATCGGGAACGGCATTTCGCTCATCATCATGATCGGTATCGTGGCCCGTCTGCCGCACGCCCTGTTGGCCGAGGTCAACGCGCGTTTCCAGACGTCGGACGGCAGCGCGATCATGATTATCCTGGAGCTGGTGCTGCTCGCGCTGGTATTTATGGCAACAATCGCACTGGTGCAGGCCGTCCGCAAGGTGCCTGTCCAGTATGCAAAGCGTATCATCGGCAACAAACAGTACGGAGGCGTACGTCAGTACATCCCTCTGAAAATGAATGCCGCGAATGTGATGCCCATCATCTTCGCGCAGGCATTGATGTTCATTCCGATGCTCTTTACCAAGATCGCCCCGGGCTTCGCCGGCGCCTTCGCCGACATGACGGGCTTCTGGTACAACTTTACGCTTGCCGTGCTGGTGATCGCCTTCACCTATTTTTATACGGCGATCATCGTCAATCCTCAAATGATGGCGGACGACATGAAGCGCAACGGCGGCTTTATCCCGGGTGTCAAACCGGGCAAGCAGACGGTGAACTACATCGACACCATCATGACGCGGATCACCCTTCCGGGTTCGTTCTTCCTGGCCATCGTGGCGATTCTGCCCGCGCTGGCGATGAAGTTCCTCAACGTGCAGCAGGCCTTCGCCTATTTCTACGGCGGTACGTCGCTGCTGATCATGGTCGGCGTGATCCTCGACACTCTCAAGCAGATAGAGAGCCACCTCTTGATGCGTCATTACGACGGCCTGATGAAGACCGGACGCATCCAGGGGCGCCACTAATTGTTTGTTCGTAGGAGTTTTTGAACCGAATGATATACTTAAAGAACGAAGAAGAGATCGAACTGCTCCGCGAGAACAACCTTCTCGTGAGCCGGACGCTGGCCGAAGTGGGTCGCCACATACGGCCCGGCGTCACGACCAAGGAGCTGGATCGCATCGGCGAGGAGTTTATCCGTTCCCACGGAGCAGTTCCGGCTTTTCTGGGGTATCAGGGCTATCCGGCATCGTTGTGCATTTCGGTCAACGAGCAGGTGGTCCACGGTATTCCGTCGACGTCGCAGGTTCTCAAAGAGGGCGACATCGTTTCGGTGGATTGCGGTACATTTATGAAGGGGTTTGTTGGTGATTCGGCCTACACGTTTGCCGTAGGAGCCGTTTCCGACGAGGTGAAACAGCTCATGGAAGTCACCAAAGAGGCTCTTTATAAAGGTACGGCACAGGCCAGGGCGGGAAATCGCGTAGGCGATATCTCGGCGGCCGTGCAGGAGTATGCCGAAAAATTCGGCTACGGCGTGGTGCGCGAGTTGGAGGGACACGGTTTGGGTCGGAAGATGCACGAAGACCCCGGTGTTCCGAACTACGGCGCCCGCGGCAGAGGACCCCTGCTCCGCGAGGGCATGGTCATCTGTATCGAACCCATGATCAACATGGGGACCAAAGCGGTGGTTTTCGAACAGGATGGCTGGACGGTCCGCACGCGGGACCACAAACCGGCGGCTCATTACGAGTTCGCGGTGGCTGTGCGCAAGGGCGGCGCGGATGTCCTGACCGATTTCAGTATTATCGAGGAGGCAATTAACAAGTAAGCAAGAAAAGACTCTATGGCAAAACAGACTGCGATTGAACGAGACGGTACGATTATCGAGGCGCTGTCGAACGCGATGTTCCGCGTCGAGCTGGACAACGGCCACGTAATCACCGCTCATATCTCGGGGAAGATGCGGATGCACTACATCAAGATTCTTCCCGGGGATAAGGTAAAAGTGGAGATGACCCCCTACGATCTGTCGAAGGGGCGGATCTCTTTCAGGTACAAATAACCAAAAGATTGCTTGAAAATCATGAAAGTAAAAGCATCAATCAAGAAGCGTAGCGAGGATTGCAAGATCGTCAAGCGTAAGGGGAAACTCTACGTGATTTGCAAGAAGAATCCCAAATTCAAAATGCGCCAGGGGTAATTTTTAACGATTAATCAGAAAGAAAGTAATTTATGGCACGTATAGTTGGTGTAGATTTACCAAAAAACAAACGCGGTGAGATCGGCCTGACCTATATCTACGGTATAGGCCGTTCGACCGCCCGTAAAATTCTCGACGAGGCAGGTATCAGCTACGATGTGAAGGTTCAGGACTGGAACGACGAGCAGGTGAGCGCCATTCGTTCGAAAATTGCCGAACTGGGCATCAAGGTCGAGGGCGAATGCCGTTCGCTGGTTCAGCTCAACATCAAACGTCTGATGGACATCGGCTGCTATCGCGGTATCCGTCACCGTTTGGGTCTTCCCGTTCGCGGTCAGAGCACCAAGAACAATGCGCGCACCCGCAAGGGCCGCAAGAAGACGGTCGCAAACAAGAAAAAGGCAACTAAGTAATAGCAGAAGAGAGTTATGGCAAAGAAAACTGGAACAGTTAAGAAGAAGGTCGTCAAGGTGGGTGCTCAGGGCATGGCTTTTGTCCACTCGACTTTCAACAACGTAATCATCACCCTCACGAACGAGGTGGGTGAGGTTATCAGCTGGTCTTCGGCCGGTAAGATGGGTTTCCGCGGCTCGAAGAAAAATACTCCCTATGCTGCTCAGACGGCTGCCGCCGACTGCGCGAAGGTCGCCTATGATATGGGTTTGCGCAAGGTGAAGGTCTATGTCAAGGGACCGGGTGCCGGCCGTGAGTCGGCCGTGCGCACCATTCACGGCGCGGGCATCGAAGTGACGGAGATCATCGACGTGACGCCGATGCCGCACAACGGCTGCCGCGCTCCCCACCGCCCCCGCGTGTAAGTGGGACTGCGTGAAGTAACTTCTATCAAAGGATTTTTAAAAAGTTAAGAACAATGGCTAAATATATAGGACCTAAATCGAAGATCGCCCGTCGTTTCGGCGAGGCTATTTATGGTGCGGACAAAGTGCTCGAGAAGCGTAACTTCCCTCCCGGCCAGCACGGTCTGATGCGCAAGCGCAAGAAGGTGTCCGAGTACGGCGAGCAGCTCAGCGAGAAGCAGAAGGCGAAGTACACCTACGGGCTGCTGGAGAAGCAGTTCGCCCGTACCTACGAGGCTGCGTCCCGCATGGGCGGCATCACGGGCGAGAACCTGCTCAAGTTGCTGGAATGCCGTCTGGATAATGTTGTTTACCGCTTAGGTATCGCTCCGACCCGCGCTGCTGCGCGTCAGCTCGTATCGCACCGTCACATCTGCGTCAACGGCAATGTGGTGAACATTCCGTCGTATTCGCTCCGTGTGGGCGACGTAGTGTCGGTTCGCGAGAAGTCGAAGAGTTTGGAGGTGATCGCCGAGTCGTTGTCGGGAGCTTCGAAGAGCCGTTACGCATGGCTCGAATGGGACGGCGCCACGATGAGTGGCAAGTTCCTCCAGAAGCCCGAACGCGAGGAGATTCCCGAAAACATCAAAGAGCAGCTGATCGTCGAGTTGTACTCTAAGTAGTAATTTAACAACAAATTCATTATGGCAATATTAGCATTCCAGAAACCTGAAAAGGTTATCATGCTTGAGTCCACTTCATCGTTCGGGAAATTCGAGTTCCGACCGCTGGAGCCGGGATTCGGAATGACCATCGGCAACGCTTTGCGCCGTATCCTGCTCTCTTCGTTGGAGGGGTATGCGATTACGACGGTCAAAGTAGCCGGTGTAGACCACGAGTTTGCCGCTATCCCTGGGGTGATGGAGGGTATGATCGATATTATCCTGAATCTCAAAAAAATCCGTTTCATCCGTACGGTCGACAACCAGGACGCCGAGAAGGTGTCGGTCAACGTGGCGGGCGTAACGGAGCTGACCGCAGGATACATTTCGAACTATCTTTCGTTCTTCAAGGTGTTGAATCCCGAATTGGTCATTTGCCATCTCGCACCGGGAACCAAGATGCAGATCACCCTTACGATCGGTAAGGGGCGCGGCTACGTTCCCGCAGAGGAGAATACCCCTGCCGAGTGCGAATTCGGTACGCTCCCCATCGATTCGATCTTCACGCCGATCAAGAACGTGAAGTATTCGATCGAAAACTATCGCGTGGAGCAGAAGACCGACTACGAGAAATTGAATTTGGAGATTACTACCGACGGTTCGATTCATCCGAAAGATGCGTTGAAGGAGGCGGCCAAGATTCTCATTCAGCACTTCATGCTCTTCTCCGACGAGAAGATCACGCTCAACATGGAGGACAGCAACGGTGCCGAGGAGTTCGACGAGGACGTATTGCATATGCGCCAGCTGTTGAAGACCAAGCTGTCGGATCAGGATCTGAGCGTCCGCGCGCTCAACTGCCTGAAAGCGGCCGATGTCGACACGGTGGGCGACCTGGTGCGTCTGAACCGCAACGACCTGTTGAAGTTCCGCAACTTCGGCAAGAAGTCGCTGACGGAGCTCGACGAGCTGCTGACCTCGCTCAACCTGAAGTTCGGTATGGACGTATCAATCTACAAACTTGACAAAGATTAATTATGAGACACAATAAGAATTTCAACCACCTGGGCCGTCAGGCAGGCCACCGCAAGGCCATGCTGTCGAACATGGCCACGTCGCTGATCCTGCACAAACGCATCGAAACGACGGTTGCCAAGGCCAAGGCCGTTCAGCGTTTCGTGGAGCCTCTGGTCACCAAGTCGAAGGAGGACACGACCCACTCGCGCCGCGTCGTATTCTCGTACCTCAAGCAGAAGGAGGCCGTGACGGAGCTGTTCCGCACGATCGCTCCGAAGATCGCCGAGCGTCCGGGCGGTTATACCCGCATCCTGAAGACGGGCTTCCGTCTGGGAGACGCCGCCGACATGTGCATCATCGAGTTCGTGGATTTCAACGAGGCCTACACGCTGGGCGTAACGCCGGCCGCACAGGCCGTCGAGGCGAAGCCCAAGACCCGCCGTTCGCGCAAGCCCGCCGCGAAGAAGGCGGATGCCGTCGAGGATGCGAAGATCGTCGAGGCGAAGCCCAAGAAGGTCGCTGCCAAGGCCGGCGGCGCTACGAAGGCCGGTGCTGCGAAGGTTGCCAAGAAGACCAACGTCGGCAAGAAGATGTGATCTTGTTTCGATCCCGATTCATACGGGCGATCCTCAGCGGATCGCCCGTATGTGTTTTTCGGGAAGGATGCAGGCAGGGGCCTCCGTCTGTCAGCGGCGGTCGGAGCGGTCCGGACAGGGTGAAGAATCGGCGTCGGGTGGTGGGGAAAGCCGCCGGTCGATGAATTCCGATCTGTCGTATGGAGGTCAGATCGTGCCGGCAGAGGATGTCTGCTGCGTGGGACGGCGGTGAGCGGAGGTGCGGGCCGGCAAACGGTACCGGACTCGCATCGAACGAGAAACAGCAGTGCGTTTCGAGGAGTCCGATCTCTTTCGGACGGCGCGCGGGAGCTTTGCATATCCGGCTGACCTTGCCGCGATTGCGGGGCGGCCACGTGCAAAAGGGAGCTTCGGGAGCGTAAAAAATCGCCGCGGAGTTCCGAATCCGATATTTTTCATTATTTTTGTAAAGAATAGTTCCGCCGCCGCCCCTCTCGAGCGACGCCGCGGCGGGACGGAACCCAAACCTACGACGAACGATGAAAGATACGGACAAGGTGATTCATCTGAACGAACGTCAGAACCGCATCATGGAGATCATGCGTCAGCAGAACGCCGTATCGGTGGCGACGCTCTCCTCGCTGATGAAGGTTTCGGAGGTGACGATCCGCAAGGACCTCACGATGCTCGAAGAGCAGCACATGCTGTACCGCGTGCACGGTTCGGCCATTCTCGTGAACCGTTACATCAACGACCGCTCGGTGGCCGAGAAGGAGAAGCTCTATGCCGACGAGAAACACGCCATCGGCGTCTATGCCGCGCGGCTGATCGGCCCCGACGATACGATCATGGTCGCGTCGGGTACGACGACGCTGGCCATGGCGCGCGAGATCGGCCAGAACGACCGTCTGACAGTCATCACGTCGGCGTTCAGCGTGGCTTCGGAACTCTCCACGCGCCGTTCGGTGGATGTCATCCAGTTGGGCGGCATGGTTCGGCGCAGTTCGCTCTCGGTGCTGGGTCCCTTTGCCGAGCAGATGCTGGGCAGCCTCTCGTGCAGCAAGCTCTTCATGGGCGTCGACGGCGTCGACCTGGATTACGGCGTGACGACGACCAACCACATCGAGGCGAGCCTGCACAAGCAGATGATCGCCTCGGTGCAGAAGGTGATCGTGCTGGCCGATTCGTCGAAGTTCGGCCGTCGCGGGTTCAGCAAGATCTGCGACATGAGCGCCGTCGATCAGATCATTACCGACGACAAGGCGCCCGCCTCGGTGATCGAGCGGTTGCAAGAGTCGGGCGTCGACGTGACGGTCGTACCGGTCGGCCGCCGCGAATAGACTGCGCCATAGGAAAGAGCGTCCCGGTACGGAATCCGTACCGGGACGTTGCGTTCGGGGTGTCCGGCCGCGTGAAGGACGGCCTTCTCGCCGAGTTACTCTTGCGTGTCGACGAAGGCGCAGGCGAGCCCCCACACGGTGAAGTTGTCGGAGCTGACGACTTCGAGCGCCATTTCCGTGCCGTTTTTCCAGACGGGCGAGCGGTAGATCTCCTCGTAAGTGTCGTAGTCCATGTCGTAGGCGTTGCCCGCGACGTAGATGTCGCTTCCGGCTACGGCGAGGCCCGTCCCCTGGCACAAGGCCATTCCTTCGGAGATGACTTGCACGCCCTCTTCCGTCCAGATGCAGGTGACGATATCGCCGGAATCGGCCGTCATGTTGCCTTCGATGATGTATTTCCCCTCCTTGACGTAGAGGCCTGTCACTTCGGTTCCGACCTCTTCGGTGAAATAGGTGGGCTGGCCGTCCTTCCACAGCACGCCCTTCCAGCGGCCGCCCGACACCTTCTCGGCTCCGGCAGCATAGAGCACGCCGCCGTCGATGCAGATGGCGTTGACCTTGGCGAGCGTCGAGCCGTCGGTCAGGTTCTGCGCCACGCCGTTCTTCCAGATGCAGGCGATGCCGCCGCTCTTGTTGTCGGCCGGCTGGACGTAACCGCCCACATAGACGTCGTTGCCTTCGGCTGCCACGCAGTAGGCCAATGCGTCGGTCGAGCCGTCGCTCAGGTACTCCATCTGCCCGTTACGCCAGTAGACGGCCTTTCGGTCGGAGTTTTCCAGCGTTTCGAAACCTGCGGCGTAGATGTTTTCGCCCGCCGCCGCGACGGCGACGGGGGAGGTCGCGCGTTTGCCGTCGCTCAGGACGGAGCGCGTCACTTGCGTCTCGTTGCCGACCTCGAACTGCCACATGACGCCGACGTTCAGCGGATAGGGTTCGTAGTATCCGTCGTCGAACAGATCGCCGATCGCTTCGCAGCCGACGACATAGACCTTGTTTCCGTCGACGTAGACGCCGTTGCAGAAACTGTCCGCCGAGCCGTCGGTGAGCAACTGGCGCTTGCCGTCCTTCCACAAAGTGGCATAGTAATGCCCTTGACCGGGTACGAGCTCCTGTCCCACGGCGTAGAGGATGTGCGGCACCGAGGGCTGCGGTTCGCTTCCGCCCTCCGCTCTCGGGACGGTGACCGTCCTGCCGTCGGGCAGGGTGAAGTAGACGTAGTTCTCGTCCATGTCGACGAGTATGCCCGCTCCGTCGTCTCCCTTCTCGCCGGTGGCCTTGTCGAGTTTCGTCCATGTCGTGCCGTCGTCGTAGGAGATGTACCAGTACTCCTCCTCGATTTTCAGTTTGGGCGAGGTGCCGTTTTGCCCGGAGACGGGGAGTTTCTTGCCGCCGTCGGTGATCCACTCGCCGTCGAGCGTCCAATAGTAGATGCCGTCGGTATCCTTCTTAACGGAGACGACGGGCGCCGTGCCGGGTTTGCCGTTGTAGACGACGATGGGCGTCCCCTTGGCGAACCGGATCGTGTAGCCTACCATGCTTCCGTTTTCCGTCAGCGGTTCGACGGAGGTGATGTAGTCGCCGCGGTCGAGTGCCGTGACAATAGTCTGCATCGAGCCGAGATTGGTGTTCATGTCGTTGCAGAGCCGTTCGAGTCGTTCGAGCCGCTGCTCGAAATCGTCCAGTCGTTTCACGAGCGCCGAATCGTCGTACTCGTCGTTGCAGCCGGCCAGTAGCATCACGCACAGGCCGGTGAAAAGGGTAAACAGTCTTTTCATGGAAAAGAGAGGGTTTAAGGGTGAACAGGCGTACTATTACGGCTGTTTTACAAATATAATATAAAATCTGCGGAATCGAATGCCGCAACCGGCTGTTCGTCTGTCGGTTGGATTGACTGTTTCGCATGCGGGGACAGGGATTTCCGACCGATTCGGAAGCCGAATGCGCACGATGGGCAACGATCCGCGGCGTGCGGGGGCGATTCGGTTGCGATTCGTAATTTTTCGGATTTTTGCGACTTTCCGGTCGTGCCGGGCATTCTGTCGGATAAGGAGGGCGTTTGCAATCGGATGTACCGTGCAGTGAATCGATCTCCGAAATTTGGATGCTTCGAAGATAAGTCGTACTTTTGTCGTCGGAATTTTTTCAAACGTTTTCGATAAGCCGAGAGCAGAGCCGCGCTTGCGCAGGCTATACCGAGGCGGGAAAACGACAGTTGAAAACGAACGTTTTGTAATCCTCATCGGAGGGCAGTATATGCCGGATAAGATGACTGGGTAAAACCAATCAGCTTGTCCGGCCTTTTTTGTGCCGGTTTTGGAAAACTATCGTAAAATTAAAGTAGGTATGGAAAGAGATGAGATCGACTTCGGAACGCTGAAAGTGTCCGTACTGTTCCGCAAACTGTTCATTCCGACGCTGTTCGGTATGCTCAGCATCTCGGCTGTCACGGTGGCCGACGGGATTTTCGTCGGCCACGGCGTCGGCAGCGACGGCATCGCCGCCGTGAACATCTACGTCCCGCTGCTGATGCTTTTCCAGGGGGTGGGGCTGATGATCGGCATCGGTTGTTCGGTCGTCGCCTCCATTCATCTGTCGCGGGCGAAGGTCAAGGCGGCCCGCCTGAACGTCACACAGGCCATGATTATCGTGACGGCGCTGACGCTGCTCCTTTCGCTGCTGATCGTGGTTTTTCCGGATCGGACGGCCTGCCTGCTCGGTTCGTCCGACCGGTTGTTGCCGCTGGTGAAGGACTACCTGCTCTGGTTCACACCGGCGCTGGTCTTCCAGATGTGGACGGCCGTCGGGCTGTTCGTCATCCGGCTGGACGGAGCCCCGAAGCTGGCCATGTGGTGCAGCGTCGTCGCCGCGCTGCTCAATGTGGTGTTGGACTGGCTCTTCATCTTTCCGCTGGGCTGGGGCGTCATGGGGGCGGCGTTCGCCACGGCGATCAGTGTCTCGGTGGGCGGTGTGATCGTGGTCGTCTACCTGTCGTTTTTCGCACGCACGCTGCGTTTCTGCCCGCTCAAACGCAGCCGCAAGAGCCTGCGCTTGTCGCTGCGCAACGTCGGTTATCAGTGCCGCATCGGTTCGTCGGCCCTGCTGGGCGAGGCGACGCTGGCGATGCTGATGTTCGTCGGCAACCTGACACCGCTTCTGATCATCTGCGGTGCGTGTGGGATCAGCGGAAGTGAAGAATTTGCACATCTGCAGGTCAGCCTTCTGCAGAATGCGATGTTTGTCGCAGGAGTTGTGACTCTGGTACAGCTCTATGCGATCGGACCGATCGGAGGAAAAGTCCCGATCATCATGGGAACAAGCTCCG
>ERZ780139.2728-NODE-2728-length-12748-cov-2.681399_pt1 | contig 12748 bp, 10 predicted proteins | sample MGYA00511476_ERZ780139 | MGnify/ENA primary metagenome ERZ780139 (study PRJEB29588, sample SAMEA2158190) | human gut metagenome | biome: human gut; feature: human-associated habitat; material: faeces | place: Denmark | collected 2008/2010 ... | reverse complement strand
CTCGAATAGTACAGGCGTGATTTTCTCTAACTCTTTTAGTACCGTGGTTAAATTCGTACTATCCGTCGTAATCGTATATGTATATTTCAACGCTATGGAGTCTTTTATCTCAAAAGACACACCATAAGTCCTAGCTATTGTTTTCATCACTTCAGGCAAAGGCGCACTTTTAAATACCAATACATTCCGCCTCCATGCGGAATATAACTTGACATCATGTGAACGGACAACCTCGCAACGGCCCGATAGCTTATCGTAAACCGCTTTCTCACCGGGACGCAATTGATACGACTTGAATGATTTAGATTTTAGCTCGATCGATCCGGTCTCTAAGGCAATAAATATAGCGTCTTCCTCCGGATAGGCCTTTACGTCAAAAGTGGTACCCAAAACCTTAATATCCATATAGGAAAGATCTACGACAAACGGCCTGTTCTTATTTTTCGCGACCTCAAACCAAGCTTCCCCTTCCAGATAGACCTTCCGTTCGTAAAGACCAAACTTTTTCGGATACCGTATCCGGCTCCCTGAATTTAGATGCACCTTGCTCCCATCTTGAAAAAGCACTTGCATGCGCTCACCATTAGGGACATAAACCTCATCGTATCCATCATCCGCCAATAAATCCACTTGTGAGTTAATACGCATGAAAAGACCGATAAACAAGGCCACCGGTATCAAAATGGCTGCCGCATACGCAATAAGACGGCGTATACGCTGGCGATGAAGCTGGCGCACGATCCGCTGATACATCACGGCCGATGGCACCGGATGGTCGATCCACTCCTCCTCCTGCCCCATGTGAATGGCTTTCTCATCCATATCCATACGCTTAGCAAGCCAAGCTTGCCCCTCTGGTGTCTTGAACCAGTGAACCACCTCACGGGCTTCCTCGGGAGTCGCCTCATTATCCAGCGTTTTTTCTATAATTGACTGATCCGGTATTCTCATATATATCTTCCTTTTTTAATTGACACGCCAAACGATCAATAGGATGAGTTCCACAAATATAAAAGAAATAAAAATAACCGTTCAAAATGTGTCCGAAGTATTTTTATCGCTTGGGCATAATGAGTTTTAACGGTTGGCACCGAGATACTCATCTTATCGGCGATTTCCTGATTCGATAGATTTCCTTTCAACTTATATAAGCAGACTTGCCGTTTTTGCTCGGGTAAGTGTTCGATCGCTTGGTAGAAATGTTCCATCATATCCTTCTCTTCAATCTTGGCCAACAACTCATCCTCATATTCCGGCGAAGATTGCACGATCTCATAGTTTTTCTCTAACGCGCTATTATTATTCCGGATCTCATTCAACACATGGTTTTTCAGCATCGTATAGAGATAGTTCCGCAAGTTTACGTTTATCATCAATAAGGAATGCGACTCCCACAGCCTCAAGAATACTTGCTGCACGGCATCTTCCGCGGCGAATGAATTTTTCAGGTATTTATACGCTAATACGTACAGTAATTTATGATACCGCTCATAAATAACCGTGAACGCATCCTCACTTCCCTCTCTCAATGCGGAAAGCAGATCTTCATCACTTCGTATGGATTTCTGGAAAAAAGACATCACCCTATATTACATACGACTCGCTATTCAATAACCATTCTGCCTCTTTTTTCATGACATCCGGTATTGGCGTGACAGAACCTTCGCTGATCGACCGTATAAATTCCGGATACTCTCTGCGATAGACCTCAAGCATACGGTTCGCGAAGACGAACATCATCGTATATTGTATATTCGCCAACCGGTCGCACATCTTTATGAACGACGCAAATCTCGTATCCCGTATCCCCTTATAATAGGTCTCATTGGCACGTTCTTTCCTGTTGCGCCCTTTCTCATTAGTCAAGGCATATACGATTTCCGGAACTTGCTCTTCCAGCTTCCGTTTGATCTCTTCCGGCAGTACCAAACTCCCTACTCGAAAATCATCGATAAATTTCACGATATCATTGTAAGTCATCCGTGCGTCTTCTATCGTGTCATGCAGATAGGCACTCCCATACAATACCAAGATGTCCGCCTCACTTTCCGCGACCAAATATCCATACCGTGATACGAACGAGGCCACCATTTTCAAATGGAAACCATAGGGTAATACGTGGTCGTATTTCTGGTTTACGTCATCGTGTATCTGGAACGCAGCTTTCTCCAAACAGCTGATCCAAGGATAATAACGTTCTACAATAGAGATAAATAACTGTTTTTCCATTCTTTTCGGTACTTAAGATTAATCTTTGCGCACGGCAATATTAACAATTAATTAAATAAGGCTCACCACAAAAGTAGTTATTTATTCAAATATTCAAAGAAACCACCTTCATAACAAAGGCAACCACACCCAAAGCAATGAAGTTAACTCATTTAGACAGGGTTAAATCGAGTGAAACATACGACTTCCTTTCTTTATTATGGATACAATTATTATATTTGCAATAAAATGTATTTATAGTATGGAGACAATCGCAATGATGAACCCTTTTGTCGTGGGTAGATATGTATCAGACAAATATTTTTGTGACCGTGAGGGAGAGACAAGCTTCTTGATTAAACAGATTGAGAACGGACGTAATGTCGCATTGATTTCTCCACGCCGTTTGGGTAAGACCGGATTGATCCAGCATCTTTTTCATCAAGAATCGATAGAAAAAAATTATCATGCGTTCTTTGTGGATATTTATGCCACTACTTCATTAACAGAGTTCGTATATCTATTAGGAAAAGCCATCTATGACGAATTGAAGCCAAAGAAAACGGTTTGGACGGAACGGTTCTTTCAAATCATAACCTCATTGCGTGCGGGTTTTAAACTGGATATGGTAACCGGAGAACCTTGTTTTGATATTGGGCTAGGAGACATTCAAGCACCACAAACAACACTTGATGAGATCTTCGCTTATCTAGAGACCGCAGATAAACCATGTATCGTGGCGATCGATGAGTTCCAACAAATTGGCGGCTATGAGGAGAAAAATGTAGAAGCGTTGTTGCGAACCAAGATTCAACAATGCAAGCAGACTATGTTTATCTTCTCCGGCAGTAAACGCCATTTGATGAGTAATATGTTTAATTCCTCTTCCAAGCCTTTTTATCAAAGCGCTATTAGTATAGGACTTAAGCCAATACCCATTCATATCTATGTGGAGTTCGCCAACCGGCTTTTTGAGCAAAGGGGAAAGCTTATCGACAAATCCGTAATAGAAGAAGTTTATCGGATGTTCGATGGCTATACTTGGTTTGTGCAAATGATAATGAACGAACTTTTCGCATTGACCGAAGAAGGAGAGCGTTGTGGTATGGATAAGATAGAAATAGCCCGCAAGAATGTGATTCTAACACAAGAAAGTAGTTACAAGGATCTACTTGCCAATCTTGCTCCCAAACAAAAACTTGTTTTACAAGCTATCGCCAAAGAGGGCAGAGCAGAAGGTCTCACGTCATCAGCATTTATCAAAAAATACAAGCTACCCTCAGCCAGTTCTGTACAATCTGCGGTCAAACCTCTGTTGAAAAATGATTTGATAACACAGGAAGATGGCTTTTATAGGGTATATGACTACTTTTTTGCGGATTGGATGGCTAGAATATATTGACTCTCTTGTATGTAAATGTCAGAAAATAAGCAAATCTTAGTAGGCACTATCCGTTACTGAAGTAAATAATTTACGACTTGAAATGTAAATTCCTTATGCGGTGAAAATGAATTATTTAGACAACATACTTAATCGCTTGCAAAAGGCTTCTCAAGTGATTAGTTATTCACTTCCCAAGCCGTTAGTTATTCACTTCAGAAGCCTATTACACCCTGCAAAACAGATAAAATTAGGGAGAAAAGAAGAGGAACCATCAAATAATATCCAGCCGTTCTCTCAGTTGTTTAAAATAGCGATGCGAGGCGATCCTCTCCTCCTCTTGGAAGGGGGGATAGAACTCGCATCGTAAGGTCTTATTCTCGATGAACATCAAATAAGTCAAGTTCACAATGCAATCTTGGCTTATTTGAACAAACGTATTATTGATAGACAACAAATCTTTCGCTGTCGTGCTCATTTTTAGTTTATGAGTAGTACGGGAAGTCAAGACAATCTGCCAGCAACGCTGATCTCCCAAGAACTGAAACAGGAATATCTCCTCACAACGGACTAGCAAAAGACCCGAAACGGTTTGGATCGCAAATCGACTATCCCGATTCAATATTTTCCGCAAGGATCTCTCCATGCAGGCAACATCCGCAGGTTCTGTCGTATGAAAACGTTCGATGAGTGCCGCTAACTCATCAATTAAATAAGGTTTTAACAAATAATCAAACGCAGAGGCACGTAGGGCATCCAATATATATTTATCGTATACCGTATAGAAAACGACTCTCAAGTTCGGAAGAATATCATCCCGTATATCATCCAGCAAATCAAAGCCAGACATGTCCGGCAGTTCCACATCCAAAAACACCAAATCCGGTTGATACTTAAGGATATGCCTCTTGCCTAATTCCGCCGTTGTCGCTGTATCTAATATCCTTACCTCCGAGAAGGCCAATAGATCGTTTTGCAATTTCTGGATCGATCCAAGGTCATCATCTATGATTATTACTGTTATTTCCGGTTCCATACACGCTTCCATTTTCCAACAAAGTAAAATATTTATTGTTAAGATAAAAAATTAACGGCTTACCATAAATAGTGCTTTTTACGTATAAGTTGCAATATTCACGTTTATCCTATCGTTTTTCATGCTTATCTGTCATTTTTTATTTTATGATCTTGGTTAATTACCATTGATTGATAAACCCTATCTTTGCAAATACAGTTATAAAATAGAAACAATATATTTATGTCTCGAAAAATAAATCTTATTATATTCCTCTGTTTCATTTTATGCGAGGTATATGCCCAATACGTACCCGATGTATTGGGAGATGGTTATTTACGCCGTACCTTCCAGATGCCGGATGATTATGAGGGGAAGGTAGTTTGCACACTGGTCAAGAAACCTCAACTGGATAGCGTAAAACAGGCCGTGCTGTATATCCATGGCTATAATGACTATTTTTTCCAGAAACAATTAGGGGATAGCGTAAACGCTCACGGATATAATTTCTATGCGATGGACTTGCGGAAATACGGACGTTCGATATTACCCAATCAAAACCCGTTCTTTTGCAAGAGCCTAAAAGAGTATTTCGCTGATATCGATACCGCTTTAGCCACCATCCGGTCCGAAGGTAATGAACGGATATTATTAATGGCGCATTCTACAGGCGGATTGATCACACCTTATTATTTGAATAGTAAAAAAGGAGAGTTACCGGTAGACGGGCTTATTCTGAACAGCCCTTTTCTAGATTGGAATTTCGGATGGTTAATGGAGAAAGTCGTACTGCCAACCGTTGCGTTTGTCGGGAGGCTATTTCCGAATCTTACCGTACAAGGTTTGGGTGATCCGAATTACGCTTATAGCCTGCTTAAGCAGTATAAAGGAGAATGGGAATTTGATACGAACTGGAAAATGATATTCGGGCATCCGAAAAAAGCCGGATGGATCAAAGCCATACAAGAAGCGCAACAGACGGTACAAAAAGGGTTAAAACTGGATTGTCCGATACTAGTGATGTCTTCCAACAAATCTTTTCCGGAAACAGAGACATGGCATGAGGAATACATGACCTCCGACATCGTCTTGGATGTTCAAGACATTCAAAAATACGGGGAGAAACTAGGAGACAAAGTCACGAGAGATACCATTCCAAACGGCATCCACGATCTGATCCTATCTCAAAAGCCCTATCGGAACGATGCCTATCAAACTATATTCGAGTGGTTAAAGAAACAATAATGGTTGCACCAAACATATAAATCCTTACCTTTGCGCCCAGACAAAACATTTATATATACATGAAATCAGTGCGATCAATTTTTATAGGTCTGACTTGTCTGGGGATGGCAACGGCTAGTTTCGCTCAAGAAGAAGAGACAACTCCGGAAGCGACTACCTACAAGGCCGAAATATTCGGATCGGTAGCTAGTGGCGACAATACCCCTTTCTGGATGGTTAGCAATCGATACGGAATTGTTCCTTTGGAAGCGAATAACGGATATTTGAATGCGGGAGTATTCCATAATCAAACTTTTGGCAAAGGTTTTCGCTGGGGAGCCGGATTAGACGTAGTGGCCGCAGTTCCTCGTCATCGCAATTTCTTTATCCAACAAATATATGCCGAGTTAGGTTACAAATGCTTGCTATTGAGTGTAGGAAGCAAGGAACGCTATAATTCACTTTGGGATCGTTGGCTTAGCTCGGGCGATATCGTGCAATCCGCCAATGCCCGCCCGATACCGGAAGTGAACATCAGCATTCCGGAATTTACCGTCGTTCCTTTAACGAAAGGCTGGATGCAAGTCAAAGGAGACTTTGCCGTCGGTCGTTCTTTCGACAAGGATTATCTGGCTAACTTCACAAACAATAAGCAGACCTATGTAGATAACGTTTTATGGCATCATAAATCATTATTTGTACAGATTAAGGATACACGCAATGACTTCCCGTTATCCGGTGTAATCGGAGTACAGCATTGGGCACAATGGGGAGGAACCTCAACCAATCCTAAGATCGGAAAGCAGCCTCAATCCATCAAGGACCTTATCCGGGTTATTTGCGGCAGCGAAGGGGGTGGCGACGCAACAGTCTCCGATCAAATCAACGTACTGGGTAATCATTATGGCTCTTACGATTTCAAATTGGCTTTTACACAACCTAACTGGCAAGTATCCGCCTATTACCAACATTTCTTCGAGGATAAATCCGGTATGATATTCGTAAACAATACCGACGGATTATGGGGAGGGCAATTGGATTTACCAAAATTCCCGTGGTTGCGTAAGGTGGTCGTGGAGTATCTGGTTACAAGAGACCAAAGCGGACAGTTCCACTTCATCGATTTTGATCACGACCTACATCCCGGCGTAGGTGGCGGTGGTGATGATTATTATAACAACGGAGAATACACTACCGGAGCCTCTTATTTTAACCGGGCGATAGGTTCTCCTCTGATCCCAAGTCCGGAGTATAACGAGAACGGTTCATTAGGATTCAAGAACAACCGTGTTCGTGACTGGCATTTCGGTGCGGAAGGCGCTATCTCCTCACAAGTATCTTATCGGGTATTAGTCACCGTGATGAATAGTTGGGGTAGACATGCCACCCCTTTCCTTAGCAAGAAAAGAGGAGCTTCCGGACTTTTAGATATCTCTTATCAACATCCCCGTTTATCGGGATGGGAATTTACAGGGTCTTTGGCAGCTGATGCCGGTTCCATGTTCGGCGATAACTTCGGATTCAGCCTGAAAGTAGCGAAACGTGGCATCTTGAAAAGCTGGAAATAATAACCTAAATTATTTATATTCTTCCCACAAGGCAGATGCTATGATTTCTTGAGTCTGATCAGCGAACGCTTGCATTCCTTTGTGGGAAGTGTCTATATTCTCGGTAGAAACCGCCGGATGGATCACCATCTCCATCCGATGACGATGGACATTCAACGACCCGATCGGCAAGACATCAAACGGCCCGTTTAAGGTGATCGGAATAATAGGCAAATGCTGATCCAGAGCCATTTGATAAGCCCCTTTCTTGAAACGAATCATTTTTCCGGTATACGTACGCGAACCTTCCGGGAAAACAACCACGGAAGCCCCGTTCCGAAGACAACGCTCCGCCTCCAAAACACTACGAGCGGCAGCCTTCGGCGTAGAATTATCGACAAAGATAAAACCGGCCGCACGGCAGGCGGTCCCGACAAATGGAATTTTAGCGATACCCGCCTTCATCACCCACTTAATGGGAACGCCTAAGAAACCATATATCAAGAAAATATCAAACGCACCTTGATGATTTGCTACGAAAACATACGATTGTTTCCGGTCTATATGCTCACGCCCTTTTACCGTCACCGGACAAAGCGCCAGATAGCAAGTCAATCGAGACCAGATCATACCCGGATAATAAGCGAAGATTTTCTCTCCCCCCAATAGACAACCGATGATAACCGTCACAGCCGTAAGTATAGTCAGTACCAGAAATACAGGTACAAAAAACAGCCACAAATAAACTATGTAAAGTATTCTTCCCATACGTAACTATATTATAACACAAATATAGAAGCTAATTTCAATCGTTTCATTATTTTTCTCCGAAAATATTTTCACGATCGGGTTATTATTGCTTTATTTGCGGTAGAAAAGAAAATAATTATAAAATATCTATAACCATGAATGAGTTAATTAAAAATCTAGGAGTGATCGTACTCATTATTGGTGCGGCAGTTTTGGCTGTACCGTTTTTCACCGGAGGTATGACAAATAGTATTCTACTTACAGGTCTGGGATTGGTTCTCCTTGGCTATTTTGGTCATATCGTAATCAACAAACGAGTAGAATAATACACGCTACTTAGATTTAAAAGGAAATGAAAAAGGATGTGCCTCATTGTTTCGCACATCCTTTTTTGAATCATCATGCAAATTGAGAGATATGCCCAAATCGTTATTGAGTTCCCCATTCCTTGTTTGGTTTATCGCTAAGCCATAATTCCAAAAGGCCACCTTGCTCAAATACGGTATGCGGCAATTGATATTTATGATACATCTCTCCGTTCAAAGAAGCTTTCTGGATATAACAATTCTTAGGGGAGTTATCATGTACTTTAATCTTAAACTCGTTCCCTTTATAATACCGAGAATCCAATCGAATCGTAATCTCATTGAAAACAGGGCTTGTAATATCATACATCGGATTATAGGCAGAGCCTCCATCCAAACTGAATAATCCCATAGCCATCAGTGCACTTATTCCAGCCATCTGTCCTTGATCTTCATCATTTTCGCCGTAGCCTCGCTCTGGCGTAATATCACCATAGGTCTGTTTAGCGACCTGACGCACCCAATATTGAGTCAGCCAAGGCTTTCCTACATGTGAGAAAACGTGCGCATTCGAGCAACCAGGTTGAGTGGCATAACTAACATAACTAGACAGGAATCTTGCATTTTTCGACATCTCAAACACATAATTCAATTGAGTAGCTAAGCTGTCATTACCTCCCATCAAACGAGCCAATCTTTCAATGTCATGAGATAATCCAAAAGTAGCCTGCCAAGCATTGGCTTGTACAAACCCACGCTCGGACAAAGGATCCAAATGGACCCACTCTCCTGTTTCTTTTCTAGGCATCATCAACCTCAAATCCGGATGCCAAGACGCAGGCCAGCCCAAGGAACGATTTCTATAATAATTATAATCCTTGAGTTTTCCCATAGCTTTCGCCATTTCTCCCAAAGCCCAATCCTCAAAGGCCCATTGAATAGTCAAGCCAGCCTCTTCTGGGCAATATCCATGTTTAATATAGAACTCCAACTCTTTATCCATATCAAAGGCAAGCATACCACCTTTCTCATGATTCCTTTTCATAGCCGCATATCCCTCCTTGGGCAACCATTTATGAAACACCCCCCGCTGATAAGCGGAAGTAATCAAGGAGGTAGCCGGACAGCCCGTCATAATATAAGTATAAGACCCTATGGACGGCCCACGAGGTAATAGACCTCCATTCTTGTCATATTCGATAAAAGAAGCGGAAAACTCGTCTAGAACAGAAGGATACGCCAGTCCCCACAACGTGTTTAAATTCCACTGTGTCAACCATATAGCATCTGAATTATACATATGAAACCTTGATTTTCCTGTTTTATCTTTAGGCAAAGTCCGTACTTGGAATTTAGGAGCAATCGTATGTATCCTTGTTTGTTTTCCAATACGTTCTCCTCCGGACAAATAATCCGGATACTCGCCATTGCTATCATCTATCTTATGGCGCCCCAACAATATGTGCCACAAATCGGTATAAAACTTGGTCTTTTGCTGAAAAGAACCACCTTGCACATCAATTTTTCCCAACCACTCATTCCAAATACGCTCGGACGCACTCTTAACTTGATCAAAATCCCAATGTTTACATTCCCGCTCTATATTCTCACGGGCGTTTTCCTCACTCACATAAGAGATAGCGGTCTTCAACAACAGCTCATCACCAGCCTTAAAAGATCCAAAACAAGCTTCTACGCCAGAAGAAGGAGATTGTTTAAAAGAAGACTTAGGCACGGTAATTAATTCGGAAGAACCCGTAAAATGTCCAACTCCCATTTCCTTCTTATCGCCCACCCAACCATTCAATGCCTCGATTGGCTTATTGAATTGAACGACAAAATACACTTTCGCAACATCCACACCGCCCCATACACGACCGGCTGTATCAAAATATCCGGAGATCTCCATATCACTCACTTTAGTCACATGAGCATTCAACAAAGTAGAAGTAGCGATATGCCCTCCCAAGTTCACCAAGACCTTCGCCAAACCATCTTCCGCATACGTAAGACGATAAAGCCCCACTCGATCCGTAACGGTCTGTTCCACCCATATCTTGTAGGAATCCAAAAATAAACGATGATAGCCGGGTTGAACGATCTCACCCTCATGGGAGAAAGAAGAACGCCAAGCCTTATCCCCCCCACAGACATCTACCTCGTCTTTTACTGGCATCAGAGACAAGCCAGAAATCATCCAATTATGAATTTGAGGGAAGCCTAAAACCTTAGTAGAATTATAATTATAACCTCCTCCTCCTTGATTGATATTGCGGGTTAATGGAGCGGAACTTATCATACCGAAAGGCAAACTTCCGGTCACAAAGAAAAAATATCGACCTTTAGCGGTCTCGACATAAGGATTCACCCAAGAGATATAATCCGGATAAGACTCAGGAGCAGGATACACCTCTATCTCAGACAGCCCTAAATCTTGTCCTTCTCCATCCGTCATTTGAAAACGAATCCATTCCGTCTTCCGAGTATCAAATTCAACCACCCTTGGCGCTCCATCATTGGGAATCAAATTAACCGTTACCGAACTACCGTCACTAAAGAACAAGGTACCCGCAGCACAATGGCTTCGCTCATCCACCCGATCGTATAAAATAACCTTATTCGTATAAATCGCATGATCCCAATCTAATTGTATCCAAGGATACGGATACACCCGACCACGCGCATCCAATTTTGTCTTGGCTACCCATTCTCCCCTTCCGGAAATACGAATCACCTGATCTATCACATACTTACCTTCCTGCTCTTGGCTCAAGGCAGACGAACAGGAAACTTTAGCTTGATAAGCGACATTATGAGGGGTTGCCCATAACTCATAACAGGTAGTCAAACACAATAGATATAAAATAACTCCTAGCTGCTTCATATTTTTTATTACATCGTGAAAAAGCGGTGCATCAAATGGATATTAAACTATTTGACACACCGCCTTTTCTTTCATTTAATTTATCAATAACCCGGATTCTGTTTCATTACTTCCGTACCACAAATATCAATCATAGACTGAGGTATCGGGAAATACTCATGCTTACCTTTTACGAAATGAGCATTTTGCAAGTGGGAACGGAACACTTTCTCTTTGGCGATCGCGTTTGCCGCATTTTCCGTATCGATAACAACCGTACTGACAATAATTCCATTTTTCCTTTTTTCTTCAAAGAAACGAATTCCCTCATGCGCCATCTCCAAACGTCTCTCCATACGTAACGCTTGCACGGCTTCATTTTTTGATTTAAAAGGCTCATCATAAACCCCTACCTTATAATTAGCAGCATCTTGTGATTGATCCATTGTCTTGACATGCTGAGTATTTTTCGCACGCTCTCTAATCATATTGATATACTTACGCCCAGTCTCTAAATCACCTGTCTCAATAGCAGCCTCAGCTCTCCACAATAACAAATCCGCATAACGAATCACATAGAAATTCAAAGCATTCACATAAGGCCATATCGGCGAATAATAAGTAGAATTCAATGAAACCAAACGCTTCTTCGGGCTATACGGGCCATACACACTAGCCTCTCTAGGAGTCCAATCATACAATTGTACATCCATAAACGGTATATTTGGTCTAGCTAATGTATGATCCAAACGAACATCTACATAGTCATTCTCTGACACATCTTTACCATCATTATAAGGCAAGCCTTTAACATCCGTTTTATAAGCATTTACCAAATTTTGAGTCGGCCAAAAAGCCATATACAGGATAAGGACCTCCCGGAGGCAACAAGCGATCGCCATAACTTCCGTTCTCATTATTGGGAGAACCATCATTAATGGACAGCTGGATCGCAAAGATAATCTCCGAGCAATTATCATTTTCAGGCAAGAACACATTCCGGAAATCAGGGAATAGCTCATATTTTCCAGATTGAATCACCTCATCACAAGCTTCCAAACATTCTTTCCACTTGGACTGATATAAATAAACCTTTGCCATATAAGCTCTAGCTGCCATTTTAGTAGGCCGGCCATAATCCGCTTGGCTCTCCGGCAATACTTTATAAGCAGCAGAGAACTCTTCTAAAATCTTCTCCCACAATTGATCGGATGAAAACTCGATATTCGATTTCTTATTGTATTCATTTGGATCCACCAACGTTTCATCGATCCAAGGAATCTGATTATAAATGATTTTTAAGTTGAAATAATAATGCCCCCTCAAAAAGCGCATCTCAGCTAAACGCTGTTCCTTGTTTTTAACCTCACTACCATTCAATAAACGAATCGCTTGGTTACAACGTTTTATTCCCTCATAAAGAGCAGCCCATCGAGCTTCAAAGTCAATCCCTGT
>ERZ780139.2725-NODE-2725-length-12753-cov-7.988817_pt1 | contig 12753 bp, 14 predicted proteins | sample MGYA00511476_ERZ780139 | MGnify/ENA primary metagenome ERZ780139 (study PRJEB29588, sample SAMEA2158190) | human gut metagenome | biome: human gut; feature: human-associated habitat; material: faeces | place: Denmark | collected 2008/2010 ... | reverse complement strand
CCCTGCTGTGGTACGCCCTGCGGGTAGGGCAGGGCGAGCTGCGGCTGATCATGCTGACCGCCATGGGCCTGGGCGCGGCGGTGTATCTGCTAGCGCTCTCGCCGCTGATGCGTCCGCTCTGGGACTTCTGGCTCAGCGCCGCCGCGAGCACAGGCCGGCTGCTGTGGTGGCCGGTGAAAAAATTTACGGCGGCGGCGAAAAAAGTCTTTATTTTCTGTCGGAAGTGCGTTATGATAAGAAAAAAGCGCGCTGCGGAAAAGGAGGCGGAACGCCATGCAGAAAGGGCAGGCGCACGCAAAGAAGCGCCGGACAAATCCCATATTGCTGCTGGTCATTCTCGCTCTGGTGGTGTTTTTAGGCGTGGAGCTGATCCGGGTGGGCAAGCGGCTGAACGAGGCCGCGCAGCAGCAGGCCACGCTGGAGAGACAGCTACAGCAGCAGACCCAGGAGAACCAGGCGCTGGAGTCCGACCTGGCCAAGAAGGATGACGAGGAGTTCATCAAGGGCTTGGCCCGCGACCAGCTGGGGCTGGCCGAGGCCGGCGAGCGAATTTTCTACGATGTGAATGACTGAAAACACGCTCCGGCGCTGCCGGAGCGTGTTTTTTCGAAAGAAATGCAGCAAAAGGCTCCGGCGAATGCCGGAGCCTGTGCTTTTTGTGAGGAGAAAATGATATCAGGGAAGAAACGGCGCCGTCTGCTTACGCAGGGGCGAACGCTCCTGATAAGCGATTTACTCTGCGGCCTGAGCAGCCTTCTTGTTGCGGCCCAGAGCGCGGATGCCCTCCACCACCAGGTCGATAGCCAGGATCACCAGCAGGACACCGATGATGCCGCGGACGTAGCACCACACCACGCCTTCGCCGCCGGCCATGATGCCCACGACCTGCGCCTTGATGGTGAACACCAGGGAGGTCAGCGTCACGATCAGCATGAAGAACATGGGGAAGTAGAACATCTTGTTGTTGCGGCCGACCTTACCCAGCCAGCAGCACACAGCCAGCAGACCCAGAGCAGCCAGCAGCTGGTTGGCAGCGCCGAACAGAGCCCAGATCTTGGCGTAACCGGTCAGGCCCAGGGCCACGCCGGCCACCACGGTGATACCGGTAGCCACATAGGGGTTGGTGATAACGCGCTTCCAGCCGGTCAGATCCTCGCGGGTCTTGCCGGGCTCGACAAAGAACTCAGCGAACATATAGCGGGCCAGACGGGTGGCGGTATCCACGGAGGTCAGGCAGAAGGCGGACACGGCCAGGATCAGCATGGAGTACACCACGTTGTAGCAGCCGGAGCCGAACACCTTGGAGAACATGGAGGCCAGACCGGTGGCAAACACGACGGTAGGAGTCGTGGTGGTGCCGTCAGCATACTGGTTCCAGATGTAACCAACAGCGCAGACGGAGATCAGAGCCAGAGCGCACTCGATCAGCATACCGCCATAGGCGATGGGCTTGGCGTCCTTCTCCTGATCCAGCTGCTTGGACGTGGTACCGGAGCCCACCAGGGAGTGGAAGCCGGACACAGCGCCGCAGGCGATGGTCACGAACAGTGCAGGGAACATATAGCCCAGGGACGTGCCGCTGGGAGCCAGGGTATCATAGAACCCGGTAAACGCGGGCATATCCACGGTGGGGGAGCAGCCGACGATGCCCACGACAGCCAGGATCATCATGCCGTACAGCAGGAAGGAGCTCAGGTAGTCACGGGGCTGCAGCAGGATCCACACGGGGGTGACGGAAGCAACGCCGATGTACAGACCGACAATGATCATCCACACGGTGTAGTTCAGATAGATGGGATGCCAGTTCAGGCCGATGATCATGCAGACCACGATGCCGATGACGCCGATGATCGTGGAGATGCCCAGAGGGGCGTTGCGGCGATAGACAAAGAAGCCGAACAGAATGGCCATCAGGATGAACATGATGGAGATGATGGCGGTGGAGGCATTGGCAGCGGAAGCCGCATAGTCCACAGCGCCGTCAGCGGTGTAGGTGGCCTTGAAGGTGTTGGCCACGATGGAAGCGAAGGCCGCCACCACCAGGATCAGGGTCAGGTAAGCGAAGGTGATGAACAGCTTCTTGGCCTTGGCGCCGATAGCGTCGCCGATGACCTCACCGATGGACTCGCCCTTGTGGCGAATGGAGGCGAACAGGGCGCCGAAGTCATGCACGCCGCCGAAGAAGATACCGCCGATCAGGACCCACAGCATAACGGGGACCCAACCAAACACAGCGGCCTGAATGGGGCCGTTGATGGGGCCGGCACCGGCGATAGAGGAGAAATGGTGACCCATCAGCACGGGAGCCTTGGCAGGACAATAATCCTTGCCATCCTCCATGGTATGGGCAGGAGTCGGACGGGAGTTATCCACGCCCCACTTCTTGGCCAGCCAGCCGCCGTAGAAGATATAACCTACGACCAGGACAGCGCAGCCAATAATAAGGAACAACGCAGCATTCATACAGCTCTCTCCTTTCTGAATAGCGATTTCTTTTGCTTATGAAACAGGCCTCTTTCGAAAACCTGTGCTGCACTATGTCCGCTGGCATTGGTGCTGATCTTTTCCTCAGGTAGCACCACCAGCCCGGTATGAAAGTCCATCCAGCCCCAGTAGGACAGCTTGAAGCTCTTGTAGAGCTTGCAGCGCTTCAGTGCCTTGCGGGCGTCTTCGTCGCAGCTGTCACAGACAAACAGCGCGGTGATGTAGGTATACATATGGGTGGAGTTTGGCTGGATGCGGGCCATACCCTGTTCGTAGGCCAGCTTTTCGCACCTTTCATATATCTCCTTCGTCAGATGGGGAACATTGAAGAGGTACACATATTCAAAGCTGTTGGCCTGCCAGAGCTTGGCCTTTTTGGAGAGCACGTACTTCTCGGCGGTAGCGTAAAAATCCATCGTAGCGGCCAAGGCGTGCTCGTTCTCTTCGCAGCGGGTCACATCATAGCTGCCGGCGTACACATCGCACAGACGGTCGACGGCTTCCTGTCGGGTCATAGCGGCTCCTCCCTTTTCATAACGATTTCTTAGCATTCAGGACGTGGTTCATCGTTCCTTTCGCGATTAAAATCGCGAAATATTTATACCGGAAAAGTTGCATTTCCTGTCTTTTAGCAAACAAACACGCCCGCCCACTAATAACATCATTACTATACGCCGGTGTTTTTCAACTTTCAAGCTGCAAAATGAACAATTTTTGAACATTAAGTTTGTATAAATTTTTGGTTGATTTGTGCAAAAAAATGTGGTAATGTGAAAACGTTACCAACGCTTGCCGTTTTTTTCGTTTTACGAGGCGCTGTCCCGCCTGCAAGAACGGTTTGCGCCGGTTTCGTTTTTTATCAGCGGACAAATTGGAAACGTTGCCGCCTTCACATCCGCAATTTCCTGAAAAGGCAAGAAAAAACACCATCCCGGAGGATGGTGTTTTGTGATTTTTTCGGTTACTGTCACTCCAGGTGGCGCTCGAAATTGCCGCCGGCATGGACGCCCTCCTGCACGATGTAGAAGGCATCCGGGTCCACCCGGCGCAGAACATCCTGCAGGGTGTCGATCTCATACTTGGACAGGCAGACGCAGAGCACCTGCACCTCGTCGCCGGTCCAGCCGCCCCGGCCCGTCCAGCTGGTAACGCCCCGGTCCAACTGCTCCATGATGTAGCGGGGCAGCTGGGGGTCGTTCTTCTTGGTGAAGATCAGCAGCTGTACCGTAACATTCTGCCGGTGGATACGGTCCAGAAACAAGCTGCTCAGCACATTATATATAGCGGAGTAGATCGCGGTGGTGGCATCGAACAGGAAGAAGCACAGGGTGTACAGCAGCGCGTTGAAGGAAATGGAGAGCCGGCCCACGGTGAAGCGGCTGCCCTTCTTGCTGAGATACAGCCCCAGGATGTCCAGTCCGCCGGTGGAGCAGCCGCAGGTCAGCACCAGGCCGGAAGCAAAGCCCGCCAGGATGCCGCCCACCATACAGCTGGTGAGGAGGTCCGGAATGACCGGTGTGGACGGCGAGGGGATGACCGCCAGAAAGACAGAGTTGCAGACGGTGCAGATCGCCGCCTTCCAGAAAAACTCCCGGCCCAGGGCCTTGTAGGCCAGCAGGAACAAGGGAATGTTCACGAAGAAATACAGTACACCGGCCAGGTCGAAGGGCAGGGAGAGAGACAGCTCCCGCTGCAGAAGGGTACGGATCACCTGGCACAGGCCGTAGGCCCCGCCGCCGTAGAGGCCCTGAGGCACGATGAACACGTTGATGGCCACGCTGAGCAGCAGGCCGCCCAGCAGACCGCCGATCAGGCGCAGGCTCTTGTTGTGCATGAGTTTCTGATACATGGAGCGATACTCCTTTTCTTCAATGGTAATGTCAGTAATACCGGCAGGATACGTAGGTGGTACGTATATGGCACGTGTACGGTACGTATATAGTATGTGGCGGAACGGGAAATGTCAAGCACTTCCCGTTCCGCCGCGGATCAAAAGCTATATCGCAGGCAGCGCTCCAGTCTGCGGAGCGCCCGGTGCAGTGAACGGGACACCGTGGACTTGTTGACGCCCAGCTCCTGCGCGATCTCGGTCACGCCCTTGGCGAACTGCTTCCGCTTCATGGAATCGATCTGCTCAACCATAGCGAAATGCTCCGGGGCAAACGTCGGGATGCCGGAGAATTTGAATTTCTTGCCGGGGGTGGTGATGGTGTCGCCAATGGAGAAAATGCCCGGGTCGAACACGCCGATCACATCGCCGGCGTAGGCTTCCTCCACGATCTCCCGCTCGGCAGCCATCAGCTGCTGGGGCTGGGAAAGGCGCATTTTCTTGTTGCCCTGCACGTGATAATATTCGCGGTCGCGCTCAAACTTGCCGGAGCAGATGCGCAGGAACGCAATGCGGTCACGGTGGTTCTTGTTCATGTTGGCCTGGATCTTGAAGATAAAGGCGGAGAACTCATCGCGGCAGGGGTCCACGGGCTCATTGGTCAGGCTGTCCACGCGGGCCAGCGGGGTGGGGGTGAGGCGGAGGAAGTTCTCGAGGAAGGGCTCGACGCCGAAGTTGGTCAGCGCAGAGCCGAAGAACACGGGGCTCAGCTCGCCGCGCAGCACCTTGTCCAGATCAAACTCCTCGGCAGCGCCGTCCAGCAGCTCGATCTCGTCCACCAGCTGCTGGTGCAGGTAGGGGGTCAGCAGCTCGTCCAGTGCGGGGTCGCCCAGCTCGGCTTCGGTCTCGCTGACCTTCTTCACGCCGTTGGCGCGGCCATCGCTGGAAAAAGCCAGCACCTTGCGTGCGTTGCGGTCGAACACGCCCTTGAACTCCTTGCCGCAGCCGATGGGCCAGTTCATGGGGTAGGTCTTGATGCCCAGGATCTCCTCGATGTTCTCCATCAGCTCAAAGGGGTCGCGGGCTTCGCGGTCCATCTTGTTGATGAAGGTAAAAATGGGGATATGACGCAGGGTGCACACCTTGAACAGCTTGATGGTCTGTGCCTCAACGCCCTTTGCGGCGTCGATGACCATGACGGCAGAGTCTGCCGCCATCAGGGTGCGGTAGGTATCCTCCGAGAAGTCCTGATGGCCCGGGGTGTCCAGAATGTTCACGCACTTGCCCGCGTAGTTGAACTGCAGGACAGAAGAGGTGACGGAAATACCGCGCTGCTTCTCAATGTCCATCCAGTCGGACACGGCGTGCTTTGCGCTCTGCTTGCCCTTGACGGAGCCTGCCTGATTGATGGCTCCGCCGTACAGCAGCAGCTTTTCGGTCAGCGTGGTTTTGCCCGCGTCCGGGTGCGAGATGATGGCAAAGGTTCGCCGTTTTTCCACCTGCTGGTGGAGCAGCTCCCGGAAAGCCGGAGTGTCGTGGGCTGGCAGCATGAATCGTCCTCCTCGTAAAGTGTCTGTCGCTCCTTGAAAGTGGATATTTCTTCCAACTCAAAACGTGCAAAATGCACGAAAAAGACAAGAATGTCCGAAAAGATATTTTACCGCCAAGAACGTGCCTTGTCAAGCCATTTTCCGCGCCTTCATGGCGTTCATGGTGCTATTTTTTCCGATTTTTCAGCAAACGGCAAAAAAAGTTTCAAGCAGCTTTTTGATTGACCTTTCTGCGCGATGGTACGACACTTTTGTGCAGTGTTCGCGTGCGGCGTAGGGTTTTCGCCTTTGCAGAGGTGATTCCCCCTGCAACGAAAAAGTCAAGCCGCATAAGTGCAGCGCGAAGGGGCTTCATGGGGGACAACCCCACTGCCATTGGAGTTATCCCCAATTTATCCACTTTTCATCCCCAAATCATTCACAGATACACCGCTTTATCCCCAGCCCCGTCCGACGAAAAACGCGGCGAAAATGTACGTTTCGTCACATTGTCTTCCGCGGGGAATACCCATGCCATTTGGGACAAGCACCAAAGAACGTTTATGCACAGAAATGAATAATTATCCGCAAAATGCGAACATCCGACACCATTTTCTGGTTATCTGCAAAAGAATCCACAAGCCGCGCAGGGGGTGGACAACTTCTGTGGATAACCCTGTGGACAATGTGGATAATTTGCGGTCATACGCGGTTTGTCAAGGCAAAATCGGCAAAAAACACTGTGGATAATCCTGTGGAAACTGTGGATGCTTTCGCCCAATTTGAAACGATTTGAAAGACGGGATACATATACAGCGGATGGATAGCAGACTTGGATACATCAACAAAAGCATAATCATGCGTCAATTTGGTGTGCTTCGGACATGCCCATACCGTATCCGACATAGACTGGAGAGAGGAGGTGGGTTTCTTGGCAGAAAAATCGCCCTTTTTCCGCAATTTCGCATCGCACATCCTGCCGGTGCTGACTTTTGCAACGCTGCTTGTCGGTACGGCGCTGGTGGGTGTTGCGCTGACTCGAATTCCCCAAAGACCGACGGACGCAGCACCCCCGTCTCCCGCGCCGGAAACGACATATATCGCCGCGGGCAGCCTGACGGGGCGGACGATCCTCGTTGACCCCGGCCACGGCGGCTATGACGGCGGCGCGCGCTGCCGAGATTCCGGCGTGTGGGAGAAAGAGGTCAACCTCGCCGTAGCGCTGGCGGTGGAAAAGAGCCTGACGCAGCGCGGTGCAACGGTGTTGATGACCCGCCGGACAGACACCGATCTCTGCGACGACACAACCCGCCCGGCAAATGTGACGAAGAAGCGGCAGGACATGCAATGCCGCGTGGACATGGCGGTTCAGGGGCAGGCGGACATGGTGCTGTCCATCCACATGAACGAATACCGCGTGCGGTCGGAATCCGGGCCGCAAGTGTTCTACCGCGCGGGCAGCGGCGCGGGGCGTCTGCTCGCCGGAACGATGCAGGAAGCGCTCATTACCGCCCTTTCGCCCCAAAAGGAGCGTGCCGCCATGCCGGGCGACTACTTCATTCTTCAGCTGGATACGCCATCGGTGCTGGTGGAATGCGGCTTCATTTCCAATCCGGCGGAGGAAGCGCTGCTGCTCTCGCCTGCTTATCAGGAGAAGCTGGGCGAAGCGATTGCGGATGGCGCGGCGGAGTATTTCCGCTTGGCACAGGCAGAAAAATGAAGGTTGCATTTTTTCGCCGCGCATGGTAAAATAAGAAGAAAAGGAAACGCATTATATCCGGAAAGGAGTATCGAATGAACATTCACGAATCCGCTGAGGACTATTTGGAAGCAATCCTCCGCCTGAAAGAAGCAAAAGGCTATGCACGCTCTGTGGATATTTCTCTGCTGCTGGGGGTCACGAAGCCATCGGTCAGCGTGGCGATGAAGCGTCTGCGCGAAAACGGTTATCTGACGATGGATGCTGACAACTTGATTACGCTCACGCCCGCCGGGATGGAAATTGCGAGGAGCATTTATGACCGCCACAAGACGCTGTCGAGCTTTCTGGAGAGTTTGGGCGTTGATTCCGATGTTGCCCGCGAGGACGCGTGCAAAATCGAGCATGATATTTCCGAGGAATCGTTTACCGCGATTCGGAAGCTGATGCAGGAGCGGGAGCAGCACCCCGAAAATCCGCAGGAGTAATGGCATATCAAAAACAAAGCCGGGTCGAATCTCCCCTGTTTCGGAGGATTCGCCCCGGCTTTTCTGTATTACTTACGTTCTGCGCGCCGAAGAGCAGCATCACCTGATCGGGCAGCAGCTCCACCACAAGCAGCGCAATCAGCCCGACAACCGCCATGCCAAAATGGCAGACGAAAATCAGCAGCGGGTCAAGCACGAGGTTCGTCAAAGGGGTATGCGGCTCATTTTTTCCCGCCCGCCACAAGGCTTCCTGCAAAGCACGCGCCGCCTGCAATCCAGTACCCCATTACGAGGCGACTCGTCGTGCCGTAAATCTCCAGCGCTCCTTGAAACAGACAGCCGACTGTCAGCGCAATGATGCCCCAGTGGTACAGCCGCACGCCCCAGCGCCCCGGCAGCGCCTTTCCGCACAGGGCGCGAATCAGCAGCGGACACGCTCCCAGCACCAGCGGCGGCAGGAACGCATACACCATGAAGCCCGAGTAGACCCCGTGGCTGAACTGCTCATACACGAATCCGCCCAGCGCGGTCACGGCGGCAAAAAGCAGATGATAGAGCGCAAGTTTCACGCATTTGCGGTCAATAGCCGATGTAGACAATGTCGCTCACGCTCCTTTCGCGGATGCTGCGCCCGTTCGTGGTCGGGTTGTTGACGACGCGCCCCTGAAACACCATCGTCGAAGAACCGCCGCCATCGAGGTTGTAGGCGATTTGTGCGCCCAGCGACTGCATCAGCTCTGCCAATTGCCGCAAGGAAAGCCCGGTGCTCTCCTTCGTCCGCCCGTCGGACACGACCAGCAGGTAATGCCCTTCGCTGATTTGCACGATGGCGGTGCGCGGGTTGGAGGTCATGGCGCGCCCGACCTCGTCGCTGCTGCTGACGGTCACTTGCCCGTCCTTGATCAGCGCCGGGCCGAACGTCAGCACCTGCCATGCGCCCTCACGCACCAGCGTGTCGGCACTCGTTTCGCCCTCGTTGATGATGCGGAAATTGCCGTCCGCACCGATGACAAGTGCGTCCGTGCCGCTTTGCGCCGATGCGCGGTACAGCACGCCGTTACGCAGCACATACCCGCGCTCCTGTGCGCCGTAATAGTCGCCGTTGATGGCGAGAATCGCGCCCGCGTTCGCCGCTTGCACGGAGGTCGTTTCGGTCAGATTGCGGGCGTAGGTGTTCCCCGCCAGCGCCGTTTTGAGCAGGGAAATGTCCGCAATCTGCACATCCGCAACGTACACCGTCGTGTTCTCTACGCGCATCGTTGTCAGCACAATGTCGATTTGGTCATCGTGATATTCCGTGTCGGTGGAAATGGGCGCGGTGGTCGCCTGTTCCGCGGGGGATTCCGTCGCAGTCGGCACGGTGGAGGCTTCAGCGGTTGCCGTCGGCAGCGTGTCCGGCGTCAGCACACGGACAATCACGAACGTGTCCAGCGCCGCATAAACCGTGTATGCCGCCAGAATCAAAGCAAACACCATGTTTGCGAAATGCCGCTTCATGGAGCTTCACTCCTTTCCGCTTCTATCATATCCCCGTCAAGTGACGAACAGATGACGAACCCCTGACTGCTGCCGGAAAAATTCCCTTCCCTTGACGCAATCGGGGGAAAGGCGTATACTGGAAGCGGAAATTTCCGCGGATGACCGAGAAAAGGAGAAGAATGATGCAGAAACTGCGGGGATACTTGGCACTGGGAATATTCATCATGGGTATTGCATCGTTTTTATGCCTGCTTCTGCCGCTCATCGAGATAACGGATGATGCGCTGATGCTGATGGTGTTTGCTGTGCCGCCGCTTATCTGCGGATTGATCATAGCATTGGCACTGCATATGCTGCTGTATACGCTGCTTCTGGTGCTGTACGGCTGCAGAATACAGCTGGTGGATTTGTACTTTCTTCAGTATATCCGCAGGAAAACCGTCGGTTGGCGCGTGCAGTACCTTCCGGCGGCGGAGCACAATGTGGGCATACTGCTGGCGGCTGTTCCGTGGGAAAAGGAAACGGGCAGGCAGCAGGAACGGGCGCGGACGGCGTTGTTTTACGTGCAGACGGCGCTGGCGATACTGTTCTATGCGTTGGCAGTCAATTTGTATGGGACAGCATCCGCCATTGCTTGCCTTGTGCTGGCGTGGGGGTATACGTTTCTCGGCATCATCATGCCGCCAAGCGAAATTCGGAAAGTATTCCAGCCCGAAAAACGGCGCAAAATGTGGCAGATGCAGTGCCTGCTGGCGGAGAACCTGACGGATCACCTGCTCACGGAAATGCCGGAAGAATACTTCGCTCCGCCGGACAAAATTCAGAATCAGAATGATGCGGCGCTCATGATTAACCGTTCCGCGTGGCTGGTGATGCAGAACCGCTACGAAGAGGCGCTGGACATCCTGACTATGCTGGCGCTGGAGCATCGGGAGCAGACGAAGCGCCTTTGGTGGCAGCTGATTCCGCGCGGCGTTCTGTGCGAGTTGGCATTGGACAAGCCGGGATACTTCCTGAAAGAGTATGACACGCTGTACATGCAGAAGGAATTGCGCAAGTATGAAAAGCAGCCGCTTGTCTGGCGGACGGCGTATGCGGTGCATCTGCTGCGCGACGGCGATGAGCAGAAGGCGGAGCAGTGCCGCAGGCAGTTCCTGCGCCGCATCCGCCATACGACCATGCCGCGCTGCTATCAGTGGACGATAGACAGAATGGCGCAGGAAAAGGCAATCTACGAATCAAGAAAGGCAAAGGAAGCGCAAGAATGAAGAATCGGACATTTCAGCGCCTGTTTCCGCTCCTGCGGATGGGCAGCATCCTGCTGGCGGCGGTACTGTTCTGCGCGGCACTAATCGGCGTGAACGCACAGCTGACTGTCGGGACGAATGAAGAGCGGAATCTGGCGACGTATCTGGGGCTGGCACTGACGGCGGTCGTGACGTATCTGCTGCAAGATGTGCCGAAAATGCTGGTCGGCAGGCACTTTGGCTGGAAGCTCGTGCGTTACGAGGCGTTCGGGCGGGTCTATCAGGCGGACGGCACAGGGGCGTTCGTGCGTGTTCCAGTACCGGCGCAAAGTCGTCTGCGCTATCAGCCGTATCTGCTTCCGCCGGAGGATGCCTCTCGGCACGACGTGACGCTGTACACGCTCTGTCCCCTGCTGTATGGCGGGGCGCTGGCGGTGGTGTTCGGCGTGCTGACCCTGCTGACGCTGGGGCAGCCGGTGTCGCTGGTGCTGTGCGAACTGGCGATGGGTGGCGTGGTGCTGGTGATGACGTGCATTCTGCCGATGGATGAGCGGTTTATCGCATCGCCGATGGCAATCGCACGGATGCTTCGAGATCCGGAACAATTGGCGGAGTGGCTGTATTTCGCGCGTATGAAGGCGAATGGCGGGGTGGAGGTGACAGATGTTTCGATTGAAAACATTCCGCAGCCTGCAACAGTGAAGACATGTCAGGATGCAATCTGCGTCTTTCAGCGAGCGCAGATTGCGCTGATGGTTCAGTGTGATGCACAGAAGGCGTATGGGCTGATGAAACAGGTGCTGGAAAGCGAGGCGCGGCTGTCATATACTGCATGGAAACTTCTGCTGAGCGATGGGGTGGTTGCGGAACTTCTGGCAGGTGAACCGGGTGAATTTACGGCGCTCTATCGTGGAAAAGCCGGCGCAGCAATACGGCAGGTGATGTTTCGCATGGTGGACTATGCGCTTCCTGCCTATGCGGTGGCGATGCTGGTGACACATGAAGCGCGGGAAGCGGAGGTTGTGCGGAACACGCTTGCGCCAGTGCGAGAGAAAATGCCGGAGCTTGATGCTTTGATGAAAGCCATCGAAGAAAAAGCCGCACGAATCGAAAGCTGATTCGTGCGGCAGGGGTTTCGCCGCTGCGGCGGCGACCAAAGGGCATGAAAACAGGTGAAACCTGCGATCGCCCTTTGGAAACCTTCGGCGCCGCAACTTTTAGGGTTTCATGTTTGTTGGCTTGAACCGAAGGTTCATCGGATAAACACGCGGGCACTGCATGAAAGTGTCACCAACTGAATCGCGCGGAAGGGTCAAGGGAGGGGACTTCGTCCCGTTTCATTCTCCCTTGCAGGGTGCAGGGGCAGCGCCCCTGCTGGGGTCAAGGGGCAACGCCCCTTGGGTCTCCCCCCTCATTCGCTCTTCTGCGCATCTTCCCACGCGCGGCGGATGGCGGTAAGGATGTCGCCGTGGGCGTCGCGCAGGGACATGGTGGCGCCGGAGACAATGTCGGCGGCGCGGGCGCGGTCGTCGTCGGAGAAGGCTTCCCAGCGGGCGCGATCAGCGTCGGAAGAGGAATTTTCCGTCAACGGGTGGCCGTTCTCGGCGGAAAAGTACCGCCCAAACCACGTCTCTACCTCGTCCACCGTCATGCCGACCATCATGTTCTGATAGGCGTCCATCTGCTCGCGCCATGAACCGCTCGTCAGCTGGTAATCCTCTCCACGGGCGCGCTTGCTCGTCCATGCGGCAATTTCCTGCATGTAGTTGTCCTCGCTGTCCTCGGTGTAGCCGACGACCTTCCCGGTATTGTCATCCCAGAGCGAATAGCCGCCCTGTCCCGGAAAGCCGCTGAACTGAGGCATGGACGCGCCGCTGTAATTCGGCGTTGCCACTTCGAGCTGGTCAACCGCCATCGACACGATGCGCCCGTCCTCGTCGAACGTCCCGTGCGCAAACACGACGTTGAAGGAGTAAACCTGCCCGTCCTCGTCATCCTT
>ERZ780139.2723-NODE-2723-length-12772-cov-2.699929_pt1 | contig 12772 bp, 9 predicted proteins | sample MGYA00511476_ERZ780139 | MGnify/ENA primary metagenome ERZ780139 (study PRJEB29588, sample SAMEA2158190) | human gut metagenome | biome: human gut; feature: human-associated habitat; material: faeces | place: Denmark | collected 2008/2010 ... | reverse complement strand
GACGGACTGCTTGCCATGCGGAACATCCAGCTTGCCGTGCATGGCGCGGAGCAGCTGGCTAACGCCGCTTTTCAGCGTCCTGCCCGAAAACTTCGTCGCGTTAAACATCATCGTGACAACGCGCATTTCAATTTCTTCCTGCAAGAAAATCAACTCCTTTTTCTGATTTCACAAGCGGCTTACGGCGGAACCGCCAGTCTGTGCAGCAAATACCTCATCTTACTTTTTCCTCCGTTTCCTGTCCGCCAGCCTGCGCCCAATCAGGATAATTCCGGCAAGCAGCAGCAGTGCCGCGCCCTCCGTCATCATCGGGGTCAGCTTGATATCCACGCCGGTCTGAATGTCAGGCTTTTCGTCCTCCTTTTCGTTGACAAGGCAGGGCATTTCTTCGGGAACAACGTAGCTTTCGTCGATGGTGAACGTCAGCGTGTCCTCGGTTTTCACATAGCCTTGGAGTGCTTCGGTTTCACGGACAACGTACTGACCATCATCGAGATTTTCAAGCAGCACCGTGCCGTCCTCGCCGCTCTCCATCTCGCGCAGCACATTTCCGTTTGCATCTTCCAGTACGAATTTCACGCCGGAAAGCGGATTGCCGTCGCCGTCCATCTTCATAAACATATAGCTGTTTGGCACGTTGACCAGCGTAATCGGCTCAGGCTGCACGAAGTCCTCGCCGATATGCAGCAGCATGTCCTCCATGCGTCTGTACCCATTGGGCGCGGCGGTTTCGCGGATGATCCAGTCGCCATAGTCGATATGACGGAAGATAAATTCGCCGTTTTCATCGCTCGCCGCCACTTCGGTGACGACGTTGGTTGCGGCGTTAATCAGGCTGAACTCCACGCCCGCAAGCGGTCTGCCGGATGTATCCACCTTCTTATACGCAAGGCGCATCGGCGTATTGGTGACGGTTTCCAGCGGCTCATTCGGGTTGACAAACGTACCGTCCACCGTCAAACGGACATGCACGGCGGCTTTGAAATAGCCGGGGAGCGGCTGGGTTTCCTCGACGGTATATCTTCCATACGGGATTTTCTCAAACGTCACCAGCCCGTTTGCGTCCGAAACGGCGGTCGTCAGGCGCATACCTGTTTCCGTAACCAGCGCAAATTCCACGCCGGAAAGCGGCGCGCCGTTTTCGTCCTGCTTACGGAGCTGTACGCGGGTATAATCGTCGCGCAGCATCGTGTTGCCCGTGACATTTCCCTGCTCGTCCACCGTGAAGCGTGTTTCGGCTTCATTGAGCGCATAGCCGCTCGGCGCAAGGATTTCGCGGAAGGCGTATGTTCCCGGCGTAACGGGGATATCCGGGATTTCGCCGTTCGCATCGGTCGTGGCGCGGTAAATCATTTCGCCCTGCTCGTTTCTGACCTCGATCTGTGCGCCCGGAACGGTTTTCGCGCCGGTGATATCGGTTTTGGTCAGCGTCACGGGCGTATAAACCAGCTCGTCATAGATGGGCTGCGCCAGCTCGACGCGGATTACCGCGTCGCTACCCGGCTCAAGCGTAATCGGGAAACGGTTTGGATTGAGCTTCCAGCCTGTCTTGGCTTGCAGCTCGCGCACATAGTAGTCGCCATGCGGAAATGTGCCGTCAAACGTCAGCCTGCCGTTTTCATCGGTCGTGCCGACAGCCACAAGCGTATCTGCCAGCAGGGTCACGCCGTTTTCATGGATATCCCGCTCGCTGAACAGCCCGAACACAAAGCCTTCGCCCGGCTCGCTGTGCAGCGTCCGCAGCACTTCACCGTTTGCTTCCGTCGTGCGAATGACTTCGGCTTCTTTGTGCAGCGTAATAGCGGCGGGAAGATAGGTATTGCCGACCTCCACGCAGATCTGCACCAGCGGGGTCTGATCATCCGCATACGCCAGCTCGATTTCGCGCGGCGCATCATCCGGCGCGTATCCTTCCGGCGCTTGGGCCTCGGTCAGCGTATATCTGCCCAGCGGCAGAAGTTTGGACGCATCCTCGCCGCCCGCCGTCGTGATGATCGTATCGACCAGCTCGCCCTCGGCGTACCACGCCGTTCCGTCCCTGCCGACGATCTCCTCGGCAGCACGCAGTTCAAAGACCGCACCTGCCAGATTCCGCTGTTCATAGACCGGCTTCTGCACCGCATAGCCGTATGCGTCCACGGTTTCAAAGCCGACGAGCATATCGCCGGTCTTTTGCCCGAGAATCTGCTCCTTGACCGGCTCATCCTGCATTTCGATGTTCAGTTCATACGTCTGCCCGGGTTCGTCGCCGTCATGCCCGATCATCACGGGCAGAGATTCCGTCTGAATCAGGTATCCTTCCGGCGCGGAAATCTCCTCGATGTAGTACAAGCCCCACCTGAGCGTTTCCGGCAGGGTCACGCCGCCCGTTTCATCCGTGGTGAATGTGTCGATCTCCTTTTCGGTCGGATAATGCACCGTCTGGCGCACCGTTTCGCCGTTTGCGTCCTTGAGCTTAAACGACGTATGCGCCAGCGTGACGGTCTTGCCCGTTTCGCGATCCGTCTTGAGGATACGCAGGCGGTAGAGAATCGGTCGGTCGCTGAGTGTCAGCGGCGGCGGGTTCTGGATATCCTCTGTCCCGTCGATTTCAAACTCAATCGCGCCTTTGATTTCATAGCCCTCTTTGCCCTTCGTTTGCTCCAGCACATAGATGCCGTAGGGCAGTGCCTTGGTCTTGGCGTATCCGCGCTTATTCGTCACCAGATGATCGCGCTCAAACGGACGCGCGTTCTCATAGCTGCCTGCACTTTTGAGATACACGTTGAACTCTGCGCCCGCTTCCGGCTGCTCGACGCGATCCGGGGCAGGGTCGTCGTGGTCGTCGCCTAAAATCTTGACGATAGCCTGTGCTCCCAGCCGGATGGTGTTGGTTTTCAGCCCTTCATATTCCACGACGGCTTCTTCAGACTGCCCTGCGGCGCTGACGGTATCGACGAAGATGTGTTTTTCGCTCGGATGATAGCCCTTTGGCGGGGTCAACTCCACGATTTCATACAGCCCCGGCCACAACTCGCCCGTTGCAGCACTCGCATCCTCGCCTGCCGTCGTCAGCAAATCCACGACGGTATCGCCTTTTTTGAACAGAACGTTGCCCTGTCTGTCCTTGATTGCCGCGCCCGCCAGCACCTGAAAGACCGCGCCGGTCAGCTCGCCGTCGCCGCGTGATTTCGGCGGGTCGATGCTCGCCTGTCTGGGCAGGGCCTTTCGATTTTTGCTGTTGGGGTTATCGCCTGCATATTCGTCCTTATCGCGCTTATAAATCCTGATTTTGACCCGGATGGGCTGATTCGTCGCCGCAAGGTCGGTCGTTTCGTCGGGTTTGACCGTCGCGTCCAGCGCGATTTCTTCAAAAACGTAGCCCTTTGTCGCGCCATGCTCGCGCACGATGTAGCGTCCCTTGCGCAGCGGCTCGGAGATTGCCACGCCGTCCGCGCCGGTCGTCATGCTGCCGACAAGCACATTTCCGTATTCGTCGTTTTCATAGATATCAAACTTCACGCCCGCAATCGGGTTGCCGTTTGCCCGGTCGGTTTTGGTCAGGCGGATAAAGCCTTTGGTCGGCTCATTCTCGACTTCCAGCTCGCAGGTTTTGAAGTTTTCCTCGTCAATGACGATATCCACTGAAAAGCCCGTGTCCACGAAATGCTCCGGCACTTTGCTTTCCGTCACGCGGTAGGTTCCCCACGTCAGCCAGCCGGTTTCGGCAACGCCGTCCGCATCCGTCGTAATGACCGCGACCACCTCGCCGTCGCCCGCTCCTTGATGGGATGGCAGACCGCTGAGCCGCGTGACGGTAAACTCCGCGCCCGCCAGCAGTTCTTTTGTGAGCTGATCCCGCTTGACGATCCTGATCCTGCCCTGAATCGGCTGATTGCTCGCGCCCAGATATGTCGTTTCGTCCGGATTCACCGCCGCGTCCTGCTGCGCCAGTTCCGCCACATAGCCCGTCGGGTTTTCATGCTCGCGCACGGTATATTGTCCCTTGAACAATGCAGGCGACGTTGCCTCGCCGTTTGCATCCGTGGTCATTGTGCCGACAACGTTGCCACCCGCGTCCACGATATCGAACTGCACGCCCTCAATCGGTCTGCCGTCCAGCGCGTCGGTCTTGACGATCTGGATGAAGCCCTTCGTCGGCTCGTTTTCGACCTCGATGAGATAGGTCTTTCCGTTTTCCGTGCAGTCGATTTCGGTTGAAAAGCCGCTGGTTTCATAGTGCGCGGGAACTTTGCTCTCCGTCACGCGATACCGCCCATAATCCAGCCAATCCGTTTCGGCATTACCGTTTGCATCGGTGGTCAGCACGATGGACGTTCCCGTTCCGTCTGTGCGTGTGATGGTGAACTCCGCGCCTGCCAATGGTTCTTTCGTCAGGCTGTCCGTCTTGGCGATGCGGATTCTGCCCCGAATCCGTTCATCCGCGAACGCCGCGCCCGTCGTTTCGCCTCCTGCCGTGACGGTCACGCTCTGACTATCCGGCACAGCGACGAGATATCCCGTCGGCGCGTTGATTTCGCGCACGGTATAATTCCCTGCCGGAAGGTTATCAAAGTGCGCCGCACCGTCCGCGTCTGTGGTCTGCGTCGCCACAACTGTGCCGGAAGCGTTCGTCAGCTCGAACGTCGCGCCCGCCAGCACCGCGCCGCTTGCCGCATCCGTCTTAGTCACGACCAGTGCGCCGTTCGGCATATCAAAGCGGATTTCCGTGGACTTGAGCGGATACGGCGATCCCCGCCGCGGAATGACGACCTTCTGCACATTCGCATCCGGCACGGCGACCAGAAAATTGGCTTCCAGCTCCTCCGTCGAAACGGATTCCGCGGTAAAAGAAAAACCGCTTCCTGCTTGGGAAACGGTAATGGTGTCGCCGCTGTTCAGATAGACGTATGTGCCGTCCTCGCCGCCCGTATAGCCGGTAATCGTTCCGACCGAGCGGCGGATGCGGATGCGCGGTGCGTCCGTGGTCAGCGTCGCCGTGCCGGTGCATACGCCGTTGGCGACGGATACGGACACATTCGACACCGTGATTTCGCCGGTCATTTGCGCATAGGTCAGGGCATTTGCCGCCAGCCAGCGCGCATATTCGAGATATTCCTTCGGCGCTTGTCCCGTCGCGCAGTAGAACTCGTCCATGTGCCAGTAATCGCGGACGTATTGCGCCCCTTCCAGCTGCTTGATGACCTCGCGGATGGCAAACTGCCCCGCCGCTCTCGACCATTCAAGGCATTCATCCTCATACCGGTCAATTCCCATGAAGGGAAACGTGTGCCGCAGTACCCAGCCGATGGCGTGCATCGTCTTTTCGCTGTATATGATGCCAGAGTAGCCTGCTGTCTGCCCGTACTGCACCAGATCGACGACCTTATACGGTCCTTCCGGGTTGTCTTTGATGCCGGGGCTGTTCATCGTATGCTCAAGACAGTAGACCACATGTTCGTTGATGTAATGCTGAGTGGCGTAAATTGCGCCATAGTTTTTGAGTGACGCAATCTGCACGTCGTCATGCACGGAATAGGCGTATACCGTCTGCCCCGCGTAAAACTCGCCTGTGTTGCCGCTGAGCGTCTGCAATCTCGGCGGGTTATTCGCCGCGTACAGCTCCACCGGCGTAAACGGGAAGGCGTAAGCCGTCACGTCATAATCTGCCGCATCGGACGGCTGGGTTTCCTCTGCCAGCACCCAGACCGTCGCCGTGTCCGTCCACGCCATCTCTCCATCAGGTTCTTCCTCGCCGTACAGATATCGCACCAGCAGCCATGTTCGCCCCATGCCGTCCTGCCGGACTTCTTCCACCCGGACGTTTGCGGTGCGGACAAAACTGCCGTCGTACAACTCGCCGTCTACCTCGTCCGCCGTTTCATCCACATCCGAAAACACGCGCGTGTTTTCCGTGACGAGAACGAACACGCCCGCCTGATACGCCGCTTCAGGTTCGGGCGTTGGCAGGGGTTCTTCGGTAACCTGCGGGGTCGGCTCTGCCGTGCCCTCCGGTGTTTCGGTTTCCGTCGGTAGTTCCGTCGGCTCGCTTGGAAGCTCCGGCTCTGATGTTGCTTCCGGTGATTCAACCGGCAGTTCCGGCTCGGCTGTTTCTTCCGGCTCGTTCGGAAGCTCTGCTTCCGCGCCTGTTGCTTGGGCAAACTCCGTTTCTTCCGCCCATATCGACGTAGGCAAAGCCGCCGTCAGCATCGTCAGCGACAGCAGCAAAGACAAAAGACGTTTGATTTTGTGTTTCATAAGTTCCTCCTGCTTTTTTCAAGTACAGCCACGACTGCAAGCCGTCCCGCTTTGCCGCCATAGCTTCGGTCACATGTTATCAGCGTGAGAATGGAATCCTCCGCGCCGACCGTCACGCCCGTGTCATACAGAGAATTTTGTTTGGCGTACTGGATAAAATCCCGAAACGCCGCGTCGCTTTCAAAATCCGCCTGTGAAGCGTCCCACTCGCTGCTGTGAAAATTCAGCACGGCGAAAATGCGGTATGCTCCGCTTTCATACAGCGTATCGAGCAGCACGGTTTCGTGTCCGGCATAGAAATCCGCGTCCTTGTACCGCATGAGCGACGTGAACATCTTCTCGCCGGTGGATTTGAGATGATGCCCATAAATGGCGATATTGCGGCTGGGAATGCTGTAATCCGTTTTCATCAGCGAAAACAGCGTTCCCGCCGCGCCCTGCTTCCCTGTGAACGTGTGATGCAGGTAATACTCGGCGTCGTCCGTCCAGACGACGGGATAATCCACGTTCGTGCCGGGAATCCTGATCCACGCGATGAAATCGTCGTTTTGTGCCAGACACGCCGCAAAGTCTGCTCCTGTCCCGATGTCGATTTCAGGCGGGGATTCATCCGTTTTGGGCAGTTCAAGCGGTTCTTGCGTTGCGCCTGGGAAACCAAGCAGTACGCGCAGGACACTTTTACCCTGTGCAGGCGCGTCCGTTGCCTGCGCCGGTTCCTCGCTTTTGAGCCGAACGCGCAGGTCGTCATATTCTGCCGCGCTCCGATTCATTTCCGTGTTCTGCCCGATGAGCGGGCAGAGCAGCATTGCCGCGCCCGTCACAGCCATTGCCGCCGCAAGAAAAGCCGAGGGCGAATCCGCATGTTTTTGCTTCATGATGTTCCTCCCTTCTCACAGGCAGTACAGCTTCCTGCCCTGTATGGCGTAGACCAGAATCGGGGTACAGTCCGGCGTAAACAGGTAACACCTGCCGGATTCAATCTGCGTCAACGCGCAGAGCTGGCAGGCTTTTCCGTCCACCGGCGGCACGGCGAAGAACAGCACCCGTCTGGGAAACCAGCCTCCGCTGATCTCGCACGTCCGCTGCTCGGCTTCCTGCTCCAGCTGCATCACCCGAAGCGCGGTTTCCGTCCGCTTTTCGGGCAAAAGAAAACCTGCTTGCGTATCCTGCCGCAGCAGGTTCTCAAGCAGGTCGTCTTTGCTCATGCAGCCGGGAAATCGGTCAATGGGTTCGAGTTCACAGGCGAATTGAAAATAGTTTTTCATGGACACCACTCTCTTCTAAAGCTCATCGAGCCAGTTTTCATAATCTTCCTCCCGCTTTCGCTGGTCGTATCGCACCTGAGCGTCGTAGTAATTGCCCATCGTCGCGGGCGCGTTGAACAGCGTGGTCAGCAGATATTTCTTGATGTTGCGGACGCGGCTCGCGTTCTGCTCAAGGCAGCCAAAGATGTACTCGATGTGCATACTGTTGATCTTGCGCATCCGCTCCTTAACCAGTTCGGCGGGGTACTCCGCCCCGGATATCGTGATTGTTTCCCTGCCGGTGCAGAGGATTTCCACCATCAGCTCGACGATCTCATCCATCCGATCCCGGTTATACGGTGTGACAAGACAGCTATACCCGATCTGCGACCGCACGCTGTCCCGAATCGCCGCAACATCTTCCTGCCTTTCCTTGAGATGGATTGATGGATAAGGATTTTCTCCCTGAGTATTTGGTGGATACGTTTTTTCTGAATTCGTGTTTGATCTATTCGTATTTAATTGTGCGGGATTTTCCTGTTCAGGTTTTTCCTGCTTTGGATTCTCCTGCACAGGCTTTTCCTGAACCGGATTCTCCAGTCTTGGATTTTCCCGTTTTGGTTTTTCCGGCTTAGGTGCGTCCTGCGCAGGCTGGCTGTTCATGTGGCAGTCCTCGTAGATCAGGTACTCCGTCCCGCTCAGCCGTCCGCGCTCGTCCCGTTTTCGATTTCGGATCACATAGCCCGAACGCTCCAACTCCTTGACGGCTTCGCTGATCGCGTCCACGCCCTCTTTGCTGATTGCCGACAGCCCCCGCAGCGTATAATCCCAGTTCTCCGGCAGGGACAGCATCACCGACATCAGCCCTTTTGCCTTGAGTGTCAGGCGTTTATCCTTCAAATGCTGATTGGACATCATCGTGTAGTTTTTGGTTTTGACAACTCGAAAGACTACGGTCATTTTGTTTCACCTCCCTTCGCATGGGTATAGAAAAAGGCGTTCGCCTTTCGGTAAACGCCTTGCAGAATACTTTTCGCTTTTCCTGCTGAGAATTACTGTTTGATTGTTCTGCTCAATTCTTCAACTTCCTGCTTGGTCAGCATCGTTGCGGAAATAATCAATTCCTCAGAGCAGCCCATTTCAAGCATACGACGAGCAATAGCAAATGCCTTTTGCATTTCGCCGCGCTTTTCACCCAGCATGATTCCTTCATCAACCATTTGTCGAATTGCTTCACACATACTCGTATTTTCACCTTCAATGCACTTGAGCATATCCTTTACTGTTTGATTGTTTTGCTCAATTCTTCGACTTCCTGCTTTGTCAGCTTAGTTACACTAATCACCTGTTCTTCAGGCATTTTCAGTTCGAGCAAACGACGAGCAATAGTCATTTTTTCATTCAGACTTCCTTGTTTTTGTCCCATAGAAATTCCTTCATCAACCATTTGTCGAATCGCTTCACACATATTTACAACCTCCTTGTTCGGGTCAATCGCAATTCCCGCATTCGTCATAGCATTGATGACCAGTGCCGCGTTTGTTTCCAGACAGCTGAAATTTGAATCCTCATTCAGCAATTTTTCCATCCGTGCCTTATCCCGCTGGTATTTAATATACGCCAGCACTTCACGCAGACTGCTGTTCAGCTTCTGAAGGTCATTGTCGCTCATCTCCATCGGGTCAATCATGAAAACCCGATAGTCCTGAATAAACGGAAGGACTTTTTCGGGTTGCTCGCCATACATCTCGCGCAGGCTGAGCGGCGCATCCCATTTCTTTCCGCCAAAGTTAATGACCAGCGTAATCACAGGGGACAGCCGATCTTCTTTCTTCATACCAGAAAGATATTCTTCCGATGTACCATTTTTTCCTTCCTTACGATGCTGGCTTGCCAGATCACGCACCTGCTTTTCGAGCTGCATGGCATCGTACAGCATGTTGCGAACCGGCATGGCATAATGCACATGGCTCTGATTCTCTATTCCCAGCACGAGATAGGTGTACCGATCATCCGTTTTAACCGCCAGCGTTTTAAGCGTATCACGGTATTTCTGCGCCGCTTCCGGCTTGCCTTTTTCATCCTCATGATATGGAATCACATACTGCGTTGTATCCATATCGGTCAGCTGTTCCGGCTTAATCACCTGTTCGCCATCGTAAATCAAGTAGTTAAAAGCGTCCGCAAACACTTCCGCTTCCGAAACATACTGTTTGGTTGCCGTATCCTGAATGGACATGTTTTTTCTCTCCTTTGATCCATCATTTCATCCGTCCATGCTCTATTTCAAGTTTATTTTATCACGTCGCTTATGATTTCGCAAGCACTTATGATTCATCACCGTTCCTGCGAAAGCTGCCGCTTTTTATACCAGCCTTCCAGCAACTTGATAATGGTATCTTCCATTTGCTTTGGCGTGTAGGATTTCGGAAAATACCTGCGCAGCGTTTCGTTTTTCAGCGTCACCCGATCAAGGTCGGTTTTCTTTTCTTCGCTCATGACTGCCCGCATCACGTCAAGGGAAAGCATCTTCTGCTGGCTGAATTTCTTTAACCGCTGTGCCTGAGAAAGCGACGGCGTTGCCTGTTCGCTGTCCATCGCCTCAAGCAGAAGGGTTTGTTCTTCTTTCTTCAAATAGGACAACTCGACCGTAGGATTAAACGCAATTTTTCTTTCATCTACCATATCTAGAAGTTCAGGAATCAGCTCAGTCAGGCGGATAAAACGATGAACCTGATTACGGCTATCACCTGCTTGTTGTCCGACGATATCCAATGCTTGCAACTTCATCCCAACTTGGGATGAAGTTAGCTCTTGTCGTTTTCCTTGATGCCTAATTGCTTCTAGTTTCATTTTATAAGCGAAAGCCCGTTCACTCGGCAGCAGCTCCTCACGCTGCAAATTGCTGTCCACCATGATGATCGTGGCGGCATCGTCGTCGAGATCACGAACGATAACCGGCATGGTTTCCTTACCTGCCAATTCGGACGCATGATGCCGCCTGTGTCCTGCAATCAGCTCGTAGCCGCCGTCAGGGTCAGGACGCGCAATCGCAGGGACAAGCACACCATGCTCGCGCACGCTATCCACCGTGTCCTGCATCGCCGCATCGTCTTTGACCTTGAAGGGATGATTCCTGAACGGATGCAACTCTCTTAATGGGATATTCTGCACCTTTTCCCGCTGGGCATCCGCTCTGCTTTCTTCCGTCACAAAAAGGTCATCGACCGATTTCAGCTCGATGTTTCTGGCGCTGCTTTTCATGTTGAATCACCTCTTTCGTCAGCGCGCTGTACGCCTGCGCGACTTTGCCTTTCGGATCATACGCGAAGATGCTTTTTCCTTCGGCGCTGCACTCCGCCGCCCTGATGGAGTGCGGGATTACGGTATCAAACACTTTAATCTTCGTTCCATACTGCGTCCGAAGCAATTCGCTGATTTCACGGGCATACGTCGTGCGGCTTGCCATTGTAATGAGGATACCTTCAACCCGCAGCCTCCTGTTCAATCCCCGGCGCATCCTGACGATGCTTTCCATCAGCTTGCCCAGTCCATCTACCGACAAATAATGCGGTATGGTCGGTATCAGCACGCTGTCTGCAGCCGCCAGTGCGTTGATCGTCGTCATGCCCAGCGACGGCATACAATCCAGCAGCACATGGGAGTAGTCTTTTCTGCAATCGTCCAGCACCCGTTTCAGCACATTCTGCCGTGTATCCAGCGACGCTTCCACGCCTGATAAGGCAATGCTGCCGGGAATCAAGTCCACCCCTTCCGCATGATGCAGAATTGCTTCTTCGGCATGAACGGGCTGTTCCTGAAGAACTCTGCCCATGAGCGTAGCCAGCGTCACCGGCAGGGTTTCCGGTTTCCTCCATCCCAAACTGAGCGTCAGGCTGGCTTGCGGATCGCAGTCTACCAGCAGCACGCGCTTTCCTTCTCTCGCCAAACCAATGCCCAAATTGGCGCAGGTCGTTGTTTTGCCTACGCCGCCCTTCTGGTTTGCCAGACTGATAATTTGCGTATCCATGTTTTCTCCTTTCCGATGAATACAAAAAGGACGCTCGTTGTCGGAGCGTCCTACGTGTTTTTTTATCTCTAAGTTTTATGAATTCTTCTGTGAATAGCGGTTAATGAAAAACAGAATTGCACCCAAATAAGGTCGTTTCATTCCTTCTTTTTCCTGACCGAAATATTGCTCTGCCTTTTTCAAAACAGTTATATCCCATGTTCCGTTTTGTCTTTGTCTCAAGCAAAATTTCTGGAGGGCTGTGATCGCCGCTTTTCTGTTTGCTTTCAAATAGGCTCGTTCACAATTCAGATTCAATGTTTCATTCAAATCTCGATTGATTAGAACATTTTCTGAATAAATCGTTCCATCAGCACGATATGCAATTTGTGCAACGGATTCTTGAGAACGCGGATCTACCTCTAGTTTGATATTTCCTCTATGCGTATCGCAGGTCTGATCCTCATGCGGCGATGACATATATCCTGTACACACACCCAGCATATTATGAAAATCCAGTGCTTTTTCTTCTCCATCGCCCTCTTCGGACTTCTGAGAAATCCAATGCTCGATTTTCATCTTGTCCTTGCTAATCCGACTCATACAATATGCACACAGACATCCCTGCTCTTTCAAGAGTGCTTCTCGGATATCATCTTTATCTCTAAAGTCCTCATAGGTTGCGTTCGGCTGGCTGCGGTATTCTTTAAGGGATTTAGGTTCTGCTCCCTTCTTTATGTAAATCATATTTTATACCATTGCCTCCAAATCGAGAGAAGTCTCCGCTCCTACAACTTCCGGATCGTCTTCCCCAAGAACGCTTTTGATTTCATCAATCATTTTTCTTGCCTGTTTCAAGTCACTTCTCGATAAGCATTCATAGAAAGCCGTCAATTTTTCCGCAACATAATCCGGTCTTTCAGGAACATCCATCACTGTTTTCAAAATAGAATTCGCGTCTTTACCATATGTAGGCATTTCTGCTTTTCTTACTTGATGGTTTTCCAAAATAACAATCTCATCCTGAGGTACGGAAGAAATCACGCTGGGCGCATGTGTAGAAACAATAAACTGTACTTTCGGGAAAATCTTTTTCAGTGCGCCGACAATGTGGCGCTGCCACGCCGGATGCAGGTGAAGATCAATTTCATCAATTAGAACAACGCCGCTTGTTTTTTCTGTTACCTTATCAAGCAATTGAGGATTCAAAAGTGCCATTCTATACGCAATATCAAACACCGTCCAAATTAAAGACTGATAACCTGCACTCAGATGCTCTATC
>ERZ780139.2722-NODE-2722-length-12781-cov-5.898711_pt1 | contig 12781 bp, 8 predicted proteins | sample MGYA00511476_ERZ780139 | MGnify/ENA primary metagenome ERZ780139 (study PRJEB29588, sample SAMEA2158190) | human gut metagenome | biome: human gut; feature: human-associated habitat; material: faeces | place: Denmark | collected 2008/2010 ... | reverse complement strand
ATCGAATTGCATGCAAGCATGCATCGATGATACCTTTTGACCCTTTAATCATATAGATTGTAGTATCAAACATTATTTTTAGCAAGGGTTAAAATGAAAAATATGAATAAATACGAAAATTGCTTATTGTGTCCCAGAAAATGTGGCATAAACAGAAGAACCGGACAAACAGGTGTATGTGGCGTTTCATCTGAAATAAAGGTGGCGCGAGCAGCACTTCATTACTGGGAGGAGCCGTGCATATCAGGAAAAAGAGGAAGTGGGGCAGTTTTTTTCTCAGGCTGCAGCCTACACTGCGTGTTCTGCCAGAACAGGGAGATTTCTGACGGAAAAGAGGGAAAGGTAATCAGTAAAGAGAGGCTGAGTGATATCTTCATAGAACTTGCTGACAAAGGCGCAAATAATATCAATCTGGTCACACCTGGGCAGTATATCCCTGATATAGTGTGGGCGGTAAACGATGCAAAAAGCCACGGCATGAAGCTTCCTATTATATACAATACGAGCGGATATGAAAATATGACAGAGCTAAAGCTGCTTGAGGGCATAGTGGATGTGTATCTTCCGGATTTTAAATATATGGACAGTACACTTTCGGCAAGGTATTCAAGGGCAAAAGATTATCCGTCTGTCGCAAAGCAGGCGCTTTCAGAGATGGTCAGGCAGCAGCCGGATGTCGTGATTGACGATGCGACAGGACTCATACAAAAGGGAGTTATTGTGCGACAGCTTCTACTGCCGGGACATGTGAATGATGCAAAGGCTGTACTTAAGTACCTGTATGATACATATCATGATCACGTATATATAAGCATGATGAGCCAGTTTACGCCGATTGCACTAAAGGATTATCCTGAGATAAACCGCACAGTGACAAGGAGAGAGTATGAAAGGCTTGTTGACTATGCCCTAGAAATAGGAATCACGAATGCATTTATACAGGAGGGGGACGTGGCAAAGGACAGCTTCATTCCGGCATTTGACTGTGAGGGAGTATAATATTTACCGTTTTTCTTAATAAAATAGTAAGAATTGGCAGGCAAAAATGACTGGATTTTGTGACGCCGGTGTAGTACTATGGTTATGTGATATTTTTTAGCTGTGAAGGTACTGAACAGTTACGATATTTTGTTATTACTCACATCCCGGTGTGACAGACGATAATGTTTTTAATCACACAGGATACATCATTCAATAGAGGATACAGTGATGAAAAATATAGAAGAACAGCAGATAATAATTGAATGTCCGAATACTATCTTTCATCTATACATTGACAGTGAGGATGAGCTTTCAAAGGTTAAGGTGTTTATGAACAATATGAAGAATGTTGATTCGATAAGTCTGCATGATATATACAACTGGTGCAACAGACAGCATGTGCAGTACACGACGACATTTAATTATGACAGTAAAATGACCTTGACAGAAATGATAAAATCCTACATATTTTACTTCAGACAGAAGCTTAGATATGTAAATAATAGTGATAGGATGATAGAAACATGAGATACCCTGAATTTCTAAAGGATAGAGGAACAATAGGCTTTGTGGCGCCTTCGATGGGCTGTACAACAGAGCCGTACAGGAGTGCCTTTGACAATGCCATTAAAAGGTTTCACAGCATGGGTTATAAGACGATAGAGGGACCTAACTGCAGGTGCGACAGTGGCATAGGTATCAGCAATACACCTAAGAAGTGCGCAGAAGAGCTGAACGAGAGCTATGCTTCTGCTGATAGTGATGTGCTTATATCCTGTGGTGGTGGCGAGCTGATGTGCGAGGTAGTGCCTTATATTGATTTTGAGCGCGTGAAGCAGTCAAAGCCTAAATGGTACATGGGCTATTCCGACAACACGAATTTCACATTTTTGGAGGCTACTATTGCAGATACAGCAGGTATTTACGGGCCGTGTGCGGGCAGCTTTGGCATGGAGGTGTGGCATGAGTCACTTATCGATGCATTTAATCTGCTTTGTGGCAGGAAGCTTTCATTTACCAATTACCCTATGTGGGAGAAGGAATCGATAAAGGATGAGAATGCTCCGTTTGTGGGCTACAACCTGACCGAAAAGTCGTGCATCAGCTCTATTCCTGCGGTGGCAAAGGAAAGCAGGCTTACCATGAGAGGCAGGCTGCTTGGTGGCTGCATGGATTGTCTTATCAATCTGCTTGGTACATCGTTTGACCATGTAAGGGAATTTAATGAGCGCTACAGTGATGATGGTATCATATGGTTCCTTGAGGCTTGTGACCTTAATGTGATGGGCATGAGAAGGGCTATGTGGCAGATGAAAAATGCAGGATGGTTTTCAAATGTAAAGGGCTTTCTTATCGGACGCCCGGCGCACTTCGGAGAGGAAATGTTTGGCATAGACCACAGACAGGCGCTTTCATCACTGCTTAGAGAGTTTAATGTGCCAATTATCATGGATCTGGATATAGGTCATATGTCACCAATGATGCCTGTGGTATGCGGAAGCATGGCAGATGTCAGCTTCGACGGAAACAGCTTTACAATTTCGTATGATATAGAGCAGTAGATTGGAGGAAAAATGATTAGATTAATAAAGAAAAAAGCAAAGAGTATTGTATGTAGCGTGCTTGCTGCGGTGACATTGTTTACAATGAATCCGGCTGTATTTGCAACAGAGACAGCTACGCAGACTGATACAGTTTCAAGCGTTGATGTATCAGGTAGTGACAGCAGTGACGCAGCTGATAAGAGTAACACAGACAGTACTGCAGACAGCACAACGACAGCCGGCAGTGAGGCAAACGACAAGGTGACCATCAGCAATAATGATAAGCCATACTTAAGTCTTGGAGCAGACCTCACACCGGATCAGAGAGCGACAGTGCTTGGATTTATGGGAATCGAGCTCACTGATCTGGACAAATACGATGTGGTCTATGTAAATAATGATGAGGAGCACAAGTACCTCGATTCATACATCAGCAAGAGCGAGATTGGCACAAGGTCACTTTCATCAGTACTCATTACAGAGGATAAAAAGGGTGCGGGTCTTAGTGTTTCCACGCACAATATCAATTACTGTACGGTAGGAATGTACAAGAATGCGCTTGCCACAGCAGGCATAGCTGATGCTAAAATCATAGTCGCAGGCCCTTTCCCTATTTCCGGAACGGCAGCACTTGTAGGCACACTAAAGGCATACGAGGAGATGACAGGCAAGAAGCTTGACGACAAGGTGACAGACGCAGCGATGGATGAGCTTGTCACAACAGGAGAGCTCAACAAGAGCATTGACGGCGATTCGCAGGATATCGAGGCAATGATTGCTGACCTAAAGAAGCAGCTTGCCGATGGAAGGCTCAAGGATGAGAGCCAGATAAAGGATGCGATAAAGGAGGCTGCAAAGGATTACGACCTGAAGCTTTCTGATGATGATATTGCAAAGCTTACATCTCTTTTAATGAAGCTAAAGGATGCCAATATCGACTGGGATTCAGTCATCAACCAGGCACAGGACTGGGCATCAAAGCTTGGCGATAAGATAAATGACCCGGGCTTCTGGGAAAAGCTTGGTAACTTTTTCATGGATTTATGGGATAAGATAAAATCCCTGTTCAGCTAGAAAAGCTACAGGAGACAGTAAGAATAAGCAGAATATGAATCAGGCAACTCCCTGAAACGTAAGCATGAGCTGCACGTTGAAGGGAGTTTTTTTAATTAATAAAAAAATAATAAATTTCTGCCGAATACATTGATACAAAGGTCATATTCTATTATAATTAAATGGATAATGGATTAATGTAAACAATGCACATAAGAAAGATGGGATTTGATGATAAAGATAAATAAATTTCTGGCAGCCTCTGTCGTTACATTGTCATTAGCCGCATGTGACCTGGCACCATACAGCAGCATAGCAGTCTATGCGGATCAGGCGGCTAAGGTTGTGTGTGATGAGAGATACTGGGTAGCGGCGAGAAGCGGACCGGGAACAGAGTATGAGCTGGAGCACAAGCTTTCAAACGGCAAGGATATTACTATTCTTGAGCAGACCACAGGTGCAGACGGCAAGGTGTGGTACAAGGCAAAGTACAATCTGGCAGCAAATAATGAGGAGTGTGTAAGCTATATCAGGTCTGATTTTGTATCAGCAGGTACCGGCACAGCTGCATCAGACAATGCGCAGACAGGGGATGCTTCAGCAGACACCGGTAATGCGGATGCCATACAGCAGAATAATGAGGAACAGCTTGCCCTTGCAACCGCATCGGGAGCATATGCTACAGGTACGATTACAGGTGGCAATGTGTATGTCCGCAATGCAGCAGGCACATCCGGCACTACCAAGGTTGTCTCACTCAACTGGAACCATCAGGTTGACATAATTGGAGAGACCAGGGTAAACGGTGTGGTCTGGTATAATGTCAAGGGTACTTTAAACGGCAAGGCATTTACGGGCTGGACTATCAGTACATACATAAAGGTGACATACAATAATAGCGGAGACAATACTGATTTTGTCACGGCTATGAAGAATGCAGGCTTTCCTGACAGTTATATTCCAAACCTTACAGCTCTTCACAATAAGTATCCAAGCTGGACATTTGAGGCTGTAAATACAGGGCTGGACTGGAATACGGTGATTAAAAATGAGAGTATCAATGGACTTAATCTAGTGTCTAAATCAGCAGACAATGCCAAGAAATCGACAGCTGCCGGAGCCTATAACTGGTCAACAAATACGTGGGTTGAGTACGAACCGGGATGGGTGTCAGCAAGCAGTGCCTATATTGCTTATCTCATGGATCCAAGGAATTTTCTTGATGAGACCAATATTTTTCAGTTTCAGAGTCTGGCATACAGTCCGAATGAGGCACTTGAAGGTGTCAAGTCCATAGTAAAAGGCACATTTATGGAGGGAACAAAGACCTATTCCAACAATGGCGAGAAAATCAATTATGCAAGCACATTCATGGATGTGGCAAAGAGCAGTGGAGTAAGTGCATACCATATAGCATCGCGTATAAAGCAGGAGCAGGGACAAAAGGGAACGAGCCCTCTTATTTCGGGTACATATTCCGGATACGAAGGATATTATAATTATTTTAATTTTAGTGCAACCGGAAACACGAAGGATAAGATTTATAAAAATGGTCTGTCTTTTGCCAAGAAGCAGGGCTGGAATACAAGAGTAAAGTCCATAAGCGGCGGAGCTGTAAAGGTGGGCAGCAATTATATAAATAAGGGTCAAAATACACTGTATTTTGAGAAGTTTAATGTAGTAAATACAAGCTCGCTGTATTTCCATCAGTACATGGGCAATGCCACAGCGGCTCTTACTGAGGGACAGAGTCTGGCTAAAGGATATTCAGACAAGAATCAGGCTTTTGTATTTAAAATACCTGTATACAACAATATGCCATCGTCAGCAGTGGGCTTCGATAAAGCTGGTGATACCAATAACTATCTGCAGTCGCTTGCGATAAGTGGTGTAACACTCACACCGGCCTTCAATGGAGCGACAACAAGCTATTCAGCAGTTGTTTCAAATGCTATAAGCTCAGTGACTGTTTCGGCAGATGCAGTTTCAGGAAACAGTGGTGTTTCAGGCACAGGAAGCTATTCGCTTGCTGTCGGAAATAATACAATTAAGGTAAAATGCAAGTCGCAAAGCGGTGATACAAGAACATACACTATCAATATAAACAGGCAGGCGGCATCTGTAAATAATGCAGGTGGCAATAATAATCAGAACAATAATAACCAAAATAATACAGATGTAAACATAACATCAGGTAAATACAGTATAGGTACTTATATTACAGGCATTGAGCCTGGAACCGGTGCAGCTGATTTTGTGAAGAATATAGCAGTATCAGCATCAGGTACTGTAAAGCTTCTGACAAGCTCAGGCTCAGAAAACAGCGGAAAGGTTGCAACAGGCAATAAAGTGGCTGTTTATGATGCTTCGGGTAACCTGAAAAAGACATATGATATTGTTGTATATGGAGATATCAATGGTGACGGTGCTGTAAATGCCCTTGATATGATTAAGCTCAACAGACATATTTTAGGAAAGGGAACACTCACAGGTGCTTATCTGGAGGCAGCTGATGCCAACAGAAAGGGCGATGGTGGAAATGCCCTTGATATGATAATCATGAACAGACACATACTGGGCAAATCAAAGATATCGCAGAATTAGAAATGTGAGGAAAATATGAAGAAATTATTTGGATGTATATTATCACTTGTTATGGCGGTGATGCTCGTTTTCACACCTGCCGAGCATGTATATGCGCAGGGACTTGGTCTCAGTGTCAGCTCAAGCTCTATAGCTGTTGGAAAAACAGTTAAGGTGACTGTTTCCATGCCGTCTGGATATTTTGGCACTGTAGTTATCTCAAGCTCTGACGAGGGAGTACTGAGTAACGGAGGGGATGGTGTAGCCAATATTGGTGACGCCGCAGGATATCCCACATCGCAGTCATTTTCATTTACGGCGAAGGCTGCAGGAAGCTGCACTATAAAGGCATATTGTACAGTTGTAGGAGATGCAGAGGGCAACGATGCCGGAGGTACAATTACCGGTGCCAGCACGAAGGTGACGGTAACAAGTGCTTCATCAAACAATGATTCAAACAGCAACAAGGATAACAAGGACAATTCCGGCAGCAATACCGGCAATGACAACAATGCAAATAAAGATAATGAAAACAAAGAGGAAAAGAAATCCTCAAATGCATCTCTTGGTTCGCTTGTTATCTCAGCAGGTACGCTTTCCCCTGAGTTTTCTGCTGCGACAAAGGATTACACAGCTACAGTAGATTACAGCTGTTCAAGCCTTGCGGTTACAGCAAATCCGGCTGATTCCAAGGCGAGTGTGACATCCGTCACAGGAAATGATTCACTTGAGGTTGGAGAGAATACGGTCAGCGTTGTTGTGACAGCAGAGGATGGCAGCACAAGCACATACAATATAGTTGTTACCAGAAGAGCCGAGGATGATCCGGAGAATGCAGATAAGCAGGATAACTGGAAGAAGTTTGATATAAATGGCACAGAGTGGACTATGGTAAATGACATTCCGGAGGATGTTGTTCCTGAAGGCTTTGAGCACTCAAAGACAGTGATTGAAGGACTTGAATACAATACCCTTCATGGCACCTTTGGTGATATCACGCTTGTGTATTTACAGTCGGAAAGCGGCAATGGACTTTTTGTATATGATGCAGCACAGAATGCAGCATATGAGTTTGTCCGTATCAATTCAGAGTCGCATTTTATAGTGGTTTTACTGCCTAAGGTGGATGATGTACCTGAGGGATATAATGAGATATCGCTCTCTATAGAGGGCAAGGGTGTGGCAACAGCCTACCAGACCAAAGTCGAAAAAACCGATGATCAGACAAAGGATTTTTACCTCGTATACGCTATGAATGACAATGGTGAGAGTGGCTGGTACACATATGATAGCGTAGATGGCACATATATGAGAACCAATCTCAGTACACCTACAGTGGCACAGGAGGAAAACGATACAACAAAGAGTGAGCTTGTCCCGGGAATTGCCAATAAATATCTTGTTTTAGCTGCAATACTGGTTCTTATTATCATTATTCTGTTACTGTTGCTTATTGTATCAGCTGTGAAAAACAGAAAATATAAGGCAATGGACTATCATGATGACGATGATGATGTAGATGATGCAGCAGAAGATGTATCAAATGAAGCTTTGGAAGAAACAACTGATGAAACTGCGGACGAGATAGCAGATGAGCCGGAAGAAGAGGTTACAGAAGAGTCGTTAGATGAAGTGGAAGAAGAAGCTGCAGAAGAGTCGGTGGATGAAGTGGCAGGAGAAGCTGCAGAAGAGTCGGCAGGTGAAGCCGCAGAAGAAACAGCAGATGAAGCTGTAGAAGAGCCGGCAGATGAAGCCGCAGAAGAAACAGCGGAAGGTGCTGCAGATGAGCAAAAGATGGCTACGGATGAAAATATATCAAATGCATCCTATGTCGGAAGAACCGTAGAAATTACACCTGATTTTAAGAAAGCTGTTGAGAATGAAAACTCTGAGTTTGATTTAAAAGACGATTCAAGGCAGGAAAACGTTTCTGACACAGAAAACGATGCTGATGAGGATGCTTTAAAGAATCAGCTTCAAATCGCACTTGATGGCTTTGTCAATGAGGGAAATAAGCTGTCTGAGACTATAGACCGCAGTGCAAAGGATGACAATGAAGATGACAGCGAGGATGATGATTTGCAGTTCATCGACTTAAATTAGTGAATATGACTGGAGGATATGACTTGAAACCATATACAAGTAAGGCTAAAAAAGCAATAGATTTGGCTGCACGTATATCAAAGAAAATGAATTACAGCTATGTTGGAACAGAGCACATACTGGCTGGCCTTATAAAAGAGGGCACCGGTGTGGCAGCTGAGGTTCTAACAGCCTGCAATGTGGAATATGATAAGCTTATTTCGATGATTGAAGACCTGATTTCACCGGGGGATAACATCGAAGTGATGGACAGGGATGGCTATTCACCAAGGACACAGAGAGTATTGGAGCGTGCATCGGAGGAAGCCGATAGATTTGAGTGCAATGAGATAGGTACAGAACACTTGCTGATGGCTATAGTACTGCAGGGAGACTGTGCAGCTGCAAGACTTTTAAACACCATGGGTGTTAACAGTCAGAAGATGTTTATAGATATTCTTGGTGCGATGGGTGAGGATCCGTCTGCATACAGGGATCTGATGAAAAGCTACAGTACATCATACAATTCTGCGACTCCTGTATTAGATCAGTATTCCAGAGATTTGACAGATATGGCAGAGGCAGGGCTTCTTGACCCTGTTATAGGCAGAAAAAAGGAGATGGAGCGCGTTATCCAGATACTTTGCCGCCGTGGCAAAAACAATCCATGTCTGATTGGAGAGCCGGGAGTGGGCAAGACCGCTATAGTAGAAGGACTTGCACAGGATATAGTCAGTGGCAATGTTCCGGATATTCTTTTGGGAAAGAGACTGGTTTCTCTTGATATGTCCGGGCTTGTAGCCAAATCAAAGTATCGTGGTGAGTTTGAGGAGCGTATCAAGAAGGTGATAAGCGAGGTTTCAAATGCCAAAAATGTACTGCTTTTCATTGATGAGCTTCACACTATAATAGGTGCAGGAGGAGCAGAAGGCTCGTTAGATGCATCTAACATATTAAAGCCTGCGCTTGCCAGAGGCGAGGTACAGGTAATCGGCGCCACTACCATAGAAGAGTACCGCAAATACGTGGAAAAGGATGCTGCGCTTGAGCGCCGTTTCCAGCCGGTGATGGTTGAGGAGCCGGGTGTGGATGAGACAATGGAGATACTCACAGGATTAAAGGGACTCTATGAAAAGCATCATGGTGTCATCATAACAGATGAGGGTGTGAAAGCAGCAGTAAACCTTTCTGCACGATATATAAATGACAGATTTTTACCTGATAAGGCGATAGACCTTATGGATGAAGCGGCAGCCAGGATAAGGCTTAAGAATCTGACATCATCTGACGAGCTGCTTGCACTGAAAAAAGAGATAACAGATAAGCAGAACCAGTTGGAAAATGCTTTGTCGAAAGGAGATCTCGCAGCTGCCGGCGCGCTTATGTCGGAAAAGGAAGTGCTTGAAAATAAACAGCAGAAGCTTATCAGAAAGAACCGTCGCACAGGAGCCAAAAATCAGCCTGTAGTCGGCGAAAATGAGATAGCGGATGTAGTATCGGGATGGACCAAAATACCTGTAAATAAGCTTACAGAGTCAGAGGCAGGACGACTTGCAAAGCTTGAACAGATACTTCACAAGCGTGTAATAGGACAGGAGGAGGCTGTTTCTGCTGTTGCAAAGGCAGTCAGACGAGGCCGTGTTGGTTTAAAGGATCCTAAGAAGCCGATTGGCTCATTCCTGTTTTTGGGACCGACAGGAGTAGGTAAGACGGAGGTGTCAAAGGCGCTTGCTGAGGCTGTCTTTGGCAAAGAAGATGCCATGATACGTGTTGACATGTCAGAGTACATGGAAAAGCATAGTGTTTCAAAGATGATTGGTTCACCACCGGGATATGTGGGCCATGAGGAGGGCGGACAGCTCTCGGAGAAGGTCAGACGCAATCCTTTTTCTGTTATACTGTTTGATGAGATAGAAAAAGCACATCCTGATGTGTTCAATATACTTTTACAGGTGCTTGATGATGGTAGAATCACTGATTCACAGGGGCGCACGGTTGATTTCAAGAATACAATAATCATCATGACATCAAATGCAGGAGCTTCTTCTATTATAGAGCCAAAGCGCCTTGGCTTTGGTGCAGGTGATGACGAAAAGCAGGATCACGAGCGTATGAAGAACAGTGTCATGGAGGAGGTCCGCCGTATATTTAAACCTGAGTTTTTGAACCGAATCGACGAGACTATTGTATTTAGAGCTCTCAACAAGGATGACATGAAGCATATAGTGACACTTCTTGTAAAGGAGCTTAAGAAACGCTGTAAAGAACAGCTTGATATAGAGCTCACAGTGCGCGACAGTGCAAAATCCTTTATCGTGGACAAAGCCTATGACAGAAAATATGGCGCAAGACCTCTTAAACGAAAACTTCAGGAGGAGATTGAAGACCGTATGTCAGAGGATATTATTACCGGCAAAATTAAGCGCGGCAATAAGGTAATAATTTCTACGAAAAACAAACAAATTTCATTGACTGTTGAGTAGAATTGGATTTATAATTAATATATCAATATAGCTACGGGAGGATAAAAATGGCTGTAATAAGTGAATTAATCCGTACTGAGGAAAACGGAAAGCTCAGCTTCGGAGATTATACATTGGCTGCAAAGGCAAAGCTTGACAATTTTGAGAAGGATGGAGATATCTACAAGGTAAAGACCTTTAAGGAGATTACAAAGCTCGAAAGAAACGGACTCTTTGTATACGAGTCTGTTCCGGGAACAGCGGTTATGGATTTCGAAGAGACTGCTGATACAGTGACATTTACTGTGGAGGGACCTGAGGATGCTCAGATTACTCTTGGCCTTGAAGAGGAGACAGAGTACGAAATTGATATAGCTGGAGCTGTTGCAGGTACTATGAAGACAAATCTCGGCGGCAAGCTCAGCTTAAGCGTAGAGCTTGAGGGTGTTGATTCAGTCGATATCAAAGTATCAAGAAAATAGAGCATATTTTTAGCCCGGTGAAAGCCGGGCTTTTTGTATTTTATAAAGGAGAACAATATGGCAAAAGGAAAGACCTCTGTATTTTTCTGCCAGGAATGTGGTTATGAATCGGCAAAATGGATGGGACAGTGCCCGGCCTGTAAGGAATGGAATACATTTGTAGAGGAAACCGTAGATAAAAAGTCGATAAGTTCGTCGGGAAAAGTAAAAAAAGAATCAAAGGCGGCACAGGTTCTGCCTCTTTCGGCAGTAAAAAGCGAGAAAGAGGAGCGTATAGTGACAGGTATAGCCGAGTTTGACAGAGTGCTTGGTGGAGGAATTGTGAGGGGATCACTTGTGCTTGTGGGAGGAGATCCGGGTATAGGAAAATCCACGCTTCTACTTCAGGTATGCAGGGAACTTTCACAAAAAAAGGTGCCATTACTTTATGTGTCAGGTGAGGAATCCCTGCATCAGATAAAGATGCGTGCCGACAGACTTGGTGATTTTACGGATTCACTGGAGCTTTTATGTGAGACAAGCCTTGATATAGCAAAGGATGTGATTCAGCGCAAAAAGCCGGAGGTTGTTGTGATAGATTCCATCCAGACTATGTACAATGAGGAGATAGCGTCGGCACCGGGCAGTGTATCACAGGTCAGGGAGACAACCGGAGTGCTTATGCAGCTTGCAAAGACTCTGGGTATTTCTGTTTTTATAGTAGGACATGTGACAAAGGATGGTGCGGTTGCGGGGCCGAGGACGTTAGAGCATATGGTTGATACTGTGCTTTATTTTGAGGGTGACAGGTATGAGTCGTACAGGATACTTAGAGGCGTTAAGAACAGATTTGGTTCGACCAATGAGATAGGCGTATTTGAAATGAAGGCGGAGGGACTTGTTGAGGTGGAAAATCCGTCGGAGTATATGCTTAGCGGTAAGCCCGAGGGAGCATCAGGATCAATTGTCACATGTTCCATAGAGGGAAGCCGCCCGATACTTCTCGAGATACAGGCTCTTGTATGTCACAGTTTTTTTAATAATCCAAGGCGTACAGCAAATGGTACAGATTATAATAAAGTTAATCTACTCATGGCGGTCCTTGAAAAAAGAGCCAACCTGTCACTGTCAGACTGTGACGCTTATGTGAATATAGCAGGCGGTATAAGGATGAACGAACCGGCGATAGACCTTGGGATAGTGCTTGCAATCGCATCAAGCAAAAAGGATATTATAGTGCGTGAGGATACCATATGCTTTGGAGAGGTGGGCTTAAGCGGAGAGGTACGCGGAGTTACCATGTCCGAGCAGCGTGTGGCTGAGGCAAAGAAGCTTGGATTTAAAAAGTGTATTGTTCCCAAAGTGTGTCTTGCAGGAGTGTCGCATATTAATGGAATTGAGATTGTCGGTGTGGCAAATATCAAGGAAGCGATAGAGGCTGTCAGATAGTAATTGTGAGAATTGTATATAATAAACAGACAATTTAGAAAATTTGTGTTTTTTGAGGTAGTTTTACTACTTTAATTAATTGCAGAAAATCCGTTGACATATGTGTGCCGGGATGATATTATATCAAAGCTGACTCGCGGGACACATTGAGTTGTAGAGCTTGTGA
>ERZ780139.2721-NODE-2721-length-12782-cov-4.995207_pt1 | contig 12782 bp, 10 predicted proteins | sample MGYA00511476_ERZ780139 | MGnify/ENA primary metagenome ERZ780139 (study PRJEB29588, sample SAMEA2158190) | human gut metagenome | biome: human gut; feature: human-associated habitat; material: faeces | place: Denmark | collected 2008/2010 ... | reverse complement strand
AAAATATTTGGAATACAGTGGTTTGAAAAATCCTTTAGTGAAAATCTGCAGAATACTTTGAAGGGTAAGGGTAATAATAAAACGCAATTAATAGAAGGTGCTTTAAATGAATTGACATATGAACAATTAAAAGAATACTTATTTGTGCCATATAGTAATTATAATTTTGAAGATATGCTTGACAAAGAATTTGCTAAAGAGAATCTTGATAAACTTTCCAAAGAAGAAATTATTAGTATAATTGAGAAATGTAGAAAAGTTTCTCTTTGGAATAGATTTTTTGGTGAGTATGAACAATTTAAAGATTTTGAAAATAAAATAGAATATCTTCAGCCTTATAGAAATACTGTAATGCATAACAAGAGAATGACAAAAGATGAATATGAGAAAGTTAGAAAAACATTAAAATCAATAAATAAGTTATTGTCAGAAGCTATAAGTATGATTGAGGATGAAATATATACAGATACAAAACTTATAGATGTAGTTTCGGCCCTGGGAAATATATGCTCAAAAATTCTGGGAAACTCTGTTTCAAACTGGGTTGAAAAAGTAAAACCTACATTAGCGTCCTTGGGAAAAATTGTTATAGAAGCAGCTACGCCTCAAATAAATATTCCCGCTATTATGCCAGAATTAAATTTAGGAACTGAGCTGGCAAAACGTTTTGAAGAAGTATATAGGGTACCACAATTAGATGTTTCAAGGCTTCAAGGTATACAGGGTGTTGTGTCTTCTATTGATAGCGTAAATATGGGGGCTTTAAAGGCCGTGTATAATAATGCAGGGCTAAATTTGACAAGTCAGATTGTAGAGCAGGCTAACAAGTTAAACGCTGTGTGCAATATGTCGGCTTTTAACTCTACTGGTCTACAAGAATTAAAGAAAATAGCAGATAGATACAATCACATATCAAGTGATTTTGAAATGGAAGAAAAAGATAGGAAACCTGATCAATACCACGATAATGAAAATAAAACTTCAGATAAAGAGAAGAATGATAAGGATACACAGTAGAAAAATAGTTTATTTTAATCACTTGAAATATAAGGTATTAAGTAGTAGAGGGGATGATAGATGTGGATAGCTTGAAATTAAAGCCTGTACAGAAGGCAGCATTTTTTTTGATTCAGCAAGATCTTCGATATATTTATACGGTTATAAAATATATAAATCCGCAAGAATCTAATTACATACCTTCTATGCTTCCGTATTTGGGTGTTGTTATAGATGGAGCAGAGGATTGGTTAAAGGCTATTAAAAATTCAAGTAAATGTAAATTCTGCATGCCATTATTTAATGAATCACAAACCATTTTTTATGAACAAACCAGAAATAGCATTAAGATGTGGCAGCAGGACTATAACGAAATATATATGTTGTTAGGAAGTGCTTATCGTAAAAGTGATGATTATTTTGGAAGTGTCTGCAAGCCAATTGCAAAAGCTCTTAAGCTATATGATATATATGGAATGGATACTATAAATGGTGTGATTTGTGGGAATACGATTCTGTGCCATTACTATTCACCGTTTTTTTCATACAGTGCGAATAATGGTGAGTATATAAAGGCAATGAGTGAGATTGGTGGTAGATATATTAATTTGTTCAATGCAATGACTGATTTTCAGATAAATAATGAATTGCAGTTTGGTGTTCAAGATTACGGAGGTTTTATAAAATCACCAGTTGGTAATGTATATAGTGATAAGTTTGTTTTAATGTCAATCTTGTGCCAGATAAATTTCCTGTTATACGGGATTGAAAAATGGATAAACAATGAGATACCTACGAAACTGAGATTCGGATATCTTTTATATTATTCTTTAATAAATGTGATTGAACAAATAAATGAAAAGTTAGGCAGCGCTTTAAAAATTGATTCGAGATGGAAATCAGATAGATTTAGAAATTCTATGGCGCACTACAAGTTGGGAATAGTGTTAAAGGAGAGTGATTTGATAATTAGCGATGCAATGTTTGGCCTAACAGAAAAAATATTTGGAGAAGATTATTATACCGTAAAAAAGTCAATTTATAAGGAACTAGAAGGATTGGCCAAGCAGATAGGTGAGTATCTTGACTTACCTCAAAGAATGGTATATTTGCAGTAAGAGAGCAGTAGTAACCCATCCATTTTTTACTACGTTTCTACTACGATTGCTGTACACATCTTGCAAAATTTTGCTAAGATTTGCATTTTATGTACAGAAATGACTGATACATAAGGAAAAATTAACATCGCGCAAATCGCTGCAAATGGTAGCAGGAAAGCGCATTTTGAAAGGAGTTTTTATGAGTATACGCGTACTATTCATTTGCCACGGCAATATGCCAAAATGATATGGTAATGTCAACATTTAGGGTACAATGAAACACCATCTAACTAAAATTACACCTTTTTTACACCTTTTGATTAGTTTGAAGCTAAGCTCTAGTATGATTTAAATAATTTTTTTAAAACACATCAATAAACGATGTGTTTTTTTTGTTCCACATTTTAGAAATGGAGGTAAGTTTGATGTTAAAAATCAGGTTACAAGGTAACAAAAAAGAGCTGAGAAGGATGATGAAACTGTTAAGAAAAAATCCGAGATGCCAGATTAACTACACTTCGAATTTTATGCAGTGTGATAATAACAAATTTTATCGCTTATATTTGACAATGTATTTATGTCAAAAAGAAAAACATCAAGAAACTAAGAAATAATAATTTATAGAATACGGAGGGTCAGAATTATGTGTAAAGTAATTGCTATATGCAATCAGAAAGGTGGCGTATCCAAGACCACTACAACCGCAAATCTTGGAGTTGGTTTAGTAAGAGTAGGAAAGAAAGTGCTTGTGATCGATGCAGATCCACAGGGAAATTTGTCACAGAGTCTCGGAATTAAAAATCCGGATGAACTGGAAGTTGCACTTCCGAGTATCATGGAGCAGATCATCATGGACAAGGAGGTGGATGTAACGAAAGGAATCATCCATCATAAAGAGGGACTTGACCTTATGCCATGTAACATTGATCTGTCAGGAGTGGATGTTTCGCTTGTAAATGCCATGAGTAGAGAGTTTGTCTTGAAAACCTATGTGGAAAGCATGAGAGAGTTCTATGATTACATTCTCATTGACTGTATGCCAAGTTTGGGAATGATAACGGTCAATTCGCTAACAGCATCGGACAGTGTTTTGATTCCGGTGCAGGCAGCTTATTTGCCGGTAAAGGGACTGGAGCAGTTGATCAAAACGATTTGCCGTGTGAAAAAACACTTGAATCCGGAAATCAAATTTGAAGGGATTTTAATCTCCATGTTGAACGCAAGAACGAACTATGCAAAGGATATTATGGAGTTGATCAGGGAGTATTATGGGGATGCAATTCCTATCTTTGAAAGTAAAATACCGTTTTCTGTGAAAGCTGCTGAGACATCGGCTGCGGGAGTGAGCATCTTTACATTGGATAAGAAGCATCCGGTGGCGCAGGCTTACGAAAAATTGACAGAGGAGGTAATCGCTCATGAGTAGGACAAAGGCATTAGAAAATGTAAAATTGACGAGTTTTGATGACCTCTTTGGTGGAAATAAAATAGAAAAGGCTGTGGAAGCATGTGATGTGAAAGAGATACCGCTTTCAGAACTGCATGAATTTCATAATCATCCATTTCAGATTCGTTCAGATGAAGAACTGGCAGAAATGATTGAGAGTGTCAGAGAGCATGGTGTGCTGGTGCCGGGAATTGTCCGGAAACGCAAAGAAGGCGGTTATGAAATCATTGCCGGACATACAAGAAAGCATGTGTGCGAGTTGCTTGGATTTGAGACAATGCCGGTATTTGTAAAAGAGATGGATGATGATGAAGCCAGTCTGGTTATGGTGGATTCTAACATTCAGAGAGAAAACATCCGACCGAGTGAAAAGGCAAAGGCATATAAGATCAAATATGATGCCATGAAGAATCAGGGAAAGGCTGGGAACAGTCTGAAGATGATGTCGGAGGAAAGTGGCGAGAATTATAAACTGATTCAGAGATATATATGGCTTGCAAGACTGAATGATGATCTGCTGGCGTTGGTAGATAATAAACAGCTTGGAATGGTTCAAGGGGTCAGCTTATCGGTTCTTCCGGAGAAAGAGCAGGAAGCGGTGTATGATGCTATTTGCAGGCACAAAATGAAATTATCGACAGTACAGGCAAATACCATAAAGCAGTTGAGTGTAGATGGAAAGTTTAATGAGCAGATCTTGGAACGCTATCTGACTTCTGCTCAGAAGCAGAAGAGAAAAAAGGAAATTACTCTGAAAAATGAACGACTGTCAGAGTATTTTGAGGAAGAAACCACAGAAGAGGAAATGATGAATATCATTTTTGAACTGTTAGAAACATGGAAACGAAAGAAAGGAAGTGCGCAGAATGAATAAGATTATTTTACTTGGAAATATGACAAGAAATCCGAAAACTACGAGAAAGACAGCAGAGGATGGTAGTGAAGTTGTCATTACCAAATTTGATCTTGCAGTAAACCGGCGGACAAAGCGTGACGGAGAAGCGGATGCCGATTTCTTTCACTGCACTTCCTTTGGAAAGCAGGCGGAATTTGTCAATAGATATTTTCATAGTGGCTCCCGTGTATTAGTCATTGGACGGGTGCAGAATAACAACTATACGACCAAAGAGGGAAGCAAGGTCTATGGTTTCAGCATCATTACAGAGGAGGTTGAGTTCGCACAGAAGAAAAGTGCGGAGAAACCGGCAAATAAAGACAGTGATTTTTCATCCGTTTCGGATGAGGAGCAACCGGTCGATGGCAGGTAGGTGATAACGTGGCAGAAGGTTTTTTCCGAAGTAAAAAAGGATTTACAGTCGTTCAAAATGAGATAACCAGAGATGTAAATATTTCTTTGAAAGCAAAGGGACTATATCTTGTCATACAGGCATATATCTCCATGCCGGATAAGAAATGGACAAAAGAAGATTTCCGAAATCTGACCAAAGAAGGGAAAAAGGCATTTGATAGTGCATGGAAAGAATTAAAAGATTTTGGATACTTGAAGGTTCACTTTATGCCGGATAATGGGGTATGGCGGGCTGAGTATGAGTTGTTGGATGAACCGGATCTCGGACCGCATACACTATATCATAGCTGCGATGGAACGGTTTCCAGTAACAATCTGACAAGAGCAGAAAAGAAGCGGCAGGCGGACTTATCTGAAGAAGAGAATGAACAGGTTTCGTCTGAAAATATCAGCGATCCGGCTACAGAAAAAGATGAAAATCACCGTTACCCCCCTTTTGGTACTAACGGTAAAGATGACCGTTACCCCCCTTACGGTAGTAACGCTAACGGTAGCAACGCAAATGGGGGTAACAATAATAAAGACTATAATATAAATCCTGATATAAAGACTAATATATTTAATCCTAATCATAATCAATATCAAGATCAGGAGGTGATGCGTGAGGACTATTCGATGGAGTTTATAGAGCAGCATTATGAACTGGAACCCAAGTATGTTTCTGCTGTGCAGGAAAATTCGATCAACACGGTCAAAGATGTGCTTTATGATATTTTGAATACCCATAAACCGGTGCTGCGGGTAATGGGAGAGGACAAACCGGCTGCGGTTGTGAAATCACGGCTTTTGAAACTGAATCGATGTGATATTGATTATGCGATCGACCAATATCAAAAACAGGTGACGAAGGTACATAACCATAAGGCATATATGCTCACGGTACTTTATCAGGCGAAATCGCAGGGTGAGTTGGATATCATTAACCGTGTTATGTACGATTTTTATGGAGCAGGAAGTAAAGCTGGTGATACAGGAGGTGGTGGCAGTGGATAATAAGGACCAGTCTGCTAGAATCCCGGTACTACTCCGGCTGGATAATCCGAAGCACAGAATGGTCTATAACATTCTGGAAAGTGCAGACAATAAAAGTGCTTACATCCGGGAAGCGGTGATCTATTATCATAGGCATAAAGGCATATCTCCGGAGGAAGATGATGTTATGGATCACATCCGGTTGGTGGTGCAGGAATGCAATCAACAGCTTTTAGCCGAACTCGACAAGAGGATCGGAAGTAAAGATTTGATTGACTATGACAAACTGAAAAATATATTTTAACACGATCAAGCAAGCAGCAGATCAGATTGCGAATATCTGTTTAATATGGCAGAAAAATACAGTATAATTTACATTGCTGGGAATGACCAGCGTACAGCAAGGAGCGTGGACGATATGAGAAAAATGATGAAAACAAGCATGGTATTTTTTATGGCGATGATGGTGCTTATGACGCAGCATGTTACGGCAGATGCAAAAACAAAAGTGCTGAACAAAAAGATGACCATCGACTTAAACAAGGATTCGGCAGGAATCCGCTTTGCGCCGACTAAGCTGAAGAAGTATTCCAAAGTGAAAGTCAGTGTGAAAAACAAAAAGGTGCTGAAGGCGAAGGCAAAAGGAAGAAAGTATATTTACCTGAAAGGCAAAGCCGGCGGAAGAACCACTATGATGATACGATTATATAAAGGTCATAAAAAGGTGCGAGTGTACCGTTACAGCATCAAGGTGATCGGAAAAGGACAGGATGGTTATAAGGCACAGGCAAAGAAAGCATTTACCATCCAGAACAGGTACCGGGCAGAGAAAGGTGCAAAGGCATTGACATGGTCGGATAAGTTATATCGGTTCGCTCTGTACCGCTTAAAACACAGTGGCTATGATGGGCATAAAAATCTTTCGAACGACATGGAGAACTTTTTTGGTGATATACTGGTGATCAATAACATATCTTTTGGAGAAAATATGGCAAGTGGACAGACAAGTGCTAAAGAAGTAATGCTTTCGTGGAAGCATAGTTCGGGGCATTACCGGAATCTGTTGAATAAAGACTATCAATGTGGTGCGATTGCCCGCTACAAGGATACCTGGTGTGCGGTCTTTTATGATGGTTCTCCGGAGAATCTTTCCCAAAAGAAGCAGGATGTCGCAGACATAGTTGTAACCATTAAGCGTCAGGATAAAGCAAGTGGAAAATATATCGGTGGTGCCACCATCGGTTATTATGAGGAAAGCGACCGATGGAATACAAGCAAACGGATCACGGTAGGAGAGTCTGGAAGACGGATTGTCTTGGAAATAGGTAAAACATATGTGTTCTATGAAAAGACAACACCGGATGGATATGATAAAGCGGAAAAAGTAACCATAACAGTAACGAAAGATATGCCAAGGGAGATCATTCTCTCAGGCAATTAAAATTTCATAGAGTAACTGATAATGAAGCAGGAAATGTATGTAAGAAAGTTAATACATTTCCTGCTTTTTTTGATTGGAGGAAAAAGATGCCATTTCTCATCCGCCCACCACCGGACAGGGCAGAAAAAGTCCGGACAACAGATCAGTCTGCATCCTGACGCAGTGGATGCGGAAAAAAGAAATATGCGTAGAAATGAGGTTTATCATGAAATCAAAAGTAAAGAAGAGATGTAAGCAGATGCTGACAGGTTTGTTGGCATTATCTATGCTGTGCGGATTATTGCCGCAAAATTCGGTAAGCGTCAGTGCAGCAACGACGGCAAAAACAAAGGTATCTTCTTATGGAAGATTAGGAAATGTAGATGTCGGTTCAAAAACTAAAACGGGAACATGGTGGAAAATCAATGTTGGCAGTAAGACTGCATTTTGTCTCAGTCTTGGAAAGACATGTCATACCGGAAATACCTATCAGGTGACGGATACTCATACATGGAATCAGAATACCGGTGGAGAAAAACATGGTTACTATGCAAAGATTATTCGTTTTTATGTCAATGACTGTAATCGGGCAAAGAAGGGCTTTGTTCTTGGTCAGGCACTTATCTGGGCGGTATCAGAGGGAAATACTTCTGAAGCAAATCTGAAAAATGTGATCAAACAGGTCAAGGCAAATACAGGGTATTTTCCGAATAAGACTGTAGCAGAGTTGTATAAACAGATCTTTCAGCCAACAGGAGCATGGGAAGCAAAGGCAACCATATGGGAAAAGACCGGAGCAACAAAAGGCTATCAGAAACTGATCACGGTTGATGCAGATATTGTACAGAATCCAAACTATAAAACGATAACAGATCATACCTATTACCGTCAGAGAATCACGCTGCATAAGCAGGACGAAGATGGGAAAGGATTAGGCGGTATTAAGTTTACCTTATCTGCAGATAATCTGGATGACCTGTATTCGTTTAATGTGTTTGACCGCAATGGAGACACAACAAGCAATGCGGACGAAGATGATAATACGGAGTTTGAGGTAAGCGGACTCACGACAGACGGTGGAACCGTTGCATGGAGAATGACTTATCGTCTGGAAGCAGACGAAATGGCGTATTATACGGATGCTGCACTGGCTAATATGAATGCAGAACAGAAGAAGGCTGCCAAGGAAGCTCTGGAAGATGATGGATACAAGCAGGGAGTTCACTTCGGAAAGAACATGACCAAAGCAGAGGCTGAGGATCTGATCAGACAAGATCTGAATTCGCAGATAAAAGATATTTCCAACTCTTATACTTTGACAGAGGACAGTGTTGGAAATAATAAGAACATTTTCCTTGATCCGGCAATGGTCAAAGGGGTAAAGGTTACCCTGAAAGCGGCAAACAGTTGGCAGAAAAACAGTAATGGAGACTGGCCGGACAAGTTGGTGGAACATCCAACGCAGTACAGCAAGGCGTATATGACAACGATCACCAATAAATATAAAAAGGCAACGATCGTGGTGGCGAAGAAGTCAGGCGGCTCTGCAGATGGTTCGGCTCATGGAGATGCAACACTGGATGGTGCGGTATTCCAGTTGTATTCTGATAAGGCATGCACACAGAAAGCAAAGGTATTTGATGCAGCCGGCAATGCAAAAACAGCAGGTGTCTATCGAATTAGCGGAGGAAAATTAACAACCGATTATCTCAGAAGCGGTAATACCTATTACCTGAAAGAGATACAAGCCCCGACAGGTTTTTTACTTAGTGATGAAGTCAAAGAGTTAAAGATTGATGCTTCCGCTAAAACGGATGAATTTACACCGATTCTGTTTCAGGCTAATTTCGCAGATACACCGATCAAAGGAAAGATTGCTTTGAAAAAGAAGTCTTATGATCCGACGAGGAAAGAGTATTATCCGGAGAACAACACAACTTTTCAGGTGTATTTGAAGTCGAAGGGCAGTTATGATAATTGTGCTGATGACGAGAGAGCAACGATCAAAACAGATGCAGACGGTTATGCTGTAACCGGCGATCTGGTCTATGGAACTTATGTAGTGCATCAGGTGGATTCCGGTGATGTGGATGCCTATTATGTCGATGACTTTGAGGTAAACGTGACAGAAAATGGTAAGGTGTATGAGTTTGAAAAGGTCAATGAGTTATTTAAGGCGTATTTCAAGATCATCAAGAAAGACAAGAACACGGAGAAAACGGTACTGAAGCCGGGAACCAGTTATCAGATCTATCAGGTAGTAGATGGAAAAGAAGAACTGGTAACACAGGAATACATGGAAGATGGCGAGAAAAAGACAGCAGACACCTTTATCTGTGATGAATCCGGTGAAGTAGTAACGGTAGATTCTCTTCGTTCCGGAACTTATCATATTTATGAAGTGGCTGCTGCAGATGGTATGCACATCAACCATCAGTATGTGGAGGTTGTGGTAAACAGCAAGGCAGATAATTATGAAAGTTACATTGACGAGGATGGATATCATCATGTAACGATTACGCTGGAGTATCTGAACGAGGAAACAAAAGGACGATTGAATCTCTTAAAAACCGGCGAGGTATTAAAAGGCTGGGATAAAGAGAAACAGGAGTTTATTTTTGAGGATGTAAAACTGGATGGTGTAGAATTTACCCTTTATGCGGATGGAGATATTGTGACACAGGACGGACAGAGTACCGATAATGCCCGTGACACATGGTTCAAAGATGGTGATAAGGTGGCTGTTCTTACAACCGGAAAAGGTGTGGAATTTACATCGGAATGCGGTGGCATTACCGGTTATACAATGGATGAAGACGGAACCATTCATGTGTCGCTGCCATTAGGCAAATATAAGCTGAAAGAGACAAAGACACCATACGGATATGTATATCCGGATACCAAAGAGTGGTCTTTGGAATTTAAGTGGCAGGATGGGAAGGACGAATATGTCCTTAACAGTACCGATGCAACCGATGATAAGGGGCTGCTCCATATCAAAAACGACTTCGCCGGCACGAAGCTGGAATTGATTAAGCAGGATGCAAAGACAAAGGAATCCATTGAAGGAGCACAGTTTGGCTTGTATTCTAAGCACGATATTTACAACTATGCCGGGGAAAAGATCGTAGATGCGGGAACGCAGCTTGCAACTTTAACTACAGGTGCAGATGGAGGTGTTGTATCAGATAAGAAATTGCCGCTTATGAGTGAGCTTTATACAAAGACTGCTTCTGCAGAAACAGCCGGAAGTGAAGCTGCGACAACAAGCACTCCGGCGGCAACAGGACTGCCATTTGTACCATCACAGCCAGAAGTGACACCGGGGTTAGATCTGAGTGCGACAGCTTTTCCGATGCCGACAAACGATGCAATGGGTATGAAGTTAAATTCCGGAGATTATTATCTGCAGGAGCTGTCCGTGTCCGACAGTTACTATATGGACACGACACCGATCAACATTCATTTGGAGTATCAGGATGCAGAGACAAAGACGATCGCAGTAAAAGCAGTAAAAGAAAACACACAGACAACCAATGTGGTCAGTAAGGTTGATGTAACAGGCTCGAAAGAGGTTAATGGCTGTAAACTGGAGATTGCAAATGCATCCGGCAAGAAAGTTATCAGTTGGACATCCGGGGACAAGGATTCGGTCAAAGTATATGTAACAGAGAAGGACGGCTACCAGAATTTTAAGTATTCGTTTGATGAGAAGGGAAATCTCCTTGTAGGAGGACTGTTCCACGATAAAGAGTATACATTGACAGAAACCAGACCGGCAGGTGGATATGTTACCGCAGATGCGATTACCTATCAAATAAAGTCTGTAATGGCATCCTCTGTGGCAGAAAATCATACAGATACAGTGGCAAGCGGAAGTGCAGTTACGGTAAATCCGGTCAGCGGAAGTGCAGTATCCGGTGAGACTGGAGTTTCTTATACATCTGTAGTTGCCGTGAAACAGAAAGACGGAACTTTTGCTGATCATACCGATGATAAGATCATTATGGTGGATGAGCAGACGCATATCCAGCTTTTGAAACTGGACAAGGAGACAGGACAGGCTCTCGGCGGTGCAAAGTTTGTTGTAACAGATTCCAAAGGAAACAACGTAATGAAATTTGTTACAAAAGATGATGCTTATGACATCACCGGCAAACTGGTCGTTGGAGAAACCTACACCTTTACAGAGGTTTCCGCTCCATCCGGTTATCAGCTGGCAAAGCCGGCACAGTTGACGATTAAGGATACTGGAAAAGTGCAGACAGTGACGGTTAAGGATGCACTGATTCCGGAAGTGCCGGATACACCACAGACAGGTGGAAAACTGCCGATACTTCCGATTGCGGCAGGATTGCTTATGGCGGTTGGCGCAGCGGTGATGATCTGGAAGAGAAGAGCATTGGTAAAAATAGGAAGTAAAAAATAGTAAAAATATGTGGTGTCATAAGAATGGATTTGCTATAATTATATGTCAGAGGACAGTAGAGAATTGTCCTCTGGCAATTTAACATTGTTAGATGCTTGGTAGGATGTAGTAAGCGTTATAAATTGTAGTATTTGTCTGAATGGAAAATATTTAACATGTATTGAGATAATAAATAAAATTATTGGAGGTAATGATAAATAATGTATTTATTTGCAACAAGACCTTTGTGGAAAGAAATAAATGTTAGCAAGAAATTGGTGAAAGATTTATATCGCGAATATTTGGGTATGGAAAATCAGGATATCTTAACGCGAAAAGAGGCAATAAATTTTCTTTTTGGAATAACAAAAAAAATTCAAGAAGAAATGACTAGAGATATGAGAGATAGTAGCTCATTGAACAGTATTAAGGATTTATACAAAATATTGGATGAGGTATATCATTTTTATCGTCGACAAAAAGAAGCAAGGAGTAAAATGCGTGAAGCTGGAATTAACAGTGGTAGTGCATTTGATGTTTTTTCACAGAATCGAAATATGGCAAGAAATATAATTGATGCGGTTAATTTATGGATTGAAAATAGTTTGCTCTTTCAAGAAAATTTAGAAAGGTCATATGATGAGAATTCGTTTGGGCTGAACCAGCAATTATGTGTGAAAATGTATATTTATGGTGCAGCATCGCAAGCCCTTTCTTTGATCTCGTTGAGTCGTAAATTTGATTCAGAAGTTCTTTTCACAGGAGTTAAAATTCGACCAAATGAAGATTATGCAATTGAACCTATAAAATATCACCCAATCATTCATTTTAATACTGCCCTGACAGGCAATCAAAATATTCTTGTGGATGATAATGAACTGATTAATGCAGATGCCTCAACAGTTGGAAAGGGATTCTATACCACATATAAGATAAAATTTATATATTCATTGAGATTGCTTTCCACGATTGCAGAGGATATGCTTCAGGGTGGTAAATGCGCTATGGCAGTAATAGATAAAAAAGAATTCATAAATAAAATACGACAATATTCGCCGGAACCCATTGATGTAGATGATTTTTTTGAATTATTTGTGTTAAATAAAGAAAAGATAAAATCACAAATAAAA
>ERZ780139.2716-NODE-2716-length-12788-cov-9.069897_pt1 | contig 12788 bp, 8 predicted proteins | sample MGYA00511476_ERZ780139 | MGnify/ENA primary metagenome ERZ780139 (study PRJEB29588, sample SAMEA2158190) | human gut metagenome | biome: human gut; feature: human-associated habitat; material: faeces | place: Denmark | collected 2008/2010 ... | reverse complement strand
ATCTTCATTCTACCACCATAGAGAGGAAATGTCTCTATCCTTTTGGTTCCCTTTTTTCATTGCATAACCTGTCTAAACCTTCTGCGGAGGAAAGCAAAAAACTCCGCAGAAGGTGATTGGAGAAGACGATGAAGGAAAGAACGAAGGTATACCTATATACCCGCGTGTCTACCGCCATGCAGATTGATGGCTATTCGCTTGAAGCTCAGAAAAACCGGATGAAAGCCTATGCTGAGTTCAACGACTATGAAATTGCCGGCGAATATGAGGATGCCGGAAAATCTGGCAAATCCATTGAGGGACGTATCGAGTTCAGCCGCATGATGGATGACATCAAATGCAGCAAGGATCATGTATCTTATGTGCTGGTGTTTAAGCTATCCCGGTTCGGGCGCAATGCGGCTGATGTACTTTCCACGCTTCAGGTGATGCAGGACTTCGGTGTAAATCTGATCTGCGTAGAAGATGGCATTGACAGCTCCAAGGATGCCGGCAAGCTGATGATCTCCGTCCTGTCCGCTGTGGCTGAAATCGAACGTGAAAACATCCGCATTCAGACTATGGAAGGACGCATTCAAAAAGCCCGTGAAGGCAAATGGAACGGCGGCTTTGCCCCGTATGGCTACGATCTTATCAACGGCGAACTTCACATTAACGAAGAAGAAGCCAAAACCGTCCGGCTGATTTATGAGCTGTACGTCCATAAGAAGATGGGCGGACGGTTGATTGCGCAATACTTGGAAAGCCATGACATTAAAAAGCTATCTCATAAGAACACGCGGGGCGATATGTTCGCAGCAGCCTACATACAGGATATTCTGCGAAACCCCACCTACTGCGGCAAAATCGCCTATGGACGCAGAAAGCAGGAAAAGGTTCATGGCACCCGCAACGATTACCGTATTGTGTGGAATGATGATTACCTTCTGACCGACGGCATCCATCAGCCTATCGTTTCCGTAGAAGACTGGGAGGAGGCACAGGCCAGACTTCGTTCGCAGGCAACAAAATATAAACGCTATGATCGGCAGGAAAACGAACACGCTTATCTGCTGACGGGCATCATCAAATGCCCAGAATGCGGTGCAGGTATGTATGTCAGCAAGAGTGTAAAGAAAAAGCCGGATGGTTCCTACTATAAGGAGTTCCGCTATTATGGCTGCAAGCATCGGCGGATGGACAAAGGCCAGAAGTGTACCTTCAAAAATCAGATTCCGATGGAATTGATGGATCAAGCCGTTGCGGAGGTAATCGTTTCGCTTGTCAGCCGTCCTGACTTTGCGGCAATGATGGCAGAGAAAATCAATGCAGAAATCGACATATCTGCGCTGCTGGAAGAAATTGCACATTATGAAAAGCAGCTGCGCCAGCAGTATGCGGTGAAGGATAGACTGGCAGAGGACATCGACCAACTTGACCCGGATGACCGCCATTATCAGCGAAGAAAATCCGACCTTGAAGAACGGCTCTATAAGATGTATGATAAAATTGAGGAGACAGAGGAGCATTTAATCGAGGCACGAGCCAAGAAACAAGCTATTGATGCTGACCGTATCACACGGGACAACATCCTCAGTATCCTCATGAACTTCGAGAAACTTTACAGCGTTATGAGCGACATCGAAAAGCGTGACCTGATGGCGACGATGATTGCAGACATTCAGGTATACCCGCAGCGCCAGCCGAATGGTCAATGGCTGAAATCCATCCACTTCAAGCTGCCGCTGATTGCTGAGGAAGAACTGCAATTCAGTTTAGACAAAAAGGATTGGCTTGAGACTGTCATGTGCTTTTCCAAAGAAACATATCCACATCGCTCTGTGAAGGTCGAATTCCCGCTTGAAGGGCTGAATGTCGCTCAGCTTCAGGGGAGCGCGACCTATGAGCAGATCAAGGCGTATGTTTTCGAGCACAGCGGTCTCAAGGTTTCTACCCTGTACATCGCACAGGTCAAGCAGAAATACGGGATCATAGCGCGGGAGTGCTACAACAAGCCCAAGAGCGAGGATGCAAAGCAGCCCCAGTGTCCGCCGGACAAGGAAGCTGCGATTGTCGAAGCGCTCAAATTCTACGGCCTGATTGCCCCTTGAATATTTCTCATACGCGCATTATTCCCAATACATTCACCAGACACAGAGCGTCATCATGCAAAAGGAGCTGACCAGCGCCTGATTTGAGTGCTGGTCAGCTCTTCGGCTCTTCGTAAGCTCCTAACCTAGTTTGATTCGTGATGCGCCGTTACGTCTTCTGCTTTCGTTTTCGAATATAGATTACATCGTTTATCGGATCTGTCCTGGTTCTAGATACACCATCAACCTGAACCGCTATACTGATAAAGAATTCTTTGATATCGACAACCTCCCCGCCAGATACTTCTTCTCCTATAAAGTATTTTGCGTCAACAACATCGCCAACTTTTAATTCTGACAGAACCGCCTTGGTTCTGTTTTTATACTTGGACTTTTCATATTCAAATGGGTTGTCTAAAAGGCTCCCATATATGCGTGCTTTCCCGACGTTGAACGATATGCAAATGTTTCGTCTGTAATATGGAGCCATGATATACTTTTTCAGGTTCACATAAAGCAATGCTCCTGCATCCATAGTCGCCAATCCATTTTCTCTCTCATATGGAGCAATATCAAAATGCTCAAGACCTCTGGGCGCACAATATTCATCTACCATTCCCATCACTTTGCGATACGTATCCATATTCAAAGTGACGAGAAAAGGAAATCCTTCAGTGTCACTCATCAGTTCTTGTTCAGCAAAGATGATCTGGCAAGCAGGATCTTCTTCCCTTGATCTATTTTTCTCCTCCAATTTTATGCAATCACTGTCAATAATACAAGGAGGCTTCGTATAGTTACACATTCCACACGAAAACAGGTCGGAACCAAAGTTCATATGATAATTGTCTGCCTTGTCTTCCATTTCAAATTGTCTGTACGGCAGGCAGGCATCATACACCGCCAGCAAATAGAATGCAGCCAATACCATAATCGCATTTTCAATCGTTCCGTGTTCAGGAATGCTTTGAATATAGTTATGCTTAATCGCCTGATAGCTTTTGCACCAGTCAACAGATTTCAACCTATGTGCATCTTTATGCCATATATCCCGCTCAGAGTATTCCCATAACCCTCCTCTGCAATCACTGAGCGAAATATTCCCGAAGGGAAGAATCGTACTGCCATATTTCCGAAAATTGAATCTTCCTAACCTTAACTCAATCCGTTTTTTGCCGAGCGAGAATTCCCTGTCGATTTCAACCAAGCAATGATAGTCATATTTCCATTTGTCCCTTGTCCATTTTTCTGAATCGAATTTATCAGCAGACCTTTTATACTTACCTTTTGCGAAGCATTCGGGAATCCTATCATTATCTTCTTGGAATGGCCAGATATGCTCTTCATAAATGTCTTTTGCAAGAGATTCGATTTTGATGCAAGCAGAATTGATAATATCCGCCAGCTCTGATGAATAGACATGGATTTGATTATCATCAAAACAGATGGAATGCGACAATCTTAGCAGTTGGCTCTCAAGGAGTCTGTAACTGTTCCAATATGCTTCATGCGAATTTCCTTGGAAAGGCATTCTTTTCTCCTTTCTTCATTTGAGTTATCCACTCATTTCAGCCTCTCGCACAGCGGCAGAATTTCTTCCAGTCGGGCAACGATGCGTTTTTGCTCGGCAAGGGGAGGGAGGGGGAGTAGTATTCTTGCCATACTGGTTTGGTTGATTGTGTTTTGGCCAGCAGTTGTCTTAATCTCAGGAATGAGTTGCTTTCTTGTTGCCCAGCAATTGAAAGCAAACATTACATAATCAACATCTACTAGAGAGCTGCACTTATGTCCACAAAACAAATGATCACAGTAAGAAATTGTTTTTTCTGCTGTATAGTGGAATGCTGTTGCCACCCTTTCTTTACTACCATTTACTCTTACAAACAATAAATCATCTTTCTGGACTTTATGTGATAAGAACTCTCTTTCAGTCAAAGAAATCTTTCTTACGTTTTCAGTATTTATTGTATTACCAGACAAATCTGCCAAACGGAGGACAGGACGCTCGATTCCGCCTTCTGTCCCTCTGCTTGCAGTCCCATTTGATAGTGAATACAGTTCTCCAAAATAAACCCACTTCCACCCCTCCGGAATCTCAAACGGCACTTCATCCTCTGCAATCTCCGGCAGGGGCTTTTCTTTTTTGATCTTGCCCGCCTTGATAAGCGCCTGCTTTTCGGCCTGAATCTGCCGGTACAGCTCCTCGCCGGTACCTTCTTCGGGGCGCTGCTCCACCAGCTTGCCCTGAATCGCCATCTGGAGAATGGATTTCTGCATGTCCGCAGGGAAACGGCGATTAAATTCCTCCAGCCGGTTCCACGCCTTTTCATAGCGGTCGAGGTAGGGGAGCAGTTCTTCGATTTTGGCGACGATGCGCTTTTGCTCGGCAAGCGGAGGAAGGGGAATCAATAGATTAGTCATTGTTTCCGTTCCGACTCTTGGCATTTTTACACCATATGTTACAGAATTGATGATATAATCAACATGCGGACAGGTTAATACGTACACAATATATTGAGAATCGACGCCACCATACGCGGAAAAGGGCACCATTTCTGAAGAACAGATACCATTATCAGGTGCAACTAATACTTTCTTTAGATAAGGTCTCAGTTTACTGTAAAGCACCTGTCCCTTAAAGAAGATGACTTTATCACCAGAGATAGTTCTATCGGATGTTGTACATTTCCGGATTATCCTACCGGTTTCTTTTTCAATGTCTTCTAAGTCAAGTGTCCACATTTCTGGAGAAATAGCACTTGCGATCACTTTACCTTTCCTCTGAGAGTAGCTTGATATATCTCCTAGCCGCACCCATTTCCAGCTCTCCGGAATCTCAAACGGCACTTCATCCTCTGCAATTTCGGGCAAGGGCTTCTCTTTTTTGATTTTGCCCTCTTGAATCAGCCGCTTCTTTTCTGCCTGAATCTGCCGGTACAGTTCCTCGCCCGTGCTTTCCTCCGGCCGCTGCTCCACCAGCCTGCCCTGTATCGCCAACTGTAAAATGCTGCTTTTCAGCTCCTGCGGCGTCATCCCTGCCCACCCCCAAGAATCGCGGTAATCTGTGAGAACACGCGGTCAATCTCCGCGTTCATCGAGGCGCGTTCCTCTTGATACCGCTGAATCAAATCCATCGGGTCGAGGATTTCCTCCTCCTCGTGGGGATAGCCGCACTGGTCGAGGTTGTAATGAAGCTCCTGCGTCAGCTGCTGCGCAGTGAAGCGCTTCGCCTTGTCAAAGCCGTCCGCCGCGATCTCCTGCCGGTTGTGCCACCACTGAATCGCCGGGTCGAAGTGCTCCAGCTTCATGGGCTTAGTCTTGGAGAAATGCTTGTAGCCTTCCGGCATGTCCAGCCGGTAGAACCACGTCTCCTGCGTCGAACCGGTGCGGTCGAAGAACAGGATGTTGGTGGTAATGGAGGTGTACGGCGCAAAGACACTGCCCGGCATGCGGATGACCGTGTGCAGGTTGAACTCGCTGAGCAGCTTCTTTTTGATGTTCACCTTCGCGTTGTCCGTGCCGAACAGGAAGCCGTCGGGCAGGATGACCGCCGCGCGCCCGCCGGGTCTCAGCCGGTACATGATGACGGACATGAACAGATCCGCCGTCTCGCTGCTGGCGAGGTCATCCGGGAAGTGGTTCTTCACATCCTTCTTTTCGCTGCCGCCGTAGGGCGGATTCATCAGGATCACGTCAAACTGATCCTTCTCCGTGTAGTCCAGCACGTCGTGCAGCAGGCTGTTGTCGTGGAACACCTGCGGCACGTCGAGGCCGTGCAGCAGCAGGTTGGTGATGCAGAGCATGTAGGGGAACTGCTTCTTCTCAATGCCGTAGATGGAATCCCCGTATTTCTTCGCATCCGCCGTGTTCTTGATCTGCTTTTGCAGCTCGCCAAGCCAGCTGGTGATGAAGCCGCCCGTGCCGCAGGCAAAGTCCGCCATCTGTTCGCCAATCCTCGGCTGAATCATCCTCGCCATGAAGTCGGTCACGGCGCGGGGCGTGTAGAACTCGCCCGCGGAACCGGCGCTTTGCAGCTCCTTGAGAATGCCCTCGTAGATTTCGTTGAAGGCGTGGCTCTCCTCGTAGTCGGACAGATCCAGCTCGTCGATGACGTTGATGACCTGCCGCAGCAGCACGCCGTCCTTCATGTATTGGTTGGCGTCCGCGAACACCGTCTGCACGATGGCCTTTTTGATGGGCGTCTGCGCCGTCACCCGGATGCCCTCAACGAGCGTTTTCCCGCTGGCGTCCTTGACGTCCTTGCCCTTGAGTACGGGAAAGAGCGTGTTGTTGACAAAGCCAAGCAGCTTGTCGCCGGTCATGGCGCTGCCGGACTTGTCATCGTGCGCCCAGTTGGCCCAGCGGCACACCTCCGGGAGGATGGACACATAGCGCTCGTCGTCAAACGCCCAGTCCTGCTCCTTCGCGTCGTAGACCTTCAAAAACAGCATCCACGCGATTTGCTCGATGCGCTGTGCATCGCCTTTGATGCCCGCGTCATTGCGCATGATGTCGCGCAGCTGCTTGACGAATCCGGAAAGATTACTCATTATCAATTACCGTCCTATCAGTGCCTCGGTTTTCCCACTCGTTGTGTATACGCATGTATGTTGAGCGGTTGAACAAAAGTGACACAGTTGGGTTCATCTGTTTAATTCGTACCACTTGATTAAACTGTACCAAACCCATATCTATTACCATCTTGGAAAGGAATTCATCAATAAATGATGAACTTACCATGTTGACTTTTGAGAAGTCAAGGCAAATAGGCGCCGATGCACGACGAACCATGTTTATCACGGTATTCCGCAGCATTCTTCCTGCTTCGCGAGTAGCTGTTCCTTCACAATTAGCAAAGACATCGAACTGGATGACATTGTTGTCATCCATCAATTTCTCAATAGAGTAATCAATCTCATCATATCCACCTATACTGGAGAATGCATCAGAAAGGCATACCTCTTTATCCAAATACATCTGAAAATCGACGATTGTCCCAGGCGTTTGGAAATTGACACATGGCAAATGAGTATACTTGTTAATTGTTCCATCTTGGAGCAACATCATCGATGCGCCATGCGAAGTAATGGTGAGACATCCTCCGTTTGATTTGATTATCTGAAATAATCCAAACAAGCCATTGCCTTGTCCTTTTCCATCACCAATTCCTTCCTGAATAGCAAGAGATATTGCGTCGATATTTGTTGATGGGCGGTGATTCGATGCTCGTAGAGAATTAAATATACCTATACCAGAATCGGCAATACAAAATACGATCCTCTTTTGCAGTCTGTGAAATTGAGCCATCACGAAACCATAACCTCTTTCGCTATGCATATTAACATTGTCCATTACTTCATTTATGCACCATTGCAACCCATCAAGTGCGCCTTTCTCGCATGTTTCCTGTTTGGTGATATAGTCAATACATTTTTGTGTAAAGGCATAGACTTGATGAAAATTCTCATATCTTATGAGGGCATTAAATGGGTTAGGAAGAGCGTGGATTTCCTCTTCGCTTAAAACCATTGGATGACGAAAATGGCAGCTATTCAAGAAACCTTTGTATTCGTCAAAGCCAGTGTACTCAAAGGTAAAGCCGCATTCGTTGGTAAAGAAATCAATCATCGAAGCAATCGGGACACAGGCGTTAGGATAGATGGCAGCATCAGTACCCGTCCAAACAATCTGGATATCCGAATAACCAGCTTTCTGAGCATGAATCATTTCCCATGCAAAGTCAGTTACGCATCGAGGATGATTCATTGCTTCGATTGTAATGACATTGCCTTTGCGAGTAACATACACTTTTCGTTGTAGTTCTGACACGCTTTTCCCTCCGCACTTGAGATTAAATCGCATACAGGGCTTGTGACAGTTCCCTGACCGCCTTCATGTATCCGTCGCGCCCGCCGAAATATCCGGCAATCCGCGCGGGCTTGCCCAGCTTTGCAAACGGATCGAGCTTCAAAATGTCGGTCTTTTCGATCTCGTAAATGCCAGTGTTCATGTACCGATCCAGCAGCGCCTCCAGCACCTCGCGAGCCGCGCCGCTGTATCGGCTCAGGAAGTCCCGCTTCTTCACGTTGTCGGCGCGCTCCCTGCGAGTCAGCGGTTTTTTGTCGAAGGCGACATGGCAGATGAAATCGAAGTCATCCACGTCGCCCATCCCCTGCTCCGCCTTCATCAGCTCCAGATCGATGCCCCGCTCCCGCAGCAGCTTGCCGTTGGTGTCATAGACGGAGACCGTCTTGTTGATGATGCGCACCGTGCAGCCCTCCGCGTCCACCACGGGCACCTGGCGCGGCGGATCAGAATCGACCAGCGGATCACCCTCGCCGCCCTCCGGGCTGCCTCCGCGCGGCACACGGCTGCCGCCCGGCGCAAAGCCCTCGTCGATCTCGATGGGGCCGTCCCAGTCCGGGTCGGCAAACAAGCGCGTGACCGCTCGGAAGTCCATCACGACGAAGTGCGTCTTGCCCTCCTTCTCGCGCAGGCGCGTGCCCCGACCGATGATCTGCTTGAACTCCGTCATGGAGCTGATCATTTCATCCAGCACGATCAGCTTGGTCATCTTGCAGTCCGCGCCCGTGGAAAGCAGCTTGGAGGTCGTGGCGATCACCGGGTACTTCGCCCCAACGGAGATGAAATACTTGAGCTTCTTCTTGCCCTCGATGTCCCCGCCAGTAATCCGCACGACGTAATCCGGGTTCTGCTGCATCATGTCCGCATTCAGCTCCGCCAGCGCGTTGCGCATCCGCAGCGCTGCGTCCTCCGTCGCGCAGAACACGATGGTCTTCGCCATGCGGTCCGTGCTCTTGAGGTAGGCCGTGATCTCCCTGGCCACCTGCCGGATGCGATCCTCGATGACGATGTTGTAATCGTAGTCGCTGTTGTTGTAGATTCTGTCCTCGATTTCGTCGCCGTAGATGTCGCGCTGCCCCTTGTACGGCCGCCAGCCGTCGCTGATATCCGTCGTGATATTGATGACCTTGAAGGGCGCGAGGAAGCCGTCCTCGATGCCCTCCTTGAGGCTGTAGGTGTACACCGGGTCGCCGAAGTACGAGATGTTGGAGATGTACCGCGTCTCCTTGGGCGTGGCGGTCATGCCAATCTGTGTCGCGGAAGAGAAATATTCCAGAATTCTGCGCCAGCGGCTCTCCTCCTTGGCGGAGCCGCGATGGCACTCATCGACGATCACGAGGTCGAAGAAGTCCGGCTGAAACAGCGCGGAGTAATGCTCCTCCTCGTCGTCCCCGACGAGCTGCTGATACAGGGAGAAGTACACCTCATACGACGTGATGCTGCCGGGATCGTCCTTGGCCACATTGATCTTGTGGATGGTCTTTTCCAGCGGTGCAAAGTCCTGCTGGATGGACTGATCGACCAGTATGTTTCGGTCAGCCAGATACAGGATTTTCTTTTTCATGCCGCTGCGCAGCAGGCGGTAGACGATCTGGAACGCGGTGTAGGTCTTGCCCGTGCCCGTCGCCATGACAAGCAGAATCCTGTTCTGCCCGCGGGCGATGGCGTCCAGCGTGCGGTTCACGGCGACGCGCTGATAGTAGCGGGGCGGATAGGTGCTCTGGCTCGAATAGTACGGCTGCCCGATGATGGCCTCCTCTGCCTGCGTCAGGCCCGCGCCGCCGTTTGCGCCCTTCTGAAAGCGCGCGTACAGCTCGTCCGGCGTCGGGAAATCCTCCATGGCGATGTCGCGCTCGGTACCCATCAGGAAGTCGTGCTCCCGGAAAGCGTCGCCGTTCGAGCTGTACGCGAAGGGAACGTCGAGCATCTGCGCATACGTCATGGCTTGCTGCAGTCCGTCCGCCACGGCGTGCTGATTGTCCTTGGCTTCGACAATCGCAATCGGGTTGTTCGCGTTGATGTACAGCACATAGTCCGCCCGCTTCGGCTGCGCACGCGACACCAGATTGCCCCGCAGATTGATCTTTCCATCGGTAATCTGCGTCTCCATCGTCATCCGCCCGTTCCACTTTGGGGAAAGCGCCGGCGTGATGAAGTTGAGCTTGATGTCCTCTTCGGTCATTTGCCACTTGGGAATGATGCCGCTCATCCTCGTCCCCTCCACAAAATGCTGCCCGGTTCCAACCGGCTGCCTGCGCCAGAAGATTGCATAATCCGTCCATACTGGATGTTTATTCTATTCTACCACAACGATGGAGCAGTAACAAGTGTGGATTGGATACGCTCAGTTTTTCAATGCTGTCAGCGGCTGCAATGTCCCACAGGCAGCGCGATATTCTCACGTTCCACTGCACGGCTTACACTGCCTTATCGCACGCAAACAAAATATGCTAAACAACTGCTTTATTGGTTCCTGCATTGGCGAAGGATACGCATAAGCAAACTTGAGACAGTTTAGGACAACTTGGGACAATTCCGGGCAGTTTGGTACAAAATACTGTGCTATAATGGTAGGGTCAAAGAGGATGGTTCTGGTCTATCCTTTGTCTATGAGTTTTTTTCCACTCAACGGGTTTTTCGCTGGATGCCGAACAGTCTGTCTTGCACGGAATGCTCGTCATGCCCCGCATAAAGTCATTGGTACCCTGCCTACGAGAATCGACCCCTGAAAGTTGGCGCACAATGTCGCACGATGTCGCACAATGTCGCAAGACGCCCAAAGCAATATGTGCTATAATATAAACTGTCAAAGAAGGACGAGAGCGCATACCCTGCCCGGCGCAACCCGAACTCAAAAAGTTGTCACCGAATGTCACCAAAAGTCGCGAGACAGACGAGTCAATACGTGCTATAATGCAAATTGGTAAAGAATGATGAGTGCGCATGATGCAGCCCCGCATCGGAGAAAAACATCCATGGGCAGTACATCCGGATGATCAGATAAACCCAAACCAGCGTTGGCGGAATCCCCGTCAGCGCTTTTTCTTTGCCCAAAACCTGAAAGGCGGTGATTCTACGTGATTCCCACATCCCCTTTCCTGTCTCCGTTGTCAGGCGGAGCGTCCCCCTTATCCGGACAGGCTTCATGGCCTGTCTTTTCTATTCTCACCAAACAACTGAAAGAGAGGTACATTATGAAACAGCTTAAGAACAAGCAAATCATTGGAATTGACAATGGCTACGGCAACTTGAAAACCGCCAGCGGCATCTTCCCCGCCAGCGTGCTGACCTTCGATCACGAGCCTGCCTACGCGCAGGATCTACTGGTTTACGATGGCAAATACCACGTCATCGGCAGCGGGCACCGGGAGTTCACCCCGGACAAGGTCAGCAATCCGGATCACTACCTTCTGACGCTCGCTGGCATCGGTCAGGAGCTTTGGAAGAACAGGGTGACCGAAGCTCGCGTGACCATCGCCGCCGGCCTCCCGCTAACCTGGGTGGAATCCCAGCGCGAGAGCTTCCGGGCCTATCTGTTCCAGAACGACCATGTGGATTTCATCTGGCGCGGCATCGAATACCACGTCGATATCGCGGGTGCGGACGTGTATGCGCAGGGATTCTCCGCCATCGTGCCCATGCTCAGGCAGTTCAAGGGCGTGAACATGCTCTGCGACATCGGCAACGGCACCATGAACATCATGACCATTCAGGACAGGCGCGCCGTCATGGATCAGTGCTTCACGGAGAAGTACGGCACCTACCAGTGCATGCTCCGAGCACGCGAGGCCCTGACGCAACGCTTTGGGCGCACTGTGCCGGACACCATCATTGACGAGGTGCTCCGAAACGGCGACGCAGACATCGGGCGCGACTATGTGGACACCATCCGCGAGGTTGCTGCGGGTTATGCGGCTGAGATCATGCGCAGGCTGCGCGAGCACGAATACGATCCGCAGACCGTGCGCCTGTGGATCGTTGGCGGCGGCGGATGCCTGCTGCGCCACTTCGGCGAGGTTGACCGCAACCGCGTGACCATCATCGACAATATCCACGCCAACGCCGAGGGCTACGAATACCTTTCGGAGCGGCGCCTCAGGCGCGAGGGTATTGCCGGATGAGCCAGATGTTCCGCACCACCCTCCGGCTTGATCTGGACAAGCCTGCCAGCGCAAATGCTGTCGCTCTGCTGCGTCAGCTTCATGCAGAGCGCAACTTGTCCTACAGCGCGCTGATCGTTCCGGCGGTCAATGCTTATTATGGCAAGCCAACCGTGGATGAAGGCTTGCGGGAGACGATTCGTTCCATCGTCCGGGAGGAGCTGGCAGTTGCGCCTGTTCAGCTTGGAGATTTGCTGCAAGCCCTGAAAACCGCCGTTCCTGCATCTCCCTTTGCTCACGATGATGAGCCGGACGAAAATGATCTCGATGATGCGCTGGACAGCTTCGGCTGCTGATGCTCTTTGGTGCTCATGCGCACCGCATTCTTGAATCAATCCTCCTGTCGCCCTACTTCCACGACACCAGAACGCACCATCGCGCACCACCCCCGCAAAGCAGGAAGCCATGCCGCCTAAAGCATGGCTTCCTGCTTTGAGCCGGGTGCAGGGTGGCAGCGCCTGCCGGGTGTGCAGAGGGCAGCGTCCCTGCCCGGAGTCCAGAGGCGGAGCGCTCTAGTCCACGGCACTTTGCTGGATTCCGCAGGAAGACAGAAAGTGTCATAGTGAGTAGTTACACTTTCGCAGAAAGTGCCGCGCCCCCGTCACCCCGTGCCCCAAACGAACCATCATCACACCCACGAAAGAAAGGAGGTGCTTCCATGGCAAGAAACGATGGCGTGGATCGCACCACTGTA
>ERZ780139.2715-NODE-2715-length-12795-cov-2.220251_pt1 | contig 12795 bp, 8 predicted proteins | sample MGYA00511476_ERZ780139 | MGnify/ENA primary metagenome ERZ780139 (study PRJEB29588, sample SAMEA2158190) | human gut metagenome | biome: human gut; feature: human-associated habitat; material: faeces | place: Denmark | collected 2008/2010 ... | reverse complement strand
CCTTTCGGGCGAGTGCTCTCGCTTGTTGGCGCTCTTGGGGGCTCCGGATTTAGCTCGAGATAAGGTGCGTCACATCGAACGCGTCGCGCGCGGCGTGGCGAGCGCGGACGAGGTTGACTCGGTGCTCGGTGTGCTCATAGAGCTGCTGGAGATGGCCTGCGATGAGCAGGTTGTATTGCTCGTTGATGGGTACGACGCGGCGTGGTTGGGCCGTGCGAGCGCGAGGGGCGCTTCCGGCGCCGATTCGGCGGATCTATTTGATCGCGTGCTTTTCGAGGCCATTGCCACTGCGGGCGATTCGTTGCGGCTGACGTGTCTGATGGGGGAGTGTCCCCGTCCTGCTGAAGTGGCGCTTTCTTTGCATGGCTGCTCGTATTGTCTGACGACGCCGCTTTCGACCTGGTGTGACCGTTGGTTCGGCTTTTCGGATGCCGAGGTCCAGGCTCTGTTGAATCATGCTGGGCGCGAGGAATACCTTGATGATGCGCGTGAATGGCTCGAGGGGTATCGGTTTGGCAGGGCCTATTGCTCGAGTCCAGAGCGTGTGATCGGTTTTCTGGACCGAGGCTGCACGGCGCCTGTGCGTGCCGATCTGTATGGATATGCCGATTGCCTGAGTAGGGTAGTTGCCGGGTGGAATCTCGACCGCCTTTCGGTCTTCTTTGATTTGCTCGAGGCCCATGGGTGCGCTGAGGTCCCGCTTTGTTTGGGCACTGCAGAGCCAGATGTCTCGCCTGACGATGGCATGTGGACAGCGCTATATCTGTCCGGTTTCCTGACGACGGATATGACTGAGGAGCCAGAGCATGGCGATCGCCTCCGTGCTTTGCGATTGCCCAATAACGAGCTTCGACAGGCCTTGCGTCTAGTGATTGTTGAGTGGTTTGAGTGCGCTGCCGAAGACATTCGAGACGTCGATGCGTTTCGCGACGGGCTGTGCCGTGGGGATGAGGATGCGGTGAGGCGGGCGCTAAGCCGCATCCTGGGTGATGCGGGAATCGGTGAGACCGACCTAGATACGCCGCTGCCATATCATCTGCTCTTGCAGGGGCTCTGCTTTGGCTTGCCGGGCTATGCCAATCCTGCCTCGAGGCGAAAGTGTGGCGCGGGTCGCTGGGACATCCAGGTTTTCCCTACGGGTGCTGTGTTCGACGTAGCAGACACGATTGGCATGCTGGACGAGCGCCCGCTGATAACGATTAACTTGATGTATGACCCCGATGTGGATGCGTTGGGCCTGGAATTGCTGGCCGTGCAGTCGCTACTCGACATAGAGCGCGGCGGCATCGACGAAATCCGTGTACCGCGCCCCGGCGTGGGTCGCATGCGCTGGGGGTTCGGTTTTGATGGGCAGCATGTGGCTACGGTGTGCCAGCTGCTTTAAGCGCCGAGGTGTTTCCGGCTTCCGTTACTCCGCGTCCTTCAGGGGCGGCATGGGCTTCCAGTTGGGATCCTTGACGATCTTGCGGGCGTCCTTCATGCCTCGGCGCAGCGCCGGAATACCGGTCTTAAAGCACTTATCGACCGCAGCCAGGCGAATGAACTCCTTGCAGAAGGTCGCGACGTTGCCCAGACGGAACAGCACGGGGTGATAGTCGCCGTAAATCTGCATGTAGCGGGCCAGATAACCGCGGTTGCGCATGATGTAGTAACGGTTGGTGTCGCTCGTAGAGTTGAGCTGGCGCTTGCCGGCGATATCCCAGTTAGAGACGGCGCGGGCGCGCTTGAGCACCACGTCGGCGACCACGGCGGCGGGGAAGTGCTGGCTCGCAACATAGCCGTAGCAGGCATCGTCGCCGTAGATGAAAAAGCGTGCATCGGGCAGGCCGATCTTATCGACTACGCGACGGGAGAACAGGCCGCCTTCAAAGCACAGCTGGTTCATGGCGCGGTAGCCCTCGGGGCCCAAGTCCCACTTGGCGACAGGGTTGGGGATGCCGAGCGAGAGGATGAGCTGGTACTGCCAAAAGAAGGCGCCGCCGTCAAAGTCCAGGCGCGAACCCTGGATGACATCGTAGCGGTCGGTCCACTTGGCAAGACGCTCGATACCTTCGGGGATGACGAGCACGTCGTCGTCCATGACCCAGAACCATTGGGCGCCCAGGTCGTAGGCGCATTTGGTGCCGGCGGAGAAGCCACCCGCACCGCCGCCGTTTTCGAGCTGCGGGGCGTAGATGACACGGTCGGTGTTACCCTGTGAATCGGGCTGATCGGTGTCGATGCCCCATAGGTTGGCCAGGCGCTCGTTGAATGCGGTGCACATGGCCTCGGTCTCGCGCGAATTCTCGTTATCGACAATCACGATGCGCCAGGGCGTTGCCGTGAGCTCGGTCATGGAGTCGAACAAGTTGGCCAGGAGTTCCTGACGCTTGTACGTAACGACGACGATGGCGAGCTTATCGATGGGAGCGGGAAGGGTTGAAGGCATGGGGCAATATATCCTTTCACGCGCGGCGCGCATGCGCTGCACGGAAGCTATCGAATACGTCCTTGGGACTGTCCTATTGTAAAGGCTCGGCGCGCCTTGACGGCAAGCTTTGAATAAAACGCAGGAACCTGCCATGGGCCCGCCGCATGACGTGGGGCTGCTTTGCCCGCAAGAGGCTCCATAGATTATATAAACGCCCGCTGGCGCGCTGGCCCTTTGATACCATGAAACGACAGGTATTTCCTAAGGAGCACATTTGTCTACTAACGCCTCTGGCAGCCCTGTTCTGTCGCTGCTTATTCCCATTTACAATGTTCAGCGCTACCTGCGCGAGTGTCTCGATTCCGCCCTGGCGCAGACGCTCAAGGATATTGAGATCATCTGCATTAACGATGGGTCGACTGACAACTCGCCGGCGATTATTCGCGAGTATATGGAGCGCGATAGGCGCGTCAAGATGATCGACAAGGCCAACAGCGGCTACGGCGACTCGATGAACCACGGTCTGGAGATGGCGCGTGGCAAGTACGTGGGCATCTTGGAGTCCGATGACTTTATGGCGTCCGACGCACTCGAAAAGCTTGTCTCGGCCGCCGATAGCAATAATGCCGACTTTGCGAAGGCGAACTTTGATTTCTACTGGTCTAAGCCCGAGGAACGCCGTTCGCTGCACGAGATGTTTAGACCTCAGGATTGTGGCAAGCCAGTGCACCCGAGCGATACGACGCAGTTCTTTAAGCAAAAGCCGTCGATTTGGTCGGCAGTGTACCGTCGCGATTTTCTTGAGCGCAACGGCATTACGTTCCTGCCGACTCCGGGGGCATCCTTTCAGGACACGTCATTTGCCTTTAAGGTGATCGCGTGCGCCGATAAGGCTGTTTACCTGCATGATGCCGTGTTGTCGTATCGCCAGGACAACGAGAATTCCTCGGTCAATTCTTCGGCTAAGGTCTTTTGCGTCAATTCCGAGTATGCCGAGATTGAGCGTTGGATTCGAGAGGATTATGCCCGCGACCACGCAAGTGATGACGTCGCGCGCATGCTCAAGTTCAATCAGCTCATTAAGTACGATTCGTACATGTGGAACTACGTGCGCCTGGCGCCCAAGTTCTATAAGGAGTTCCTGGTGCAGATGGCCAAGGAATTTCAGGCGGCCTTGGACGCCGGGGACTTTTCGCTTGACGACCTCAAGCCGTGGAAGCGCGCAAATCTCGCTGCCATCCTCAAAGATCCTGAGGGCTGGGTTGACGAGCATCCGAGTTTTGCGACGGATGGTGCCTTGGGGCGTGCTAAGTATTACGCCTCGGTTGGAGGCCCAGGCGTGGTTGCCGCCTTCCTCATCGAATCGCTAAGGGGGTAGGTCGGCATGGGAGAGGCCTCGTGTCCTAAAGCTACCATTGTCGTCCCCGTTTACAACTCTGCGCGCTCCATTCAGCGATGTCTCGATTCGCTGTTGGCCCAGTCCGAGCGCTCGATTCAGGTTGTCTGCGTCAACGACGGTTCGACTGATGATTCGTTGAACGTGTTGCGCCAGATCGCGCAGGCCGACGATCGCGTACTGGTGATTGACCAGGAAAACGCGGGCGTCTCATGCGCTCGAAATGCCGGTATCGATGCCGCCGAGGGCGAGACCGTCTTTTTTGTGGACGCCGACGATTACATCGATGCCCAGACGATCGAGCGCGTGCTGCATGCCATGGAATCTGCAGATGCCGAGGCCGCCGTTTTTGGCGGCGTCTGTGAACCTGCCGATGCTGCCCCCAAACGCGTCCAGCAACTCATGAGCCCCAAAGCTGGTATCTTTGGCGCCCGTGATCCCCAACTGCTGTTCCATTCGAATGCGCAGCCCTATGCCTGCCGTGCGGCTTTTTCGCGCGAGCTGCTCAATCGCGAAGGTATTCGCTTCGCCCCCGGTTTGGCTTTGGGCGAGGACGTCGTCTTCCAATTTGCGGCTTATGCGCTTGCCCGTAAGACCGTCGTCATGCCGGACAAGTTCTACCACTACGTGATGGAGAGCGAATCGGCGACGCACGAGTTCAACAGTGCCGAGGCTCGCGCCAAAAAGCTTGACGCCCACATGAGGATGCTCGAGGAGGTCTTGGAGGACTGGGCGGCCTACGGTCTTTTGGACCTGTGCCCCGGCGAGCTGATAACTTGGTTTTTGGACCTCATTGTGTTCGACCTGGCGCGCTTGGATGCCGATGACTTCCATCGCGTGGCGGCTCGCGTCAACAGGGCTTTCACGACGTTTATGGGAACGGAGTGGGCGGATATGCCTGCTAAGGGCGCCGTTCGCCGTGTTGCCCACAAGCTCGTTGCGGCGACCTCGGGCGTTTCGATGGCAGATGCCACGCTGTTCTATCTTTCGACTCGCGGTCTCAAAGCCTGCCTGGAGCGCTTTGTATAATTCCCGCCGCAACCCGGCTGCTAAAATAACCCTGTTACACGCTATTCAACAGGAGGTTCTCTTGCAGAACTCTGATACCCCTAAAGTTTCGCTGCTTGTTCCCATTTGCAATGTCGAACGCTACCTGCGCGAGTGCCTCGATTCCGCCGTGGCGCAGACGCTCAAGAACATCGAGATCATCTGCATCAACGATGGTTCCACCGATAGCTCGCCGGATATCATTCGCGAGTACATGGAGCGTGACCCCCGTGTGAAGATGATCGACAAAGCCAACAGCGGCTACGGCGACTCGATGAACCGCGGCCTGGAGATGGCGCGCGGCGAGTACGTGGGCATCCTTGAGTCCGACGACTTTATGTTTGAGGATTCGCTCCAAAAGCTGGTCGCCAAGGCCGATGCTGAGCATGCCGATGTGGTGAAGGGCGACTTTTACCTGTATTGGTCCACGCCCAGCGAGCGCCGTGAGCTGTTTGAGATCATCGACGAGCATATGACGGGCGCCGCGTATCGCCCCATCGATCGCCCGGGCATCTTCTACCGCAAACCTTCCATTTGGTCTGCCATCTATCGCCGTGAGTTCCTCAACGACAATCAGATTCGGTTCCTTCCCACGCCGGGCGCCTCGTATCAGGACGCCGGCTTTAACTTTAAAGTTTGGGCTTGCGCCGAGCGTGCCGCGTTTATTGCGGACCCCATTTTGTGCTATCGCCAAGATAACGAGAAGAGCTCCGTTAATTCGCCCAACAAGGTGTTTTGCGTATGCGACGAATATGCCGAGATGCAGCGCTTTTTGGATGAGCGTCCCGAGCTTAAGGCTCAGCTCCAGGGGATTTTAATGCGCATGAAGGTCGATACGTACCGTTGGAATGATGAGCGCCTGGTCGATGAGCTGCGCGAGCAGTTTTGGCAGAAGGCCTCGCCCGAGCTCAAGGCCGATTGGGATGCCGGTCGCTTTGATCTGTCGCTGTTCGACCCGCGTGGCGAGACCGACTTGCGCCTGATGGTCAAGTCGCCCCGTGCCTATATCGATTCGCGCTTTGACTTTAAGAAGCCTGGCAAGCTCAATACGTTTAAGCATTACTTTATGATTGGCGGCCTGCCGCTGGTCTGGCGTGTACTGACGTATCAGCGCACCTACGGCGACAACCCGCACCCCGATGACGTTCCGGTCGCACGGTAGGAGCACTTGACTATGGCTACCCCCAAGATTTCCGTTGTCGTTCCCATCTATAAAGTGGAGGAGTGCCTGACCTGGTGCCTGGACTCCCTGCTTGCGCAGGACATGCCCGATTGGGAGGGCGTGCTGGTCAACGATGGCTCGCCGGATGGCTCGCGCGATATTGCGGTTGCCTATTGCGAAAAGGACGCGCGCTTTATGCTGGTCGATAAGGAGAACGGCGGCCTGTCGAGTGCGCGTAATGCAGGCATCGCCGCGTCCACGGCGCCTATCGTCGCGTTCTTGGATTCCGACGACCGCTTTACGCCCGATGCATGCTGTGTGATCGTCGATGCCTTTGAGCGCGAGGACTGCGACGTTTTGACCTTTGGCGCGAATCCGTATCCGCTCGAGGCGGGGTATCCGTGGCTTAACTATGCACTGAGTCCACGCGGTGTGTCGTTTGAAGGCTATAGCTCTGACCTGCTGTTTAAGGAAGCATCTCGCCCCTTTGCATGGCGCACCGCCTGCAGGCGTGAGTTTTTGCTGGGTAACGGGATCGTGTTCGACGAAACCGTTAAGTATGGCGAGGACCAGGTCTTCGATTTTGCCGTGTACGGTCGTTCGCACAAGACCGCGCTTATTTCGAACAAGCTGTACGACTACCGCGTGGCGCGCAAGGGTTCGCTCATGGACACCATGCGCTACGACGACGAGACACGTCTGCTGGAGCACGTGAAGATTTACTCCGCGGTGCTGGCTGACTGGCAGCGCGACGGTCTCGATGCTCAGCATGCCGATGACCTGGCGTACTTCCTCTGCGACCTGGTGCTGTACGATGCGCTCAGGTTGCTGGGTTCGGACTGCGGCAAGGTGTTTGCTGCCGTTGCCACGGCACTTGCCGGTTCTGTCGTGGGCAGCGATGCTGCGCTCGCACAATGCGCTCCTTCTGTTGCTGCTATGGTGCGTGCGGCGCTTACCAGCAAGGCCCCCAATGCCCGTGGGTGCAAAAAGCTCATGTTCGATTACGACGTCTTGAGGTTTGGGCGCCTGGGTGCCTGCAAACGCATGGCAGCGAACGCCCTGGGAAAGCGAGAGGTGTAGATGAGTATCAAGCGTTTGGCGCTTTGCCGCAGTCAGGGCCGTCTATTTGTGCTGCTTCGTTTTGCCGGTCAGGATGTCGCCGCGCTTATTGAGCGGGAGGGTTCTCAAGCGTTTGCCTATGCGACGACGAGCGGTTCTTGTGTGCCGTCGCTGGTACTCCCGGTTGACCATGGCCGTGTGCTGGCGCTTTGCCCTTCCGTTGCCGATTACGAGCGCGAGCTTGCCGTCTTGGTGCTTCCGTTTTTGGATGGCTCTGCGATCGACGCTGCATTTGTGTCCGGTGGCCAAAAGCTTGGCTCCATTCGCCTCGATAGCTGCGTGGCCAAGCTGGAATCCAAGATTAACTACAAAGCAAAGCCTGCGATGTGTGCACTCGTTCGCGATGCACAGCGCGGCGAGTGCTGCGGTCGCTATGAGATCGATGCTGTTCGTTATTTACCGGCAGACGCCGGCGCGGTGTGGCGCTATGAGGTTACCTGGGATGGAGACCTCCAGTGCACACCTGAGCTCCAGATTTTCGATACGCATATGAATGCCATCGATGTCACCGTGCATGTGTTTGAATCGCAGGTCGATGTGCCGCAGCAGGACGGATGCCGCGTCAATAAAACGTATCTGAGCGTTGAGATGCCTCAGGATATACGAGATTTTGTCACGATTGTGAGCGATCCCACAGAGCAGATCCAGAGCGGGTTTTGCGCCATGGATGGTCGCCTGTACAACGGCATGGTCGATGACAGTTGGAACCGCATGAAGGACGCGCGTGCGGACGACGTAGCCTATCGACGTTGGTTTGAGCAGCATCGCGCAAAGCCGGGCGATTTGGCGTGCCAGCGTGTCGCTTCGGCGGCCTTTGCCTATAGACCTCTCGTGAGCATTGTGGTGCCGTGCTATAAAACTGATCGGGTCTACCTGCGCGAGCTGCTGGACTCGGTGCTAGCCCAGAGCTATGACAACTGGGAACTGCTCCTTATGGATGCCTCGCCCGAATGGGATGCGGTGGCCGACCTTGCGGCGGACGCCAATGACGAGCGCGTTCGCCGAATCGAGCTCCCCGGCAACGGCGGCATTGTGCTCAACACCAACGCAGGTATTGAGCAAGCGACGGGCGACTACATCGCGTTCTTGGACCACGATGACATCTTGGAACCGGACGCGCTATTCCACTATGTTGCCGCGCTGAATAAGGCGGCCGAGGGCGAGCGTCCCCAGGTCCTGTTCTGCGACGAGGACATGTTCCAGAAAGTAGGAGAGTGGGGCCAGCCGGTCTTTAAGACGCAGCTCAACGTCGACCTGCTCTATAGCCATAACTGCGTGACGCATTTCCTGATGGTGGAGAAGGCGCTTATCGATCGTATTGGCATGTCGCCGGAAGACGTCGCGGGCGCCCAGGATTATGACCTGACGCTTCGCTGCCTTGCATCGGGCGCACGGTTTGAGCATATTGCGCACGTGTTGTATCACTGGCGCGTGCATCCCGGTTCCACCGCCGATGGCTCTGCCGATAGCAAGCCGTATGCCATTGAAGCGGGTCGTCTTGCGCTGCAGCGCCACTTTAACGCGCTGGGCGTTCACGGAACGGTCGAGGAGACCGAGACGCCGTTTGTCTATCGCATGCGCTATGCGCTGCCGGAGCCTGCGCCGCTGGTGAGCATTGTGATCCCCACCAAGGATCACGTTGAGACGCTCGATGCCTGTGTGACGTCGATCGCCCAGAAAGCCACGTATGCCAACTACGAGATCGTCTTGGTGGAGAACAACAGTGAAGCCCCGGAGACGTTTGCGTATTACGAAACCCTGTCAGAGCGCGTGGCTGCGGCATCCGAAGGCAAAGGTAGCGCGCGCGTTGTGTACTGGCCGGGAGAGTTTAATTATTCGAAAATCATTAACTTTGGCGTTGAGCATGCCAAGGGCGATTACCTGCTGCTGCTGAACAACGACACCGAGGTCATTAGTCCCGACTTTATTGAAGAGATGATGGGCTATCTGCAGCGTCCCGATGCGGGCGTGGTGGGCGCCAAGCTCTATTTTGCCGATCATCTGGTGCAACATGCCGGCATTGTGGTTGGCGTGCGCGGCGCACTTGCCCATTCCAACCAGGACTTCTCGGCAAAGCGCGAGGGCTATCTTGCCCGCGCTGTGCGCCCCGGTAACTTTAGCGCCGTAACGGGTGCCTGCCAGATGGTCCGACGCGACGTATTTGAGCGCGTCGGCGGCTACAACGAGGAATTCGCCGTCGGCTTTAACGATGCGGATTTTTGCCTGCGCGTGTGGGAGGCGAGCTACCGTACCATCTTTACGCCCTATGCCGAGCTGTATCACTACGAGTTCACCTCGCGCGGCAGGGAAGAGGCCAACGAGGAAAAACTGCGTCGTTGGAAACGCGAGCAAGCGCTGTTCATGCAACGCTGGCCGGAGTTTTTCTTGACGGGTGATCCATGGTTGGGGCCTAACTTGTCTTCCGAGAGTGAGTACTTCTCGCTTTAGACAATGGTTGTTAGAAGGCCCTCAGCTTGACTTCGCCATGAGTTGGGAAGAAGGCAGCGTTTAGGCTATTTGTTAGTTTACATTACGATAGCTCGATACTTCTACGATAAGTTTGTACAGGCTTATACAACTCGATATAATCCGATATAGTTGCGATAAACTAATAAAGCTAAGATTGACCGATAATCGATTTCCTTGAGAGGCAAACAAGTGAGCGCCACAATATTCCATAACCCGTTTCGTCCCACTGCCGGCGCTGAGCCTCCGCGCATAATTGGTCGTGATGATATTGCCCTTGAGTTTACCGAGAGTTTGAATTCGGGAATTGGTGCACCTGCGAGGCTCATGCGCGTTGCCGGGCCAAGGGGTTCCGGAAAAACTGTTTTGCTCTGTGATCTTAGAGATCGTGCACGAGAGCTTGGCTGGAAGACGGCTATTGTTTCTGCTGGTCCCAACCTATTGCTGGACCTGAAGGATCAGATTGCAGAATCCTCCCTTGCGACCAATGCTTCAGTCGGCGTAAATGCCGGCTTTGTTTCCGCTAAATTCGACGTTGTGCCAAAAGAGTCGAGTCTTAGAAAGTTGCTTGGCTCGGCCGCAAAGTCTTCCAAGGGCCTGTTTATTGCAATAGATGAGGTGCAGGATGCCCCGATTGACGATATGCGCGCTATTGCTTCTGCTGTGCAGCTTCTAATAGGGGAGAAAGTCGATATTGCTCTCGCATTTGCCGGATTGCCCGCTGGTGTTATGGATCTTATTAACGGCAAGGCACTTACATTCTTGCGTCGTGCCCTCCCCGAAGATCTGGCGCCTATCAACCAGGTGGAGGTAGCGCTCTCTATGGGCGATAGCTTTATAGCGACTGGTTTGACCATAGAGGACGATCTGCTGTCGAGAGCCGCTAAGGCCACGAAGGGCTATGCCTATTTGGTGCAACTGGTCGGTTACTCCATTTGGCAGCGCGCCAACTTGCATCGTGTCAAAAGTGCCAACGTGAGCGAGCGCGATGTTATCGAAGGCATTGCGCTGGCAGAGGCTCGTTTTCACGATGTTGTTCACGAGCCCGCGATTTCTGGACTTGGACTCAACGATATCAAATATCTTTTGGCCATGTGCGAGGATAAGCAGCAGTCCAAATCATCTGAGATTGCTAAACGTATGGGTAAAAAGACCAATGAGGTCAGCTCTATTAGGGCTAAGCTGCTACAAAGAGAGGTTATTCAGGCTCCACAGAGGGGCTACGTGCAGTTTGCCGTGCCGGACCTAGATATCTATCTGCGAGAGAATGCCGCGGAGATTCTCGAGCGGTTCTAAATCAAGGCATGAATAGCCGCCGGTTAACTGCCTTTTTCGACTTGGCTCGCGTCCCCCCCCCGCGAGGACGTGCCCAAAGCGGCAATACTGATTGATTACGGAAGGGCATCTCAGGGTGCAATCGATATACTATTTGTCCAAATGAAAGGAAACCCATGCAGCTATCTGAGCAGCTTCTGCACACGACGATTCGCATCGAAGCTTCGTTGGCCTCGGGAGGTTGCTCAGTTGGAACGGGTTTCTTTTTCAAGTTCTGCGACGACGGAAAGACCTATGTGCCGGCAATCGTGACCAACAGGCACGTGGTCGAGGGCGCGTACGAGTATCGCGTCATCTTTTCGAGATCTGACGAGAACGGAAACCTGCTCAATATAAACGAGCAACTTACCATGCGGGGCTCCGAGAGCGACTGGATCGCACACCCTGACGAAAGTGTTGACCTGTGCGTCTTACCCATCGGTCCCGCACTGAATGGTTTTATCCGGGCGGGGAAGCATCTGCTTACCATACCGCTCAGCTTGGAGCTTCTGCCGACGGATAAGCAGATTCAAGACATGGGCTGTATGGACGAGGTGACCATGGTCGGATACCCCAACGGCATTTGGGATGAGGCCAACAACCTGCCGATCGTCCGTCGGGGTATCACGGCGACGCCCTATAGGTACGACTATCAGGGGCAGAAAGAGTTCCTGGTTGACATGGCGTGCTACCCGGGATCGAGCGGTTCCCCGGTCTTTCTCTACAACGAGGGTACTTATTTGGAGAACGATGCTGTGGTCATGGGCAAGAGGCTCTATCTACTTGGCATCCTTCGGGCTGTGCCCATCAGAACTCTTCTCGGAGACATCACCGTATCCACGATTGCCCACGTGAGCGTTCAGGACATGTTGAATCTCGGCATCGTCATCAAATCCGAGCGTCTGAGGGACTTCGATCCCATCGTGAGGGAACGCTTGAGCGTTTCTGGAAATTAGTATTTATTTGGCTCGCCCGCTCTGATGCCGCCCCCGCACAGCTGGTCGGCCTCGGCGTCCATCACCGCGTTCACGACCTGCTCGGCGAGGTGCCTGAGCAGCTCCTGCATGTCGATGGCGCCGTCGTCGAAACGGGGCATGGCGAGCATGTCCGGCGTCGGGTCTGATAAGATTTCCATAGCGGTCCTCGTCCTTTCCTAGAACCTGTTGTTGTGGTGATTTCAGATTCTAGGACGAGGGCCGCTCTTCGTTAAGCGGCCGCTGGGGCGTCACCCTTACACCATCATTTTCGACGCGATCGGCCGCTTCGTGGACTTCGTGCACGACGTGTGTGCTGAGGATGCTCTGGAAGAGAATCTCCGTTTTGTGTCTGATGCCCTGGACGGTAAGTGCACGCCGCGTGAGATTATTCGCAACTACTTCCTCAAAGATTTCTACAAGGATCACTGCTCAACCCACCAGAAGCGCCCCATCTACTGGATGCTTGATTTCGGTAAGAAAAACGGCTTCAAGTGCCTTATTTACATGCATCGCTACCAGCCAGACCTGCTGGTCCGCGTACGCACTAATTATGTCCATGAACAGCAAGAACGGTACCGCACGCAGCTCGCTCACCTAGAGGAAGCCGTGGCACAAGTTGATATCTCGCAACGCGTAAAGTTGAACAAGCAGATCAAGAAGCTCAACGATCAGCTCGCTGAGACTATAACCTTTGGGGAGAAGATTCACCATTTAGCAGAACAAATGATTGCGATCGGACTGAGGGATAAGCGTGATCGATTTCGGCATCTTTACCATTGACGGGGTGAAGAGGTTCTTGTTCGACGCCCTGCGCATCGATGGGTGCGAGTTCGGAGATATGCAGCTGCGTTTTCGCAGCGACGAGGTTGGGACGTACGCCGATGTCCGGGAGAGGCTGGGGGGG
>ERZ780139.2708-NODE-2708-length-12810-cov-7.035437_pt1 | contig 12810 bp, 15 predicted proteins | sample MGYA00511476_ERZ780139 | MGnify/ENA primary metagenome ERZ780139 (study PRJEB29588, sample SAMEA2158190) | human gut metagenome | biome: human gut; feature: human-associated habitat; material: faeces | place: Denmark | collected 2008/2010 ... | reverse complement strand
AACTCATCGGTGGCTATGCGGTACGCCTCCACACATAGGCCGCCACGCAGGGAGACAGGTTGTTGTGAGGGACATCTTTACCGAAATCCATGACAAACCCGTCACCTTGCCCGCTTTGTGGATTTGACCCGAAGCTGACATTTTCAATGGATGCAGGAGCCGAAAATACGCCGTGGGTGGTCAGCTTTTGATTTGGATCTTGTCTAGCAAAATCGAGGACATCTCCTCTGATATGGGGCAGTTCATCGGTGGAGTTCGGACAGATTCGGACAAGTTCGGACTGTACTCAGTCCGAACCCGTTTTTTATCTGGGTTCAGTCCTTGACAAGATACCCGTTAAGCACAAATCAATGCCTTGTATCTTAAGGCAAGTAGGGGGAATCTGGGATTTATCATTGCTACTAAAACCCACGTTACTCACAATTTATCAACGGCTTTTCTGAGCTCGGACAAGGTTTTATGCGTGTAAACGGCCTTTGTAACTCCTCTCCGGGCATGGCCGAGAATCATTTTTATTGCTGTATCATTGACACCAGCAGAGTCAAGCATGGATGCGCAAGTATGACGGCATTCGTGAGGCGTATGGTGCATTCCGTGAATCTTCATCACGGCATCAAACCGCCGACGAAACCCGTCGTATGGCATTGCAATCCCACCAGTATTTTTCAAGGCTTCGAGGAACGCAAGAATTTTCTTGGCGATAGGAACCCGTCTAATGCCAGCTTGTGTCTTGCTATGCTTAACGTCTATGTATCGCTGTCGAATCTTGATGTCGGAGGGACTCAAGGAAAGCAATTCGCCGACACGGAGTCCTGTATAGATGAGAATCAGAACGGCTTGAACGTCTGCATTTGCATCGTCCTTCCACAGGCGGTTAATTTCCCGAACTGTGAAGGGACGCTTTTTGTAGACGGGAACGTGCTTGTCAATTTCCACGTATCGAGAATAATCGGTATCAACAATTTCGCGTTTTATAGCGAACTGAAAAATCTGGCTCATCAGCACACGACACTTCTTTTGCGTGCTATATCCGGCTTCCACATCGTCCATAGCGGCTTGCAAGTCTATGTATCTAAGCTTGCTCATGGGCTTGTCGTGAAGTCTCTTGAGGTGTCTAAAGCTGATCTTATAGGCGGCGACACTGGACTGTGAGAGGGTAGGGAATTTGCGGGCTGACCACTGTACATAGCAGTCGGCAAACGTCGCCGTTGAACCTGTTGGTTTGTGATTGAATTTCAAGAGAAAGGAGAGGGCTTCATCATGCGTTGCGAAGTATCCAAGGGGTTTTTGCTTGCCATTGATTGTCTTCTTAACGACAAAGGGACGCCGACGGTTCCCACTTAGCTTATAAACCGTTCCGAACCCATTAGGTAATTTCATTTTATCAACCTCCATAAATGAATAAGGAGAACGTACCATGAATCTTTCATTGAGTGAAGCCATTGCCCTATTGACCTTCGGGGGCGGGGTACTGCTGTGGATCATCCACAGCATGATAGAACCGTTGAAAGTACTGCTTGATCGGACTGTCCAAGCCCTTACCAAGCTGGAAGCAACGATAAAAGAAGAAAGGGAACGAAGGGAGGCTATTGGGTTGAGGCTCGAAGCGGTAGACAGCCGTAGTAAATCCAATAGCCATAGAATCGATGTCTTAGAGGAGCAGCAGCGAAAATGCTTAAACAACGACTAAAAGACATTGCAGGCCGCCTAAAGGTGACTGTAAGAAGTAAGACGTATATCGTGATTGTGGCAGGTCTTTCGGCCTTGCCCATCACCTTGGTACTGTACGCATGGCTGTATACATGGGTGACTGGGAGCCGTGATCCGTGGTTAATCTCCATGCAAGATCAACTCCTAAAAATTATTGATCACATCATGGCTCCGGCTGTCGTGGCTGGAATTGTAGCATACGGAGCAAAAATCGTCGACAAGGACGGGAACGGTGTCCCAGATGACTGGGACAGAAAGGAGAAGATAGATGATAACACCAACGTTCGTTGACTATGGACTATGGTTTAAGCCACTCCAGGAGCGGACTGCGACCGATTTAATCGTTATCCACCATACGGGTAATCCTGCTGACGACGACTTGAGCGCCGAAGAAATCCATGAGTCTCATCTTGCGCAAGGTTGGGCGGGAATCGGTTACCATTTCGTGATCCGCAAGGACGGCACCATTGAATTGGGGAGGCCGATGGACACGGTTGGAGCGCACGCATACGGCTTTAATAGCCATTCTATCGGCATCCATGTTTGTGGGAATTTTGAAATTGCAGATCCGACACCCGAACAGATTGAATCCTGCGCTACCCTCGTTGCTTGGCTGGCAGATAAATACGGCATTGACATTGATACTGATACCGTAGTTGGACACCGTGATTTAATGGCCACAGCTTGTCCGGGATATACCCTGTATAGCCAGCTACAAACGATCAGAGGCAAGGCCATATGGTATCAACAGCACTACGACGAGGACGGGCAGTACCATGATTAGGCTTCAAACAAGCATACGAATTAAGTTTTTCGCCTATACCTTTGTATGCTTTCTAATCGGCTTTCTGACGGGTTTTAGCTACCGTGCGATAAATCACAAATGCACACTGCAAAAAACACCTCAAAACGAAAGTGTGACGGCAAAAACTGAGACAAAAACAAAAACCGTTGTTCGCTACGTCGAAAAGAAGAGTGAACGAGATTCGGATGTTGATATTTCCATTCCCAAGCAGACTTTGACAGTCAAAGTTAACGGGAAAGAACAAACTTTCCAAAAATCAGATAACGAGAAGTACGTTCTTGATAAAAACAAAATTGCCTTGGAACAGCAGTCCAAGGCATCGATCGATATTAAAGTTCCCACCATTGACAATACCCGCCGCTGGGAGCTTGGTGTTGGCGTGGATAGGCATGGACAGCCCGCTGGCATGGTCGGGTTCCCCATAAAGGGGAATGTCGGTGGCTGGGTTGCTGGGAGCAAGAGTACTGTAATGGGCGGTGTCAAAGTACATTTTTGATGGAGGGAAACATGGGAAAGGGCGAAACCTATGAAGAATTTGTCGACAAATTCAAACCCAAACTAACTACTGACGATTGCTATACGCCGGAAAACGTCTATGAAACGGTGAAGGCATGGGCGATCAAGGAATACGAATGGGGGGGAGACCTATCGTTCGACCGTTCTGGCCCGGCGGCGACTATCAGAAATACGAATATCCCGATGGTTGCGTAGTGATAGACAATCCACCATTTTCTATTTGACGAAAATTCTTAAATGGTACAACGAACGGGGGATCGACTATTTCCTGTTCGCTCCACAGCTGACCTGCTTCAGCAACCATATCAGCCATTATGTATGTGTAGGCAGTAATATCACATATGCCAACGGTGCTCTGGTGCCGACGTCCTTCGTCACAAGCCGGGGCCCGCTAATCCGGTCTGCACCTGACCTGTGGAGGGATTTGGATGCCGTGAATCGGTTGAACAGCAAAAAGGTCAAGGGGCCACAGCAGCCAAAATACAGATATCCAGACAACGTCTTAACGGCCAGCCGGGTGGCGCTATTCAGCCAAATGGGCATCGACTACCAGACAGACGTGGGTGTGTATACCCGGGCTCTGGACAGCCAGAGAGCTAAGCATAAAACGATATTCGGTGGCGGGTACATCGTTCCCCAGAAAGCCGCCAGACAGGCGCAGGAAGCCGCCAGACAGGCGCAGGAAGCCAATACCTATAAATGGAAACTGTCGGAACGGGAGCTGAAAGAACTGATGGGTGCTGAAGCTGCCGCAAAATGAAGAATCCCCGTAGAGTCAGGCATTAACTGGCTTTACGGGGCATTTTTTGTAAACCGTTTGACACAGGAATAAATGGCTAATAAAATAGATGTGTTAGGAGGTGGAGAAATATGTGTAGCGCAAAGAGCAAGCTTATCATTGCATATACTGGACCGCTAGTAGATGATGGGACTATGGACGTACAAGAACTAGGGCCTGCATTAATGGCATTGAGTGCACTTGTTAATGAAGCAAACAAAGTCCTGAATGATGATAATTCTACTATTGCAGTAAAGGTAAATGCTGATTTTAAAAAAGGTTCTTTTGAAATTCAGCTGGAACTAATTAGAACATTAGCGGCACAGCTACAAAGTTTATTTACGCCTAACGTAACTATGGAACAATTAATAGCTTACTTAGGGTTAGCCGGCAGTGTGCAATCACTGGTAGGTGGCCCCAATTTAGTTGATGTTATTAAGTGGGTCAAAAACAGGGTTATTACTAAGGCTACGAAGCATAAAGATGGAACTGTAACATTAGAATCTGAAACAGATCATATAACAGTTAATGTGAATGTAGTAAATATATATCAGTCTGTACCTGTTCGTGAAAGCTTTGATAAATTAGTAGAGCCAACAAGACGGGAAGGCATAGATTCCTTTCAAGTTAGAGCGGATAAAGATAAGACCGTTGTTCAGAGTATAAAAAAAGAAGAAGCAAAATGTTTTGAATTCGACAGCGGAAAAATAGGAAATGTAAAAGAGAAGGTAGAAGTGACAGAAACAGATGAATGGGTAAATATATTAACTGTAAATTTTGAAGATTTGAAGTGGCGGTTTATGTCTGATGAAAATAAATTCTATGCTAAGATGGATGATGAAGATTTTATCAAGCAGATTGATAACGGGGATCAATCTTTTACCAAGGGCGACATGTTGAAAATCCGACGTGAACGAACACAAATACGCAAAGCGGATGGAACAATAAAAAATGAATACAAAGTAATCAAAGTTTTGGAATTTCAAAAAAGAGCCAAAGAAATAGAATTGCCATTTGAGGATGGAGAATAATGAAAGCCCCTGCATAATAGGGGCTATTTTTTTACTTGACATTATACCGTATATGCGGTATAATAAAACCATAGAGAGGAGGTGAAACGGTGGACTTATTAAAAAAGGCCGCAGAAGTCACAACAGGAATTGGATTGATTTTGACAGGTCTCTATCAAATCCTGAAGAACATCATTGGCCACTGATTGTAGGGGAGGAAAGTCCTCCCCTTACTCATCATAAGTCTATCAAAATACCATGAAAAAATCAATTTGGCACTGTGCATTTTTAGGAGTGGGTTGCCTAGCGATGTTGAATGACCAAGTCCAGTTGGGAATGGTTCTACTTGCGCTTGGACTTTTCTTTTTATTCAAGGGAGGAAAATAATGTTGAATGATGTAATGACTTTGGAAGAAGCTGCTGAGCTTTGGAATAAGTCTACCGACTCCTTAAGGCAGGCTTGTATTAGCCGACAAGGAAGACCTCCACGCTTTAATATTGGCGTGGAGGCGGTACAGTCGAAAAGAATCTGGCTCGTTACCCGTGCGGGGATGGAACGGGTGTTTGGACCTTTGGACGGCAAAAATACGGCAAAAAAATGATGTGAAAAGGAACTTTTGATGTGAAAAATATCGAGAAGGCAATTATGGCCACTGTGATACAACCTAGTGTTTGGGATTTGTGGTGGAAAATTGCTATATATCACGACAACGCCAAATAACGAAAAAAGAAGCCTGCATCCTTTGTGGATGCGGGCTTTTCTATGTCTGGTCTTTTCTCTCTGAATTCACTTCATGGAGTCAATTCGCCTTGCCAAGGCAAGGAAACGAAACAAAAGGGCTTACATATTCGAATTGAAAACGGATTGTTTGGCGGTGGATATGAAAGGCAAGGGAGCAATTTTTATAGCCTTTTAAGGCATGGTGATGTAAATCAGGTCGCTTACTTAATGCCGTTCACCTGTTAAGCCTCTTGCAATTCCGGTCCTGTCGTGGGACTATTGGCTAAGGGGTATTTTGAAAGCACGGTGTTTTTTCCGTATGGCCTATTTTCGTATCTTGGTTGTTCATTCGATTTCCATCTAGTTAAAAGTGAAAGCCATCAAAATAAGTAAAATTCTTTTAGCTGCACCATTAATGTTGACTATGAAAAGTTAAGGAACGAGGAATTGAACGATTGAGGAGCTGTAGGATTGGATTCTGATTGAACGCAAAATGATGAACTCTGTAAGGTAGTGGTCCATGGCCACGAAGTAACGTAGGATTGGATTCTGATTGAACGCAAAATGATGAACATAGGACAAAGGAAACAATAATCCAGTATGGCATTTTTGGCTGTAAAACGGTCTTTCTGTGCTATACTGGTAAGTAGAATTGTGAGGAAGCCACACTTCCAGGAAGGAGCAGAGACGATGGCAAATACAAGACAAGAGGCATGGGACCTCATCAAGGAATACAATAAGGAACCTTTTCATCGGCAGCATGCCCTGACCGTCGAAGGCTGCATGCGGTATTTTGCAAAATCCTTGGGCTATGGGGATGAAGAGGAGTTTTGGGGGCTTGTAGGATTGCTCCATGATCTGGACTATGAAAAATATCCGGAAGAACATTGCCGCGTAGAAGACAAGATTCTCAGGAAAAAAGGCTGGGATGAAAAACTCATCCACGCTGTCGTCAGCCATGGTTATCCTCGCTGCAGCGATGTGGCGCCGGAACTTGAGATGGAAAAGGTCCTTTATGCCGTGGACGAACTTTCTGGACTTATTGGGGCTGCGGCTCTCATGCGTCCTTCCAAGAGTGTCCAGGACATGGAGGTGAAATCCCTCAAGAAAAAGTTCAAGGACAAGCATTTTGCTGCGGGCTGCAGCCGTGACGTTATTAAGGAAGGCGCTGACATGCTGGGCTGGGACCTCAATAAACTTTTTGAGGAATCCATCCTTGCCATGAGAAGCTGTGAAGCTGCTGTGGCCGAGGCCATGAAAAAGGCTGAGGCCTAAGAAAAATAAAAAAGACCGATGAAGGGGATAAGTCCCTTTGCTTCATCGGTCTTTTTTGATGCACTTGTTCTTAGGCTTTCTTGAATCCCATCATGGGCACCGTGGCCTTACAGAGCACTACGGCAAGAAGACTGGAAACAACGTTGCTGACAGCCATGCTGACAGCGCAGTTGATGGCAGAGGCATAGCTCACGGCATAAGGAACGCCAAGGATAAAGTATTTGAAGGAAAAACGGATGACCGGTTCTGTCACGACGTTCACAAGGGATCCGACCAGGCAGGCAAAGAGCACGCCGCGTCCCAAGGTGGCAGAAGCATTTAGCTTAGCAGAAAATAGATGTTTTCCTGCTTCGGCTACCGCCCATCCCAGAAGAAACTTTGCAAGGAACGTGGGCGGTGCTGATGTAGTGTAGCCCGCAAGGACATCGGCAAGAAAGAGCCCCACGGCTCCTGAAAGGGCCCCATATTTGGCGCCTAAGAGGAGGGCAGAAACCATGATGAAGGCGTGGCCCACGTAAATCTTTCCAGTAAGACCCATGCCCATGGGAATCTCAATGCGCAGGTAGGAAAAACAGGCAAAGGCCATGGCGGCAAAAAGACCCGCCAAGGTAAGCTTATGGACTTGTTCTTTGGTCATAAAAGGTCACATCCTCATTACATGATTGGAATCATTATAGGTTGAAAGCGATTGAAATGTAATGGACGGTTTGAGAAAAAATAAGGAAAAAGTGTACCGGTTCGTTCCATATGGGCAAGAAAAAACAAGACAATCCTGTCTCTTGATTCACGAAAAGATCGCTTTGCTGTGGTATAATATGAACAGAATAACATGACCGCAATGGCGGATGAAAATATAGGGAGGCACTGTTATGGCTTACTATGCTAGACCGGAGGAAATCCTCTATCATACCCACCTTTCCCAAAACATGCTCATGGGCGCAAAAATTGCGCTTCTGCCAGGTGACCCTGGACGTGTACAATCATTGGCAGAGGCTATGGGACCTGCTGTGGAGCTCGTGAGCCATCGGGAGTATACAAGTTATTTGGCTCAAGTGGCCAGTCAGCCCATTCTTGTTATTTCAACAGGCATGGGTGGTCCTTCAACGGCAATTTGTCTTGAGGAACTGGCCCGTCTTGGCATTAAGCGGGTCATTCGCGTAGGAACGACAGGATCCATCAAGGACTCTCTTGATCTGGGCGATGTTGTCATTATCAAGGGAGCTGTCCGTCTTGAAGGCACAAGCACCCATTATGCCCATATTGAGTTTCCCGCTGTCGCTGATCTTGATTTGACACAGCTTTTGGTCTATGCGGCTGAAATGGAACATATTCCTTATGAAGTGGGCATCTGCGTTTCGAGTGATACCTTCTGGCCAGGTCAGGAGCGCTATGATAGTTTTACCGGCTACGTCCTGCGGCGCTTCCAAGGGAGCATGAAAGAGTGGCAGCAGCTGGGCGTGACCAACTATGAAATGGAAACGGCCGCTGTTTTTGTGACCAGTCAGGCCTTGGGCCTTAAGGCGGCGAGCATCTGCGGCGTTGTTGCCAAAAGAACGGAAAGCGAGGAAATCGCTCCGCCTGAAATCTACCATCGGGCAGAAGTGCGTTTCCAGAAAATTGTTAAGCGAGGACTTGAGGAACTGCTGCAAAGGGAGTGAGAATCATGAAACGCTGCATCATCTTGATGATGGATTCCTTTGGTATCGGGGCAGCTTCTGACGCTGCCGCGTTTGGCGACAGCGGGGCCGATACGTTGGGCCACATTGTGGAATGGTACGGAAAGCATTGTCCTTCCATTCCTTTTCATCTGCCTCATTTGACAAGTATTGGCCTTGTTAATGCCCATACCCTCAGTACAGGTCATCCCTTGCCATATTCCATAGGAACAGGACCAATCAAAGGAGCTTATACATATGCCAAGGAAATCAGCCGCGGTAAGGATACGCTGAGCGGACACTGGGAACTGACCGGTGTGCCTGTTGATTTTGATTGGGGTTATTTCCCCGATGTTCCCCATTGTTTTCCTAAAGATATCGTTGATGGACTTATTACTGGAGGCAACCTGCCCGGTGTATTGGGGGAAAAACATGCGTCAGGAACGGAAATCATCAAGGAACTGGGATGCGAACATATGAGGACGGGCAAACCTATCATCTATACCTCCGCTGATAGTGTTCTCCAGATTGCCGCTCATGAAGAGACCTTTGGCCTCGAACGGCTCTATACCCTTTGTGAAAAGGCATTTGACTTGGTAAGACCCTATCATATTGCCCGTGTCATTGCCCGTCCTTTTGTGGGAACGGCACCGGAGAACTTTACCCGGACCGGCAATCGTCATGACTATGCCGTGGCTGCACCGGAAAAGACCTTGGTGGACCGGGCCTATGAAGAGGCCGGTGGAACCTATGCCATTGGCAAGATTGCAGATATCTTTGCTCATCGTGGAATTACAAAACAATACAAGGCCACTGGTCTATCCGCTCTTTTTGATGCGACCTTGGAGGCCCTTGAAGACGCTGGGGACCGCAGCCTCATTTTCACGAATTTTGTTGATTTTGATTCTTCGTATGGGCACCGTCGTGACGCAGAAGGGTACGGGAAAGGACTGATGCTGATTGACAGCCGTCTCCCTGAACTTGAAGCCCGCCTAACCCCTGGCGACCTCGTTCTTGTGACAGCTGATCATGGCTGTGATCCCACTTTCAAAGGTTCGGACCACACACGGGAACATGTTCCGATGCTCTTTTTTGGAAAGGGGGTAAAACCGGGGCCTTTGGCACCGATGAAAACCTACAGTGATGGAGGACAGATCCTTGCCCATCATTTGGGACTTACGCTTAAGCGGGGAACTTTTCAGGAGGTGATGGATCATGAGGCACGCTAAGAAAACGCTTATGGCACTTCTTTTTTTCCTTGTGGCCTTGCTTGCCGGAAATCTTGCTTTTGCCGCACCTTCAGCATCGAAAGACGCTCTGTCCCGCAAAGTCATTGCTTTTTATTGCTTTGACGGGACGGGAAAAGTGACGCCGTCCCTAAGGAACCTATGGCAGCGGCAAGTGCGGCAGGCGTATCCGCGCGTTTCCTATACCTTCCTAGATGACCCAACCATCCTGCAAAAGGGGCGGGCTGGACTCCTTTCCTTAATCCAAGGCGGCGATGAGCTCACGGCAGGTGATCTCGAACGGGTCACTGCTGCAACGGAAGCGGATGTCGTGGCTGTCATGGTTGTCCATACGATGGAATCTTACTATGTTGAGGCCCTGTTCCCCTTTTGGGAAGATGGCCCTGAAACCTATGTGAGGACCCTGTCCGCTGCTGATTTTTACCTTTATCGCAAGGAAGATGGAAAATTTAAGAAAAAATTCCTGCGCAAGGCGGAAACTAAGGATGCAGCCCTTGCCACTGCACCGGAAAAGGAAATTCAGTATGCCCTGAGCGATTTTGCCCGTTCTTTCGAAGGCTTGCCGCTCATCTAAAATCGTTCATGACATCCCTGCAAAAAAGTGGGGATGTTTTTTCTTTATGTTGTTGAAACAACGGATTCCTGAAGCTTCTCCGCTTACAATAAAAGCATCAATTGATGAACCATTCCATTCAAATAAGTGGGCTGTGGCCCAGAAAGAGAGGATTTGAATATGTTTTGTTATCAGTGCCAGGAAACAGCAGGGTGCAAAGGCTGCACCGTCAGCGGTGTCTGCGGGAAACGCCCCGAAGTTGCAGCGCTTCAGGATCTTTTGGTCTATGCAACCAAAGGGTTGAGCAGTGTCACGACAGCTCTTCGTAAAGAGGGAAAGGACGTGGCTATTGATGTCAACCATATGGTCACGCTGAACCTTTTCACGACCATTACGAATGCCAACTTTGATGAGGTCTCCATCCGCACCCGTGTGACGGAAACCCTTAAGAAAACGGCAGAACTGCGTGCACAGCTGCAGGATGTATCCGGGCTTTCTGAAGCGGCCCTCTGGTCTGCACCGGAAACGGACTATGCAGCAAAGGCTGCCGAAGTCGGCGTCCTTTCCGAATCCAATGAAGATATCCGTTCTCTTAAGGAAACCATCACCTATGGCCTCAAAGGTCTTGCTGCTTATCTTCATCATGCAAATGTCCTGAATCATGAAGATGAAGACGTTGATGCTTTTATTCAGCGTGCCCTTTCCGATATCCAGAAAAAAGACATTAGTGTTGATGGTCTTGTCGCCCTGACCCTTGAAACGGGTAAATACGGTGTTCAGGGCATGGCTCTTCTTGATACGGCTAACACGGATACTTACGGGCAGCCAGAAATCACGGAAGTGGACCTTGGTACCCGCAGCAATCCGGGGATCCTTATTTCCGGTCATGATCTGAAGGACCTGGAAATGCTTCTGGACCAGACGGCTGGAACGGGCGTCGATGTTTATACCCATGGTGAGATGCTGCCGGGCCATTACTATCCCTTCTTCAAGAAGTATCCGCATTTTGCCGGCAACTATGGCAATGCTTGGTGGAAGCAGCGCGATGAATTCGAAAGCTTCAATGGTCCGATCCTGATGACAACAAACTGCATCGTACCTCCGAAAGACAGCTACAAGGGGCGTCTGTGGACGACCGGGGCTGCCCAGTATCCGGGCTGCCGTCATATCGAAGGGGCTGCCGATGGATCGAAAGATTTCAGTGCCATCATCGAGCAGGCTAAATCCTGCAGTGCCCCGACAGAGATTGAAAGCGGCAAGATCGTCGGCGGATTTGCTCATAATCAGGTCCTTGCTCTGGCTGATAAGGTCGTAGACGCTGTTAAGAACGGCGCCATCAAGAAATTTATTGTCATGGCAGGTTGTGATGGCCGTCATACAACCCGCGATTATTACACCCAATTTGCCAAGGCACTGCCGAAAGATACGGTTATCCTCACGGCTGGCTGCGCAAAATATCGCTACAATAAACTGAAACTCGGCGATATTGGCGGCATTCCCCGCGTCCTTGATGCCGGTCAATGCAACGACTCCTACTCCTTGGCTCTCATTGCCCTGAAGCTGAAGGAAGTCTTTGGCCTCGATGACGTAAACAAGCTTCCTATTGTCTACAACATTGCCTGGTATGAACAAAAGGCTGTTATCGTTCTGCTTGCCCTCCTGAGCCTAGGCGTCAAGAATATTCACCTGGGACCCACACTGCCTGCCTTCCTCAGCAAGAATGTTGCTAATGTTCTTGTTGAAAACTTTGGCATTGGCACCATCTCGAATGTAGAAGATGACTTGGCCCTCATGATGAAATAGAATCGAGAAAGAATAGAAGAAAACTCCTATCTGAACCTAGCATTTGGATGGGAGTTTTTTTCATGGTAAAAATCGAGTATTCCTATGAGGCTGTAAGCCTCAGCGAGAAAGACTTGATCAAAGAAAGTGGGGACCCTTAGTCACAGTAAGGGCTGTGAGAAGATCATTGGAAGCCATCAGGAAAATAGACTGTGCCTCCTGTCCATCGATGCCTAAGCGCCAACTCTGCTCCCATCTAAAGGCTGCTATGTACAGCTGGGAAAGAAAGGAAAGAAAGGATAATACGCGATTCCCTTATCCTCAAAAAGTAAATTCCAAAGAAACAGGGAGCCAGGAAGGAAAAAAATTCGATGTAACCGGATGGAAATAAAAGAATAAAAAAATTAGTTCGGGATAAAAGCGAACATAAAAAAACAATAATGCAAAATACAAAGAATAAAGAGTAAAAAGATGGAAATTAATGAAAAATCAATAGTATAGAAGAAATTTTTACGAAATAAACCTAATTATTCCAAATAAAACGGATAATATGAGTTTTGCCTAAAAGCCCCATCTGTGCTATTATAATCAAGCACTCTCCCGAAGGGGTGAGGCTCACAAAAAGAACTTCTAGGAGCAACGAAGAAAAGTGTTGACAAGATGTTCGAAAAGTGATAAACTGAACAAGCTGTCACCGATGAGAATGACAGCGAGGAACGAACCTTGAGAACTGAATATTGATTGACAGATGTGCGGGT
>ERZ780139.2707-NODE-2707-length-12812-cov-2.214235_pt1 | contig 12812 bp, 12 predicted proteins | sample MGYA00511476_ERZ780139 | MGnify/ENA primary metagenome ERZ780139 (study PRJEB29588, sample SAMEA2158190) | human gut metagenome | biome: human gut; feature: human-associated habitat; material: faeces | place: Denmark | collected 2008/2010 ... | reverse complement strand
ACGGTTATGCTTTCAGCGGCTCCATCACTCGGATCAGCCTCAGCATTAAGGTATACCCATTTGATCGTGTATGTTTTTCCTACGCTGTTTCCGATGTTGAGCACATAATCTTCTAACAGCTTCTGCGCACGCTGCTGCGCACTTGCCAGTAGCGCAGTATCATTCTCTGCCGCCTCTCGCATTTTTGCCTGTGCATCCTTGAACGCCTCAGTTTGGTGTTCCGCCTCAACGGCGGCAGAATCCTGAGCAACAATAAAGGAATCCTTTGTCAAAGTCTCTTTGTCCACTTTGCACCCAAAGACCTTAGCAGGAGGAATGGTGATTGTTACGATGTCTCCATCGATTTCCATCGTCACCAAAGAAGTGTCAATTCCAATAGTAACAACGCCGGAGTATTCAACCCAAAACTTTCGATCTTTTTTCCACCACAACGCTCCAGAGGCATCTTCTTCAAAATACTTCGCAACATTATGATAATAACATTTCATCGTTGCCAACTCACAAATGGATTTCATTTGTGACGCTTGTGGTGCTATCTCTTTCACACCGTCATCCGGTCTCGAATTGGAACACGCAGCAAGGGCCAAACACATAATCACTACTAGGATAAAAGAAATTGTTTTTTTCATACCGGTTGCCCCCTTAGTCTATTTGCAGTTTGTACTCAGAATCCAAGCTATTTACAAATGGGCGAATCAATGCTTCAACGATATTTTTTGCATTTTGTCCAGCAAGTTCATATATTGCGGTTTCACTATTACTCTCGTTAGTTACATCATCTATACATTGTTTATATGCTTCTTCCGACACTGTTTCCGTGTTTGCATTATCATTTATAAAAATGTAGTCCATAGACTCAATGTCAACGGTAATATCTGTGATCTTGATTTCCGGCAGTTTTACTGAAATGATTTTCGTCTCATCATCAACAGAAATTTCGACTTGATCAAAATCAATACCGGCTTTAACTGTAGCGTCATACGACACATAATAATCGATCTTTTGAGGATCATCCGGGCTAACAACCTTTGCAACGCCATTATATATGGCCTCAAATGTTGACAGATCGCTTACATTCAGGATTTTTTCAAGTGTTGATGTGGTAATAATTGAAGGCTCAGATTTCTTTGTGCTTTTAGATAGCAAAACTAAAGACGAAACACCGAGGATTAAAATCACAGCCACTATAACGGCTACGACAGCAGTTTTTCTCCTATTGACCTTTTTAGATTCCACTTTTTCCATGTGGTTTCCCTCCATCTATTTATCTTTTGGGGAAGTGCAAAATCATTCCTTAATATTTTTACAACGCAAGGATCTCTTTCTTTTTGGCATCAAACTCATCCTGAGACAGAATACCCTCATCGACAAGCTGCTTCAATTTACGCAGCGTTTCGATTTTCTCGTCATATGAGATCAATGCGTCGTCTGCCTCTTTTTCGGGCTTTTCGCTCTTGATCTTGTTCAGCAAGGATGCAGCACCGGAGGACGCTTTTTTCCAGCCCTCCTGAAGGCCACCTTTTGCCGTGCTTGCGAACCGAGAGAGCTTGCTTGGCTGTGCGTTTTCGGATGCTTCTGCGTCAATGCTTTCGACCGTCTCAATATCCGCAGCCATTTCCTCCTCAGAGTAGTTGAAGCAAGCCTTATCCAGCGCTGCATTGAGGCGGTTTGCCATCGGCATCATTGACACATAATTCAGGCTCCCCGAAATCACGCCGCCCACAATGGGAACCGCCTTGGAAATTCCCTGCGCTACCGTGGTTTTTGTTACCTTCACGCCAATGGCCTTGCCGATCTGCTTGATGATCGGATACCAGAAGGTTTTGGTCAGTGCCTTCTGCGGCAGCTTCTTCAGTGTTGTTTTTGCAATCTGTGTGGAAAGGACCCGCACGCCTGACACAGCGCCGGACACGCCGAACATCACACCGCAATACAAGATCAACTGGTTCCTGACTCGCTCGTCATCAAGCTGGTCCTCTGTCCACAGATCCGACGCACCGTACAAGTAAGACAATTCCTGCGCAAGGCGCAGGGCCATGCCAAAAAACTGTGCCACATCCGCCGGGATTGTCGCCGCCATCGCAAATCCGCCGGGAATACCGGCAACAAAAGATGCCACAGAAGACTGGCTGGTACGAACGAAAATCAGTTTCGTGGCGGCTTTCTCAATGCGCTCTTGGGGAATTCCGGCACTGACCGGCCCCATATCAATGATGGTCTGCAAATCGATATCGTCGCCTGCAAAAGCCTCTGCAAGGAATTTGCTGCGGTTGACCTTTACGCCGGGTATCTTGACTGCATTGGTAATGATCGTTTCCAGTGCTACGGAGGTCGTTTCGTTTTTAGCCTGTTCCATAATTCTCATTCCTTCCTCTCCATTAAACCTGTGATTCTGCGTTGCTTTCCGATGCGATGAATTCCCGTATTTCCTCCGACACATAATCCTCAAAATGCAATGTGCCGATTTTACGAACCTTTTCGTTGATCTTATCCATCACCGCCCGGCATTTGCTGTAATCTCCGGCGCGGAAGTACACCTCCAGCAAATGCCCCAGCAGTTCGACTTGCCGTCTTGCATAGGCGGCGATCTCCAAGTGATCTCCGCAGGTCAGAATGGAGCGGAGCAGGTACAGCTCCGCTTGATCGTATTGCTGCCATTCCAGCATCAGATTGGCCATCGGGCAAAGCTGATCGTCGATTTTGGCAAGCTCCGAGGTGCTGATAATGTTTGTGATGTCGTAGGCCTTGAACAGATAGGCGCAGGTCTGCGGATAATTCTCCTCCAGATAGGTGTAGTACCATGCCATCGTCAGATCGTAGTCCCGCACCAGCTTGGAATTGGGCTGGGCGTATTTGTCAATCTGCTTCCGGACCTTTTCCAGGATTGCCCAGACCTGCTTTTTCTTCCCGGTGCCGCTGCGGATCAGGACAAGGGCCTTCAGCCGATAGCACTCACCCAGAAGAATGCCGGAATCTCCGGCATTGGAAACGGACAGCCAGTGGATGGCCTTATTTACTGATTTAAGGAGAAGGCGGACAATCTGCGTTTCTTCTGCTGTCTGTGCATCGTAAGCGCCGCTCAGCTTCGCATCATAAAATTCCGCAAGGATGTAATAGAACCGTCCCAAAAGCTCCGGACTGCGATTTCGGGAGATGGCAGTCCGCATTTGCTGGATTTTCTGTTCCGCTTCCGAGAAACGCCTGCGATCGTACAGAATCTCCAGCAGGATTTGATAAACCTTCAGGAGCATCCGCTCATTGCCCGGAGAAACCACGGCAATGAATTCCGTACTCTTTTCCAGAAGAAACTGTTCATTCTCATAGGGCATATTTTGGATCGCATAATAGAGCAGTTCTATATAAATATCCGAAGAATATATCTGAGGTTCCCGCTTGCCGCCTTTCAATACAGCTGCAGCCAGCCGAAGAATCTCCCGAATCTCGTCGTGATCTGTTGCCGTGCTTTCTGCGTAGCTGCCGATTCTGTGAAGGTAGGATTCTCTTGCCCAGCCGGAACCATCTTTCGCCATCATTTTTTGAAGCCTCCGGTCAAGAAAGCTGCCGGGAGCATTCTCTTGAACCTCGTGAACTCGCCGGAGACTGCGGAGAAGATGCTTCGGATATTCCTCTTTCTGCGCTTCAACCTTCAGCCGGATATCCAGATACTGAAGGACCCTGTTTGCTGCATCCAGCGCCGCATCCGTGAACCCCCAGTTCGTTACGACCTCCTCGATAACCGGGTGCATTGTGAGAATCGTGTCGTTTATAGCAATCCAGCCTTGCCGGTAAAGAGCTCCGATGTCGTCTCTGTTTGGTAAGCGGAGCATATCGCGCAGCCGTTCAATGGAAACGCCGGTTCGGCCAAACAGAGACAGGGCTTTCATCAGAGCGTTCTGCGTTTCCGACAAGGTCTCTGCCGCAAACAGGCCGGAGATTATTTGCTGAATCGATTCCTGATGAAGAACTGCATCCCGTTGGTATCCGACCTTTTCGGGTGCAAGGCTTGTAAAGCCGTGCTCTGCGACGATTTGAGCCGCCTGCGCAAGAGACAGTGTGCAGACGGGACTGCCGATCTGCTTGGCAATCAGCTCAATGACCAATGTGTGACCGGATGCATTTTGAATGATCGAGGTGGCATAATACCGCTCCTCCGCACTGAGCCAGTGGCCGATGTGCCTCTCAAAAAGGAGCAGCGCAGTTTCTTCGGAAACGGATTCCACTTCAAGGGTGTCATACCCCTGCGCAAGCGCCTTGTCTCTGGTCAGAAACAGCAAACGCCAGCCCGTTTGCAGGAGCTTCGGGATACCGGTGCCGCTGTCACCGGTGTAATTGTCCATAACCAGTACGCAATTTTTACCGTCGCCAAGTTCCCGGAGAATCCCCAATTTTCGCTCAAAGTAGGCTTCTTCTGTTTCTGATTTGTCCTTTTGAACGCCGTGAATCTGTACGGCGTAGTCGTCGCAGATGGTTTTCTCGATCGTGCCCTGATAATCGAGGTAAAGGACAGAATCGATTCTCGACATACACTGCCTGATGCAGTGGCGGGCGAGAGTGCTTTTTCCGATACCTCCCATTCCCACAAGAAAGCTGCAACCGCCGGAGGTATCCAGAAGCCGCTGCGTCAGCCATGCCGTCTCCTGTTCTCTCCCAAGAAAGAACTCGGGTTCATAGATTTTGGAGCTTACCACATAGCGGGCGGACAGATCCGCCAGAGCTTGAAGCTCCGACAGCTTTTCGACCACAGTTTCCATATTGGAAAACCGATCCAGATAATAGTCCGCAAGGGTGTGATGGAAGAAATCCGTCAGGCGGAAGGTCAGCGCATCCCGATACGCGCCGCCTGATAGCTTGGACCTTGAAAAATCGTACCGGGCACCGGCATCACAGTCAAAGGCATCCGGTACACGATCAAATAGCATATAGAACAGCAACGCACCGATCCCATACACATCCGTGTGAGTCCCGATTCGTTTTCCGTCACCCCTTTGCAGTTCCAGCGCCGCAAAGCCTTTGGTAAAAGAGATTTTATCCCCCAATTCCGGAACGTCGGAGATTGGGACGACCGTGTCGAAGTCAAATAGCTGGATCAGCTCCGTGGTGCCCTCCAGCGTCAGAATATTGCTCGGTTTGATGTCGAGATACAGAAAACCCTTATTGTGGATTTTAGAAATGGCAGTTGCCGCACTTTTTACTGCAGCAATGCTGTCCTTGACAGAGGAATAACGATCGTAGGACAATTCCTGCCCCTGAGCATACACAGAAACCACATACAATGTGTGGTTTGCCTCATAAATATTATAGGTATTGGCCGTCAGGTTCGTCAGCCCATCCGCTGCAAAGAATTCGTTGCCCAGTTGATAAGCCCGCCGCATCTTCTGCTTTGTCTGCGTGAATAGCTTTCGCTCTGTCTCCGGGATCAGCAGATTTCCATCCGACGATCTTTGTAAATTGCATCTGAAGGGGTAACATTCCTTGATTCTTACAGCTTTTTTCGTTCCCAGATTGTCGATGTAATAAGCATTGTAAACGATGCTCGACCCGCCACGGGCCAGCTCATCGGCGATTGTGTATTCCCATCCGTCATTGAATCTAAGCGTAGTGCCTGCTTTAAGTGCAGCTCTAGAGTCCATTTTCTCACATCCTAACCTTGCTCGCATATTGCGATGCTTAGATTCTAACACCGAAGAATTAGAAAGCGGTTTTTTCAGTGCAGGGCATTCTCAGGAGCCATTTTATTCAGATATGCCTCCCGCATAAAGGAACGGAACGCATCCAGCGGGTAGGCATCCTGAGAGGCATAGAGGAAGATCCAGTCATAGGGATTCCCCTCATACAGTTCCGGATAGCTGGCATCCAGCAGCAGTCGGTTGATGGATGCAATGCATCTCGGGCCGTCATACGGCTTTGCCGCATATTCCGGCTCCGTTCCCTTGAGAAGCAGTTCTGTCCAGAAGCGATAGAAGGCCAGCAGGATCATTGTTTTTCGGACGACCTCATCCGACTGCCAGTTCCCGCCGATGATGGCCTCCAAGCCCTGCCGATCCGGGAACGATTTGCTCACAAGGGGATGGATCATGGCGTTTGCTTTCAGCAGCGGCTGTAAGGTGCGGTCGCCGCTTATGGGATACAGCTTTTCGCCGTTGGATTCATCAAAATCCAACAGTCCAAAAATCTGCCGGTAAATGTCCCATGCCGACCGGGATTTCTCGGCGAAAGTCTCTTTTGGATAGCGGTGCTTCAATTCCTGAACAGCCAGTCCATTTTCACCGGCAATTCTTCTCCAAAGTTCACAGATATACTTTTTCGCTGTTGCGTTGTTATAGCCAAACTGGCTGCTGTTCGCCGTTAAAAACGCAAGCAGTTCTTCCGGACTTTGAAACCGGTCCAATTCCTTGACAATCGTGCCGGTAAAGAGAACATCGGAATGAAGATCAACCGGCCCTTTTCCGCTCTCCTTCGGGGCTTTTTCAATCAGTGCCTGTGCCTCGGAATAGGGCAATTGATGGCAAATGCAATAATAGTAAATTGCCTCTCGAATCGTGTGGCAGTCCAGATTCCGCTGCAAATACACACGGCGGAAGAAATCCTGTGTTTCCTCCAGCGTCATGTGAAATGCAAAACAAAATTGAATCGCGTAATCCCGTTTCTCGGCCTGTGTGTGCTTTTGAAACCAACCTTTCAGAATGCGTGCTTCTATCGGGATGCCCGCCTCATCAAATTTACACTTGATAAACCTGACTTTGGCATCCGTGTCTGCAAGGTTGCCGGTATAGCCCTTCTGCACAATAAACTCATCCAGTGCGGCGTCAAATGTCCGGAAGGAACTAGCTATCTCAAGCAGCTCCTGTATGTAGTTCTCATCCTCTGGAGAAATGCTATTGCCCTTTTGGGACAGAAATTGCGTATAATCTCCCATACCCATCCTCGTTTCCGCTGTATCTCAGCATATTTTGAATCACTCTCTCTTGTCCTCCGGCAGGACCTCCATAATATCTTCGATATGGCAGTCCAGCGCATGACAGATCCGAACCAGAACGTCCGTTGTTACATTGTCGCCACGGTTGAGCTTCCGGATGGTATAATCACTGATATTCGCTTTTCCATCAGGTCCTTTTTCTTCATATCTTTATCAATGAGAAGATGCCATAACCGTTTGTAGCTTACCGACATAGTGGAACCCCCATAATTTGCAATTACCACACAATTTTACAAATACATTATACCGCATAATATGTCGAATTTCAACGGATAGCAGAGAGAACACACGGATATTCTTGAATTTTGTTTTACAACACATTTATATGGCAGTGAAGTGTGCATCCCGTTCTTTAAAAAATGTTTTTGAAGCATTTCTCTAATGAGGGATTTTTATCGGACAGCAACTATGCTAAAATTATTTTTGAAAAGCAGGAACAATCGGCGCTTGCTTATGCCGTTAAAAAAATAGAGGGCGCTGGCCCTCTGGAAAGGAGACGATAAAAATGCCAATTATGCTGACCAGAAAGGACGGCCCGCCTACGCCGTTCCGCAACGCAGAGTACATCCCGTTCTACTACTTCATCCCGAAAAGCATCCTGTCCCGCTGCGGGGCGGAGCTGAACGCCATTCCACGGAATCCGCAGGAGCTGTTCCATAACCGTGCCGCCTGCGAGTTCGTGGAGAGCGACCTGTTCCGACTGCTCATCATAGACGCCACTGCCTTTATGGTTTGGCCGTATATGGGCTTCGGCGAGTATATGGAAATTTACTCCGGCTACGACCCGGCGTGGCGGTTTGCCCACTGCCCGGACTACTGGATTCAAGAGCTGACGGACGAAGGCATCCTGGCATCCGCCGGCGAATTATTCAAAGGTTGCCACTCGGAATTAGGGTATGTGCCGGAATGGCAGATCGACATCTATCTGCGCTACATCGTGCCCAATGTGATGAAAAAGCACCGGATGGACGAGATCATCCAAGTGGGACGAGAATATCCCTGTTTTGAGGACTTTGATTTTCGTAAAAGCAATCAGAAAACGGACTTCATCCGCAAATGGTATCACACCCGCACCAAGCATCCGATGATCTCTCTGGAGGAATTTCAGGAGGCCTATGCCGACGCCCACGGCGGACAGGAATACGAGGAGTCGGACCCGTCGCAGAATGTGGAGGAATCAGCGGTAGCACAGGCACTGGTGGATCAGTTCAAAGCCACGCTCAGCGAAAAGGATATGCAGATCCTTGAACTGCGTATGAGCGGCGACACGCTGGAGGAGATCGCCGAAAAGCTGGGCTACAAAAATCACAGCGGCGTTCTTAAGCGCATCCGAAAGATCGGGCAGGCTTACGAGGCCTACACCGGCGTGGACTACGGCTTTGAGAGCGGCAAAATCGTCGGATAACACCTACTAAAAATCGGTAGGTGTTATTTTTATGCCCAAACGGAGGTGGAGATTATGAAATGGAGGATATACCCGTCTCAGCGAGGGCGGGTCAACAAACTGGTGCACCGGCGATGCTGCTGTTATGACCACGGCAACTGCATCCTGCTGGATGACGGAGAGCCGCATCGCTGTGTGCAGATCATCAGCCGGAGCGGCATCTACTGCAACTATTTCCGCAGGGCGGTGCTGCCGTCCGATAGTGAGTTATACGCACAAATCAGAGATCAGAATAAATGAGGAGGATAGGGAAATGAAAACGCTCAACAACACGAAAATCATCGGCATCGACCACGGGTACGGGAATATGAAAACGGCCAACTGCTGTTTTCCCACCGGCATCACCGCCTATGACCATGAGCCGCTGTTCACGGCGGATATGCTGGTCTACGGCGGCAGGTATTATCTCATCGGCGAGGGGCACAAGGAGTTTGCACCGGACAAAATCAAGGACGAGGATTATTATGTGCTGACCCTTGCGGCAATCGCCAAGGAGCTGAAAGCCGAAAATCTTACCGAGGCGCATATTGTAATTGCCGCCGGTCTGCCGCTGACTTGGACAAGCGGGCAAAAGGCAGATTTTAAGGCGTATCTGATGAAAAATTCCGAGGTGGAGTTCACTTACAAAAAGGGAAACTACCACCTCTATATTGACGATGTGCGCATCTATCCGCAGGGATATGCCGCCATTGCCAGCTTTGCCACCACGCTGAAAGGTGTCAACCTGATCGCCGACATCGGCAACGGCACAATGAATCTGCTTTACTTGACGGATTCTCAGCCACAGGAGAACCGCTGTTGGACGGAGAAAATCGGTGTGAACCAGTGCATGATCCGCGCTAAAGAAGCGGTGCTCCGTCGTTTCGGCAGCAAAATCAGTGACAGCACGGTGGAGCAGGTTCTGCGCACCGGCACAGCGAAAATCGATGTCGATTACCTCGCCTGTATTCGCGAGGTCGCAGCCAGCTATGTAGCCGAACTGTTTGCAGCCTTGCGCAGTTACGAGTATGACCCAGCCACCACACACCTGACGATTGTGGGCGGCGGCGGGCAGTTGATCAAGCACTTTGGCAGCTATGACCCGGAACAGTTCACCATTGTGGACGACATCTGCGCTGCTGCCAAGGGGTACGAGTACATGGCCTACCGCCAGATGCTCCGAGGGTAAACCCGTGCCGGAGGTACGGACGACCAATCTGCGGTTCAACCTTGGCAAAGAATCGCAGCGGAAAGCGTGGCAGTATTTGCAGACGATGGACAAATCAGCGTTCAAGTCGTACAGCCAAGCGGTTGCCACGGCAGTGCTGGATTGGCGAGAAGCATGGGCAGATGCCGTGAACCGCGCACTGGAAGAAAAGCAGCAATCTGCCCGTGTGACCCACCTAAGCCACGCGGCGCTGGGACTGGACGAGCAGCCCACAGTGCATGAGGGCAGCCAAGCCCGCAGCCTTGAGTTGCAGGGCATCAAGGCAGACCGCTGCGAACTAAACCGCCAAATCCGCGCGGACAACAAGCTGCTGCGGGAACTGAAAGCCCAGCTTGCCAAGCTGTCCAAGGTCGTTGAAAACACTGTAGAGCATATTGCGGAAACGCTGGAACGGCTGCGCAGCAGTTTGATAATGCTGCAATACCGTCTGTTGGTGAACCGCAAACGGGCTGACACATGGAAACGACAGGTCAACTATTACCGCCCGATTCTGCAAGATTATCATGCGGTAACGCAACAACTTGCTGACAAGAAATCTGAGCAGGAGAATCTGCAAGTGAACCGTAATGTTCTGTCTCCGCTGCAAATTAACCAGCGCCGCCAGCTTGCCGAGCAAATCGCCGCGCTGACCGAGGAAATCGAAGAACTCCGCAGCCGTCAGGCAATGATTTTGCATAACCTCGACTGCAAGAACAACGGCGAAGCCAAGCGCTTTGGCAGTTATCTGGACAAACTGGAAGAAATGCAGGAGAAACTGGCCACACAAAGGGAAATCCATACACAGCAGCTTTCTATCGGCACAAAACAGTACCTTGAAATTGAGAATGCGATCCATGCGGAAGATGCGGCTGCTGTTTACCAACAGTGTACTGCTGTACGACCAATCATCGCGGTTGAACGAGAACAGGCATTGCTCCACGAAAGCCGTGTCGATGATGCAGCCATACAGCTCGCTGAACAGCTTGTAGATGCCAAAAACAAGTATAGTTACAATAAAGCTAATCAGAGAAGCACCGTCCGTAGTCGCACAGATAGAGCAAGATAACAGAATAGCGGCAGCTTCCTACCACGAAAGCTGCCGCTGTCATTATTCTGCTGGTTCTTGTAAAATCATTTCCGCATCCAAGTCCAATGGTTCAGTACGGACAAGGTCTATCAGATCATGCTGCTGACCGATGTTTGTCACATCAATTTTGTTTACGCAATCACCTATCCAAGGCAATGCCTGCGTTAAATCATCCATTAAATCGTAGATGTCTGCCGTTGCCAATTTGGTAAGCGAAATGTACCCGGAGCCCTGCCGATGCTCAAAGCCGTGCTTCTCAAAGAAGCGCCGCAAGTCGTAATAAGCATTGCGGTAGTTTGCTCCCGGATAGTTTGCTTGCAGTTTATGCGTATCCAAATCGAAATTGATTGCTTTCAGATAGCGCCGCTCCACATCAGCCACCTACCTGCTGTTTACGGCGATAATGCAGCAGCAAATCTTCCTCGCTGCAATCGTTCAGATTATCGGAATCCTCACTGTCATACAAGCGCCATACCGACACATTCTCCATAAACCACGGTTGCTTTTTCAGTGTGTTGACCACCTTGCCAAAGCGTCCGTAATCGCGGGCATTGCCGCTGTCACGGTAGAGTAAAGCACCGGAGGCATCTTCCACTTTGCGTAGCTGCATCTGGGCAAATGCAGACTCAATGGTGCGGTTGATGGCAGACATCGTGTAGCGCTGTTCTGCCTGAATCTTATCCGCGTTCATTTCGATTTTCATCATCAGCATTGTGAAACCCCTCCTTTTGCATTTATATAGTAACCCAAACAAAATAAAAATGCAAGAATTATTGAGATGGACACCTGCTGTCCATTCTGCCTGTTATGATTAAAGTACAAGCCAACCACATAACAAATACGGAGGTAAAAAAACATGGATAAGCAGAACAATTCTAACCTTGATGCCCTTCTCAACAATTTGATTGAAAACTTTGGCGAGGACGATCCTGTTACCCAAAAGGTGGAAAGCCTTATGGAAGAAAATGTCAACCTGCTACTGGTTGGTGCTACCGGCAGCGGCAAAAGCTCCACCATCAACGCAATGTTCAATATGCAGGTTGCCAAGGTCGGCGTTGGCGTTGACCCGGAGACCGCCTGCATTGAAAAGTACGAATTGGGCGGCCTGACCATCTGGGATACACCGGGCTTGGGCGACGGTGTGGAGCGCGACATCGAAATTGCTACAGCCATCAAAGCTAAACTGGCGGAAACCGATGAGGACAACCGCCAGGTTATCGACATGGTGCTGATTGTGTTGGACGCATCCACAAAAGACCTTGCGGCTATCTATACGCTCGCCAACGAGGTTCTACTCCCCGGCTTGGGCGACGAGGCTGAGCAGCGTATCTTGATTGGTTTAAATCAGTCCGACATGGCTATGAAGGGCCGCCACTGGAACGATGCCAGCAATGAGCCGGACGAGGTCTTGAAAGATTTTCTCAACCGCAAGGCCGAATCCGTCCGCCAGCGTATACAGGAAAATACTGGTCTTGATTTGAAGGTCGTATGCTACTGCGCAGGCTACACTGAGGAAGACGACCAGCGCAGCCCCTACAACTTAATGAAGCTTCTGCATTTTATTCTGCGTCACACGCCTACAGAAAAACGGCTTGTGCTGGTAGAAAATCTGAACGAGGATTCCGAAAACTGGGCGCACAACGACGATGACGATGACCACCGCACAACGGTCCTTGACGATATTCTCTTTAGTATCGGCGTAGGCCTTGATGCCGGAATTGAAACAGGCGGGGAGATTGGCGATTTTCTGTTGGGGCTTCCCGGCAAGGTGGTAGGCGGTGCTGTCGGCTCTGTGGTCGGGGCAGTCGGTGGCGCGGTCTCTCAAATTCTTTTTAACATTTTCGGATAATCTCTTCCAGGCTCCGTTCCGAAAGGCGCGGAGCCTTTTTTACTTTTGAGAAAAATGATGTGCGTAAATGCCAACATTTAATACAGATGCTTTTATAATTGCATATTTCGCTATAATTGCAGTGGTTATCGTCCTCAAATTTCTTCATTGCCGCGATTTAATTATAGCCCTCAGATATACAGCAAAAGTTATTACCGCAATACTGATCATAGTGCTTATCCTGTGTGCTGTGATGGGAATTATGGCGGTGACCGCCTGTTTTGTACAGGG
>ERZ780139.2704-NODE-2704-length-12831-cov-4.034361_pt1 | contig 12831 bp, 10 predicted proteins | sample MGYA00511476_ERZ780139 | MGnify/ENA primary metagenome ERZ780139 (study PRJEB29588, sample SAMEA2158190) | human gut metagenome | biome: human gut; feature: human-associated habitat; material: faeces | place: Denmark | collected 2008/2010 ... | reverse complement strand
GAATAGGAAAGAAAGAGAGGGAGAGCTGTAATGAAAAAAGCAGGAAAAGGAACGGCGTTGAAGCAGAAGAGAACCTGGAAGCAGGAAGTTCAGCATAACTGGCCGCTGTATGTACTGATTTTACCATCGTTCGTGCTGGCAATTATTTTTTGCTATGTGCCGATGGGCGGTCTGGTGATGGCATTCCAGGATTACAAGCCGTGGCTTGGCATCACCGGTTCACAGTTTGTAGGAATGGATAACTTCCGACAGATCTTCGAATTCAAAGAATCGTATCAGGCGATCATCAATACGCTGATCATCGCTGTCAGCAAAATTATTCTGGGACTGATTGTTCCGATTATCATGGCACTGCTTCTGAATGAAGTACATAACATAGGACTGAAAAAAGGAATCCAGACGCTGGTTTACCTGCCGCATTTCCTTTCCTGGGTTACTGTAGCCGGAATGCTCCGCGATATCCTCGGAACCGACGGTATCGTCAACATGGTACTTCAGAAATTCGGTATTGATCCGATTTTCTTCCTCGGCGAGGCGGGCATGTTCCGACAGATCGTCGTTGCGTCCGACCTGTGGAAGGGCTTCGGATTTGGAATGATCGTTTATCTGGCAGCCATCTCCAACATTGACCAGAGCCTCTACGAGGCAGCCGAGATGGACGGCGCTAACCGCTGGAAACAGACATGGCACATTACACTTCCGGGCATCATGCCGATGATCATCGTCATGGCAACGTTAAGCCTTGGAAACGTCCTGAATGCCGGGTTCGACCAGATCTTCAACCTGTATTCCCCACTGACTTACAGCACCGGTGATATCATCGACACCTACGTTTACCGTCAGTCACTGATCAATGGACAGTACAGCTTTGGTACCGCCGTCGGCCTGTTCAAATCGGGAATCAGTCTGCTGCTTACTGTTGCTTCTTACCGCATCGCCTATAAGGTAGCGGGATATCGAATTTTCTAAGAGGGAGGACATAAACATGCGTCATACATCGACAAGCAGAAAAGTATTCGTTGTCTGCAATACGATTTTTCTGGTAACCATGGCACTGCTTTGCATCCTTCCGCTCTGGAACCTGCTGGCAATCTCTTTCAGCGGAAAGAGTGCTGCAAACAGCGGAGCCGTTACCTTCTGGCCCATCGATTTCACACCGCTGGCCTATGTAAAAACTTTTAACAACAATAACTTCATCCGGTCCATGATCATTGCATTCCTCCGAACCTCATTTGGAACACTGCTCAGCATGTTCGTCATCACGACAGCAGGCTATGCACTTTCCAAAGAATTCCGCGGCAGAACACCGCTCATGTGGTTCTTCGTATTCACGATGCTGTTCGGCGGCGGTTTGATCCCAAGCTACATGGTCAATGTTTCTTTAGGACTGAAAAACAACTTCCTGGTTTACATTCTTCCGGGAGCGTTCGGATGCTACAACCTGATTCTGATCATGAACTTCTTCAAGTCGATTCCGAAATCCCTCGAAGAGGCGGCACTGATCGACGGAGCGAGCTTCTTTACCGTACTTCGAAAGATTTACCTTCCGCTCTCCAAAGCAGGTCTCGCAACCGTAGCACTGTTCATCATGGTTGGTTACTGGAACGAGTGGTTCACCGGAATCCTTTACATGTCCGATACGAAAAACTATCCGCTGGCATCCTTCCTGCAGGTGATCGTTGTGCAGGGAAACAATCAGGATCTGTCGCTGGATCCGGCATCTGCGCTGGCTATGTCGGAACGTACCATTAAAGCGGCACAGGTATTTATCGGAGCGCTTCCGATTCTTCTGGTTTACCCGTTCGTGCAGAAATACTTCGTAAAAGGTATCGTTATGGGAGCAGTCAAAGAATAATTTTATGAGAGAGATTTTTCTGAAAAAATCCGGTTTGAAAAACGTGCTGTAACATTATAAAATAAATGATGGAGGAAAAGAGGCATGAAAAGAAAACAGAGTACAGTAATCTTATCAGCGGCAATGGCAGCAATGATGTTGATGAGTGGGTGCGGCAAGGATGGTGGATCTGCGCAGCAGGAAACCGCAACGAAAAATGCAGATGGAAAGTACGAGCCGACACTGACAATTACCATTGCAAAACAGCTGGACGAGAACACAGGAAGATATGGTGATGGAGAGGACATCAACAATAACCCGATGACGCGTCTGACCGAGGAAAAACTGGGATTAAAGATGGAAACAACGCTTCTCGGCGGAGATGCCAGCAACTATGACACCAAGCTGCGTCTGGCACTGACAGGTTCTGAAAAACTTCCCGATATATTTCCTGTTTATGGAACACAGATGATTTCCGATATGATTGAATCCGGACAGGTCAAAGCAATTGATGACGATATCGAAAAATATATGCCGGATCGTCTGAAAGAGATCTATGATAAATATCCGGAAACCTTCTATCCGGTTATGAAGGATGGAAAAACGTATGGAATTGCCTGCACACCGTGCATGGATGCAGAAGAAATCATGGTCATCCGTCAGGACTGGCTGGACAATCTGGGGCTTCAGGCACCGACCAATCTGGACGAGTTTGAAGCTGTCATCAAGGCGTTTACAGAAGACGACCCAGATGGAAACGGCAAAGATGATACGTATGGATTCACCTATTCCGGAAATGATATTTACAATACCGGATGGGTTTCTGATCCGGTCAACGTGTTCTCTGCGTATTCCGGGAAATTCATTCCGGGCGTATGGCAGGAAGATGAAGATGGAAATTTGCAGTATGGCTCCATCAACGAGGAAAATAAAGAAGCACTGACCCGTATGGCCGAATGGCATAAAAATGGCTGGATTTTCCAGGAAGCTGCAGCAACGGGTGCGTGGGATGCCATGACACAGTTTACCGAAGGAAAAGCAGGTATCTTTGTTGGAAGACCGTGGACAATTAACTCTGTTGCAGATGTTACTTCTGCTGATCCAAATGCGGTTGTAAAAGGATATCCGAATATTCTGCAGGAGAATGGTGAGCCGACTTATCAGATGGGACAGATCAACGATGGCTGGCTGATGTTCAACAAAAATTTTAACAACATGGAAGCCTTCTTTACTTATTATGATTGGTTGTATGACGCTGTATTCGGCACAGGAGATTTTGTGAATGGCTATCTGGAAGGTTATGATTACGATATTGTAGACGGTGAAGTTGTGTATGATACAACCAAATTTGATCCGCCGGTGACAGATCCATTTATGCCTGGAAAATCTACTGTACTGAAAAATTCACCTGTTGAAAGCGTAGAAATGTATCTGAAGCTTCAGGCAGGGGAAGAACCGACAACAGGTGCTGAGAGAACGGCATTATCGTATTTTGAGAGCGCACCGGCGATGGCAGAAGGTTATGTTATTGCAGCAGAGCATCAGGATGAACTTCTGACCAGTCTGTTCAATGCGGCTCCGACCGATACTATGAAGAAAAAATGGGAGCAGCTCCAGACCATGGAGAAACAGGTTTACACAAACATTATCTATGGAAAAGAAGATCCGTCTGCATTTGATCAGTTTGTAGAAGACTGGAAAGCACAGGGCGGCGATGATATCACAAAAGAGGTTAATGAGTGGTATCAGTCGGTAAAATAAGAGCTGCCTGATCGAAAAGATCCGAAAAGTCAAAAATAAAAAGCAGGGAGTTGTCAAAACATGGCGATTCCCTGCCTTTGCATCTCACAATGGTTTGCGTCAGCAGAAAAATCTGATAAAATAGGGGCAGAAAATGAGAGGGGAAGCATATGAAAAGAGTACGTTCAATTTTTGGAAGTTTTACCGTTTTTCTGTTGATCATTCTTGCCAGCTTTCTGCTTCTGTCCTGGCAGAGCACGGCAAATTTGAAAGCATCTTTGATTCAGACGGCACAGCTTCAGACAAAATATGCAGCAACGCTTCTGGAACAAAAGGGGAAAGAGATTGAAATTGAAGCAGATGGTATTTTATATGGAGAAAATATGCAGAATCTCTATGCGGCAATTGAAAACAACGATGTTTATGAATATGTACAGCAAATTAATAAAATGAAAGCAATCTTTTGTATCACAGGGCTTGCCATACAAGGTTTGACAATATCAGCCCAGGCGCAAACCGGCAAACCGAATATTGTGGTTATTATGACCGATCAGCAGCGTGCCGATTTGTGCGGCAGGGAAGGTTTTCCGCTGGAAGTGACTCCCTTTGTCGACCGGTTGGCGCAAGAGAATGTATGGTTCAATAAGGCATACACTGTGATGCCAGCCAGCTCTCCGGCACGTTGTTCCATGTTCACCGGGCGTTTTCCTTCCGCCACTCACGTACGCACGAATCATAATATTCCTGACATTTCCTATCAACAGGACTTAGTGGGCGTATTGAAAGAAAACGGATATAAAACAGCATTGGTCGGCAAGAATCACGCTTACCTGAAACCTGCCGACCTTGATTTCTGGTCTGAATACGGACACTGGGGAAAGCACAAAAAGACGACTCCCGCAGAGAAGGAGACTGCCCGTTTCCTGAATCAGCAAGCCAGGGGGCAATGGTTGGAGCCATCTCCCATCTCGCTGGAAGAACAGCATCCCACCAAAATCGTGAACGAAGCACTGGCATGGATTAAGCAGCAGAAAGAAAATCCTTTCTTCGTATGGGTTTCTTTTCCGGAACCTCACAACCCTTATCAGGTATGTGAACCCTATTACTCCATGTTCTCCCCCGATAAGCTTCCCGTCTTAAAGACCTCCCGCAAAGATTTGGCAAAGAAAGGAGAGAAATACCGTATTTTGGCGCAACTGGAAGACGCGTCCTGCCCGAACCTGGAACAAGACTTGCCTCGAATCCGTGCCAACTATATCGGAATGATCCGGTTGATAGACGATCAGATCAAGAGACTGATCGAATCATTGAAAGCCAGCGGACAATATGAAAACACCCTCTTTGTCGTACTTTCCGACCACGGTGACTACTGGGGGGAATACGGATTGATTCGTAAAGGAGCCGGACTTTCCGAAAGCCTCGCACGTATCCCGATGGTATGGGCAGGATATCACATTAAGAACCAGCCTGCCCCTATGGATAGCCACGTATCGATAGCCGACCTTTTCCCCACCTTCTGCTCTGCCATCGGTGCCGAAATACCGGCAGGAGTTCAGGGCCGTAGCTTGTGGCCGATGCTGACCGGAAAAGCTTACCCTAAAGAAGAATTCTCTAGCATGGTCGTACAACAAGGCTTCGGAGGAGCTGATGTTGGACTGGATGCCTCCTTGACTTTTGAACAGGAAGGAGCATTGACTTCCGGCAAAATAGCCCACTTCGACGAACTGAACACCTGGACGCAAAGCGGTACCTCACGCATGATAAGAAAGGATGACTGGAAACTGGTCATGAATCATTATGGTAACGGAGAACTTTATAATTTAAAGAAAGATCCTTCGGAAATTCATAATCTGTTTGGCGAGAAGAAATACAGCGAAATTCAAACAGAACTTCTGACCCGTTTACTGGCATGGGAGTTGCGTTTGCAGGACCCGTTGCCTCTCCCGCAAAGACGTTACCATTTTAAACAGAATCCATTTAATTATCTCCACCCGGAACACTAAAAAATAAGAAGATTGTACATACCTACGGATATTAAAAACATGATTCCATGAAGTCTGCCCCGCAACGGCCTATTTTTGTATCCGTAAACATAAAACAGAAATTTATGAAATTGATTTTGCGATTAGGATTGATCTTGTTTACAGGATTTATTTCCATCTCTACAGCATCAGCACAGTTATATGGAACGGCAGATACAAACGCTCCGGAACTACGTGTTCCGACATCTGTAAAGCCGGCATTTGATTATTGGATGAGGGACACTTGGGCTACGCTGGGTCCCGACGGTTATTATTATATCACAGGAACCACCTCTACCCCCGACCGTTACTTTCCGGGACAGAGGCATTGCTGGGACTGGAACGACGGTTTGTACTTGTGGCGTTCCAAAGATATGAAGTCCTGGGAAGCCAGAGGACAAATATGGTCGATGGAAAAAGACGGAACCTGGCAAAAGAAGCCGAAAGTATATAAAGCAGGAGAGAAATATCAGAAGAAATCCATCAACGGTGATCCGATGGACAACCGCTTCCATGCAGTGTGGGCTCCGGAAATGCATTATATCAAAAGCGCGAAGAACTGGTTTATCGTTGCCTGCATGAATGAGTCGGCAGGTGGGAGAGGTTCTTTCATTTTGCGGAGCAAGACCGGAAAACCGGAAGGACCGTACGAGAATATCGAAGGTAATAAAGACAAAGCCATCTTCCCGAATATCGACGGAAGTTTGTTCGAAGATACGGACGGCACTGTCTACTTTGTCGGGCACAACCATTATATCGCCCGTATGAAACCGGATATGAGCGGATTTGCCGAGGAACTGAAAACATTGAAAGAGAAAAAATATAATCCGGAACCGTATATTGAAGGAGCGTTTATCTTCAAATACGATAACAAATATCACCTTGTACAGGCTATATGGTCGCACCGTACGTCGGAGGGAGATACCTATATCGAGAAAAAGGGAGTAACCTCGCCGAAGACACGTTATAGTTACGACTGCATCATCTCGACAGCCGATAATGTGTATGGTCCCTATAGCGAACGCTACAATGCCATCACGGGAGGAGGACACAACAACCTTTTCCAGGATAAGGATGGAAACTGGTGGGCTACCATGTTCTTCAATCCGCGTGGGGCACAGGCGGCGGAATATAAAGTGACGTGCCGTCCCGGATTAATTCCGATGATCTATGAGAATGGTAAATTCAAACCCAACTTTAATTATAATACCAAATGAAAACTTCTTTATTGATAGCAGGCAGCCTGGCTCTGGTCCCGATGACGTATGCGCAGGACAAACCGAATATTATTATCATACTGGCAGACGATTTGGGCTTCTCCGATCTTGGCTGTTTCGGTGGTGAGATTCATACACCGGTGTTGGATAAACTGGCAAAGAATGGCGTCCGTATGACGCAGATGTATAACAGTGCACGCAGTTGCCCGTCGCGTGCCAACCTGTTGACGGGGCTTTATCCGCATCAGACGGGATTGGGACACATGGACGGCAGTCATCCTGCTTGGCCGAAAGGATATTCCGGTTTCCGTTCCAATTCGGATAACGTCACGATTGCAGAAGTCCTGAAAGATGCCGGATATTTTACGGCGATGTCAGGAAAGTGGCATTTGGGGAATAAGTCGAATCCTATTCTTCGTGGGTTTCAAGAGTATTACGGTTTGTTGGGCGGATTCAACTCTTTCTGGAATCCGGCGGTATATACCCGTTTGCCGAAAGACCGTACGCCCAGACACTATGAGGAAGGAACTTTCTACGCTACCAATGTGATAACGGATTATGCGATTGACTTTATCGACCAGGCACATCAGGAGAAGAAACCGTTGTTCCTGTATCTGGCCTATAACGCTCCCCATTTCCCTTTGCACGCACCGAAAGAAGTGACCGATAAATATATGTCTCTCTATATGCAGGGATGGGACAAGATTCGTGACGCCCGCTGGAAACGGATTGTGGACCTGAAACTTATGCAGGGAAAGCCGGCACTTAGTCCGCGTGGTGTAGTTCCCGAAAGTCTGTTTGAAGATGAAACGCATCCGCTACCGGCATGGGACTCATTGACGAAAGATCAGCAGACCGACCTCGCACGCCGTATGTCCATTTTTGCCGCTATGGTAGATGTGATGGACGCGAACATCGGCCGGGTAGTAGATGAATTGAAGAAGAACGGTGAGTTAGACAATACGTTTATCATGTTTATGTCCGATAACGGAGCTTGTGCCGAATGGCACGAATTCGGTTTCGACAAACAGACCGGAGTCGAATACCATACCCATACCGGAGAAGAACTCGACCAAATGGGTTTGCCCGGAACCTATCATCATTACGGTACAGGCTGGGCAAATGTCTGCTGCACACCGTTCACGCTGTATAAACATTATGCTCACGAAGGAGGTATCTCAACCCCATGTATCATTTCCTGGGGGAATCAGGTGAAGAACAAAGGCGGACTGGATCATCAGCCTGCACAATTCTCCGATATCATGTCTACCTGTGTGGAACTGGCAGGAGCCACTTATCCGAAAGAATATCAGGGAAGAGCGATTCTGCCTACGGCAGGTAAATCCATCCTCCCGATTGTGAAAGGGAAGAAGATGCCCGAAAGGTATATTTATGCAGAGCATGAAGGCAACCGCATGGTGCGTAAAGGCGACTGGAAGCTGGTTTCGGCCAATTTTAAGGGAGATGAATGGGAATTGTACAACATCAAGGAAGACCGTACCGAGCAGCACAACCTGATCGGCAAATATCCTGAAATGGCAAAAGAATTGGAAACAGCCTATTTCGAATGGGCGGACAAGAGCGATGTCTTGTATTTCCAGAAAATGTGGAATACCTACAATAAGAATCGACGGAAAGATTTTAAAGAATATAAAACCCGCTAATGCTTATGGATAAGAGAATCTTACTAACTCTGGCTTTAGGAGCCATGTCGCAGGTGTTTACCCATGCATGGGAGCCTAAAGGAGATAAAATTAAAACAGTATGGGCTGAACAGGTGATGCCGGAAAATGTGTGGCAAAGTTATCCCAGACCACAGTTGCAACGGGCAGAATGGATCAATCTGAACGGATTGTGGAAGTATGCCGTAACGGATCAGAACACGCCCCGGAAGAATGTTTCCTTTGAAGGGGAAATTCTGGTCCCGTTTGCGATTGAATCATCTCTGTCCGGAGTGCAGAAAACATTTCTTCCTACGGATAGATTATGGTATCAACGTGAGTTCACTTTAGATCCTTCCTGGAAGAATAAGTCTACTATCCTGCATTTCGGAGCAGTGGATTATGAATGTCAAGTATGGGTGAATAACCGGTTGGTCGGTACGCATAAAGGAGGAAACAACCCGTTCTCGTTCGATATTACTAAATATCTGAAGAAGAGTGGTCCTCAAAGCATTGAAGTAGCCGTCACCGACCCGACGGACACGGAATCTATTTCCCGAGGGAAACAACAACTTAATCAGGAAGGTATCTGGTACACGCCTGTATCGGGCATTTGGCAAACTGTGTGGCTGGAAGCGGTGAATAAAACCTATATCCGTCAGGTACTTCCTTCCACTGATATTGAAAGAAAATCCGTGAAGCTGGCTTTCGATATAGCCGGAGCCAAAGGCAATGAAGAAGTGAAAATAGAAGTGTTGGATGATGGCAAAGTAATCAAGACGGTGGAACAGAAGTTGACTAATGCGATGGAGATAGACGTTCCGAACGCTGTCTTATGGTCTCCCGAATCTCCGAAACTGTATCATTTGAATATTGTCTTATCCAATGGAGGACGTGTTTTAGACCGGGTAAAGAGTTACTTTGCCTTGAGAAAAGTAGATGCCCGTAAAGATGAATGTGGATACAACCGTATTTGCCTGAATAACCAACCCATCTTCCAATACGGTCCGCTGGATCAAGGCTGGTGGCCCGACGGATTGTTGACTCCTCCTTCCGAGGAAGCGATGCTGTGGGACATGGTGCAGTTGAAGAAGATGGGATTCAATATGATCCGTAAACATATCAAAGTAGAACCGGAGCAATATTATTATTACGCCGATTCTCTGGGATTGATGATGTGGCAAGACATGGTTTCCGGTTTTGCTACGTCAAGGAAGAAGGAGGAACACGTCAATCCGTTGGCTACTACTGATTGGAACGCTCCCGAAGAACACACCCGCCAATGGCAAAAAGAAATGTTCGAGATGATCGACCGTCTCCGTTTCTATCCCTGTATCACTACCTGGGTGGTTTTCAATGAAGGATGGGGACAGCACAACACGGTGGAAATCGTAAATAAAGTGATAAAATACGACGATACACGCCTGATAAACGGAGTGACCGGCTGGACGGACAGAGGCGTAGGCGATATGTACGACGTACATAATTATCCTGTCACTTCCATGATTCTGCCGGAGAACAACGGCAACCGCATTTCCGTACTGGGAGAATTCGGCGGCTATGGCTGGGCGATCAAGGAACATATCTGGAATCCGAATATGAGGAACTGGGGGTATAAGAATATAGACGGAGCAATGGCTCTGATTGATAGTTACGGCCGTCTGGTATATGATTTGGAAACGCTGATTGCCCAAGGATTGAGTGCGGCAGTCTATACACAAACCACTGATGTGGAAGGAGAAGTGAACGGCCTGATTACTTACGACCGGAAAGTAACTAAAATACCGGAAGGCTTGTTGCACCTGATGCACAACCGTTTGTATGAAATCACCCCTGCGAAAGCTGTTACTTTGATTGCAGACGGTCAGAATGGAAGCAAGAATACCCGCCTTGTCAGTCTGAACGGTCAGGAGCTGAAAATGACTTCTTTGCCTTTCGACTGTCCCCCTCGTTCTACGGTAGTATCAGAAGCTACTTTTAAGGTGGATAAGGATTTCAATCATCTGTCTTTATGGCTGAATGTTGCCGGAGAAGCCAAAGTTTGGCTGAATGGTGTAGAAGTCTTTGCGCAGGAGGCAAAGCAGACCAGGCAATATAATCAATATAATATCAGCGATTACAGCCGTTACTTGCGGAAAGGAAGTAATCTGTTGAAAATCGAAGTGAAAGATAGCAAGAAGATGAGATTCGATTATGGGTTGAGGGCTTATTAATCAGATTCATATTCTACTTTGTGAGTTTCTTGTTATAAAGTTGAAAGGCAAGTGAATATCTGCAATATCAAGTTAATGTATGAGCCCCATAGCGATGTCACTATAGGGCTCATTAACTATCATTTTTCCGGCTCACTCGTATGGGCACATTTCTTTATAACAAACTTTCTTATTGAACTTTCTTATCTTCTTCGAGGAGCTCCTGGCTACATTGCTCCGGTGCTAGAGGGGTAAAGAGTTCTATCAGGTTTTCTTCGGGATCGCGCAGGTATAGGGTACGCATCCCCCAATCGGGCATATCCGCAGGTTCGGTGATAAACGTCACGCCTTTTGCTTTTAGATCGGCAAAAGTTTCGTCGAGGTTATCTACACTGAATGAAACCATTAATTTCTCACGCATCGCAACGGGCTGTTGCTTATCTGCATTGCCTACCGCAGGTGCCATCCAGTCGGATACAAAAAGGGTGAAGCCTTCTATCCCGTCAGCTACTTTAAAATTGGCATATCCGCTATTTTCATCTCCCCAGGATGGCTCTAATCCGAGTTGTTCGGTGTAGAACTTGAAGCATTTGGCGAAGTCTTTCACTAATAATCTTACGTTGCTGAATCTCATGGTTTACTGATTAATAGTTTGTAATTTGTTTCTTATATCAAAATGCAAATATAATCATTCTATTGGATAGCGTTTCAAAAAACTGTATTTACCTCATTAGTGCATAGAAACGAGTTAAACGGTGCGCTAATGAATGGGTCCAGGGTGAGGGGTGGTGAGGGTAGATTTATAACCTTTTATTTTATTATTTTCTATACTATCTCCTTTTTTATCTATAAAAAAAAATACGAAAGTTATAAATCTACCCTCACCAACCCTCACCTTTGACCCATATCTTATAATAAAAAGATAACGGGGAATCTTAAAAACTCAATCATCTTTTTCAGATTTACCACAACGTTTCCAGAATACTCCATTATTTTATTCAAAACCGTACAGAGAATGAGCCAAACCCGTACGTAAATGAACTATTTCACCACAGAGGACAGTCAGAAGATCCATACTGAACAGATGAGATTATCTGAAATCCAGAATAAAGAATTACAGGATAAAATTGCTGTGATAAATAAGAATTCTGAAGAATAGATCAAAGCAATGCAGAAACAATATGAGACTACTAACAGGTAGCTGAAGATTTTCATATCGGCTCAAAAGAGTCCTATACACTGTAATTATTGGCTCATTTTGAGCCGATATATTAATAATATTATGTATTTTTGAGCCGATATAATCAATTAAATAGCAATGGAAGAAGAAATTCAACAATATCTTCGTTTTCATCCTCTATCTTCTAGGTCAGAATTAATGGAGGGAGTGAATACTAAAGTAAGTGTCGCCACATTCAAGCGTTTATTAGCTGCCATGATTTCCGCTGGAAGTATTGAAGTCATAGGGCAAGGACCTGCCACATGTTATAAACTAACACCACAAACGTTTGTTACAAGTTATTTCGACTTAGAATCATACTTTCGGAAAGAAGTTGATGAGCGTGAAATTCAACAAGCTTTCAATTTCAGCCTTATTCCTGATATATTGCCTAATGTTGACCCTTTCACGATGGACGAACGGAAACATTTAACGGCTCTTCAAGAAACGTTTAGAAGAAATGTATTAGAAATGACAGACGGAGAGTACCGGAAAGAAATGGAAAGGTTAGGTGTGGATCTTAGTTGGAAGTCTTCTCAAATTGAAGGGAACACATATAATCTTCTTGAAACGGAAAGACTTTTGCTGGAAAAAGAAGAAGCAAAAGGTAAAACTAAAGAAGAAGCCATTATGCTACTAAATCACAAGGAAGCTCTTGATTTTATTTTAGATAATCCTGATTATCTTCAGTATTTATCAATAAGAAAGATTGAAGACATTCATAGTATCCTTATTAAAGAACTGGGAGTTGAGCGTCATATTCGTTCTCGGCGTGTTGGTATTACGGGTACGAATTATCGTCCACTTGATAATGAATATCAAATAAGAGAAGCTATGGAAGACACTTGTCAATTAATTAATAATAAGCAGAGTATCTTTGATAAAGCTTTCCTAGCTTTAGTTCTGTTATCTTACATTCAGCCATTTGCTGATGGTAATAAACGTAC
>ERZ780139.2697-NODE-2697-length-12853-cov-7.509845_pt1 | contig 12853 bp, 10 predicted proteins | sample MGYA00511476_ERZ780139 | MGnify/ENA primary metagenome ERZ780139 (study PRJEB29588, sample SAMEA2158190) | human gut metagenome | biome: human gut; feature: human-associated habitat; material: faeces | place: Denmark | collected 2008/2010 ... | reverse complement strand
GGCTGCATGGATCATGCCTGCGGATTTTTTTCGCTGTGCGCCGCCGCGAACCGGCGCGACGGCCGGTAGACGAGCAGTGCGATGAAGATGAGCACCGCCGTGGTCGCAAGACTGATCGGATACACGAGCATGATCGACCGGAACGTGTGGTGCAGCGGAAACACGGTGTTGATCCACACGATGCGCACGCCGCACACGCCGAAGAGCGTCAGGATCGCCGGCACGAGCGAGATGCCGAAGCCGCGCAGGTAGCCGGACAGAATCTCATACGTCAGGCTGAAGATATACGATCCGAAGAGGATGAGCAGGCGGCTGTAGCCGATCTCGATGACCTGCGGGTCGTTGTTGAAAATGGCCAGCAGATACTTGCCCGTCAGCAGCACGATCACGATGGCGATGGCGGAAGCGATGATGTCCTCGCCGAGGGACAGAAGCATGGTTTTTTTGCAGCGGTCGATCTTGCCGGCGCCGTAGTTCTGGCCGACAAAGGTCGTGCACGCCTGACTGAAGGAGTTGAGTACGTCGTAGGCGATGATCTCGATGTTGAACGCGGCGCTCGAGGCGGCCATGACGACGGTGCCGAGGCTGTTGATGGCCGACTGGATGATGATGTTCGACACCGAGAAGATCGCGCTCTGAATACCGGCCGGCAGACCGATGCGCATGATCTTGCGGAAGATGGCGGGGTCGATGCGCAGCTGCTTCAGCTCCACGCGCACAAGGTCGCCGTGCAGCAGGCGGCGCAGCAGCAGCACGGAGCTGACTGCGTTCGAGAGCACCGTTGCGATGGCGACGCCGTTGACGTTCATCTTGAGCACGATGACGAAAAACAGGTTGAGGATCACGTTCAGGACGCCGGAGACCGTCAGCGCGATGAGCGGCACCTTCGTGTCGCCGACGCTGCGGAAGATGGCCGCCTCGAAGTTGTAGAGCAGAATGACCGGCATGCCCAGCAGGTAGATGCGCAGGTACGCGAGCGCGAGCGGGTACACATCGTCCGGCACGTTGAGCAGGCCCATGAGCCCGGCCGCAATGAGCTGGCCGAAGATCGCTACGATCACGCCGCCGATGAGGGCCGTGACGATGGAGGTGTGCACGGCACGGTGCACGGTCTCGCGGTCGCCGCGGCCGATGGCGTTGGCGATGACGACGTTCGCGCCGAGAGCGATGCCGATGAACAGGTTGAGGATGAGTCCGGTGACGGGCGCGTTGGAGCCGACGGCCGCGACCGCGGCGGTGCCGTCGGATTGGGAGAAGTTGCCGACGATCATGATGCCGGATGCGTTGAAGAGTTGTTCCAGAATGCCGGTCGCCGCCACGGGGAGCGCGAATCGCAGGACTTTCGTCCATATGCGCCCGTGCAGCATGTCTATGCCCTGCTTGTTGTGCACCATGTTTTGCCTCCGCCAGCCGCAGCCGGCTCGTCGTTCGCTTCCGAAGGCATTGTAGTGGCGGCACCAAACGAGGGAACCGCCATGCCGTTTTGTAGGATGCTCTAAAAAAGGGCAATGACGTTTTCGAATTCCCTTTGGTGGCGAGTGGAGCCCGCGCGTTAGTATGAAAGGCATGAGTGAAACCGTTTCAACCGCATCCAACGCGGCCGACGCATGGACGAATCCGCTGCGCGACCCGCGCGATCTGAGACTTCCCCGCATCGCAGGCCCATGCAGCATCGTGATTTTCGGCGTGACCGGCGATCTGTCCCGTAAGAAGCTGCTCCCCGCCATCTACGATCTGGCCAACCGTGGCTTGTTGCCGCCAAGCTTCGGTCTGACAGGCTTCGCACGCCGCGACTGGACCGAGGACCATTTCAAGGACTTCGTCAAGGAGAACGTGCAGGCGCATTGCCGTACGCCGTTCAAGGAGTCGACTTGGAAGCAGCTTGCGGCCGGTATCCGTTTCGTACAGGGCACGTTCGATGATCCGAAAGCGTTCGAGCGTCTGTCCGACACGGTCGCCGAGCTTGACCGCGACCGTGGCACGCGCGGCAATCACGCGTTCTACATGTCGGTGCCGCCGCGCGCGTTCCCGCAGGTGTCCCGTCAGCTGGCCGACTGTGGTCTGGCGAAAAGCGACAAGGGTGCTTGGCGTCGTGTGATCATCGAAAAGCCGTTCGGTCATGACCTGGCCAGCGCCAAGGAGCTCGATCGCGTGGTCTCCGAAGTGTTCGACCCGTCGAGCGTGTTCCGCATCGACCATTATCTTGGCAAGGAGACCGTGCAGAACATGCTGGCGTTGCGTTTCGCGAACGCCATGTACGAGCCGATCTGGAACAACAATTACGTCGACCATGTGCAGATCACCATGGCCGAGGACATCGGCGTGGCTGGTCGTGCCGGCTATTACGACGGTATCGGCGCAGCGCGCGACATCATCCAGAACCATCTGCTGCAGCTCATGGCATTGACCGCCATGGAGGAACCGGTCTCCTTCTCCGCCGCCGATTTGACGGCTGAAAAGACGAAGGTGCTGTCCGCCGTGCGTCTGCCGAAGGATTTGGCGGCACATACGGCACGAGGCCAGTACGCGGCCGGATGGCAGGGCTCGCACGAAGTGGTCGGCTATCTGGACGAGAAAGGCATCGATCCGGCGTCGACCACCGAAACGTATGCCGCGATTCGACTGGACGTGGACACACGCCGTTGGGCCGGCGTGCCGTTCTACCTACGCACCGGCAAACGTCTTGGCAAACGCGTCACGGAAATCGCAGTGATTTTCAAACGCGCGCCACATCTGCCATTCGAAACGACCGCCACGAAGGAACTCGGCAAGAACGCCATCGTAATTCGTGTACAGCCTGATGAGGGCGTGACCATGCGATTCGGCGCGAAAGTGCCGGGCGGCACGTCGATGGAAGTACGTGACGTGTCCATGGATTTCGGCTATGGCCGTTCATTCACCGAATCGTCTCCAGAAGCCTACGAGCGTCTGATTCTTGACGTATTGCTGGGCGATCCGCCACTGTTCCCAACCACACGTGAGGTGGAGCTAAGCTGGCAGATCCTCGACCCGATCGAGGAATTCTGGTCCACACTCGGCCAGCCGCAGCCATACCGTTCCGGAACTTGGGGACCGCAGGAGGCCACCGAGATGCTGGCCCGCGATGGACACCGTTGGAGGATGCCGTGATCATTACCATGAAGAACACCGAAACCCGTGAGATTTCGGCGAAAATCGACGAACTGCACGAAGAGCGTGGCGAGGCCGCCTTGGGCCGTGTGCTCACGCTGCTGATCTCCACGAACGAGGCGTCGCTGGAGCACGACCTCGAAGTGGCGAACAGCGCCAGCCGCGAACACCCCTGCCGGGTGATCGCCATCGCACCGAATTCGCGCAAGATGGATGCCGATACCGATGACGGTCAGCCGCACACGTTCCTCGACGCGGAAGTGCGGTTCGGTTCCGACGCCGGCGCGGGCGAGATCATCGTGCTGCGTCCGCTCGGCGGTCTGGTGTATCACGCGGATACGTTGGTGATTCCACTGCTGGTGCCGGACGCGCCGGTGGTGGCCTGGTGGCCGAACGAGGCGCCGGCGAACCTGTCCACCGATTTGTTGGGCTCGATGGCGCGCAGCCGTATCACGGATGCGATGCATTCGTCGAATCCACGACGCACGATGGACGATCTGCGCCGTAACTGGTCGTCGAAGAACGTGGACATGTCATGGACGCGTCTGACCGTTTGGCGGGCGATGCTGGCTTCCATGCTCGACCAGCCGCCGCACCTGCCGGTGAGCGGCGTGCGTGTGACCGGCAAGAAGGATTACCTGCCGATGGACCTGCTGGCCGCATGGCTGAGGCTACGGCTCAACGTGCCGGTGGTGGTGGAGGACGATCCGAACGCCACCGCGGTGACCGGCGTGTATCTTAGCCGTTCCGACGGCGTGATGAGCCTGGAACGTCCCTCCACGGATGACGGCATCGCCGTGCTGAACGTGCCGGGACAGTCGCCGCAGACCATCAGCGTGCCGGCGCGCACGTTGGAGGAATGCCTAAGCGAGGAGCTGGGCCGACTCTACCCGGATGAGATCTATGCGGAAGTGGTGACGCAGGGCTGGGATCTGATCAATCCGAAGCGCTGAACCGTCAAACGACAACCAGTCGCCCTGCCGTGAATCGGTGGGGCGGCATCGTATAAGGAGCGAATATGGCAGAACGTAAGACCATTGTGTATCCGAATCCCGAAGTATTGGCGCAGGCCGTGGCCGCGCGCACATTGCTGACCATCATCGACCTGCTGGCCGAGCCGGACCGGCAGCGTGTGGACATTGCCGTGACCGGCGGCACCGATGGCATTTACGTGCTTAAGGTGATGGGTGAAAGCCCGTTGGCCGATGCCGTCGATTGGCGCCGTGTGCACGTGTGGTGGGGCGATGAGCGTTTCGTTGCGGCCGATGATGACGACCGCAACGCCAAGCAGGCGCGCGAGGCTTGGTTCGGCAAGCTTATCGAGGATGGCCTCATGCCGGCTGGAAACATCCACGAAATGCCGGCTGACGGACGTGACGCGGATGAGATCGCGTCCGCTTCCCCAGAACAGACGGATGCCGTGCTGGCGGCCGCTGCCGCGGAATACCAGCGGGAGCTTGTCGAGCAGTTGGGCAGCGAGCCGGCGCTTGACATCGCGATGTTCGGCGTGGGTCCGGACGCGCATTTCGCGTCCCTGTTCCCCGACCATGGCGAAGTCGAAATCGACGATCCGCATGTGCTGGTGGCCGGCGTGCGTGATTCGCCGAAACCGCCGCCGCTGCGTGTGACGTTGACCGTGCCGATGATCGCCCGTTCGAAGCACACATGGGTGTTCACGTCCGAGACGCGCAAGGCCGACGCGGTGAAGGCGGCGTTCGCCCAGCGCGACAATCCGCATGCGCCAAGCTCCTATGCCGACGGCGAAGAGCTGTTGTGGCTTATCGATGAAGGAGCGGCATCCAAGCTGTGATGCGGTTCCTGCACGCCGATAAAGCAACGGTATAACCGGTATAACGATGAAGCCCCGCAACATATCGTGTTGCGGGGCTTCATCTATGTTTCGGATGCCTTATGCTTCAGGCTCAAGGGGAATCAGGCTTCGATTTCCTCACGGCCCGGTTCGGCCCACAGGGTGTGGAACGCGCCCGGCTGGTCCACGCGCTGGTAGGTGTGGGCGCCGAAGTAGTCGCGCTGGCCCTGGATGAGGGCGGCCGGCAGACGCTTGGAACGCAGGCCGTCGAAGTAGGACAGCGACGAGGCGAACGCCGGGGTCGGCAGACCGTTGATGGCGGCCTGGGCGACCACGTTGCGCCAGGACTTCTCGGCGTTTTCGATGGCGTTCTTGAAGTACGGGGCGAACAGCAGTGACACGTTGGCCTCGCCGGATTCGAACGCTTCGGAAATGCGGTTGAGGAACTTCGCGCGGATGATGCAGCCGCCACGCCAGATGCGTGCCACGGCGGCGAGGTCGATGTCCCAGCCGTATTCCTTGGCGGCGGTGGTGATCTCGTTGAAGCCCTGTGCGTAGGCGACGATCTTGGAAGCGTAGAGGGCCTGACGGATGTCTTCGATGAAGGCCTTCTTCTCGTCGTCGTTCAGGTTGAGCTTGCCGTCGGGGCCGGCGAAGCCCTGCTTCTGGGCTTCCTCACGCAGGTCGGCTTCGGAGGACAGGCCGCGGGCGAACACGGCTTCGGCGATGCCGGTGACCGGCACGGCGAGGGACAGTGCGGTCTGCACGGTCCAGGTGCCGGTGCCCTTCATGCCGGCGTGGTCGACGATGAGGTCGACGAGCGGCTTGCCGGTCTTCTTGTCGACCTGGTGCAGCACTTCGGCGGTGATTTCAATGAGGTAGGAGTCGAGTTCGGTCTTGTTCCACTCCTCGAACACGTCGCCGATCTCGGCCGGGGTCATGCCCAGGCCGCGGCGCATGAGGTCGTAGCTTTCGGCGATGAGCTGCATGTCGGAGTATTCGATGCCGTTGTGCACCATCTTGACGAAGTGGCCGGCACCGTTGAGTCCGATGTGGGTGACGCACGGTTCGCCTTCGGCCTTGGCCGCGATGGATTCGAAGATCGGCTTGAGGGTCTTCCAGGATTCCTCGGAACCACCCGGCATCATGGACGGACCAAGCAGGGCGCCTTCCTCGCCACCGGACACGCCGCAGCCGACGAAGTGCAGGCCGCGGGCGCTGATTTCCTTTTCGCGGCGGATGGTGTCCGGGAAGTAGGCGTTGCCGGCGTCGACGATGATGTCACCCGGCTCCATCAGGTCGGCGAGCGCGTTGATCATGGCGTCGGTCGGCTCACCGGCCTTGACCATGATGATGGCGGTGCGCGGCTTGACGAGGCTGTCCACGAATTCCTCAAGCGTCTTCGCCGGATAGAACTCGCCTTCGCCGCCATGCTCGTTCATGAGCTTTTCGGTACGGGCGTAGGTGCGGTTGAACACGGCCACCTTGTTGCCGTGGTGAGCGAGATTGCGTGCGAGGCTGCCGCCCATGGCAGCCAGACCGACGACGCCGACGTTTGCTTCAGCTGACATACTGTTCCCTTTCATGGAGAAACGTAGTACTTTTTATGAACCTTCCCCAGTGTAGCCCCGAGCGCACCCAAAGCGACGGCCCATCTCAGGGATGACGGGCCGTCAACCGGTCGCATGGTTTCAGTTCGTTTTCGTAGGCACGATGGTGCGTACGAATCGCATGGCTTCGGCTGGGGTGAGCGACGGCACGTAGGCCTGCGCGACGGCAAGCGAGATCTGCGGCAGTTTCGCCGGATCCGGATAGCAGATGTACACTTTGGCTTCATCCGGATGGAACTTGAGTTTGAAGCGGAACAGGGAGTGGAATCCGTAAGCCGGTTCCATGATGTCGGCCACCATCTGCAGCACGTGGTCGAGTACGGCGCTCTCCCCCTGTTCGTGGCCTTCGCCGCTCATGCCGGCAAGTGGCGCCGCGGACAGGCTCATGAATCGCACTTCGCCTTCGTCGCGCAGCCGTTCGGCCATGCGGGCGATGAGGAATTCCATGATGCCGTTGACGCTGTCGGTACGGTGACGCATGAAGTCGAGCGTCCATCCGACCACTTTGCCGTTCTCATAGGTCGGCAGCCAGCTGGTGACGCCCAGCACGCGCCCGTCCGCGTCGATGGCGTAAAGCAGCCGCACGCGCGGGTCGCGCAGTTCCTCGACACCGCCGAGCGTGAACTTCATTTCCGGCAGCGCCTTGAGCTGCGCCCACTGCTCGGAGATCTCCTCGATCTGTTCGCGTATGTCGTTCGGGGCCTCGTTGAAGGTCGACATCACGTCGCTGATGCCGGAACGTTTCGCCTTGTTGATGGCGGTGCGGATGTCCTGCCATTTCTTGCCGGTCGTCTTCCATTGCCGGGGATCGACCACCATCTCGCTGCCGACCTCCAGCGAATACCAGCCCATGGCGGCAAGCTGGTCGCGCTGCTCGCGATGCACGCTGTATAGCACGGGCGACCATGACTGCTGCATGCTGAACCGAGCGAACTCGCGCAGGTCGGATGACCATTCGCCACGGTCGCCGAACGGGCCCGTGGTCGTCAGCGCGATGCCGTGGATCACCCGGTATGCCATGGCCGACCGTCCGGTGGCGGAGAACCAGTAATCGTTGCCTTTCCAAGTGGCCATGAACGACATGGATTCGCCGCCGAGTCCGATGATCTCGTCCACGCGGTGGCGGTACGCGTCGTTGATCATGGAACGGTCACGCAGGCCATCCCATGTGCAGCACAGCGCGACCAGCCAAAACATCGGTCCGACGCACTGGTAGACGATTTCGGAAAGCAGTCCGACCGGCACGAACGCCGGTTCCACGCCACTTAGCAGGCCAATCGGCAGCAAACGCTGCACGTAGTCTGCGATCAGATCGACCAGCAGCGGCGTTTCGTTGAAGCCGGACGGCATGGACAGGCCATAGCCGACGTACAGCAATCCCAGTAATACGAATGCGGCGAACGTGATGGCGACGCCACGCAGCACGGTCTCGCTTTTCGTGCGAATGGTGAAGCATGAGCGGAACAGGATGATGATGACGATGCACAGCAGCGGCAACGCCATCGTGGCCAGCATCGCGTGGAATGCGCCGTGCCGTTGCAATGCGGATATTGCATCCATGTATGCACCGGCGTCGGGGCCGTCCACGTAGGACAGCGGAATAGCCACATAGAACACCGTCGATAGCGCAATGGTGCATGCGTTGAACACGATGCTGAGCGCGGCTGCGAGATGACGGCCTCGATACAGACCCCAGGCGATGAGCAGCAGCATCAGCGTCGGCATGATGGATACCAGCCAGTTGCCGGGCATGGTGAAACGCATCATGCGGTATTGCGTGAAGCAGTCCGTATGCGAGGCGCCGCTGAGGCAGTCGACCACACGTCCGGTGTCGAAGTCGGTGGAGCCGGTCAACAGTCCGAACATGGACAGCAGGCCGAACGATTGGCGTGACGAGACGGCGACGAGCGAGCCGATGGCCTGCACGCCCGCGACGATGCCGATAAGCCGACGCATTTCGTAGATGGCGCCATGCCGGTATTCGTCGCCATGCGTGCGGGAGGCCATCAGATAGCCGAGCACGTGGCCAATCACCGAAGTGGCAAGCAGGCAGTAGTCGCTCACCTCGCCTCGGTAGAGGAACATGATGAGCACGACCGCATAGCCGATCACGCGGATACGGCGGCGCCACAGCATGGTTGTGAACGCGCTGGCGCACATAAGGGTGCCGGCGACGAGAATCAGTGGACCAAGGATGGCGCCATCATGCGAGATCGCATGCCATTGGGGGCTGCGCCCGTCGGATAGGGAGCACAGTCCCATGCCCAAGGCCACGCCACCCAGTGTGGTGATGACGGACACCCATGCGGTTTTGATTTTGCCGATCACCGATTCGGCCAGGCCGAACGCAACCAGCATGAGCGGAACGTCGATGAGCAGACGGCCCAGATTCGGCACGTACAGCATGGATATCGGCGCGGTGTACCAGCGGCCGCGTGCGAGCGCTTCGAAACTTACTTTGGCCAGGCTCGGCGGGAACGGCTGACGTATGAGCGCGCACACGATCTGCGTGCCCACGTTGATGAGGATGACGAACAGCACGAGGCAGACGGTGAGCAGGTGTCGTCTGATCCATCCGGCCAGATCGGCGAGCAGCGCGCGGAAGCCGAACAGTGGTTTCGCGGGTGATGCCTCGGCTGGTTTAGCAGGTGCGGTTTGCGTTTGAGTCATTTCTTTCCTTTTCTGGGATTCTCAGGCTTGCGGGTTTGTGTTCAGGATCGTCATATCGTGATGCGTTTGAGATTCGGATAGTCGGATAGGTTCGGGTTCGCACCATCCAGTCCGGTGTCGTGGCCGAATACGGCGAGCCCGTAACGCAGCACGTCCTGCACGGCGTGCCAGTCGTGTGCGTTGCCGGACGATTCGACGGCGGCGACGCGCATGCCGGCTTTCGCCGCGACCGGCGCGATTGTTTTGACGTTGCGTATTGAGGTGGTGTCCTTCTCCCCCGCGCCTATGATGAGCATCTGATGGGTGGGCGCGTGGTTGCGGATGGCGTTGACCGGCACTTGGTTCTCATAGGCTGTGGTGTCGCCGTCGAAGAACCGGTCGATCATTTCCTGTCGGCTGCCGTTGGTCGGTTTGATTTCGCTGTCGGTGGGAATCATGGTGCCAAACAGGTCGGGATGGTTCACGCCGATCTGCAGCGAACATGTGGCGCCTTGCGAGAATCCGGCGATGGCCCAATCCTTGGCATCCTGTGCGGCGGGCAGGTTGGTTTTCACCCAGTCGACCACGTCCTGCGTCAGGTAGGTCAGCGCATTGCCGTACACCTTCGAATCCACGCATAGCGTGTTGTGCGAATCGGCGCCAAGCTGATCGGCTGCGATGACGATTGGGGCGAGTCCGTCGTGGGTTTTCGCATATCCGTCCATCATGGTTTGGATGCCGCCGGCTTGGAAGACGCGTCCCGGACTGCCCGGCTGCCCGCTCAGCATGAGGACGACCGGCAGGGCCGGCTTGCGTTTCGAGTCGGCCAATGCCGCCGGAGGCAGGTAGACGAGGGCTTTGCGTGCTTCAAACTGCGATTTCGTGGCCGGAATGTCGATTTTGTTGACGGTTCCGTTCGCCGGAATATTGCGGATTGTGCCGTTGGCGGCCTGTTTGCGCCACTGTGCGACGGTGATGAGGTCCTTGCGTTTGGCCAGTCCGGTCAGATCGGCTTGGCTGTAGGAATCCTCGCCGAACAGCGAGCCGATGGTGGCGTATTCGCCGTACGATTGGTCGATGCCGATCGCCGCAGCCAGTATCGCGAATACGGTCAAGATGGCCGCGGCCACGCGCATCATGCCCCTGCTCAACACGATATGCGCGATGGCGAAACCAGCGATGGCGAAACCAGCCGCCACCCAAGCCATCACACGGGATCCCAATCCGACGCCGAACACCACGAACACGTCGGACAGCAGCCAAGCTACCACATAGCCGATCATTCCGGACACGGCCGCAACGCCGATCGGCAGCACGGTAGCCAGTATGCGTCCGTCCCGTTTCGAAACGGCCGCGCTAACCAGCAGGGTTACGGACAGCACTGCGATGACGGCGAACGCCGCCGCCGGAAACCAGCCTCCGACCAGGCTTATGTTCATAAGCCACTGACGCATATTTCCCATCCCCAACATATAGGTTTTCCTTCAACTTGACAGTTGTAGTACGCAAAATAACGGGCACGCGTCATCCTTATGGCTGATTTCGCCTCAAAACTCAGGGAAAACCCTGAAACCGCCGTGAACCGTTCGCTATTGGCGTATGGTTTTGGCTATGACATACGTATTCGAAGCATCGAACGTGCGCTGTTCGATTATGGTCGACGGCGAACGCCGCACCATATTCTCCGGATTGTCTTTCGCCATCGAGCCTGGCGAAATCGTGGACTTGGTCGGACCGTCCGGCGCAGGCAAGAGCTCGCTGCTGACCGCTTTCGCACGGCTCAATCCGCGCGCGTCAGGCGATTTACGGTTGGATGGCCGTTCCGCCGACGATTTCACCCCGCAGCAGTGGCGCGCGCAGGTCGCGTACCTGCCGCAGAAGCCGGTGCTGTTGGGCGAGACGGTGGCGCAGGCGATTCGTCTGCCGTTCACGCTTGCCATACGCCAGTCGGCGAGAACGAAGCAGGGACCACGCAGGATCTCCCCCACCGACGCGTTGCCGGACGGCAGAATCCGTGAGACCTTGGACAATATGGGTTGCGCCGACATCGATCTGAACCGTCCGCCACACGACTTGTCCGGCGGTCAGGCGGCGCGCGTGAGCCTTGCGCGCACGTTGCTGACCCGTCCGAAGGTGCTGCTCGCCGACGAAGTGGACGCCGGATTGGATGACGACAACGCCGAGAAAGTGGCGCGTATCCTCGCCAAAGCGGCGGCGGACGGCATGGCGATCGTTCGTATCCGGCACCGGCCGCCGGATGGCCGTGCCACACGTGTCATGCGTCTTGCCGATGGCACGCTCACGCAGTCCGGCAACGCCGAAGCGGACGGTACTGCGACGGGTAGTACTTCGACGGGTAACACGGTAGAAGGGAGCGTCGCATGAACGGCAACTACTATGCGATCGACATCTGGGGTCTCATCGCCGCGCTGGTGATGGTGGCCATCGCCGCCGGCATCTCCGAAATCATGCGTATGGGCGTGGGGCGCACGCTTCTGTGGTCGGCTTGCCGTGCGCTGCTGCAATTGTGCGCGATGGGCTTCATCATGGAGTACGTCATCCGTTCGAACAATCCGTGGCTGGTGCTGCTGCTGGTGGCGGGCGGCGCGACGGACGCGATGTCCAAGGTTTATGAGGAACTGGGCGTCAGCGCGCTGAAAAACCATTTTCTGCTCTACACGTTCATGATGGCGTTTGCGCTGTGTGTCGTGGTTTGTCTGGTGAAAAAGCAGGGCGTGGCGAAAGAGGACGTCGGGTTCGGTCTGGTGATCGGCATTCCGAATTTCTGCTCGGCGCTGTTCCTGCTGCTCTCGCTGGCGGATATCCCCGCGATGATCGCGTATCCGACGTACAGCGTCGCGGCCATCGTCATGGTGACGCTTGTGGGCGTGATCTTCTTTAAGGAAAAACTCAGCCGCAGGCAGATTCTTTCCATGTTTATGATTTTTGCGGCCCTGGTGCTGCTGAATATTTAAAGGTTTCACTGACGAAGGAGGATGATTTCATGTTCTTTTCCAGCGTGCATGCCGACGACGATCTGAAGCGCTATCCCGCGGCGATTCAAAAGGCCATCGAGTATGCGAAAAACACGGATTTTTCGGCGCTTGAGGACGGAAGGCAGGAGATTGACGGCGACAAGATGTACGCCAACCTCTTCCACCTGACCAGCAAGCAGAAGGAAGAGACGCACCCCGAACTGCACAAGAAATATGTGGACGTGCAGTATTGGATCTGCGGCGAGGAGCTTTGCGGCGTTGCGCCGTACAACGGCGTGGGCAAGTGCATCGAGACGCGCGAGGATGACGACCTGTATCTCTATGACGACGTGAAGAACGAGTTCTTCATCCACGCGACGGAGGGCTGCTACGCCGTGTTCTTTCCCAACGACGCGCATCGCCCCGGCGTGTGCGTGGACGGCAAGCCGCTCGATTACCGCAAGGTGGTCGTCAAGGTGAGCGTTGACCTGCTGTAAGCGGAGGAAAAACAGATGAAAATTGCAGTTTTGGGCGGCGGCGCGATGGGCGCGCTCTACGGCGGATATCTGAGCCGGAAAAACGATGTGACCATCGTGGACGTGAACACCGCCCTGATTGAAAAGGTGAAGGCGGACGGTCTGAAAATCGCGGAGCCGGACGGCAGCAGCGCGGTCTATCAT
>ERZ780139.2696-NODE-2696-length-12858-cov-2.470593_pt1 | contig 12858 bp, 12 predicted proteins | sample MGYA00511476_ERZ780139 | MGnify/ENA primary metagenome ERZ780139 (study PRJEB29588, sample SAMEA2158190) | human gut metagenome | biome: human gut; feature: human-associated habitat; material: faeces | place: Denmark | collected 2008/2010 ... | reverse complement strand
GAGCGGGATGTACACCTCCTCCCGGAACCAGGTGGACAGTGTGATGTGCCAGCGCCGCCAGAAATCCGTGATGCTGGACGCCATATAGGGGTAGCGGAAATTTTCCGGGAACTCAAAGCCGAACATACGCCCCAGTCCGATTGCCATATCCGAATATCCGGAGAAATCAAAGTATATCTGGAACGTATAAGCCAGTGCCCCAAGCCATGCCGTACCTGCTGCCAGTCCATCGACCGGAAGTACTGCAATAGCATCCCAGAGTGCACCGATGTTGTTCGCGATCAGGACTTTTTTGCCAAGTCCGATCATAAAACGATGAATACCTTCTGAAAAATCGGAAGTATTTTCCTTTCTGTGCTCCATCTGCTCTGCGATCGTCTTATACTGCACGATCGGTCCTGCGATCAGCTGCGGAAACATGGAAACATAAGTGCCATACTTGATCCAGTTTTTCTGAACCTCCGTGCTTCCCTTGTATACATCAATCGTGTATGACATTGTCTGAAACGTAAAAAAAGAAATACCGATCGGCAGCGGTATCCCAAGCAGTGGTATTCCCGCACCGGTTAATGTATTGACCGTCCCGATGAGGAAGTCCGCATATTTAAAAAATCCAAGGATGGAAAGATCCACAAGGATTGAAGTCATAAGAAAACGCTTCGCCTTTTTCTGATTGCCTTCCTTTTTCGCTTTGTCGATCCCTTTTCCGATGAAGAAATCCATGGTGATCGTAAAAAGCATCAGAAATACATACTTCGGTTCGCCCCACGCATAAAAAAACAGGCTGAAGAGCAGCAGAATGACATTCCGAAGCTTTCGCGGTGCTATATAGTAGAGGATCAGTACTGCCGGCAGAAACCGGAACAGAAACAACAGACTGCTGAAAACCATAATTAAAAACTCCCGTCTAAAAAAACTATTTACAATTATCGGGTTTATTATATAATATAGGAGGAGAAAAGACAATATTATTATTTTACAATACTTTATACTTTAAGATTAAGAGGGGACATTATGGTACAGCAGAAAAGACGAAAGCCGCGTAAAACCGCCCGCTTTCTTAATATGCTCCTGCTTGTCTTTGCGTTTTTAGTTGTTTTTGAAGGTCGTCTGATCATCAATATCGCTTCCAAAGGCGGCATAAACAAGCAGGTAGATGAGCAACTCAACAAAATATTCTCTTCCAGTGATTTTCAGAATCAGGACGAAGCTACGGCAGAAAGTGAGACTTCATCGGAAAGCGCTTCCAAATATCCTGCCAACGTCACACCATTTGTAAACGGAGCCGGATCTACCTCCACTTCTTCCGTTACTGTGGACGACAGATGCATTGTAAAAAAACAGACAACGCCGGTGGATGATTCTTACTTTTCTGATGCTGTATTTATCGGTGATTCCAGAGTCGAGGGATTCCATATGCAGTCCGGCATTACGCAGGGAACGTTCCTGACCGGTGTCGGCATGAACTGCACGGATATTTTTGAGACACCGTACATATCTACTGCCAGTGGAAATGTAACCGTAATACAGGCACTGAAAAACAATTCTTTCAAAAAAATGTACATCATGATCGGTACCAACGACCTTGGTTATCCGGATTTTGAAGAATTCCGCAAGAATTATACAAAATGTCTTGCAGAACTCCGCAAACTGATGCCGAATGCCATTTTTTATGTCAGTGCCGTGCCATACGTGGAGGAAGCCAAAGTTCAGACCGGCGACTATGTAAACAACACTAACATTGACACGGTCAACCAGATTATCCTTGAAATCTGCAGTGCCAATGGTTATTATTATCTGAATCCAAACGAAGTGTTATCCAACGGAAACGGTGCACTTGCCGCCGATGCTACCAGCGACGGTATCCATATGTATCCGGAATACTGTGCAAAATGGCTGGATTATCTGCACACGCATTATGTGACAGCTGACAGCAGTTCCAGTGATTCTGAAAGCGAAACTGCATCTGAGAGTGAAACTGCTTCCGGTGCTTCTCTGTAACCTGGCAGAGCATACAGAAATCATGTTTCCGAAACGGTATGATTTTTTCAGGTTGTCCGTTTTCGGAACATTATTTGAGGCAGATGAAAGTCTGTTCTCACATTAATAAAATATAAAACAAAGGAGATTAGAAACCATGAAAAAACTCATCACACTTCTTGTGACCATCGCTATGATCGGTGTCATGCTGACCGGATGCGGCGGTTCCGGCAAAGAAGTCACAGCAGACCCTGCAAAACTTGCAGAAGATCTTTCCAAAACAGCAAGCGGAGACACCCTTTCTTCTATTTCCGAAGATATCCTGGCTTCCACTTACCTGGTAGACACTTCCAAAATTGATTCCTGTGCTGCTTACGTCGGTACCGGTGCTACTGCATGCGAAGCTGTTGTCATCAAATGCAGCGACAGCTCTTATGTTTCAGAAGTAAAAGGACTTTTTGAAACACGTGTAAAAAATCAGTCCGATCTTTACTCTTCCTACAACGCAGATGAAGTAAAGAACCTGGACAATGCAATCATCAAGACTTCCGGAAACTACGCTGTTCTGTGTGTTACCAACGACACCGCAGCAGCTGAGAAAGTGCTCAAAGAAGCAGGTTTCTAAATCATACCTCAAATATGCACAGAAAAATATATCATGTGATGTATAGACGTGCACCTCACAGTAAGTATGCCAGATACATTCTTAAACAGGTATACGGTATTTACAGGTAAAAAACAACAAGAAGCAGGGATCTCAGATCGAGAAACCTGCTTCTTGTGTAGAATGTGCAGTGATTCTGGTCAGCTTTCGCTGACCAGAATCACGCACCAAGTCTCATGTGCATTTGACTTGAAAAAATACTTATCTCTATTACTATAGTGTTTTCCATATTTCCGGAAAAACTTCCACACTTCTTTTCAAAATCCCATTCATATAAGCGATCGCCACGCCATAATTGGTGATTGGAATACCAGCATCCTGTGCACAGGCGATCCGGTATTTCATTTCCCGCTCGTTGAGCATGCAGCCGCCGCAGTGAATGATCATTCTGTATTCTGACAGATCCATCGGAAACTCCGTGCCGCTTGTAAAATGAAACTCTATCTCCTGCCCGGTGTGTTTGCAAATCCAGTTCGGAAGCTTCTCTGTCCCGATATCACCACACTGGCGATGATGCGTACATCCCTCACAGATCAGCACTTTATCACCATTTTTCAGATGATCCAGAGCTTTTGCTCCACGTACCTGTACTTCCAGCTCGCCTTTGTAGCGTGCAAAAAGAATGGAAAATGAAGTCAACATTACATCTGACGGTATTTCTTTTGCCACTTTGCCAAACACCTGACTGTCCGTGATTACAAGCTTTGGCTTTTTTCCAAGATTCTGGAGCGTATCACAAAGCTCATCGTCTCTTACCACAACCGCTGTTGCACCTGCTTCCAGCACGCCGCGAATTGTCTGCTGTTGCGGCAGGATCAGCCTGCCTTTCGGAGCCGCCTTATCAATCGGCACAACCAGGACTGCAAAATCTCCCATCTCAAGTAGATCCTCTACCAAAGGATATTCTGGTTTTTTCTGTTCTATTCCGGAAGCAATCTTTTCTTTCAGTTCACGGATCTGAAGATTTTTTGCAGCACTGACCCACAATACCGGAATCTTCTGTCCTCTCACAGATGCAGCATTTTCTGCTCTCTCTTTGAACTGCTGCCCTTTTTGACACTCTTCCAGCAGATCCGCCTTATTCATGACAAGGATACAGGGTATCTGCTTTTTTTCGATCTGCTTCAGTAATTTCTGCTCTTCTTCTGTAATCCCCTCAACTGCACTGCACACAAGGAGCACAATATCTGTCTTATTTAACACCTGATAACTTTTCTTTACTCGAAGCTTTCCAAGCTCACCTTCATCATCGATTCCCGGCGTGTCGATCAGTACCACCGGACCTAACGGCAGAAGCTCCATCGCTTTATAAACCGGATCTGTCGTTGTCCCGGAAACATCGGATACAATTGCCAGATTCTGTCCGGTCAGTGCATTGATCAGGCTTGATTTTCCGGCATTTCGTTTGCCGAAAATCCCGATATGGATACGTTCTGACGCCGGCGTTGCATTCAGACTCATAGACTTCTTCCTCCCGACACTCTTGCATTAAAAACGAAAATCTCTCTGACCGTCTTCAATCTCTTTTAAGTGGTACTCCAGTATCTCTCTTGTCTTTTCTCTTGGTACATTCGGAATCTCTTTCTCGATCAGTTTCAGACCGATTTTTCTGGTATCTTCTGATGCATAATCCATCAGATATTCTTTTAATGTCATCAATGCATTCGGATGACAGCAGTTCTGGATCTGACCGCTCTTGCACAGGCTCATAAAACGGTCTCCCGTTCTTCCTTCGCGATAACATGCGGTACAGAAACTCGGAATATAACCAAGGTGCATCAGCCAGTTTACAACCTCATCCAGGGATCGATTATCACTGACATCAAACTGTGCAGAATTATCATCTTCCGCTTCCGGTTCTACATAACCGCCAACGCTCGTTCTGGAACCGCCGCTGATCTGTGATACACCAAGATGCAGCACCCGTTCACGACAGGCCTGACTTTCTCTCGTAGAGACGATCATGCCGGTGTACGGAACAGAAATACGGATACATGCCACAATCTTTGCAAACGTATCATCGTCAATGCCATTATCAAAGGTTTCCGGATCAATGTCATCGGCTCTGCGGATACGCGGCACGCTGATCGTATGCGGTCCCACACCATGTACCGCCTCAAGGTGTTCTGCGTGCATCAGAAGCCCTGCAAATTCATAACGGTACAATTCCAGCCCAAACAGTACACCGATGCCTACATCGTCAATCCCCCCCTCCATGGCACGGTCCATCGCCTCAGTATGGTAAGCGTAATTGTGCTTCGGTCCGGTCGGATGCAGTTTTTCATAACTTTCTTTATGATAGGTCTCCTGAAAAAGAATATAAGTTCCGATTCCTGCCTCTTTCAGTTTCCGGTAATTTTCCACCGTTGTCGCAGCAATGTTTACATTCACTCGGCGGATCGCTCCGTTTTTATGTTTGATGCTGTAAATCGTCTTGATACTTTCCAGCACATATTCGATCGGATTGTTGACCGGATCCTCCCCTGTCTCCAGTGCCAGACGCTTATGCCCCATATCCTGGAGTGCGATCACTTCTTTTCGGATCTCTTCCTGTGTCAGCTTTTTGCGGCTGATATGCTTATTCTTTGCATGATATGGACAGTATACGCATCCATTCACACAATAATTTGATAAATACAGCGGTGCGAACATAACAATTCGATTGCCGTAAAAATCCTTCTTGATCTGCTCTGCAAGAGCGTAGATCTCCTGATTTTTCTCCTCGATATCACAGTCCAGAAGCACCATCGCCTCCCTGTGTTCCAGTCCCTTTCTCTTTTTTGCTTTCTCAAGGATCTGAGCGATCAGAGCTTCATTATGCTTATTTTCTTCCGCATAGCGAAGCGTCTCAAGAATCTCCTCGTGATTGATAAATTCTTCCGCTTTTTTTGATTCTCTGTCATACTGACACATTTTCATCTCCTGCCTTTCTTCTCCATAGTCTGACACATTCCCCAGGCTTTTTATCATTTAGCAGAACCTGTCGATATAAAAATGGATGCATCCATTTTTTCTCCATTTGTTCCCTGATTTATTTTATTATACCGACTCTGGATATGAATTGCAATCGTTGACTTTTTCTCATTTATAAGGTATGGTTTTGTTATTCCATGATGCCAGAATTTTGAAAGTGCGAAGTACAGAACAATCCACCCCAGTATTCGCATATCGTGGGATTATCATCCCACTTTTATGCTCATATCGGGGCGGGGCCTAAGGTCTTTTACCCACCTATGAGCAAGCTCATGTGGGCTTAGACCTTTTGCCCCTGGAATCATTAAAATTACAAAAGAGGCGGTGCCCCAAAGGGGATGCCGTCTTTTTGACTACAAAGACATCTACAGACAGCACAATAACCATAAGTATCGTGCGAAGGTTGCAGTTGCCATACACATACATTTGTAGTACACTGGATACAACTACAAAACCAAAGGAGTGATTATATGAGCGAAATGGTAACCTTGTGGCTTGTGGTATTGATCGTATCGATCGGGGTGGAGGTCGCTACTCTGGGACTGACGAGCATATGGTTCGCCGGAGGCGCGGCTGTGGCAGTGATCGTTGCCGCATTTCATGGACCGGTCTGGTTACAGATCCTGTTATTTTTTGCAGTATCTCTGCTGCTGTTATTTTTCACCAGACCTGTCGCAGTCAGATATTTCAACAAAGACCGCGTAAGGACGAATGTGGAAAGTATGATCGGCAGACAGGCAATCGTGACCAGTGAGATCGACAATCTGCAGGGCATCGGACAGGTAACGGTGGGCGGCCAGGAGTGGAGCGCCAGAACCGAAAAAGACGGACTGAATCTACAGCCCGGAACGGTGGTAGACATCATGGCAGTCAGTGGTGTCAAGCTGATCGTCAAGGTGGATCCGCAGATGACGAAGGTCACCGGGGAAGTACCGGAGTCACAGAATTAAGAATCGTGTAACACGGATACATGAGGGAAAAGCGCGTACAGAGGTACGCAGCGTACACGAATGTACGCAGAAGGAGGAAAAATGGTAGCATTAATCATTATTGTCGTTTTAGTATTATGGATCTGTGTATCCTGTATCAAGATCGTGCCTCAGGCACAGGCCTACGTGATCGAACGTCTGGGTGCTTATCAGTCCACCTGGAATGTAGGATTCAATCTGAAGATCCCGTTCATCGATAAGGTAGCCAGAAAAGTCAATTTAAAAGAGCAGGTAGCGGATTTCCCACCCCAGCCCGTAATCACCAAGGATAACGTAACCATGCGGATCGATACCGTAGTCTTTTACCAGATCACAGATCCCAAGCTGTTCACCTACGGTGTAGAGAATCCCATGATGGCTATTGAGAATCTGACCGCCACCACCCTGCGTAATATCATCGGTGACCTGGAACTGGACCAGACCCTGACTTCCCGTGAGACCATCAACACCAAGATGCGTGCGGCACTGGATATCGCCACCGATCCCTGGGGTATCAAGGTCAACCGTGTGGAGCTGAAGAACATCATCCCTCCCGCAGAGATCCAGAATGCCATGGAGAAGCAGATGAAGGCAGAGCGTGAGAGACGTGAAGCTGTTACCCGTGCAGAAGGTGAGAAGAAGGCTAAGATCCTGGAGGCAGAAGGTGCCAAGGAGTCCGCAATCCTTCGTGCAGAGGCAGATAAGCAGGCAGCCATCCTTCGTGCGGAAGCTGAGAAGGAGAAGATGATCCGCGAGGCAGAAGGTGAAGCCGAAGCCATCCTCAAGGTACAGCAGGCAAATGCCGACGGTATCAAGATGCTGAAGGAAGCAGGCGCAGATGCCGCAGTCCTGAAGTTAAAGAGCCTGGAAGCTTTTGAAAAGGTAGCTGACGGCCAGGCCACCACCATCCTGCTGCCCGCAGAGCTGCAGGGCATTGCCAGCATAGCAGAGACCTTCAAGGCAGCAGCCGGCAAAAAAGCAGAATAAAAGTCATACCGAATAGAATCAGACAGATCAAAGAGGATCTCTTCCGGAATGCCGGTAGGGATCCTTTTTTGCTCCAAGGATCAGGAAACGTGGCATCAAGTGCATGCTGCGAGGGGTTGAAAAACGCCGGATAATGAAGTATATTGATTACATATAGCTAAAAATAATACAGAGGCCGAAGCCTCGGAAAAGAGGAGTATTATGGATTTAAAGGGACGCGATTTTTTGAAATTACTGGACTTTACACCGGAAGAGATCGAATATCTGCTGGATCTGGCGGCAGACCTGAAGGATAAGAAGAAAAAAGGAATCCCCGTAGATACTCTCCGAGGCAAGAATGTAGCGCTGATCTTTGAGAAGACCAGTACCCGTACCAGATGTGCTTTTGAAGTGGCAGCCCATGATCTGGGAATGGGAACGACTTATCTGGATCCCACCGGATCCCAGATCGGCAAAAAGGAAAGCATTGCCGATACTGCGCGCGTGTTAGGAAGAATGTTTGACGGAATCGAGTATCGTGGTTTTGGACAGGACATCGTAGAAGAACTTGCAGAATATGCAGGTGTACCGGTCTGGAACGGACTGACAAACGAATTTCATCCGACACAGATGTTAGCAGATATGCTGACCATCCGTGAGCATTTAGGCAGATTAAAGGGTGTGAAGCTGGTTTATATGGGTGATGCACGTTATAACATGGGAAATTCCCTGATGGTAACCTGTGCAAAGCTGGGAATGCATTTTGTAGCATGTACTTCTGAGAATTATTTCCCGGAAAAAGAACTGGTAGACTATTGCGTAGAAGTTGCAAAACAGACAGGAGGCAGCGTAACGCTGACAGAGGATGTAGCAGCAGGAACCAAAGATGCAGACGTAATCTATACCGATGTCTGGGTATCCATGGGAGAGCCGGACGAAGTCTGGGAAGAGCGTATCCGCGAACTGATGCCATATCAGGTGAACGCAAAGGCAATGGCAAATGCAAAAGACAGCGCAATCTTCATGCATTGTCTCCCGGCATTCCATGACTTAAAGACAAAAATCGGAAAAGAAATCCATGAAAAATTCGGTATCAGTGAGATGGAAGTAACGGATGAAGTATTTGAAAGTCCGCAGTCCGTAGTATTTGATGAAGCAGAGAACCGTATGCATACGATCAAGGCAGTGATGCTTGCGACATTAGGAGAGTAACCGTGAAATCAGAAATATTAGCGGCACTGCGAAGTGCTGACGGCTATGTTTCCGGACAGGAATTATGTGAAAAATTCGGTGTGTCCAGAACAGCCGTCTGGAAAGCCATCAATCAGCTGAAACAGGCAGGATATGAGATAGAGGCTGTCCAAAATAAGGGATATCATATTGTTTCATCCCCGGATATTTTGAGCAGGACTGAATTAGAAAGCAATCGAAAAACAACGTGGGTCGGAGAGGAAATTCACTATTTTGACAGTACGGATTCGACGAACACCAGAGCAAAACGTCTTGCAGAGGATGGTGCTGTCCACGGAACACTGGTAGTTGCGGATGAACAGACCGGCGGACGGGGCAGAAGAGGCAGGGCATGGGAGTCCCAGAAGGGAGTATCCATTTATATGTCTCTCGTTTTAAAACCGGAGATAGATCCAAACAATGCCTCCATGCTGACCTTGATCACTGCCATGGCAGTAGCAGGAGGAATCGAAAAGACGACCGGTTTAGAGTGTAAGATCAAATGGCCGAACGATATTGTGATGAACGGCAAAAAAGTTTGTGGAATCTTAACGGAGATGAGCGCACAGTTAGATTATATCAACCATGTTGTCATCGGTATCGGTATTAACGTCCAGAATGAGTCATTTCCAAAAGAAATTGAACAGGTGGCGACCTCGATTCTGATGGAGACCGGACAGCATGTGAACCGCGCAGAACTGATCGAGGCAGTATTAGAGCAGTTCGAACGATATTATGAGATATTCTTAGAGACGGAAGATTTAAGCGGCCTGGTAAAAGAATACAATGCGCACCTGATCAATATGCAAAAACAGGTCAGAGTGTTAGATCCAAAAGAGCCTTATGAGGCGAAAGCAATGGGAATCACGCCGCATGGCGAACTGATCGTGGATACTTGGGAAGGCAGAAAACTGGTATCCTCCGGCGAAGTTTCCGTGAGAGGAGTATACGGATATGTCTGAGAGAGAAGAAGTGGTGCTCTGCGGAGCGAGCGCTTACAATAAAAAATTTTATCTGAATCAGGATTTCAAGGGACTTCCGGATTCGATCAAAGATGAATTAAAGATCATGTGTGTCCTTTTCACGGAGGATATCGGTGGTATTTTTCAGGTCGTCTTTGATGAGGAAGGCAATTTAGAGTTCCGTACTTCCAGTGATGAGAATGATCTTTTGTATGATGAGATCGGATGCGGACTAAAAATACGTGAGCTGCAGCGCACAAAAGAAGAACTGCTTCGCGCTTTAGAGATGTATTATAAAGTGTTATATATTGGTGTGGACGAATCAGAAATGTAAAGAAAAAGGTAGGAAAATACGATGGTAATCACGATTGACGTAGGAAATACAAATATCACTGTAGGAGTATTCCGTGGGGATGAGGTAATGGCAACTTTTCGTATCACGACGAAGATGCCGCGTACTTCGGACGAGTATGGAATGCTTTTGTCAAATCTGTTAGAGCAGAATAAGATCAGACATGATGACATCGAGGATGCAATCATAGCTTCTGTTGTTCCAAATGTTATGCATTCCTTAGAGGGTGCGATCATCAAATATTTTGGTATCAATCCAATCATTGTGGAGCCGGGTACCAAAACAGGAATCCGCGTGGTAACCGAGAACCCGCGGCAGATCGGTGCAGACCGTATCGTGGATGCGGCAGCAGCATATGAGCTGTATGGCGGACCGGTACTGGTACTTGATTTTGGCACTGCCACTACTTATGATCTGGTCGATAAAAACGGAGCATTTGTTTCCGGGGTAACTGCACCGGGAATCCGCATTTCTGCAAAAGCGTTGTGGGAAGATGCGGCAAAACTGCCGGAGATCGAGATCCGCAAACCGGAGAGCATTCTTGCAAAAGAAACGATCTCAAGTATGCAGGCAGGTCTTGTATATGGACAGATCGGACAGACGGAATATATCGTGAAACATATGATCGAAGAGGCTGACATGGGACCGGTCAAGGTTGTTGCAACCGGTGGATTGGGACGTATCATTGCAAATGAGACAGATGTGATCGATGTGTATGATCCGAACCTGACATTGAAGGGAATGAACCTTATTTATAAGAAGCAGAACCGTAAATCAGGTAAGATTAAGAAATAAGAGATATCTGACCGGGAGATTCAGGATGCCTGGATCGGGTATAAGAGAGTGAATTATTTAGGAAATGGTGGCATGGGAGAAATCAGACGACTTCAGATTGGAAATGTAACGTTAGAAAATAACCTGATATTAGCACCGATGGCAGGCGTGACAGACCTGCCATTTCGTTTGCTTTGCAAGGAACAGGGAGCGGGACTGCTGTGCATGGAGATGGTCAGCGCAAAGGCGATCCTTTATAAAAACAGAAATACAGAAGAACTTTTGACGATCGACAAACGCGAGAATCCGGTGTCGCTGCAGCTGTTTGGCTCTGACCCGGATATCATGAGTGAGATTGCAAAACAGATCGAGGACAGACCATTTGACATTTTAGACATCAACATGGGCTGCCCGGTGCCGAAAGTGGTCAACAACGGCGACGGTTCTGCGCTTATGAAAAATCCAAAGCTCGCCGGGGAGATCATTGAAAAGACTGCCCGTGCAATCAAAAAGCCGGTTACGGTCAAGATCCGCAAAGGATTTGACGAGGAACATGTCAATGCGGTTGAGATGGCTCACATTGCGCAGGAATCCGGTGCTGCGGCAGTGGCAGTCCACGGCAGGACAAGGTCACAATTTTATTCGGGAAAGGCTGACTGGGATATCATAAGACAGGTAAAAGAGGCAGTTTCCATCCCCGTGATCGGAAATGGTGATATTTTAACGGCGGCGGACGTGATCGCAATGCAGAAACAGACCGGCTGTGACGGCTTTATGATCGCACGCGGTGCGGAGGGAAATCCGTGGATCTTTGCGCAGATCCTTCATTATTTTAAGACGGGTGAAGAACTTCCGAAACCGACGTTCGAGGAAGTGACGCAGATGCTTCTTAGGCATGCGCGCATGCAGCTTGAATTTAAAGGCGAATACACCGGGATCCGTGAGATCAGGAAACACGCGGCGTGGTATACGTCCGGCTACCGCAATTCTTCGAAGCTGCGCGGCAGGATCAATGAGGTGGAGACGTATGAGCAGCTGGAGGCACTGTTTCAGGAGGTCTGCCATTTCCCGATCGATAAGTTGTGAACCACCTTTTTTACGCCCAAACTTTATAAAATGAAAGTTATGGGGAAAGTAATGAAACGGAAAATACTATCATAAAGATGGAAAAAGGGATATTGCAGGGAGAAGTGCGATGTCTTTTTCCAACGAGTTTTTATGTGATTTTAAACCTGTGTACGAGGGGATTCTTGCGGCAAAAGGCATAAAGCCGGAGCGTGCAGTCGTCGAGGTGATCGATGAGGAGCAGGAGGGAGCGGGCATGTTTGAGCCGGCAGGCGCACTTGAAGTGTTAGAGCAGATCGGGGATGATGTAAATACACTCACAATTTATACGGACCGGGTTGCATATTTTAGGAAATTTGCAGAGACAATGTATGAGAAGAATGGATTGGTTTCTCTGATCGTATCAAAAAAGCGCCTTGGACTGGCAAAAAAAACGGTGGGATGCAGCAGCATTTTCCTGTTTGATTTTGAGTGGAACAGTGCCTTTTATGAAAAACAGATCGCGCTGGGAAAACATTATATCCCCATCCATAAAAAAGCCTGGCGGACAGCTGAAAATCTTGACATAGCAGTGCCTATCGGTTATAATACTGTGATTGTTAAGAGACCAAAAAAGAAAACGGGGGCGCCGTGGCAGGACAGATTTGAGAAGGCTTTTTATCGTTCATAGCGTCTGGTGCAAAGTATTGTGCCGCCGTATACATGAACCGAACAATAATTATTATAAAGAAGGGTAAGTGCAATGGACAAGAAAAACATTCTGACTTATGAAGGACTCAAGAAACTGGAAGATGAATTAGAGAACTTAAAAGTTGTAAGAAGAAAAGAAGTTTCACAGAAGATCAAAGAGGCAAGAGAGCAGGGAGACTTATCCGAGAATGCAGAGTATGATGCAGCAAAGGACGAGCAGCGTGATATCGAGGC
>ERZ780139.2690-NODE-2690-length-12872-cov-2.229695_pt1 | contig 12872 bp, 11 predicted proteins | sample MGYA00511476_ERZ780139 | MGnify/ENA primary metagenome ERZ780139 (study PRJEB29588, sample SAMEA2158190) | human gut metagenome | biome: human gut; feature: human-associated habitat; material: faeces | place: Denmark | collected 2008/2010 ... | reverse complement strand
GATGGGCAAGAGCTCAACAGGAAAAGATACCATATATAAGATGCTGCGGGATGAGAAAGCGTTGCAGCTTCAGACGATTGTACCATATACTACCCGGCCGATCCGTGCCGGCGAGGCGGAGGGCGTAGAGTATCATTTTATTGATGAACAAAGGCTTTTGAAGCTCGAAAAAGAAGGAAAAGTCATAGAGCAGCGCGCATATGATACTATATACGGAATCTGGCGCTATGCCACAATTGCAGACGGGCAGGTCAATCTGTCGGAGCACAGTTATCTTCTGATTGGCACCCTTGCCGTGTATACACAGCTTTGTGCCTATTATGGAAAAGACGCAATCGTACCGATATATATAGAAGTAGAAGATGGTTTACGTCTGCAGCGGGCATTGGACCGGGAGCGGATGCAGGATAAGCCAAAGTATACAGAGCTTTGCAGGAGATTTCTTGCAGATGATGCGGATTTTGCAGAAGAAGCATTGGAAAAGGCAGGAATTACCAGACATTTTGAGAATGATAATCTGCAAAAGACAGTAGAGGAAATTGCAGCTTTTGTGCTATCATATAATGGATAGGTGATAAAATGGAGATTAGAGTAAACGACACTGCACCGGTGAATCAGACCACCGGAACCACGCCGGTAGACACCGGAGACGGTAGCTTTAAATTTACATTGACCAGTGCAATCGAAGAGCAGGAGCTTCAGCAGCGGTTGAACAGCCTCTTAGATGACATTACCAAGCAGGGTAATCTTATTGCACAGCATATGGACATCCGGGACATGAAGAAATACCGCGGACTGGTGAAGGATTTCTTAAATGAAGTCGTAACCCGTTCCCATAAATTTTCCAGAGAGAATTTTTTAGACCGGCGCGGCAGACACAGGGTATATGGTATTGTCCGTCTGGTGGATAAGAATTTGGATGAATTAGCGGAAGAGTTAGTCAAAGATGAGAAAGATCATATCAATATTTTAAATAAAGTGGATGAGATCAGGGGACTTCTGATCGACATTTCTACATAAAGGAGATTTCAATGGCAGGATTTGCGGAGATTATAGGACATGAACAGATAATTGAACATTTACAGAATGCGATCTTATCGCAGAAGGTATCACATGCCTATATTTTAAACGGACCGGATGATTCCGGGAAAAAAATGATAGCGGAAGCATTTGCAATGGCACTTCAATGCGAAAAGCATGGGACAGAGGGCTGTATGGAATGTCATTCCTGCAAACAGGCGATCAGCAAAAACCAGCCGGATATTATTTATGTGACACATGAGAAGCCAAACACGATTTCCGTGGATGATATCCGTAGACAGGTAAAGGACGATGTGGATATCAAGCCATATGCAAGTCCTTACAAGATCTATATCATCGATGAAGCTGAAAAAATGAATGTACAGGCGCAGAATGCATTGTTAAAAACGATTGAAGAGCCGCCGGCATATGTGAAATTCATTCTGGCGACCACAGAGATGCACAAAGTTCCAGCCACGATTTTATCTCGGTGTCAGCGGTTTGCATTCCATCGGATTCGGTTGGAGGATATCGCTGCCCGACTGCGATACATTGCAGAAAAAGAACAAATTCCGCTGGCAGAAGGGGCAGATCTTCAGATTGCCCGCTGTGCAGATGGCGGAATGCGAGATGCGATTTCCCTGTTAGACCAGTGTGCAGCAGTTTCCGAGGGAGCGATTACGCCGAAAGCCGTTGCGGAGGCAGCTGGTGTATCGGGTCGAGCACCGCTGTTTCGGATTCTGGAAGATGTTCTGCAAAATCGGCTGGGCGATGCATTGAAAGAAGTCGATGTCTTGTATCAAGGCTCGAAAGATATGGCAAGACTCTGCGAGGAGTTGACAGAACAGCTGCGGAATATGATGCTGCTGAAAGCCGGCAATGTTCCGGAAGAGTTGCTGAGTTGTCTGCCGGAGGAACTCCCACAGCTGCGGGAACTGACCAGTCCGGTGACAATGGAACAAATCTTGCGTGCAATTTCTGTTTTGCAGGATTGCCGAGAACGGATGCAGCGAAATCCGGGCAAACGAACAGAATTGGAATTGGCGTTGATTCGGCTGACGCTGCCAGCAACGGTACAAACACCGCTTGCAGCGATGCCAGCAGCAGCCCCAGCACCAAGACCGATGCAGCCAAGACCGGTTGTAGCAGCTGTCCAGCAGGCAGAAGTGTCAACGCAATCGCCTGCACCGCAGCCAACGCCCACCCCAACACAGACTATACAGGAACAGATTCAACCTGTTTCCCAGTGGGCAGATATTCTGGAGGCATACCGGAGTGTGAATCCGGCAGTTTCCGGCAGCCTTGCGGAATCGGATGCCTATATTCGGGGCGGAACGCTCTTGATCGTTGCAAAGAATCCGTTTTTCCTGACCCTGCTGAAAAATCATGAAAATGCCCGTTCGCTTGGCGATACGGTACGGCAGATTTTAGGGCAGGAATATAAAATTCTTGCAAAATGCAGTAATCCGGCACAGACGGAGGTTTCTCCGGTGCAGACACTGCTGCAAAAAGCCAAAGACAGCAATCTTGAAACTGCTGTGGAATAAAAAATTTTTGATTTAAATTCATTCTTTAAGGAGATCTCAATCATGAAAGCAAGATTACCAAAGCAGAATATGGGCGGTGCCCAGAATATGAATGCAATGATTCGTCAGGCACAGAAGATGCAGGATGAAATCACCACCTTACAGGAAGACATCGAAAACAGAGAATTTTCTGCAACCTCTGGCGGCGGTGCAGTTTCCGTTGTTGTAACTGGTAAAAAGACCATCAAGTCCCTGACTATCAACAAGGAAGTGGTTGATCCGGAAGATGTAGAAATGTTGCAGGATCTGGTCATCAGTGCCATCAACGAAGCTGTAAACCAGGTAGAAAGCACAACAGAAACCGAAATGAGCAAGATTACAGGTGGCGTATCCCTGCCGGGTCTGTTTTAATCAATGGCAGACAGCAATGCACTGCCCATGGTGCTGTTGGCAGAACAGTTTGCAAAGTTGCCGGGAATCGGCATGAAATCTGCCCAGCGTCTGGCGTATTATCTGATTTCCAGACCGGAAGAAGAAGTACAGGCATTTGCGGATGCAATGATGCACGCCAAAAAAGCGATTCACTATTGCAGCTGCTGCCAAAACCTCACTGACCAAGCAGTCTGTCCGATTTGCAGCGATGATACCAGAGATCATGGAATCATCTGTGTGGTGGAAGCACCGAAAGACGTTGCTGCTTTCGAGCGTACCAACGAATATCATGGCGTTTACCACGTTTTGCACGGGCTGATTTCTCCGCTGACCGGTGTCATGCCGGAACAGCTGAAGATTCGGGAACTGTTGGCACGGTTACAGAGCGGAACGGTTCGAGAAGTCATTATGGCAACGAATCCCACTGTGGAGGGCGATGCCACAGCGATGTATCTCGCACAGCTGCTCAAGCCGATGCAGATAAAAGTTTCCCGTTTGGCATTTGGATTGCCAGTCGGCGGTGTGGTGGAATATGCCGATGAAGTCACGCTTTATAAGGCACTGGAAAACAGAAGCGAAATGTAACAAAAAACATCCCTGTCAAGCGGCAGGGGTGTTTTCTTTTGGAAAAGGAGGATGCTGTCTATGAATTCCTGCGAACAGATTCGCACTGCAATGATGGCATATGATTGGATTGGATTTGATTTATTTGATACCCTGTTGCTGCGTCCGTTTTTGCAGCCGGACGACCTGTTCTGTCAGATGGAACAGGAATTGCAAGTGCCAGATTTTGCAGCACTGCGGAGTCAGACGGAAAACCAGCTGCGGCAGGGCAGAAAACGGGAACTGACCTTTCTCGAAATCTATCAGGCAATCCAGCAGAAAACGGGTGTTTCTGATGCCGTAATACAGCAGTGGATGGATTTGGAACTGGAACTGGAATGGCGGTACTGCTATCCGAGAGAGAGCGGACTTTCCCTGTATTGTGCGGCGAAAGAAGCCGGAAAACACATCGCCATTGTAACAGATATGTATCTGCCAATCGACCAGATTGTGCGAATGCTGCAAAAAGTCGGAGCAGGCGACTATGATTTGTTGCTGCTGTCCTCTGAATTGGGATATAGCAAGGCGAACGGCGGAATTTATCGACAGTTGAAACGCATGGAAATTCCACCGAAGCAATTTTTGCAGATTGGGGATAATCGCATTGCAGACGTGGAAAACCCTCGCTGTCTGGGCTTGCAGGGAATGTGGCTGCCAGCAGCCAGAGCCGTGTTCCAGCATTACGGGCGATTATATCCAGCAATTCAGGCAGAACAGCCTTCTCTTGCAGAGCGTTGCAGCGTTGCCTTGGCAGTGAATACCTATTTTGACGACCCATTCCGCATGATGCGGCGAGAATGCGACTGGAACGCAGATCCCTATTTCATGGGATTGCTGTTGCCGAATGCAGAGCATCTGCCGGAAGTTGTTACGCAGGATTTCATGTTTCAGCGTGGACAGGAACGTGCTATGCAGCTGGCAACCCACTTTTTCGAGCATCCGCTTCCAGCGGCACAGGGGGCAATCGAAATGCTCTGTCATCATGCAGCAGAGGCAGACCGAGCAGCATTTCCAAAAGATGATGCATGGGCGGCAGTTTGTACCCCTTGTGGATTTTCCACCCTGCCAGAGCCGAAAAAGCCGGCAAAGTGGAAAACTCATCTACGATTGCTGCGGCAATTTCTTTCAACTTGTAGAGCGTAAAAAAATCCGCACGTGTTGTGAAACCCGTGCGGATTTTATAGTATTTGCAAAATCGCCTTATGGAATGGTGGTTGTGGTTGTTTCTGTTTGAACGGTAGCTTCCCCTGTAGTGGTCTGTTTGGGAGCATACCAAGCCTGATATTCTGAAAGGGTCAAGACCAAATCGGAATTATAAGCATCAATCATCTGTTGTTTCGTGGTATAACCAGCAGCATCGTCCATTAGATATTCGCCATACCACAGCCCAAAGAACGACCAGACTGCTTGATCTCGCCGAATGGCGGTCAAGTCTGGAATGGTGCTGCATTCGCTGAGGGCAACCATCTTATTTTTTGCAATCTTCTGTAAAGCAAAAAATTGTTCGTAACGCCTGCCATATGCTTCATCAGCATCCACATAAATATCCGCAGCAGCAATATCATATTCTGTGTCGGGGACGAGATATTCTGCGCTCTGCCCGTTCCAAATCCAAATCAGGTTGTGCAACTGGTGATAGTCTACCATGCGGGTATACATGAGATGCCACAGCCATTGATAGGCTTCACTGCCAGATGCACCCCACCAGAACCAGCCGTTGCTTGCTTCCTGTAGCGGTCGCCAGAGGACGGGAACACCAGCTTCCTGCAATTCTTTCAACGCTTCTGCGGCAGCATCAATATCTTCAATCAGGGCAATGCATTCTGCTGAAATCGTGCCATCTTTGCGGAGTTGTTGCAATTCATAGCGGTTCAAGTGGGCAATGTCTGCATCCGTCACAGCGTTTGCAAGGGAGAAGTCTGTTTCATCTTTGTAAACGGATGCTGTTCCAATGGGGGCATTCCAATGCCACATTAAGCCAACGACACCGCCACGTTCTGCCCATTCCAAACTAGAATCAATGGCATCTGCCTCTTCTGGAGAGCCGCCGTTGCCAGAGTACCCGTATAGGTCTGCGAATCGAATCAACGGAAGTTGTCCGGTAATCTGATAGATCTGAGTGAGTTCGGTATTTTCCGCACTGGAAACATACTGTCCGGAAATCATCGTCTTTCCATATTGCCCCACGAGAAATTGCATCAGATTTTTCGTTTCTTCGGTTGCATTCGGGTCACAGAGTTCGGAGGAAATCGAAACGCTGTCCTGTTTCTCTGCATTTTTCAGCAGAATACAGTCAATGAGTGCATCGCCACTTTCCTGCTGAATGGTAATGGTGCGAGTTCCAGCCTCCAGATAAACGCCCTGTACCGTTGCCTGTACAAATTTTCCCGTTCCGGGAATTGTGAGGAGATTATACGGCGTTCCCTCTACGGTCATCAGACAAGTTGCATCGGCATCCGCCGCCATCACAACGGAAATATCATAGTGCTGTGAGGATGGAACAGAAGCCTGAAATAATAATGTGTTTTGTAAATCGCCGGAAAGTCCGGCAACATAGCCGCTTCCGGTGTATCCGCTGCGTTCATTTTCCACGGTGAACAGCGTGGATAATTTGCAGTCTTCCGCCTGTACCCGTACTTCTGCCGGCATTTCCATGCTGGCAGGTGCGGAAACGGTTTCCTGCGGATAGGATGGACCTTGAATCGTCGTGGTTGTCATCGTTTCCGGAGTGGATTCGGTTGGCGGTTCTGTTGTTTCTGTAGTAGAAAGAGGAACAGACTGCGGTACACGAGGATATTGTTGTACCGTCTGACAGCCAGTCATGACAAAAAAGCAGAGCATCGACAGAATGATGCTGCCTATTCGTTTCATGCAACTTCCTCCTTTCTGAAATTGCAATTTATATCCGTACGGTATAAGTGTGTCCAGCAACGGTTTCAAACTGAATGGTTTCTCCGTCTTGCAGGGCTTCTACTGGTTTCTGTTCGCAAGTGACGCTGGCAACGGCATTGCACCGCAGCCGGCATGGATTTCCGTTCAGCGAGAGAATCGCAGCAGTGGTCAGCTTGCCATTTTCCCACTGCATACCCACTTCAAAGCCACCTCTTGCACGCAGTCCGCTAACGCTGCCTGTTGTCCATTCCGGCGGCAGTGCTGGGAGCAGGTTCAGTTCATCGGCATGGCTTTGCAGCAAGCATTCTGCAATCGCAGCCAATCCGCCGAAGTTTCCGTCAATCTGGAACGGCGGGTGAGAATCCAATAAATTCGGGTTGGTTGACCAAGTCAACAGTTGCTGCAAGTTTTCATATGCCATTCTGCCATCAAGCAATCGTGCCCACATATTGATAATCCATGCACGACTCCAGCCAGTGTGATTCCGGCTTCCGTGAATCAGGCGGCGAATCAAAGTTGCCCGTGCTGCCTTGCTGAGCTGTGGAGTCTGATGTGGGTCAATCAAGTGTGCCGGATATAGGGCAAACAGCTGTGAAATGTGGCGGTGTCCAATGTCAACTTCTGCATAGTCCTCCGACCATTCCTGAATTTGTCCATACTTTCCGATTTTAATCTTCGGCAGCTTCTTCAGCAGGTCTGACAATTCTTGTGCAAAGGCTTCATCCCGCTGTAAAATCCGGCTGCTTTCGATGACATCTTGAAACAGAACGGTGATGATTTCAGAGTCCATAGCTGCCCCCATGCAAAGACTGCCAGTTTCTCCGGATTTTGTTCGATAGGTATTTTCTGGTGAAACAGATGGGCAGGTTACCAGCTCGCCCTTTTCGTTTTCCATGAGATAATCCACGAAGAACAGGGCTGCTTCTCGCATCAAATCATAGTGAGCAGACAAGAAATCCCGGTCTTGCGTGAAGAGATAGTGTTCAAAAATGTGCAGGCAGAGCCATGCTGCACCAGTCGGCCAAATCGTTGCTGGCTTACACAAATCCTGCGGAGCGGTATCGCCCCAAATATCTGTGCTGTGATGGCAGACAAAGCCTCGGCAGTGGTACATTTCCTTTGCAGTTTTTCGTCCCGGGTCTTGCATCCGTGCAATCAAATCAAACAATGGCAAATGACATTCTGACAAGTTGCAGACTTCTGCCGGCCAGTAATTCATCTGCGTGTTGACATTGACCGTGTAACGGCTGCCCCATGCTGGGTGCATATCTTCGTTCCAAATGCCCTGCATATTCATCGGCTGTGAGCCCGGACGGCTTCCGGCAATCATCAGGTATCTGCCATAGTTGAAATAGAGCACGGCAAGATGTCCATCATGGATTTGCAGCTTGCATTCCTTGTGGTCGCCCTCATCGCCCCGTAACCGCTGTAAGCGTTCGTCTGTCGGCAGGGTGCTGTTGCCTTCGCTGTTGTCCGGCAGGTTCAAGCGTACCCGCCGGAATAATTTCTGATAGTCGCTCAAATGGCGATAGAGCAGTTCTTCATAGGTGCAGTCCTGTGCATAGGCAACGTCCATGCGGGCAGCTTCTTCGTAGTCATCCCCGTGATAGAAACTGGTTGCCACAGAGAGCAGCAGGGTAACTTCATCTGCGTTTTCAATGACCAGCTGACCGCCCAGTGTTCGCATCGTCCCGTCAGGGCTGCTGCAAAGCCAATGCCGTTCTTTCCGCCTGTACCGCCAGTATAGAGAATAGTATTTGGTGCACATGGGCGACAATCGTCATAATCGTCCTCTCTGCCATCAATTCCAACGGACAGCGAAATGCAGCCCTTTTGGTCGGCAGCAATGTGCAATACCATAATCTGGTCTGGATAGGAAACAAACAATTCCCGGATATAATTGACCTCATTCACGTTGAATTGTACGGCTGACAATGCTTGTTCCAAATCCAAACTGCGGCAATATTGACGGGCTTTCCCCTGTAATTTCTGGTGAATTTCCAAGTTGCCCAGTGGCATATAGTGCCGTGCATTGGGAGTTACGCCCTGCATTTTTTCAAAAGCAATCTTTTCTGATGCCTGAATGTGTTCTTCTGCGAGGAGTTTGCGGATTTCCAAAAGTCCTTCATAAGCATCTGGGTTGTTGCGTTCTCGTTTTCCGCCTGACCAGACAGAATCTTCATTGAGTTTGATGACTTCGTGTTCTGGGTCGCCGAACAGCATGCCCCCGATTCTGCCGTTCCCGACTGGCAGTGCATGGTCAAAATCTGTCGCTGGACTGCGATACCAAAGTGTGGTTTGTGAATCCATGTTTCATATCCTCCGTTTCCTCGTTTTCCATATAAGAATTTGAGCATTTCTGCCCAATATCCCATTTATTATACCATAATCACCCACAAAAAGCAATTGGTTCTTTCAAAATCAAACCATAAAATTTAATTTCCTATTTTTTACAGATATGTTACGTTCTATTCTTCTTTTTCGGGGTTTCTTGTCTATTTTCTTGACATTGTGAAAAAAATATGGTACAATAAATCAAAATCCGGGGGATTGGATTGCAAAAAAATTTTGAGATTGAGAGATGATTGCTGTTGAAACGATACGCAACCCGAAAAAAAAACTCTGTACGAAAATATATCTTAATGGCTGCTGATATTGGGATTCTATTTTTGTGCATAGTCTTAACGGTATTTGTGTTTTTCCTGCTGGAACAACCAGTCATGCAGATGAACCACCTGCTTCCGTATTTCGCCATCAACATTCTGCTATCCTTTTTGACGTTAACGGTCAGTGGAGCATATGATGTCTTTTGGCGATACTTTAACATGCGGGACTATATCACTTGCTCGCTTGGCGTTGTCATCGGGCAAGTGCTCAGCAGTCTTGTGGTGTTATTGCTGCGGTGGCATATTCCGTTCGGCTTCTTGATTCTGAATGCGGTTCTTGCTGTTGGCGGAATTGTGGTGTTTCGTCTGATTTTCCGCCGAACCTTTTTGATTCTGACAGATGCCGGACGGGTGGAATCCCGAAAGCGGCTGTTAATTGTCGGTGCAGGCAGCGGATGCGAATTGATTTTGAAAGAAATTCAGCGTTCTTGTTCAGATCCGGAAAAAACACCGCCGATACCCTACGACCCTATCTGTATTGTCGATGATGACCCGTTGAAACGCAACGCAACGGTAATGGGTGTTCGGGTTGCCGGAACGACAGAGGATATTAAACCACTCTGTGACAAGCTGAAAATTGATATGATTATGTTTGCGATTCCATCTTGTGATGAAGAGAATCGCAGACGGATTCTTGACCTCTGTTCCCATGCAGGGCGACCGGTTAAAATTATGCCGTATCTGAGCCAGATTTTGTTTCAGAAAGACATCATCCCACAGATTCAGGATATTCGGATTGAAGACTTGCTGGGCAGAGAGCCGGCAAAATTTGACCGAGAAAAAGTTGCCAGCTTTTTAAAAGATAAAGTCTGCATGATTACAGGCGGCGGCGGTTCGATTGGTTCGGAAATTGTCCGGCAGATTATGACCTATCACCCCAAAAAAGTCATCATTGTAGATATCTATGAAAACAATGCCTACGATATTCAGCAGGAATTGTTTCTCACCTATGGCTCAAAAATTCCGTTGTTTGTGGAAATTGCTTCTGTTCGGGATCATGCAAAACTGATTACGCTGTTTGAAAAATATCATCCACAGATCGTCTTTCATGCAGCAGCCCATAAACATGTGCCACTGATGGAAAGCTGTCCGGAAGAAGCAGTAAAAAACAACATTGTCGGTACGTTCTATCTGGCAACACTGGCAGCTACATTTCAGTGTGAAAAGTTCATCATGATTTCTACCGATAAAGCGGTACACCCTGTCAATGTCATGGGGGCAACAAAACGCTGCTGTGAAATGATTATTCAGTATATGTCCCAGCATTCCACCAATACAGAATTTATTACCACTCGATTCGGGAATGTGCTTGGTTCAAATGGTTCTGTCATTCCGCTGTTCCGGAAACAACTGGAAAGCGGAAAGCCGCTGACCGTTACCCATCCGAAAATGATTCGTTATTTCATGACCATTCCAGAGGCAGTATCTTTGGTGCTGCATGCCAGTGCAATGGCACATGGCGGTGAAATTTTCGTGCTGGATATGGGTGCACCTGTTCGCATTTTAACGCTGGCAGAAAATTTGATTGCTGCCTATGGAAAACGCCCTTATTTTGATGTAAAAATCCGATTTATTGGGCTGCGTCCTGGCGAAAAAATGGAAGAAGAACTGATGACAGAGCAGGAAAACAAGCAGCAAAAGACCTTACAGGAAACCGAAAACAGTCAAATCTTTATCGGGAAACAAATTGCATTCGATGATAGCAACTTTATTTCACGCCTTTATAAGATTGAACAGGCTGCCTTGCGAAATGACCGGGAAGAAACATTACAGCTGCTCAAAGAGTTAGTTCCGGATTTCCATCATGAAGATGTCCATTCATCCACTGTAAAATAAGGAAAGGAGCGTTCTTCTTTGCACAATTTTTATCGTCGTTATGGAAAGCGGCTGCTGGATATCATCCTTGGCATTCTTGGCTGCATTCCAGCTTGTCCCGTGATGCTGATTGTCATCATTGCGATGTTTTTTTTCGACCGAGGAACGATTTTCTTTGTACAGGAGCGTGCTGGAAAACGAGATGCCAACGGTAACCCGACCACATTCCGCATGCACAAATTCCGCACCATGAAAATGAATACGCCCCACGATGTTCCAACTGACCAATTTGAACATGCTGACCAGTATATTACATCACTGGGGAAATTTCTGCGGAAATCCAGTCTGGACGAACTACCGCAGATTTTTGACATTCTGCGAGGGGATATGTCTTTTGTTGGCCCACGTCCAGCACTGCCGAATCAAACCCGACTGCTGGAATTGCGGCATGAAAACGGTTCTGACCAGCTGAAACCCGGATTGTTTGGCTTGGCACAGAAAAATGGACGGGATCAGCTGCTGGAAACGGAAAAGGCTGCTTATGATGGCGAATATGCAGAAAAGCTTTCTTTCTGGATGGACTGCAAATCATTTTTTGGCTGTATCTTTAATTCTGTTCTGCAAAAGAATATTGTAGAGGGAAAGCAATCACATTCCACCAAAAAATAAAATAAATAACAGCGGACACATTTCCTGAAAATCTGGGGCGTGTCCGTTATTTTTATGTGAGATTATCTCGACAGCTGTGGAAATACTTCCACCAAAGGCAGGTGATATTGTTCTGCCAACTTCTTGCAGGCTTGCTGAGAATTCGTATCCAGTAGGGCACTTGGATGATGTGCATCGCAGCCAATAATCGCAGTGTTTCCAACAGATTCCGCAATCTTTAGAAAGGCAGGGTTTGGATACTGCCGATGGTCTGCAAGTCCCAGCTGATTGATTTCAATCGGGATTTGCTTTTCTTTTAGGTAGACGCAGAGTCGCCGAAATTCCTGTTCATAGAGGGCAGGGTCGCCGATGAAGTGAAATAAATCCGGATGGGCAAGATAGAGATAGTTTCCGGTTTCCATGCCAGCAATAACCTGATCAACATAGTGTTTCAGCTCTGCTGCATCATCTGTCGGTTTTCCGGTATAAATGCCACGCTGTTCCGGATAGAGAAAATGTTCGCCGAGAATCTGGTAGTCAATCGGATAATCCTGTAAAAACTTTTGCTGTTCCGGCAGCATTTCCGGAACATATTCCGATTCCAGACCGATATAAATCGTAATATCTGCGGCATATTCTTTTTTCAGTGCAGTCAAGGAAGTCACATAGCCGTCCAATTCATCGGGGGTCATGCGGATGGGGGAAACATAGCCGTCTGAAAAAATCCATGGGCAGTGGTCGGAAAAGCCCAGAACTTGAAAGCCGTTTTGAATGGCAGCTTCTACATAGGCTTTGTCCTCGCCGGTTGCGTGGTGACAGCGTGCAGTGTGGGTGTGATAATTGGCAAACATAAAAAGACCTCCTGTTTGTTGCGATGGGTTGTAGTTGCTTATTCGCTTTCCCGTTCTTGAATTGCCTGTTGGTATAAGTCTTGTTTCCGGTATCCGGTTTCCGCTGCAACTGCCTTGCAGGCATCTGTCAGCCGTTCGCCCTGTGCAACCCGTTCTTGTACCTGTTGCAGGGCATCTTCCATGGAAAGTGTCGTTTCGTCTGTTGATTCCGGCATACCTGCAACAATCAAAACAAATTCTCCCTTGGGTGGCTGCTGTTCATAGCGATGCAGAGCCTCTGCGAGGGTTGTTTTCCAGACTTCTTCGTGCAGTTTCGTCAGTTCCCGACAGATGGAAACGGGGCGTTCTCCGCCAAAACAAGCGACCAAATCCGTCAGTGTTCGCAGTAATTTGTGTGGGGCTTCGTAGAAAATCATGGT
>ERZ780139.2686-NODE-2686-length-12886-cov-2.626529_pt1 | contig 12886 bp, 10 predicted proteins | sample MGYA00511476_ERZ780139 | MGnify/ENA primary metagenome ERZ780139 (study PRJEB29588, sample SAMEA2158190) | human gut metagenome | biome: human gut; feature: human-associated habitat; material: faeces | place: Denmark | collected 2008/2010 ... | reverse complement strand
CGCCGCATCATAAAGCGCCCTGTATTTTGCACCGCTTTCACAGAATGAATCACAAACAGCTTTCAGCTGTTCCTCAAAATATACACAATACGCCTTGAACATAAAGTCAAACTCTTCTTTGGTTTTGGGTGTGCCGATCAGGTTCATCTGCATATTACGCCTCTTCCAGCTTCTGTACCGTAAGCTTGGCTTCGTCAATATACTTGCGGCAGAATTCAATAAGCTCAACCGCCTCTTTATAACATTTCATTGAGTTGTCAAGCGTGATATCCGGCTGTTCCATCTGAACCGATATCTCATCAAGTCTTTTCATAGCTGTTTCAAAGCTCATTTAAAACGCACCTCGCTGCTCTTTTCAATTTCTGTTATTGTTGCCTTTGCAATGCCGTCAGACATCTGTATTTCCGCATTGTCGCCGACAGACATATCATTGATACTGCCTACGTTTCTGCCGTTTACGGTAACGGCACTGTAACCACGCCTTAGTACATTTACCGGACTTAGCGCCTCTATCTTGTCCGTATAGCTTTCAATAAGCGCCTCGTTACTGCGGATATGACCTGTTACAGATGCCTTGACTCTGTTGTCAAGCAATTCAAGCTCCCTTAGCAATCTTTCAAGGCGCTTAATGGGGCTGTATGCCGCTATGTGCCTCTGATAGCTGTCAATAAGCTGTTCGTACCCCTCTATCTGAGAATGTACAATGTCACTAAGCCTGTCATAAGTCAGCTCTATATGTTCGCTCAGATCATCACAGGTAACCGATGTGGCGATTTCAGCAGCCGCTGACGGTGTGGGCGCACGCAGATCCGCGACAAAATCCGATATTGTGAAATCCGTTTCGTGTCCTACCGCCGATATTGTCGGTATTTCACTGTTATACAATGCTTTTGCGTATCCGATATCATTAAAGCACAACAAGTCCTCTGCCGAGCCTCCGCCCCTGCCTACTATGATCAGATCTGCGCCTGTCGTCTGTGCCGCCTCAATGCCGTTTATAAGCGTTGCAGGCGCATATGCGCCCTGTACAGTCGCAGGGATAAGCACGACCTCAAGTATCGGTCTGCGCCTTGCAATGATATTGAGCATATCCTGTAATGCCGCACCTTTTTCAGCTGTTATAAGACAGACCTTTTTCGGTTGTTTCGGGATCGGTCGCTTCTTGTCAAAATATCCTCCGGCTTCAAGCTCACGTTTTGCCTTTTCAAAGGCAATCGCAAGTTCACCCTGACCTTTTTCGATGATCTCGCTTACATATATCTGATTTGCGCCGTCACGCTCATATACATTCACGCCGCCGCGGACGATCACGCTCTGACCGCTGTACGGCATAAATGTAAGTCCTGCGGCTTTGCCTGCGAACATAACGCACTTAATTGACGATATTTCGTCTTTCAAAGTGAAATACATATGACCGGATGCTTTGTGCAAAGTAAAATTTGATATCTCCCCTGCAACATATACATCAGAAAGAGCCTTATCGCCTTTTACTATCATCGAAAGCCGCCTTGTAACCTGAGATACGGTTACGGTGAAAAAATCAGGCATCAGACTGTTCCTTATTGTTAAGGCTGTCCTTATAATACGAATTGAGTACGCCGTTTATAAAACGCACGTCTGCCTTGTCTGTATATTTCTTGGCAAATTCTATTGCCTCATTTATAGCTACTTTATCAGGAACAGACGGACAGTACTTCATCTCATAAACAGCTATCTTCATAATAGCAAGGTTTATGTAGGAAATTCTGTCGAGTTTTCTGGAAGGCGAATAACTCTCGATTATTGCATTCAGTTCATCCTCGTGTTCTTCAACTCCGTTTGCAAGCTTCACCGACTGAGAGTTATATTCAAACTCAAACGATTCCTTGCAGTCCTCAAGAAGCTCATCAAGCGTTTCCGGGTTAAGTTTTCTCTGGAAGAGAATCAGCAATGCCGCCTCTCTCATTTCGTGACGTGTAAGTTTTCTTTCTGCCATTTAATTAATTTTCCTTTATTTATTCAGCTGATTTTGAAAGCATAATATCAGCAATTTTTACATTGACCTTAGATACGGAAATACCTGCCATATTCTGTATAGCAGACTTCACACTCTCCTGAACCGACTGAGCAACGTTTTCAGCTTTAAAGCCCTGCAACACAACGATATTGACCGTTACTTCAACAGCGTCATTTTTAAGCACTGCCTTTACCGGAGAAGGAGTCATAATTTTACCTGTGATCTGTGCAATATTCTTGTCGCTTACAACAAGATGTTCGCCTTCAGACGCAACACCTCTGATTTCGGTAGCGGCAACTTCTGCTATTTTTGTAAGTACGTCGTTTGATATTCTCAGACTTGCACCTGTACGATTTGTTTTTTTATCCATAATAATACACCTTTCCCGCAAGCAAACAAGTGCCGCGTTACAAGTTATTGATCACAAATGTGCCAAAAGGCACACTACACTACTATAATGCTATTATATACATTATACACCAGGCGCAAAAAAAATACAAGTATATCGTGTATATTTTATATCTGTCTTAAAAGTGACGAATCAGAATCCGCAGTCATCAAGTAACACACGCAAAGCCGTGACGGCAAGCACGGAATATACACTTTCATCATTATAGCGGTAAACAGGTTTTTCAAACGGCTGGATTTCTTTGCCGGATAATGTTGAAAAAGTCCTGCCGAATGAAACAGTTACCGTGTCATCGGTAACACTTGTATATGACACTGTATCCATTATGAGATTTCCACAGGTGATTACATTACCGGTAACGTTTGTCAATACTGACATCTGTTCTTTATTCATGGCATTTGCGATAATAACGGTACTGTCCGGCATTATCCGGGGCACAGAAACACAGGTTTCACCGAGTACAATTATAGATTTCTCCGATGCCATTCCGTTCAATCTGTCGGTCCGCCATATATTAAGTATCTTCCCTTTTCCGGTTTTGTAAAGCGACTTATCACTGCAATAACGTATTTCAAACGAATGCGACAGAATTTCAGCCGCAAGCAATGATAAGGATTCGTGTCGATCTATTATTACAATATCTGTCATATATACCTCCGTTTTTTATAATTATATATTCTGCCTGTAAGAAGTATATATACAAAAAAATCCGCCCTGACGACAAAACATCAGAGCGGTGCCGGAACTGCCGGAACAATTCTCCTCTTAAATTACCATAAATACAAGCTTATCGGCATTCAACGATAAACTTCATTGCTGTGCGCTCCTCACCGTCAATGCTTACGGTAGTGAAAGCAGGAATGCACACAAGATCAACGCCGGACAGTGCCATATAGCTTCTTGATATTGCTATAGCTTTTACTGCCTGATTAGAAGCACCTGCGCCAACAGCCTGAACTTCAACTTCGCCGTTTTCACGGATAACTGCTGCTATTGCGCCTGCAACCGACTTAGGAACGGATTTTGCTGAAACTTTTACTACTTCCATTTTAAACCTCCCGGTAATTTATATTCAGTATCTGATTCTCTTTATAGAAGTACAGATACCTGTTTTCTCGTCAACCGAAACAACCGCACCGCATATCTTTGCGGATAGCCGGTTATCATATTATTTATAATAATATCTTTTTTGATGCCGAGAACCGAATCGGTAACACCGGTCATGCCGACATCAGTGATATATCCTGTATGACCGCCGAGGATCTCTTCATCGGCTGTCTGAACGTGAGTGTGAGTACCAAGCACAGCAGAAACCCTACCGGTAAGATAGTGACCGAGCGCTCTTTTCTCCGATGTTGCCTCCGCATGGAAGTCAACGATTATTACCTTTGATTTTACCTCATTCAATATTCTGTCAATGCAGTTAAAAGGATTTTCAAGGTTCTGCATAAACACGACGCCCATAAGATTTATTACGCATATTGAGCATCTGCCGCGATCAAGTATCGTGTATCCTTTGCCGACCACCTCGTCCGGAAAATTTGCAGGACGGATCACTATGTCCGATGTTTCGTAAAAAGCGTCCATTTCTTTCCGTCTGAAACAATGATTGCCGGTAGTTACACAGTCGGCACCGCTGTCAAGCAGGTATTTTGCCGTTACAGGCGTTATGCCGTTTCCGTCGGCGGAGTTTTCTCCGTTTACGATAACGGTGTCTATATTATACTCTCTCTTGAGCAAAGGTAATTTTTCTCTGAGATTTACACAGGACTTCTGCCCTACAACATCTCCGATAAAAAGGATATTCAATCAAACACGTCCTACAGTTTTGTTATCTTTCTATGATCTGCTCTCTGTCAGGTCCTACGCCGACCATAGAAATATGGCAATCGCAGAGCTCTTCAAGTCTTTCGATATACTTCTTGCAGGCATCGGGCAGTTCGTCAAAACTACGGCAAGCAGAAATATCATCGTCAAAGCCCTTGAGAGTTTCGTAAACAGGCGTGCAATCTGCAAGTTCTTCAAGTGCTGCAGGGAAATTCTCAACAACAGTACCGTCAGGCTTCTTGTAGGCAACGCATACCTTAAGATCGCCTATACCGCCGAGTGTATCAAGCTTGTTAATAGCAAGTGAAGAAAGTCCGTTTACTCTTACCGAATGACGTACTATAACAGCATCGAACCAGCCTGTTCTTCTGGGTCTGCCTGTCGTTGTACCGAACTCGCCGCCCTTGTTTCTGATTGTTTCGCCTGTTTCGTCGTTAAGCTCTGTCGGGAAGGGACCTTTACCTACTCGTGTAGTATAAGCCTTTGCGACACCGATTATATTGGATATGATCATCGGACCTACGCCTGTGCCAACGCAGACGCCTGCTGAAAGCGGATGTGAAGATGTAACGTAAGGATAAGTACCGAAATCAATATCAAGGAGTGTAGCCTGTGCACCCTCGAACATTATCGTCTTGTTTGCCTTTGCAGCTTCATAAACGATGACAGATACATCGTCAACGTACTTTGCAAGTCGCTTGCCGTATTCTGTGTATTCCTTTATGATAGCTTCAATGTCATGAGCCTCGCCGCCGTAAACTTCTGTGATTATCTTGTTCTTGAGCTTACCTGTCATTCTTGCCTTCTCAGCGAAAACTTCAGGGTGAACAAGGTCATAAACACGGATACCGCAACGCTCATATTTATCCATATAGCAAGGACCTATACCACGCTTTGTAGTACCTATATCGGAGTTGCCTCTGAATTTTTCTGAAAGTCCGTCAAGAGTAATGTGCCATGGCATAACAACGTGCGCTCTGGGGTCTATCTTGAGGTTGTCGAAAGAAACGCCTCTGGATGAAAGGCTGTCGATTTCACCTAAAAGATCCTTAGGATCAAGAACTACGCCTGCACCGATAAGGCAGGTAGTGTTTTTATAAAGAATGCCTGAAGGAATAAGATGAAGCTTATAAGTCTGTCCGTCGTTTACTACTGTATGACCTGCGTTGTTACCGCCCTGTGAACGGACTACTACATCGGCTCTTGAAGCGATAATATCAATGATCTTACCCTTACCTTCGTCACCCCACTGAGTTCCTACAACTATATTTGCTGGCATTGGAAGTCCCCATTTCTTTTTAAATATTAGATTTGCACCGGGCAACACAGCCCTTTGCATAGTACATTAATATTATATCAAAGACGAGCGTAAATTGCAAGTATTTTTTTGCTTCTTTCATAAAAAAGAAAACACATAACATAAAATGCGGCAGGCACACAGCCTGCCGCATTTACAATTGTCAATACGAAGAAACTCCGCTTCTTGTTACGTATTCCTTTATACCGTCAACTATGCTCTGCGCTATACCATCCTGATCCGAACTGCTTGCAAGAGCCATAGCGTCTTCATAGTTACTTACAAATCCCATTTCTATAAGTACCGACGGGAAATCCTGCTGCTTTGTCGTCCACATATAGCTGTACTGAGCGCCTCTGTTGCAATTTGCTCCGTCAGAATAAACATTATTGCTGAAATATGACGAAACGTGCCTTGTAAGCGACTCGGCGAGCGGCTGCGAGTACGATGTATAATAATAGCACTCTGTTCCTCTCGGGCTTTCCGAGCCTGCCTTGTTTGAATGGATTGCAATATACAGATCGCAACCGTAATCACGGGCATAGTAAGGTCTGCGCTTTGTATCATAGAACTCACTCTCTGTTTTCAGTCTTACAACATTCACGCCGAGAGCCTTGAGCTTTGATTCTACAAGTTTTGCGACAGCAAGATTTGCACCGGCTTCTTCAATATGACCTATCGCACCGGGATCGTCATAACCGTACTCAGATACGCCGTGACCCGGATCAATTACTACCGTCATATTAGTTATGTCATTTGTGAGGATTTCAAACTTGAACATGAGATTACCGTCGCTGTCATAGGTAGCGCTGTTTCCGGCATACACACCGGGCTGACGGAGCTTCAGTATCAGTCTGAATTTCATCACGCCGTCCACTTCAACCTGTTTCCACTCACCGGCACTGAACACAGTACAGTTGTTGAAATCAGGCAGAGCCGTTACCGATGTGATATTATCAAATGTAATATATATATAGTCTGCCGTAAAATCATCAAGATTGAAATCTCCGTCTACGCCTGTATAATAGTCGTTTCCAACAGGAGTTACCGTAAACGATGAGCGGTCTTCCAGCGACATCTGAATGAAGGAATCGCCGCCGACATTACCTATTGCATTGACAACAAGCGGATTTGAACCCATTCCGTAACCGCTGACAAGATCTGCGTCCTCTTTGAGAAAACGTTTGCCGGAATCGGTAACATAGTATTCATCCCATTCACTCTTGTAATAATCAAGAGTGCCTTCCGGTAACTGTCCGACATTCGGAGGATTTACAGAGTCGGTGTTGGTTCCGTCATAGATATAGGCAAAGTTCTTGTTCAGCTTTACATAAGTAACTTCCGTATCGTCCGAAACCGCAGCGGAGAGTTTTCCGACAACTTCTCCGTTTCCGAAAGAACTCTGATCTGCAGGTATTTCGTCTATAACTTCGACATTCTTATCGGGTAGCTTGACAGCATTGACTATTACTTCCGCACCTATGTACGTGCGTGAATAACCCGCATAAGATGCGGAAATCTCTATGTTTCCGAGATACTGTTCTTCATCGACAATACCTTCGGGAACGGTAATCTTGCCGGTGAACGCCGCATAGGAAGAGTTAATGTCGACTGCATCTGACTTAGCATTCTCGGTAAGTTCGACAGTCGTACCCGCGAGAGTCGCAGTGGCATATGAACCTTTGTACGCAACCGCAAGTACAGATACCGACATACCGCCGTCAACGTTAAGCGTTTTGCCTTCAGATATCGAACTGCCGATTGATTTAAGTACATTGATGGTTCGCTCAATATTATAATATATCGTCTTTCCCTTATGAGTTATCACAAATGTGTTCATTCCGACATCGAGCTGTTTTTCAAAGTAGAAATTACCGGCTTCGTTAAGCGATAATTTTTCGCCGTCGAAATATACATCAAAGTTCTCGTCAAAAGTACCCATGAACGCAACGGAAGTATCATCGGTAGAATAGCTTGTATAGTACGGCGATGTCATTTCAAGATCTTCAAAAAGGCTGTCAACGTTTATCTGTTCGTTAAAATACTTTGTAAGAGTGTCGGTTGTACCCATCGGGTTTTCTTCGAGCGATTTTTCCGAATAGAAAACACTGCCCGAATAATTATCAAGCTCATCTGCTTTTGCAAGCTGTTTGAGAAGCTGATCCTCAACGCTCCATCCTGCTTCATCCGTGCCTATTTTTTCATTATGATGAACAACATAAAATGGTATATCGGCTTTTTTCGCAACATCGCTCCACCACGAGCAGACATTGTCAAACGCCAGCGTTTCGTCATCAAGAGAACCGGACGCATTGACTACGATAAAATCCGCAAGACCTTTTTCGGCAAATGCCTTTGTATCCGCATAGCCGTTATAATAAGCGGAATACTTTGCCGAGGTATCGCTGCCGTTTTCGTTTTTCGACGAGTTTGCCCATATATCCTTTGCGTCAAGACCTACCGCTATAGAATTATCAGACATATGAATAACATCGCTTACTGTCGTGAACTTATATTCCACGCTGTCATAAAGCCAGTTCTTATAGCCGATACCCGAGTCGTTCTTCATATATTCGTCATAAACGGCATTGGTGTTTGATCCGTAAAAACCGGTAAGAATTATACCGTTGCACCTGTATCTCAGCGCAAATTTGTGAGCTTCGCTGACAAGATAATCATACTTGTCCTCGCCCTCGGGACAAGCCGACATCGTTCTGTTCACATCAAGGTACACAAATCTCTGCATACCCTTTTTAGTGGCAATATCAAGCGCTTTTTCAAGCCTGTCTCCGCTTTTGTTCATATTCGTAGAATAATACGAAACATCTTTTGCGTATGGGTTTATGTATATTCCGTTCATTCCATAGCCGATAAGCGTATCAAGCTTAGCTGAAAACTTCTCACTGAACTTCTCAGCCTCAAAATCACCGAGGTTTACCACAGTTGCCTTGAGTGCATCCGACAACGTGAATTTTGATTCAGACACCTGCGGAGTGGTTTTCTTTGACTGCTCAGTTGTTTCAGCAGACGAAGCCGTGTTGTCGCTTGCGCTTTCCTCGGCAACGGCGCTGAACTGCGACAAAAGCATAAAAGCCGACAGCACTCCTGCCATTATTCTGATAAATTTATTTCTCATCTTCTGCTCTTCCTTCCGATATCACGGCAATTATTGCGTAAGGAGCGGTTTAAACGCTGTAATCTCCTTGTTTACCGCCTGCTTTACATCACTGTCCGGCTCAAAAATAAACTGATAGCTGTAAAGTATAACGCCGCCGTAATTCGACGTTTCCTGCGATTTTATAATCTGTCTTTTTATTATTTCCTTATCGTTTTGCCATTCATATCTTCCGCTTCCTGCCCATTCGTCCTCAGTGCCTATCTTGTACACCGCAAGACCGGGTATAAGCGATTTTCCGGTACCGGCGAGCATTTTATCCCACTGCTCGACCACCTGTTCAAACGGCTGACCGCCGTTATCAAAACCGTAATAAATCTGAGGAGCCATGTAATCTACATATCCGTCCTCTTTTGACCATTTCTCAACATCAGCATAAAGCTGAGTTTCGTTGTTTGTAACATTGCCTTGTGCGCTGACCCCAAATAATGCAGTCGGATTGTGCGACTTGACAGCATTATACATTCCCGACACCATACGACTGCAATTATCCAGTCTGAACTGAGATAAACTGCTGTATGATGAAGCGTTGAAAGCAATGCTGTCAAAATACGCTTCCGTTGTGGGGTAGAAATAATCGTCTATATGAACGCCGTCAACATCATATTTTGAAACAAGCTCCGCCACACCGTCTGCAATCAGGTCGGTTACCTCTTTATATGCGGGATTGAGCCACCAGTAAGAATTGACCTTGACTATGTAGTCGCCGTCCTTCGTGTCATACCACTGACCCGTTTTATATGCTGTACTAACATCAGGTGCGTCATCTTCCTGATAGCAGCGCAAAGGATTGATCCACGCTTGAAATGAAATTCCGCGTGCGTGCGCCTCTTCTGTCATAATTTCAAGAGGATCATAACCGGGATCTTCCCCGATATATCCCGTGCAGTACTTTGACCACGGAAAATAGTCGGATTTATAAATTGCGTCGCCGTAAGGTCTGACGTGAACATAAACAGTGTTTATACCAAGCGACAGACAGTTATCGTAATACTCGCCTATTCCGCTCCTGAACTGTGAACTGCTTTTCCCCGTGAGTATCGGGTACAGCTCAAAGTAAGAGATCCATACCCCTTTTACCTCATTATAATTCAGCGCAGTGTAGTTATTCACAGGCAAATCATCTGTGCGTGTCGGAGTATAATTATTATCCGGCTTCGGTGTGGAAGTACTGCTTTTTGTAGTGGTAGATGCCGCAGTTGACGTGGCGACTGTTTCGGGAGATCTGGTATCATACGTTGATGCAGGCTGATATGTATCCTCAGGAACGTCGTTATCTGTAATATCCGAAAAATCCTCCGCTGACGATGCCGGTATTTCATCTGTTGCGGGAACTTCTGTTTTTGCGGTTGTAGCGGCTGTCTTATGCAAGCCTGTCTGCTCAGGTATGCCTTCGGCAGGCTTTATAACAGTTTTACTGACAGGTGCGCCGCTTATTATATTATCATTCCGGTCTGTGCCGGACGGTTCATTTTCAAGCACCAGAGCTTTACCGCAACCGCTTGCAATCAACAAAACAGCTGCAACAAATGCAGTAAATGCAACTTTCTTTTTTACGGACATATGTTTTCCTTTCGGGTAATTTGTTTGGTTCGCATATAATACGCCTCGTAAAATCTCCCGTGAAACACGGGATACATAGTAGATTATACAATATCTCTGTGTATGAAGTCAACCGCAACGGGTTTATTTTCTCAGTTTTCACCCAATTTGCACTTTTGTGAACGAATTTCTATAAATCCGATAATAAACCGTTCAGCCACTTGTGCAACATTAACAAATATTTTTTGCAATTTCACGCACTCATTCTTTCATAAACAGTTGCAGATTCTTGACTTTTACTTTAATATAATGTATAATTAACTGTAATCTTTTTTTCAGGAGGACAAAAATGGGAAACAACGAAAGCAAGGGACTTACCCTTACCGAAAAAATCATCAAAAACCACATAATTGACGGTGAGATGATAAAAGGCACTGAAATAGGTCTGCGTATCGACCAGACTCTGACACAGGACGCTACCGGTACAATGGCATATCTTCAGTTTGAAGCTATGGGTATCGACAGAGTAAAGACAGAGCGTTCACTCGCTTATATCGACCACAACACGCTCCAGTCAGGCTTTGAAAACGCCGATGACCACAGATACATAGGCAGTGTTGCAAAGAAGCACGGAATCTATTTCTCACGTCCCGGTAACGGCATCTGCCACCAGGTACACCTTGAGCGTTTCGGCAAGCCCGGCAAGACGCTTATCGGCTCTGACAGCCATACTCCCACAGGCGGCGGTATAGGTATGCTCGCTATGGGTGCAGGCGGTCTTGACGTTGCGGTAGCAATGGGCGGCGGCGCATATTACATAACAATGCCCAAGGTCGTAAAGGTAAACCTTACAGGAAAACTGAACGACTGGGTTTCCGCAAAGGATGTAATCTTAAAGGTACTTCAGATAATGTCCGTAAAGGGCGGTGTAGGCAAGGTCATCGAATACTGCGGCGAAGGCGTTAAGAGCCTCAGCGTTCCCGAACGTGCAACTATCACGAACATGGGTGCGGAGCTTGGTGCTACAACATCTATATTCCCCTCCGATGAAACAACTCTTGCTTTCTTAAAGGCACAGGATCGCGAAGAAGACTTCGTTGCTCTCAGCGCAGATCCCGATGCCGTATACGATGAAGAAATCAACATCGATCTCTCCGAGCTTGTTCCTATGGCAGCTTGTCCTCACAGCCCCGACAACGTAAAAACCGTAAAAGAAATCGGTGCAATCAAGATAGATCAGGTATGTATCGGATCATGTACCAACTCCTCATTACAGGATATGCTCAAGGTTGCTCATATATTAAAGGGCAAGACGGTACATCCCGATGTAAGCCTTTCAATAGCTCCCGGCTCAAAGCAGGTATTCAATATGCTTGCTGACTGCGGCGCATTATCAATTCTTATCGGTGCAGGTGCAAGAATACTTGAAAGTGCCTGCGGTCCGTGCATAGGTATGGGTCAGTCGCCCAACTCAAAGGGAATCTCTCTGCGTACCTTCAACAGAAACTTCTTAGGCAGAAGCGGAACAAAGGACGGTCAGATCTATCTCGTATCTCCCGAAACAGCCGCAATCTCGGCGCTCACGGGCGTATTCACAGATCCCAGACTTGCAGGAGATATGCCTCCCTATGTAATGCCCGAAAAGTTCCTTATAAACGACAATATGGTTGTTCCTCCCGCTTCACCTGAGGAAGCTCCCGATGTTGAAGTTCTCAGAGGACCGAACATAAAGCCCTTCCCTATAAACGTTCCTCTGGCGGAAGATATAAAAGCCGAGGTTTCACTCAAGGTCGGTGACAACATCACCACAGACCATATTATGCCTGCAGGCGCAAAGATATTACCTCTGCGTTCAAACATACCTGCGATTTCGGAATACTGCTTTACAGTATGCGATGAAACATTCCCGACAAGAGCAAAGGAGCTTGGCAAGAGCATTATCGTCGGCGGTGCAAACTACGGTCAGGGTTCTTCAAGAGAACACGCTGCACTTGCACCGTTGTATTTGGGGGTTAAGGCAGTTATCGTTAAGTCATTCGCGAGAATTCATATGGCTAATCTTATTAATGCCGGTATCGTGCCTCTAACATTTGCAAATGAATCGGATTACGATAAGATTGACCAAATGGACGAATTGAAGATTGAAAATATCGGTAAGCAAATTGCCAACGGTAAAGTTATTAAGGTGACAAACGTAACAAAAGGCTTTGATTTTGAGGTTAATGCAGATTTGTCAAACCGTCAAAAAGAAATGCTTTACGCAGGCGGACTTCTTAACTATACAAAACAAAATTCATAATGTAATTCAAAATGCGATACTTTTAGGTGTCGCATTTTTTGTGTTATAAGGTATAAAATATGTGAATGTCAAGTATAACTTTAGTAATATAGCACATTGACGGTACATATTTTTGATGATATAATACTAAAAAATGAATAATCACACAAAGTGTCGGCTATATTGTATGGGTATAGTCGGTGAAAAGGGAATCGGGTGAGAATCCCGAACGATAACAGTCGCTGTATGTATTGAAGTTTTTATATTTTTTGATGAAAGTCAGTCATTGGGAAACTGAGAAGGCGAATATAAAAATGTTAAGATTGCTTTATATAATACGAGTCAGAAGACCTGCTTTGATA
>ERZ780139.2679-NODE-2679-length-12920-cov-4.420054_pt1 | contig 12920 bp, 7 predicted proteins | sample MGYA00511476_ERZ780139 | MGnify/ENA primary metagenome ERZ780139 (study PRJEB29588, sample SAMEA2158190) | human gut metagenome | biome: human gut; feature: human-associated habitat; material: faeces | place: Denmark | collected 2008/2010 ... | reverse complement strand
GCAACGGCGTTGACGCGGATGTGGAACGGTCCGAGCTCTCTTGCAAGTGACCAGGTGAGACCGTTGACTGCATATTTGCTGGACGGATAGGCAACACCGCTTGGCTGGCCGCAGATGCTGACCATGGAGCTGGTGTTCAGAATGCATCCGCCGCCCTGCTCTTTCATGATGGCAGCGACTGGAAGGATTCCATTCATCATGGCGTTCACGTTCAGGTCCATGACACTTGCAAAATGTTCTGCGCTGTATTTGTCGAGCGGTGTACTGTCGGAAACGCCGGCGTTGTTGACGAGAATGTCGATTCTTCCGTATTTTTCTTTAATTTCTGCCATTTCATCTGCCATGGCAGCCGCGTCAGTCAGCTTCGGCCATGCGCCGGAAACTTCCCAGTCCGGATTCTCTTCTTTTAAAGAAGCAATGGCTTTTGCAACGGTCTCTTCACGGGAGCCGAACAGGACAACTTTCGCGCCGTTCTGCAGAAATTTGTGGACAATGGCGTATCCGATTCCTCTGGTTCCGCCGGTAACAACTGCTATTTTGTTCTGTAACATAAAAACCACCTCACAATAAATTTTCTTGTCTCTACTATAATTGATTCCGTTGGTGGACAGTCAATGCGGAATTTTTCAGAAATAAATAAAGTTATTTTCTCAAAAACAGACGATTTTTGGCGGTAAATCGAATTGCAGTGTGGATTTCTGTGCGGTAAATGGTTATAATAAAAGCAAAAAGTATACAGCAGGTGTACACTTTTAAAATGGTCAGTCAAAAAAAGCGGGGGAAATGGGTAAAAAAGAGAAGGGAAAACGAGGTGTAAATCCATGAGAATACAGGAAGCAATGGAAAAAACGGGTTTGTCCAGACGGACGATTCACTATTATATTGATCAGAAATTAATTATTCCCCCTGTGAACGGGAGCAATGGGTATCATGATTTTACGGAGCAGGATGTGCAGAAACTTTTTATCATCCGCAAGCTGCGGGAGGCAGGTCTTTCTCTTGCGGATATCCGCGCAATCCTGTGCAAGCCGCGGACAACGCCGTTCTATCTGCACAAGCAGCTGAATGAACTGCAGGCGCAGATACTCACGATCCAGAAGACGATCAGCGAAATGGACCGCCTGACCGGCCAGCTTCCGGTCTGCCAGTCGCTCGATCAGCTTGCGGGAATGCTGGAAGAAACGAATTTCCATCCGGATGCGTCATCACGTTTCCCGATCGAATCGCGCGATGCAAGATTGCTGGCGCAGTATCTCTGGATGGCATATCTGGACACGCCGGTCACAGAATATCAGCAGTTCCTGTGGCAGAAAATCACACAGCACACGATGGAGCACGCCGGTACGGACCTGAAAACAATGTCCCGCTATCTGCAGTTCATTTCCCCGGAGCAGATCGACGCGACGAATATCAATCAGTATCTGCGGAACCAGAAAATCATCGCACTCACCGAAGCGGACTACCCGGCGTTTGTGGAGGAACTGAAAACATCCCTTCTCGCCTTCGCATCCGACCCGGTACAGCAGGAAAAATGGCGCCTCCTCTACCAGCCCGTGATCCATCCGACAGCCCTTTTCTGTGTTTCCGTCAGCGGCTGGATGCGCGAATTCCACCCGGCCTACCGCCGATACTACGAAAACACGCACACCTGCTGCCGCCTTTTAAAAGATTTCATGGACAGCCCCGAAGGCGCCGCCCTGAACGCAACGCTGAACAAAGCCTTCAACGGAAACTGCGATGTCCGCACCGGCTACTACGGCGAACTGGAGGTGGCGGCAACATTTCACAAAAGCATCTACGCACTCCTGTCTCCGGAGCAGATCCGGGAGTTTCTGGGTGGACTGGGATAAGATAAAAAAGTGTCTCCGACACTTTTTTATCTTCATGCAGCAGCGTGATTCCATTGTGTGCGGCCTCGTTTACCATCTGTTTCATGCGGAAAAAGACAGGATTGCTATAATATCGGCGGCTCCGATCAGAGTCGTCGGGATATGTTGCTTACCGTAAGGACGACGGCCGTGGAACCAGTGTCACCGGGAGAATGATTTTTTCTGTCTCGGCGGCCGGATTTTCAAGCGCGGCGAGCAGAACCCGTCCGACCTCGCGTCCGATGCCGGCGAAGTCCTGGTGGATGGAGGTGATGCCGAGGCTCCGGCTGACGTTTGTGTCATCGAAGCCGCAGAGACAGAAGTCCTCCGGGATGCGAAGGCCGATTGTGCGGCAGGCGAGGAAAATCAGCTCGGCGATGCGGTCGTTTTCGGCGATGATGGCGGTGATGCCGTCGCGGTGCATGGCGAGAAGCTGTTCCTGAAACGGGGTGCGTTCCGTGGAAAGCGCAGCGTCATCGGAGAGCTCCTGGCAGCAGGTGACGAGCTGCTGCGGGTTCGGCGCAATTCCGGCGGCTTTCATTTCATGCAGAAATCCGGCGAACCGGTCACGCACGGATGAAGTTTCAGAGAGCGGTGCCGCAGTGTAAAACGCGATATTCCGGTGCCCCTGCTCGAGCAGGTGGCGTGCCGTCTGGCGTCCGCCGTCATAGTTGTCGCAGACAACATTGTTCAGATACGGGCAGTCTGTCTGCTTGTCGATGATGACAATCGGGCGGCCGGCGAACATGAAATCGTTCAGTTCTTCCAGGTGGATATTGTCACGCTTTGGATAATAAACCAGTCCGGCAATGTTCTGCGACCGGAGCAGTTCCAGCGTTGCGCGTTCCTTCGGGGAGGAAGAGCCGGTGACGTGAATGCTTAAGAAATAGCCCTGCTCTGCCAGTACGGCACTCAGGGTTCCGATTGCCTCCGAAATATTTCCCTGCGTGGTGGCGAAGGGAACGAGAAGGGAGATCATCTTCGGCGCTTCTGCTGTATCATCGTCCGACGAGAAATTCCGCGAAACAAAACTTCCGACACCGCGTTTCCGGTACAGAATGCCCCTCTGTTCCAAATCTTCAATGGCGCGTTTGGCAGTGATGCGGCTCACCTCGTACTGTTCCGACAGCATTTTTTCTGTGCAGAACGCTTCGTCAAATGAAAAATCACCGGCGTGAATGCGTTCGAGCAGCGCTTCTTCGATCATTTCATATTTTGGTCTGTTTTTCGTGTTCTGTGAGTCCATAAAATTCCTCTATGATAAAAGTCTGTAAAAAAGGCATTTGTTATGTTTTCCTGTTACATTTGTTATTATAGCGTATGTGAAAAAACAAGTCAAACACAAACTTGATATATCAAAATAGAAAAATAGAGCAAAACTCTTGACAGAATACCGTCTGATTTCTATAATATGATATATCAAAATAAATATAGTAAATTTGACAGAACGAAACAAAAAACTTCTATAAAATAAGGAACGAAAGGAAACAGACAATGATGAAAACAACCGTACATATTATTTCCCATTCCCATTGGGACAGAGAGTGGTATCAGTCTTTTGAATCGCACCGTATGAAACTGATTGAGCTGGTGGACAACATTCTGGACAAGGCAGAGAACGATCCGGAGTTCGGCGGATTTTTCCTGGACGGCCAGGTCATCGCGATCGATGATTATCTGGAAATCCGCCCGGAGAAACGTGCGCAGGTGGAAAAATGTATCCGCGAGGGCAAACTTCAGACCGGTCCGTGGTACATTCTGCAGGATGAGTTCCTGACAAGCGGCGAGGCGTGTGTCCGCAATCTTCAGGTCGGCATGCAGGAAGCAGAACAGTACGGTGCTGTCGGCAATGTCGGCTATTTCCCGGATGCGTTCGGCAATGCAGGCCAGATGCCGCAGGTATTAAAACAGGCCGGCATGGACGCGGTTGTTTTCGGACGCGGTGTAAAACCGATCGGACCGAACAACGAGGTGACCGGCGGACAGTATGAGTCTACGTATTCTGAGATGATGTGGGCATCCCCAGACGGAACGAAGCTGCCGGGCATCCTGTTTGCAAACTGGTACAACAACGGTGTGGAGATTCCGGTGGACGAGGCAGAGGCAAAGGTTTACTGGGACAAAAAGCTGGCGGACGCGAGAAAATTCGCAGCAACCCATCAGCTTCTGATGATGAACGGATGCGACCATCAGCCGCTGCAGAAGAACATCACCGAGGCGATCCGCGTGGCGAGAAAGCTGTATCCGGATGTCGAGTTTATTCATTCTGATTTCAAAAAGTATGTAGAGGCAATGGAGAAAGAAATCTCCGAGAATTTCTCTACCGTTAAGGGCGAGCTGACAAGCCAGGAGACCGACGGAAGATGGACGCTGGCAAATACGGCTTCTTCCTGGATCGGATTAAAGCAGGACAACCGCGCGGGTGAGACAGCGCTGGAGCGGAAAGCAGAGCCGGCAGCTGCGATGGCAGATGTTATGGGAAAGGCTTATCCGGAAGACCAGATGATCTACAGCTGGAAGAAGCTGATGCAGAATCATCCGCATGACAGCATCTGCGGCTGCAGCGTGGATGAGGTCAATGAGGAGATGAAGACCCGTTTTGCGAAGAGCAGACAGGTTGCGGATGCGATTTACGACGAGAGCGTGGAGTATCTGACGAACAAGGTGAACACGGCAGCGCTTCCGGGCGACGGCGAGAAGATTCCGTTCGTGGTATGGAATACTTCCGGCGAGACGAAATCACAGGTAGTAGAAAAGGAGCTGCATCTGTTCCGCGATTACAATCTGTTTGTATGGGACGGCTATGAGGCCGCAGAGAAGGTGGAGCTTCCGGCGATGGTGCTGCGCGATGCGGATGGAAATGTGGTTCCGGCAAAGATCGCGGATGCGGGCGTTGCGTTTGGATATGACCTGCCGGACGACCGGTTCCGTCAGCCGTATATGGCAAAGAAGGTTCTGGTAACGTTTGAGGCGGAGGTTCCGGCGCTTGGTTACCGCACGTATTATCTGGAAACAGCGGAGCAGGCACAGGATGTGGATGTGGTTTCTGCGGATGAAAATGTGCTCGAGAATGATGCGGTGAAGGTTGTTGTGAATACAGACGGTTCTTACAATCTTCTGGACAAGAAGACGGGCAGAATGTATGAGAACCTGGGATTCTATGAGGATACCGGGGATATGGGGAATGAGTATATTTATATTCAGGACTCCGGTAAGCAGGTGGTTTCTACAAAAGGCATGAAGGCGGAGATTTCCTGTGTGGAGAGAAATGCGTTCCGTACGGTGGTTGAGATCTGCCACAAGATGATGGTTCCATCCGGCATGGGCGAGGAACTGCTAAGACAGCGTGAGATGTGTATTGATCCGTATACGCGTGTGGCTAACCGTTCTTCTGAGCTGGTGGAGATGGATGTGAAGACGGTTCTGATGCTGGAGAAATCGGCGAAGGGGCTGCGTGTGGCGACGACAATCTGCAATCAGGCGAAGGATCACCGGGTGCGTGTGATTCTGCCGACAGGGCTGGATACGTCGATGCATATGGCGGATTCTGCGTTTGAGGTTGTGCGGAGAAATAACCGTCATAATGATACCTGGACGAATCCTTGCGGTTGCGAGAGACAGCAGTGTTTTGCGGCTATGGAGGACGCGAAGAGCGGACTTCTGGTGGCGAACCGCGGGCTGTATGAGTATGAAATTCTCGAGGATCAGGGGAATGCGGTTGCGGTGACGCTGCTTCGCTGTGTTGCGGAGATGGGCGACTGGGGGTATTTCCCGACACCGAAGGCGCAGCAGATCGGTACGTTCTGCTTGGAGTTTGAGGTTGTGCCGTTTGCAGCTGGTGAGACCGGGGATGCGTTCCGGGAGGGTTATGCGTTCCAGGAGGATCTGACGGTGGAGCAGGCTGGATTGGAGAGAGCGTTCCTTCGGAAACCGGGACAGGTGAAGCCGGAACTGGTTGAAGGGGAACTTCCGCTGGAGATGAGTTTCCTTGCATTTGAGGGCGATGGTATTCATATGACGGCGTTTAAGAAAGGTCAGAAGAAGGACGATTTGTTTGTGAGATTCGTAAATAATATGGAGCACGAAGAAGTTCTTTCCTTTAAGAAAGAAGACTGGATAAAAGAGGTTTACCGCAGCAATGTCATTGAAGAGAAGGGCGACTTGATGATTCCGGATAAGGACGGGGTTTATCATGTGGCGCTGAGGGAGTTTGAGATTGCTACGTTTGGGGTTGTGAGATAGGTGGGGAATCGGACGCCCTGTGGCCGGAATCACGGACGGATGGGGTCCGGTTTCGGAGACTAAGAAAAACTAAGAGGTCGGTATTTTGCTAAAAACGATCTGGAAATTCGCAAACTCGCTGCGCTCAGACAGTGCGAATTTCCAGATCAACGCAAAATCCCGGCCTCTAAGTTTTTCTAAGCCTCCTGCAAATGGACCTCATTCGTCCGTGATTCCGGCTGTAGGGCTGATGATGATACCACGAGAGAGTCTGGATCTGCCCGTAGGGCAGATCGGCGTGAGATTGTTGAGGAAAAACGGGAGAGAAAAGCAAGAATGGGGTGGACTTTGAGGGGGACAAGTCGTATGCTGGAGATACGAAAAAATTATTTTGCAGGAGGGTTTGGACATGAAGAAATGGACGGACAGAATTGAAACTCCGATTCAGGCGGAGCTGATCTGTTATGATGTGAATGGGATTCAGATTGTGTTTGGGGTGACGGAGGAGAAGCAGCTGAAGATGTTTCATTTTTCGAGTGCGCCGTTTGATGCGGAGAATCTCTGCCGGAAGCCGGATAACTGGTGGCCGATGGAAGGGATGCGCGAGGCTCAGATTAAGGAGAGTTTTCAGCTGGTGCAGGTGAATTTTTCGGGATATAACCGGCCGTATGAGAAACATGGCAATAAGTACATTGTGACGGCACCGGGCTTTATGCTGAAGTTTGACTCGATTTCGGAAGAAAGAAATGAGAATGGGGATGTGCTTCGGATTGTGCAGAAGGATACTGTGACGGGCGCAAAAGTAGAGTCTGTGATGCAGTTTTTTGACGGGATTCCGGTTGCGCGGATGTACAATACGGTGACGAATGAAGGTAAGGAAGATCAGACGCTGGAGTATATTTCGAGTTTTAGTTACTGGGGTATTGAAAAAGAACATAAGGCTGGGATTCCGGAGTTTGTCAGCTCGGATGATAAGATGTCGATGGTTGTGGTTCACAATGGATGGCAGAAGGAGCTGACGGTGAAGAAATACCGTTTTGCGGACCTTGGCATGGCGCAGACGCAGCCGCATAATTATCAGAGGACTTCGAAGACGATTGAGGTTACGAATACGGGTAACTGGTCGGCGAAAGAATATATTCCGATGGGGTATATTGGGAACAGTGCGGCGGATTCGAGTCTGTTTTTTGAGATTGATCACAGTGGTTCCTGGCATTATGAGATTGGGGATCAGAACTGCCATTTCTATTTAGCTGTCAGCGGACCGACGGAGATTCAGTCGCACTGGTCGAAGAATCTGAAACCGGGCGACAGTTTTACAACGGTTCCGGTGGCTGTTGGCGTTGGGCATGATGATTTTGAGGAGGCGGTTGGTACTTTGACGAAGTACCGCAGAAGGATCCGCCGTCCGAATAAGGATAATGAGAATCTGCCGGTTATTTTTAATGATTATATGAACTGCCTGTTTGGGGATCCGACGACGGAAAAAGAGTTTCCGCTGGTGGATGCTGCCGAGAAGGCCGGATGTGAATATTTTGTTATTGATGCGGGCTGGTATGCGGATGGCAACTGGTGGGACAGTGTCGGTGAGTGGCAGGAGAGTAAAAAACGTTTTCCGAACGGTGTGCGTGAGGTGACGGATTATATTCGGTCAAAGGGCATGATTCCTGGGGTATGGCTGGAACTTGAGGTTATGGGTATTAACTGTAAGAAGGCTTCGATTCTGCCGGATGAGTGTTTCTTCCTGCGTCATGGAAAGCGTGTGTATGACAGAAGCCGGTATCAGCTCGATTTCCGTCATCCGCTGGTCATTGAACATGTGACGGAAGTCATTGACCGTGTGGTAAGGGATTACGGCGTTGGTTATATTAAGATGGATTACAATATTGAACCTGGTATTGGTACGGAAGTCGATGCGGACAGTTTTGGAGATGGCCTTCTTGAGCATGAGAGAGCGTATCTGGCATGGCTGGACGGCATTTATAAAAAGTACCCGGATCTTGTGATTGAGAACTGCTCGAGCGGCGGTCTCCGCATGGACTATGCGATGCTGGCGAGAAACAGTATTCAGTCGACGAGTGATCAGGAGGATTACCGCAATTATGCGACGATCTCGGCGAATGCAGCCATCGGCGTGACGCCGGAGCAGGCGGCGATCTGGTCATATCCGCTGCGGGACGGCACCGAAGAGGAAGTTATTTTCAATATGGTGAATGCGCTGCTGCTTCGTATCCATCAGAGCGGCCACCTTGCAGAGATTTCGCCGGAGCGGTTTGATCTTGTAAAAGAGGGAATTGACTGCTACAAGGAGATCCGCAGCGGCATCAAGGACGGCGTTCCGTTCTGGCCGATGGGATGGGCGGATAATGAGGACAAGCACCTCGCAGCCGGCATCCGCGTGCCGGGGGATGTGATTTATCTTGGTGTATGGAGACGCGGCGGAGAGGCTGATTTTGAAGTTCCGCTGAACCGGGCATTCCCAGGGAAAGAGCTGGAGGTTTCCTGCATTTACCCGAAAGCATGCGGTGATGTGTTCCATTACGATGACTACAGCAAGACGCTGCAGATTCACTTCCCGGAGACGTATATGGCGCGTCTGTTTCAGATTAAAGTGAAATAAAATTACATAAATCCCCGCCCGCGGAATAAATTATATCGGAGTGTATTTGATAGGATTTTTCCGGGGAGGGGATTTTTTGCGTTTTCTTTCGGCGCTTTCAGATCTGATGGTTCCCGTGCTGATTTTTTATGTGGTCGGACTGGGGCTTTTGATGAAACAGGATGTGTTCGGCGATTTTCTGAACGGGGCGAAGGACGGCATGCGGACGGTGATCGGAATTGTGCCGACCTTAATCGGGCTGATGGCGGCGGTCGGTGTGCTGCGGTCATCGGGATTTCTGGAGGATTTTGGAAAACTGCTCGGAACGGTGCTGGAACCGGCGGGGATTCCATCTGCCCTGGTGCCGCTTGGCATTGTGCGTCTCTTTTCCAACAGTGCGGCGGTGAGTTTGCTGCTGGATCTCTACAAAGAGGCGGGGTGTGATTCCTTCGCCGGACGGGCGGCTTCGATTATGATGTCGTGCACGGAGACGGTTTTTTATACGATGGCGGTCTATTTCGGAGCGGTCCACATCAAAAAAACGCGGTACACACTGGCGGGTGCATTGCTCTCTTCCCTGGTCGGAATGGCGGTCAGTATTGCGCTTGCAGGTCTGCTCTAACCATCTTTTCTGATCACATCAGTGAAATGTGTTGACATTTTAAAACGTTTGGAATAAGATGGAAACAACTTAAAACATACAAACTCAATAGGAAATAGGGAAATAGAGAAAAAGCGAGCAAAAGTAAGGAGGAAATCAACGATGGCAAAGGTATATGACAGCATTCTGGATCTTGTAGGAAAAACTCCGCTGGTAGAACTGAAACGAATTGAAGAAAAAGAAGGACTGCAGGCGAAACTGATCGCAAAAGTAGAATCCTTCAATCCGGCAGGAAGCGTCAAAGACCGTATCGCAAAAGCGATGATCGAGGATGCTGAGGCAAAAGGTCTCTTAAAAGAAGGTTCCGTTATCATTGAGCCGACTTCCGGAAACACTGGAATCGGACTGGCAGCGGCAGCTACCGTAAAAGGCTATCGTATGATCCTTACGATGCCGGAAACCATGAGCGTAGAGCGCCGCAACATTGTAAAAGCATACGGCGCAGAGGTTGTTCTGACGGACGGAACAAAGGGTATGAAGGGTGCGATCGAGAAAGCCGATGAGCTTGCAAAAGAGATCCCTAACAGCTTCATCGCAGGCCAGTTCGTGAACCCGGCAAACCCGGCAACCCACAAAAAGACAACAGGTCCGGAGATCTGGGAAGATACCGATGGAGAGGTTGATATCTTCGTTGCAGGTGTCGGCACCGGCGGAACGATCACCGGAACGGGTGAGTATTTAAAAGAGAAAAAACCGGAAGTAAAAATTGTAGCAGTAGAGCCGGCATCCTCACCGGTACTGTCTGAGGGTGTTTCCGGACCGCATAAAATCCAGGGAATCGGCGCAGGTTTCGTGCCGGAGACTCTGAATACCAGCATTTACGATGAAATCATCAAGGTAGAAAATGAGGATGCTTTCGAGACCGGAAAATATTTGGCAGCCGAGGAAGCTATTCTTGCAGGAATTTCCTCCGGCGCAGCGCTGTATGCGGCAATTCAGCTGGCAAAACGCGAAGAGAACAAGGGAAAAACCATTGTTGTGCTTCTGCCGGACAATGGAGACAGATACTATTCTACCCCTCTGTTTGCAAAATAAAGATTGAGAGCGGTATGCTCTGAATCGAGACATCATGCATAAATGTGTAAACTGCCATCCGCGGAACTCTCCCCTCCGCGAATGGCAGTTTCGTATATCAAATTATACCAGAAAGGGAACTTTACTTATGACACTACAACAGCTTCGCTACGTAATCCAGGCCGCGGATTCCAGATCGATGAATGAGGCGGCGAAGGCACTCTATATTTCACAGCCAAGCCTCTCGGGCGCGATTAAGGAGCTGGAAAAGGAGATTGGAATTGAACTGTTCAAGCGCAGCAGCCACGGAACGGTGCTGACCCCGGAGGGCGAGGAGTTTTTAGGCTACGCGCGCCAGGTTACCGATCAGTATCAGCTTCTCGAAAACCGCTATGTTTACCGCACGAAAGGCAAGAAAAAATTCAGTGTGTCGATGCAGCATTACAGCTTTGCCGTGAAGGCATTCGTGGAGCTGGTGAAACAGTTCGGCATGGATGAATACGAGTTTGCCGTTTACGAGACGAGAACGTACGATGTGCTGATGGATGTGAAGAACTTCAAGAGTGAACTCGGCATCCTGTATCGGAATGATTTCAATGCGAAAGTGCTGAACAAGCTGATGAAGGATAATAACCTGGAATTCCACGATCTGTTTTCCTGCGGAACATACGTCTACATCTGGAAGGATCATCCGCTGGCGGACAAGACTGAGATCACCATGGAGGAACTGAAGGAATATCCGTGTCTGTCGTTTGACCAGGGAAGCAATAACTCGTTTTTCCTGGCGGAGGAAGTGCTTTCTACGTATGAATACAAACGAATTATCAAGGCAAACGACCGTGCGACGATGCTGAACCTGATGGTCGGCCTGAACGGGTATACACTCTGTTCCGGAATCATCTGCGAGGAGCTGAACGGCAGCGATTACCGTGCGGTGCCGCTTCACGCGGATGAAAATATGATGATCGGCTACGTTTCCAGAAAAGGAATGTCGATCAGTGCGATGGGACTGCAGTATCTGGAGGAGATCCGGAAGTATAAAGAGTTTGTACTATAAAAATTGATTTGCGTTTGCAAACCGGGTATAGGAAATTCAAAAGAAAGTGCAATGGCAGTAAAGATATGATATAGGAAAAACCTATAACCAGCCATTATTTTTCTGTATTAGACAAAACAGAAGACAGCCGCTATAATATCCCTTGTAAACAGATAGGAAATATCACAAAAGTGAGAGGAAGCGAAGTCAATGAGAGCAGTTTTCGCAGAGAATCGAATCGTGATCTATGATGTCATGTGTTGCAGCGTAAGCAGATAAATCCAGAATCAAAACGGAGCCGCTTCGCAGCAGGGGACAGACAGAATGACGACCGGTTCCGACAAATAATAGAAAAACGAAAATAAAAAAGACAATAGAACAGGAGAATAAAATCATGAGCAAAAAAACAAGAGCAGAAAGAAATCTTAAATTTGAAACCTTACAGCTTCACGTAGGACAGGAAAATCCAGATCCGGCAACCGGAGCAAGAGCAGTGCCGATTTATCAGACATCTTCTTTCGTATTCAATAACTCCGATCACGCAGCAGCAAGATTCGGACTCCAGGATGCAGGAAACATCTACGGCCGTCTGACCAACCCGACCGAGGACGTTTTCGAGCAGAGAATGGCAGCACTGGAAGGCGGCGTTGCAGCACTTGCAGTAGCTTCCGGAGCAGCAGCCATCAACTACACCATCATTAACCTGGCGCAGAAGGGTGACCACATCGTATCTGCAAAGAACATCTACGGCGGTTCCTACAACCTGCTGGCACACACACTTCCGCAGTACGGAATCAGCACCACATTTGTTGATGTATTCGATCTGGATGAGGTCCGCGCAGCCGTTCAGGAGAACACAAAAGCCATCTACATCGAGACCCTCGGAAATCCGAACTCTGATGTTGTCGATATCGAAGCACTTGCAAAAATTGCACATGAGAACAAGATTCCGCTGGTTGTCGATAATACTTTCGCAACTCCATACCTCGTTCGTCCGATCGAGTACGGCGCAGACATCGTTGTTCATTCCGCAACCAAATTCATCGGCGGCCATGGAACTACTCTTGGCGGTGTGATCGTAGACAGCGGTAAATTCGACTGGGAGGGATCCGGAAAATTCGCATCCCTGACCGAGCCAAACCCGAGCTACCACGGCATCAGCTTCACAAAAGCAGTTGGACCGGCTGCATTCGTTACAAAAGTACGTGCCATCCTTCTTCGTGATACCGGAGCTACGCTTTCACCGTTCAACTCTTTCCTGCTTCTGCAGGGATTGGAAACTCTGTCTCTCCGCGTAGAGCGTCACGTTGAGAACGCACTGAAAGTTGTAAAATATCTGGAGAGCCAGCCGCAGGTTGAGAAAGTACATCATCCGTCTGTATCCGATGATCCAAAGCAGCAGGCACTGTACGCAAAATACTTCCCGAACGGCGGCGGTTCCATCTTCACCTTCGAAATCAAAGGCGATGCACAGAAAGCAAAAGATTTCATCGACAATCTGGAGCTGTTCTCCCTGCTGGC
>ERZ780139.2678-NODE-2678-length-12935-cov-4.228804_pt1 | contig 12935 bp, 10 predicted proteins | sample MGYA00511476_ERZ780139 | MGnify/ENA primary metagenome ERZ780139 (study PRJEB29588, sample SAMEA2158190) | human gut metagenome | biome: human gut; feature: human-associated habitat; material: faeces | place: Denmark | collected 2008/2010 ... | reverse complement strand
GCCTGCGCCATCACATTCTCGACGATCTCGCGCGGGGAGCCGGTCACCAGCACGGCCGGAACGTGCGCCGCCGCCAGACCGGACAGTACATCGCGAACGCCCTCAATCCACGGCAGACGCTCCTTTTCCATGCGCAGCACCTCATCGGACAGGTGCCGCACGATTGCATCGCCATCCCAATCGACCCCCGCACCGCGCAGCAGACGCACGGTCTCGGGGAAGGCCGCCCCCTGCAGCGCATCGGCGAGCGCGTCGCTCCATTCCCCGCCACAGGAGCGCACCAAGGTCTCCTGAGAGCGCACCCAATACGGATCGGAATCGATCAGCGTCCCGTCCAAGTCGAAGAACACGGCCTTCATCATCGGCATCCTCCTTGATCTCACAAGCCATTTCACGAGCCACTAGCATCGTAGCCCATGAACCCGGCGGGGGAAACGGTCCGTCCCGAGAACAGCAGAAAACAGCAATGCCCCGGCAATCCGGCAAACACATGTCCACCGGCGGGAGACATGCCATGGCGGCCCGATGCCGCGCCGTCACACCGGCTCCTGCGCGAAGCCGCCCGTCGAGACATACCGCGATCCCCCGCATACCGCTATACTGGAGAACGTTCGCGCGGTTGGTGGCAGCAGCCGTGCCAGACATCAGAGAAGTAAACGCATTGCAAGGCGATATGTGTCGCGCTGCGATGCGACGGGTCTGATTCATGTCGCGCGGGCTCCTCACCTTCCCGCCCGGCGTGTGTCAGCCGGCAGGCGCACGATGTGCGCAGAAGGCAAGGAGACAGAAGATGAAGACAGTCAAGGGCTTCAGCAAGATCGTGGCGATGGTTGGGGCCGTCGCGCTCGGCCTGACGCTCAGCGCCTGCGGAAACACCAATTCCGCGAGCAACACCGATTCCAAGAACTCCGGCTCCACGCCGACCGTGTCGTTCATGCTCGACTGGACGCCGAACACGAACCACATCGGTCTGTACGTGGCTCAGAAGCTCGGCTATTACAAGGATGCCGACGTCAACGTGAAGATCCTGCCGACCGCCCAGGCCGGAGCTGAAACCAGCGTCGAGAACGGCGTGGCCAACGTGGGCTTCACCACGCTGAGCAACGTCGCCGCGTTCAACTCGCAGGGCGCTGACCTGAAGTTCGTGTTCGACCTGACGCAGAAGCCGGTCGCCCGTTGGTGCGCGCTGGCGTCCCGCACCGACATCAAGACGCCCAAGGACCTTTCCGGCAAGACCTTCGTCAGCTTCGGCTCCGCCGAGCAGACCGCGGTCGTCCGCCAGATGATCAAGTACGCTGGCGGCACCGGCGATATCAAGACCGCGACGGCCGGCACCAACACCTTCGAGACGCTGACCAGCGGCAAGGGTGATTTCGGCGGCTTCTACGTGACCTGGGAAGGCGTGGAAAGCGAGCTGAACGGCCCGAAGCTCAACTGCTTCACCGAGCCGGACTATGGCGTGCCCGGCAATGCCGACACCATCGGCGTGATCACCAACGACAAGACCATCTCCTCCAACCCAGGACTTGTGAAGAAGTTCGTACAGGCCACCAAGAAGGGCTACGAATACGCCTACTCGCACCCTGATGACGCCGCTGCGATTCTCGTCAAGGAGGCTCCGGACGCGAATCTGAAGCTCGACTTCGTCAAGAAGAGTATGAAGACTATCGTGGACGACCAGTATTGGGGCGATCCGGCCAAGATCAAGGACGGCTCGTTCACGTTCGGCACCAACGACACAGCCGGCGCGCAGAAGTACTTTGACTTCCTCGCCGAAGAGAACGCCTACACCGACTCGCACGATAAGGTGATTCACACCGCGCCTGTGGCCAAGGACATCTCGACCGACGAGTTCTTGAAGTAAGCAGTCGCCTGCTCCATCTTCAGCTTTCATAGTGCCAAACATGTGAAACGCGCCCGAAATCACGGGTCGAAGCGCATGTTTGGCACTATTGGTTATTGAGGTGCTGACGCTGTTGGCACATATGGTACCGTACATTTTTGTGCTGGAAAATCGCAGTTGGAGGTTGTGACTATGGCTGTGCCTATGAAAACCACGAACGGCAATCGCAAGCTAATTCTCGATGTCGATACCGGCATCGACGACGCGCTGGCTCTGGCGTATGTCTCCACGTTCGACGACGTCGAGTTGCTGGGATCCATCGGCACCTATGGCAACGTGACAGCCGATACGGCCGTGCGGAACACGCGATATGTGCTGGATTGGCTGGGATTGCGGCATGTGCCGGTTCTCGCGGGCTCCACGCATCCATCATGGGCCGATTCCTTCATCGTGGACGCGGGATGCGCGCAATTCCATGGAACGGACGGCCTGGGTGGATTCGGGCCGGCAGCGGACCCGTCTACATCCGATTCGGCGGGAGCGTTCACGCTAACATCGCGTAGGCTGATTTCCGTAGGCGGCTACAACGTGCACGACCGCCATGCGAATCCTTCCACCGATTCGCTCACGCTTTCATTCACCGCATGCGACCGTACAGAAAGCACGCCTGCCTCGCCGGAAGGCGTACGATTCATCATCGACATGGTCCGCCGGTACGGCAGGGACGTCACAGTGGCGGCGACCGGACCGCTGAGCGACATCGACGCGGCGCTCACCGCAGCGCCGGATATCGCGGACGGATTACGGCTGGTGATGATGGGAGGGACGCTCACCCAAGAGGGAAACTGCTGGGATGCGACCGCCGAAACGAACATCATCCAGGATCCGGAAGCGGCGGATCGTGTGTTCCATTCCGGCGCGGACGTGACCATGGTAGGACTGGACGTCACACACCAGTGTCTGCTGGGAAGCGACGCGACCGCACAGTGGCGCCAGCAGGCTGCGCCGACCGGCGTACGGACGTTCCTTGCCGATATCGCCGATTTCTCGATCGCAGCGAATCTTCATGCGGATGCGCGTCTCTTCTCGGCAGGCATGCCATTGCATGATCCCCTTGCCGCGGCCGTCGCATTGGATCCAAGTTTGGTGGAATGCTTCGATCTGCCGATGAAGGTCGAGACGCAAACGGGCGATTTCCACGGCACACGCGGCCGCACCGTCGGCGATCCGGCCGGCCTCATCGACCCGGCCGTGCCCCGCGTACACGTCGCACTGACCGTCGATCATAACCGTTTCGTGGCCGACTTCACCCGTAGAATCGCCGGCATCCGGCGTTGATGTGTGTTGTTTTGGACGAAATCCGGTTTGATTTCGTCCAAAACAACACACATCAACGCCGCGGCACACGTGCCTGCTCCAATCGATATGCCAAAACCTGGGCGTTGTCCAAATCCCTGTAGAACATGCGCACCATATCTACACCGCGCCTACTTAGGCACTGCTGTCGATCGCGTTCATCATCGACGACCTGCCGAATGGTCCGCCCCGCAGTCATCAACGGATCCACGTACTTCTGAACCCCGTCGAACTCCCCCGCGATCAGGGTGCCGTCATCTCGTTCCCAGAGAAAATCCACCCGATGCACACGGCCTGGATGGCTCAGGCAGGGGAACTCGACCTGAACCCTATGCACAGGAAACCCCAATTCGTCCAAAACGGCACGGCACTCCGACTCACCACCGTTTTCAACCCTTCCATCACCTTGGGCAAGTACGGCACGAATGCGTTCCCTGTCCCGAAGCATGGGAATCGCATCCACATATTCCAACATCTGCTCCACGGTGGTTTTCCCCTGCCGCAAAGCGGAATCAATCGGCGCCATCGCATAGCGACGCGGCATCATCGCAGCGCAATCGACAAGCGTACGAAGGATAGAGGTCACGCGCGCACCATCCACAGCCACCGTTTCCGCATCATCCAACACATGGAACCTCACATACCTCTGATTCCTCGGACGGCTGTTTCTGCCAACCGCGACATGAATCGGATGCAACTGCCGGTACGAGCAATCCAAACCATGCATGACCGCCGCGCTCGCGCCGCAGAACGCCCATCGCTCATGCCATTGGGATAGCGAACGGAGAATGTGCCGAAGCCGCTCATGCGGGTCGAGCCGATCCCAATATTCCTTGCCTGCATACAGACCACGATGCACCCGGACAATGCTCCCCTGCTTGACTCGACGTACGACCACCTTGATGTCCGTATCCCAGAAAGGACGCATGCAACACCGATCCCGCTGCGCCTTCGCAATCAGGAGATTCAGAGAACAATGAGTTTCCTTTTCGCCCATCCGTGCAGTTTAGCGGATGTTGGGGAAAAAGGAAAATGTGTGCTTATTCGGACGAAAACCGGTCTGTTTTCGTCCGAATAAGCACACATTGACGGGAACAAATACCCCCTACTTCTTCACGCCACCGAAACGACGATCGCGGTGGATGTAGTGGTCGATGGAGCGCCACAGCACATCACGGCCGCAATCCGGGAACAGTTCCGGCACGAAATCAAGTTCCGCGTAGGCGGCTTCCCACGGCAGGAAGTTGGAGGTACGCTGCTCGCCGGACGTGCGGATCACCAGATCGCAATCGGGAATATCCGGGTTGTACAGGTGCTCGGCGATCATCTTCTCCGTCACACGATCGCCGGAGATCTTGCCGTCACGCACCTCACGTGCGATGGCCGCGCAGGCGTCCGCGATTTCGGCGCGGCCACCGTAGTTCAGGCAGAACACCACGTCGATGGTCTTGTTGTTCTTGGTTTTCTCCTGCGCCACTTCCAGCTCGTCGATGACGGATTTCCACAGCTTCGGACGGCGGCCGGACCAGCGCACGCGCACGCCCCACTCGTTCATCTGATCGACACGACGGTGGATGATGTCACGCGAGAAGCCCATAAGGAAACGCACTTCCTGCGGCGAACGCTTCCAATTCTCCGTGGAGAACGTGTACAGAGACAGGTAGCGCACGCCCGCTTCGATGGCGCCGGCGATGGTGTCGAACACCACCGGTTCGGCGGCCTGATGACCATTGGTGCGGACCATGCCGCGCTGCTTGGCCCAACGACCATTACCGTCCATAATCACACCGATATGGCGGGGTACCTTGTTCTTGGGGAAGTCGGGAATACGAGCGGGGTCGCTGAACGGAGCTGCGGGAATGTCCAACGACGTGTAATCAACGTTCTCAAAAGCCATACTCATGAATCTATCAAGCGCAGCGAACGAATCGGGCGTTCGAGGTAATACTCCCCCCAATCTTCAACCAACTCCTGCACAACCCGCTCCACAGGCGCGGCATCAAGCACCGACCAATCGCCACGAATCAGTGCATCGAACTGGTTTAACACGAACGGTGCGATACGGCGCGCATCGGTAGTGTGGTCGGCTTCGCACATCACGCCGCCGGACGCGATGGACAGGTACGCCGGCTCCGCCTTGCCGCATACCACGCAAGTGCCCAATCGCGGCGTCCAACCGGCCAAGGCCAAGGCGCGCATCACGTAGGAGTCTCCTATGGCTTGCGGGGCGTGGGATTGTTTGGCGAGCGCGTTCAACGCGCCGATGAGCAGCCGATATTGGTTCGGCAACTGCTCATGTTCGGTGCTGGCGAGTTTATCGATAGTCTCAACGATGACGTTGGCGGCCTCATACGCCGCATAATCCGCCGCGATCGGAGCACCATAAGCGGCGACCGCTTCAGCTTGGGATACCACGTCAAGCGAGCGGCCTTCAGCGATAAGCACATCGACGCGCATGAACGGCTCGAGCCTGGCACCGAAGCGTGATTTGGTGCGACGTACGCCTTTGGCGACCGCCCGAATCTTGCCATGCCCACGCGTCAGGATGGTGATGATACGATCAGCCTCGCCCAGTTTGGAGGTGCGCAACACCACACCTTCGTCTCGGTACAGCGACATCTCATCTCCTTTCCCCGCGACGCCCGGCAGACTCCACTCAATGAAGTAGTCAGTAAATAAACAGACCCCAGAAAGCGAACACCAACAGTATGTACAGCATGGTGAAGGTCACCAGCCAGAACAGGATTCGGCCCAGACGGGTGGAGGCGAGTACCGGGTCGGCACCGGTGACGATGTCTCGAACGGATTCGCGACGAGGGGGTATCTGAATCAGGCCGCGGACGGAAGCGGCTTCTATCAGGTGCATAAAGACGCGGGACCAAGCCCATAGCACCAGCACGGACACCACTTGGATGACCGGCCAGCTCCAATACATGACACCCGGCGTCTCGGTAGGTGCGCCACCCCATGCAAGTTTGACCACGCCCATGATCACCTGCCCGAGTCCGGCGAAGAAGATGAGCAATGTGGCAAGAGTGGTGAGGGTCAAAGTCAGCAGCGCATTGCCGAAACCATGTGCGAAACCGAGTACCACAGGCCGTTCCGGTATCAGCATGCCCGCACGTTTGGCCTCGCGCTTCTCTCGCCGCCATCGGGCATCCGCCGCGATTTTGCGACCCAGCGCCACCAGTGCCAGCACGATGGATACGAGCAGCAGCAGTACCACCGTGACGTGCAGAATCACACCATATATGGTGCCGACGCGTCTTGCCTTCAAAGCGCCCGGCAGACCGATTGATTGGTACAGATTGGTGCCGGCCACCTTTTCGCTGGTCTGCGTGAGTCCGGCGGAAGTGCCGACGGCCCAGTCGATGAGATCGTCCACATAGGCGTCCGCAAACGGGGTGCCCGCTTCGGACTCATCTCCCAAACGCAGCACATGGTTGGCGACCGGGTAGCTGCGCACGGTCACATTCCAGTTATCGGCTTTGTGGGCGTTGTAGAGAATCGCACGCACGCCGTCGACCTGCGCCGTCATCACGTCTTTCGAACCGTAAGCCACATAGGTGGGTACGGCGTAGGCGGCGGGTTTGAGTGTGGCGAGGTCGAAATTGTTCAGTCCGAACAGGCCGGTGTCCGCGCTGAACACACGTTGGACGATGGATTGATAGCCTTCGTTCGCGCCAACAAGGGTGAAGTCCTGGGTGACGAAAAATCCCAGTGATTGGCGTGGGCTGAACACCATCGGGCTCAGAAGAATCTGGAAGGCGACGTCCGGATCGTCCTCGAGCAGATACGAGGAGATCCATGTCGATTCGGAGGTGGCATAGATGCCGACCTTGGCCTCGTCTACATCGCTTTGGTCTCGCAGGTATTCGATGACCTGATCATAAGCCTTGGCTGAGGCCGGATAATCGCGGTTGATGTCGGTGGTGTTCCAGACGGGTTTGTCGAGCACTGCGGTCACAAAGCCGGCCGAAGCCATACCGGAGGCCACGTCGCCAAAGGAGTTGTCACAGGTGCCGTATCCGGCACCGTGCATGAACACCACGCCGGGGCGCTTGCCTGATGCGTTCTGAGGTTCCCGAATCAATACCTTGATAGCTTGGACGCCGTCCGCATTGGCCTTGCCCCGAGCACCGGACTCCTTGGTCAGATTGCCGTCGCCGGTCATGTTCAGCGTGATGTATCGCTCGGTGACCTCATACGTGCCTTTTGCCGGCAGCGTTTCTCCGGACGGGTTATCGAAGGTGACTTCGGTATCGTCGGTGAGCGTGGCCATCGACTGGCCGGTGGGTTCGATGTTCCAAGGCACCGTGGTCAGATTGGAAATGGAGACCAGCACGCCAATCAGGATAATGAAGATGGGCAGGCTGACCATCAGCCGGTGGGTGCTGGTCCACGGCTTGGATCGAACAGTCAGGCGATGCTCTTCTTCTTGCGGCACGTGCGCTATTGTAATCTGACCGCGATATTTATGCCGAGGGCCTATTCGGCCGAATCAGTGACCGGGGTGCTGGATTGGGACCACGACCGGGCCGGTGGAATTGACGGGGACTTGACCGTCGGCCTCCATTTGGGCGGCGATATCGTTCGCTATGGTGAGCAGCGTGTCGACGATCTGGTCTTCGGGCACGGTCTTGATGACCTTGCCCTTGATGAAGATCTGGCCCTTGCCATTGCCGGAGGCCACGCCGAGGTCGGCTTCGCGTGCCTCGCCCGGACCGTTGACGATGCAGCCCATGACGGCCACTCGGATCGGCGCGGTCACGTCCTTCAGGCCTTCGGTGACGGCGGAGGCGAGCTGGATCACATCCACTTGGGCGCGGCCGCAGCTCGGGCAGGAGATGATGTCGAACTTGCGGGGGCGCAATCCCATGTATTCCAAGAGTTTGCAACCCACCTTGACCTCTTCGGCCGGCGGCGCGGAGAGAGACACGCGAATCGTGTCGCCAATGCCCTCGGCCAAGAGCGCACCGAACGCCAGGCAGGATTTGATGGTGCCTTGCCAAGCGGGGCCGGCCTCGGTGACGCCGAGGTGCAGCGGCCAATCGCCCTTGGAAGCGAGCAGTCGGTACGTTTCGACCATGGTGATGACGTCATGGTGTTTGACGGAGATCTTGAAATCGTGGAAGCCGACGTCCTCGAACATGTGCGCTTCCTTCAAGGCAGAGGCCACCAATGCTTCCGGAGTCGGGCCACCGTATTTGGCGTAGAGTTCCTTGTCCAGCGAGCCGGCGTTCACACCGATACGCAGCGAGATGCCCGCGTCGGTGGCGGCCTTGCAGATGTCCGGACCGACTTCGTCGAACTTACGGATGTTGCCGGGGTTCACGCGCACGGCCGCGCAGCCGGCGTCGATGGCCTGGAACACGTATTTGGACTGGAAGTGGATATCGGCGATGACCGGAATCGGCGATTTGCGGCAGATTTCCGGCAGTGCGTCGGCATCGTCCTGACTCGGCACGGCCACGCGCACGATGTCGCAGCCGGCGGCGGTCAGTTCGGCGATCTGCTGCAACGTGGCAGGTACGTTGGCCGTGAGCGTGTTGGTCATCGACTGCACGGAGATGGGCGCGCCCCCGCCCACCGGCACCGGGCCCACCATGATGCGGCGGGACTTGCGGCGCGGGTGCAAGGGCGATTCGCTGGTCAGGTCGACCGGATCACCGGTTTTGCGGAACGGCTTTTCGATGGGATTTTCCGTATTCAAGGTATTCATCATTGCTTGTTTATCAGGTCGTCGGCGCGTCGGCGGGCTTCAAGCTCAAGCTGGTTCATTTCCTCCACGTCCGTGAACAGCGGGTTACCACGAAGCTCGGCGTCCATCTGGTCCAGCACGGCTTTGACCGTGTCCACGATGCCGAGGTATGGCAGACGATGCTCGAGGAAGGCATGCACGGCCTGTTCATTGGCTGCATTGAGCACCGCCGTATGCTTCTCGGAGGCGGCCAGGCAGTGGCGGGCCAGTTGCACGGCAGGGAACGCCTCATCGTCCAACGGTTCAAAGGTCCAAGTTGCGGCTTGCGTCCAGTCGCACGCGGCGGCCACATTGGTCATGCGGTCCGGCGCGGACAGGCCCAGCGCGATGGGCAGACGCATGTCTGGGGGCGAAGCTTGGCAAATCGTGGCGCCATCCACAAATTCGACCATGGAATGGACGATGGACTGCGGGTGCACGGTCACGTCGATGCGTTCAGGCGGCACGTTGAACAAGCGGGACGCCTCGATGACTTCGAGGCCCTTGTTCATCAGTGTGGAGGAGTTGATGGTGACAACCGGCCCCATGTTCCACGTCGGATGATGCAGCGCCTGCTCGGGAGTGATGTTCTCCATGTCGGCACGTTTCCAGCCGCGGAACGGTCCGCCGGAGGCGGTGACCACAAGCTTGGCGACTTCGGCGTGGGTTCCGGAGCGCAGGGATTGCCAGATGGCGGAATGCTCGGAATCGACCGGGTTGATTTGGTTCTCGCGCACTTGCGCGCTGAACAGCAGATGCCCGCCCGCGACTACGGACTCCTTGTTGGCCAATGCCAGCTGGGAACCGGCCTTGAGCGCCGCGATCGACGGTTCGAGTCCGATGGAGCCGGTGATGCCGTTCAATACGACATTCGCACCGGAGCCGGCCATGGCGATGACCGAATCCGGACCGCCGGTCACGCGGACACCTTGTGCGCCGGCCTGTGCGAGAGCTGCTTGCAGCGCTGGAACCTTGGTCTCATCAAACACCGCGACTTCGGACACATGAAACTGTGCGGCCTGTTGCGCCAGCAGCTCGATATGTGCTCCGCCCGCCGCCAGACCGGTGACGGTAAATCGTTCAGGATGACGCGAGATGACGTCAAGTCCTTGGGTGCCGATGGATCCGGTGGATCCGAGAATGACTACGGTTGAGGTTTGCATGGGTTATGCGTGTGCTCCGTATTGTTTGCTCATGTGAACGTGAAAACAGGCTGACGATCACACCAGCCTGTTCAATGCGATTGCTTAGTCAAAAGAGGGGAACGACAGGTCAGGAATGTCGACATCCAGATTGCTGTTGGTCGGTCCGAACATCGGATTGGTTGCCTGCTTGGTTTCGTTCTTCTTCTCTTCCACTGTCGGCTTTGCCGGTTCAACGGGAGTTGCCGTTGTCGAGTGATCTGTGGAGGTTGCTGGTTCCGGTGTGAAGGAGGGTGGGACGGTCGGCAAGGTTCCGAGATTGATCGATTCGGTATTAACCTGCGGAAGGTTCAGAGTCGACAGGCTTGGCATGCGCGGGGTGAACGTGTCTTCGACCGGATCGGGAGCGTCGATATTCTGAGCCATCTGCGCCAAGGCAGCCAACGAAGAATCGGGAGCGATGTTGATGCCGTGAGACCCTTCTGGCTGATGCACGACCGGAGTGTCTGGAATCACAGGAGCCGCAGGCGCGGACGGAGCATCATAGCTCGACGCGCCATCATCGGAAAGCGGATTGAACGCTTCGGTTTCCGTTCCTGCGGAAGATGGCTCCTCAGCAACCGCATTGGACGCTTTGAACAGGTGTGCCAAAGACTGTTCCGGAGCCGCTGGAGCAACCGGAGCAGCCTGAGGTTCCGGCATTACAGGAGCTGCCGGAGTTACCGGAGCCGGCGGGGTGCTGATGGTTGGCTGGAACACAGGCGGAACCACAGGAGCATGCGTCGGTGCAGCGGTCTGCGCGGCCGGAATACTCACCGGGGACGTTGCAGGCGTGGTAAAAATCTCACGTTCCGCCTTATTCAAAGCGTCGAAGGAGTCAGTGCTGTTTTGAACCTGAGCGGGTTGCGCAATAGCTTCTGCGGAAACGGCTGGAACGGCGAATAGCGGCGAGACCACCTGCGTCTCTTGGGATGCCAGACTGGTTGCGGACGGATTTACTGCGGACATCGCGCTTTCGGAGGGCTCGCCCACGAAGTCGGCCACACGCGCATAGGATTCGAGTCTGGTCAGCAGCTGCACGCATTCGTTCAGGTAATAATCCACCTGACGCTCGTCATAGCCGCGCTTGCCCTTGCGTTGGGTGAAGATCACATTCGTCACGGTCTGGGAGTTCAGATCGACGAGCTTCTTGGCATCGTCTTCCGACACTTCCTCCACGCCGAGTTCGCCAGCGGCCTTCGTCAGGCACTGATCGACGATGCGATCCACCTGCTTGCGGTCATAGCTCGGGTCTTTGCCTTCTCCCGGCTTGAAACGTTCGCCGTGCTCACGTTTGGAGTGGGCGTCAAGCTGACTGAACAGGGTTTCGGTCTGTGCCTTCCACGCCACGCGGCCATGCTGCGAGATCTCCCATGTGGTCTGCTTATCTACCACGGCACGCTCCAGCCGGGCAAGGGCCGCGTCTACCTGAGCGATCACGTAACCGCCCTTGACCAAATCGAAAGAAACATTTTGAATATCATGCTGGGTGAGTTGCGCTCCCTCACCTTCGTATAGCATGTGCGCACGCTCAAGAAAAGCGTCCACCTGTTCGGAATCGTACCCCCACTTGCGCTTCGAAGTACGAGCGATCCCCGATGCGTTTCTCTCGGATTCAGGTTCCTGCGCCATTGGCTATCGACCTCCTACTGCACTACTCAACGCAACTACTTTACGTGATTGATTCGACGCTTGCCTTTTTCGTGTAGAAAAATCAGTGAATCGACACTCAAATCGCACCGTTTTTTTCACGCATTCTCCATGGGAGGAACCTCTTACCTGGCAACGCGACACACGTTGAGACTGTCGCTGGCAACGAATACTGTACAGTAGAGCTTTGCGGGCGATTAGCTCAGTTGGTTAGAGCGCCACCTTTACACGGTGGATGTCAGGGGTTCGAGTCCCTTATCGCCCACCTTTTGTTTCCGTAGAAGATAAGCCGTTCCGGCTCTTCTGATATTCCCAACTATCTCGCGTGCACGTCAGCAAAGTCATGACTTTTGTCAAGTTTTTGCCAAAGCCTCCGTCAACGCTTACCGATTCAATATAGACAATTTCATGGAAACATCTTCTTCGACCGCTTTCGCAAGTAAAAAAGGCTTGGAATCGTGTGATTCCAAGCCTTTATATGAGCGCCCGATCTTGGCCATGCATGCCGCGAGGCGGGCAAAACGAATACGATCAGCGGCCTTTACCGAATGCGCGCAGACGAATGCCGTTCCAGTCACCACTGACGGTCAGCGGCATGGCTGCATTCATGCCGGCAGTCTTCGCGGCGGACTGTACGGTGCTTGAACTTGCCGCGCCAGGACGTCCCGGCTTCGGGGTGAGCACCCACAATGGACCATCGTCTCCAAGGACCGCATACGCATCGACGATGGTGTCAGACAATTCGTCTTCGTCATCGCCGTCGCGCCACCAGATAATCACGCCATCAACGGCGGAATCATAGTCCTCGTCGACCAGATCCTCGCCGGTCAGATCCTCAATCTTGGCGCGCACCGAGTCATCGACGTCGTCATCCCACAGCCATTCCTGCACGATGTCGCCGGACTGGAAACCAAATTCTTCACCGTTCTGTGATGCCGTTTCATTCACGGTGAACACATTACCAAAACGCTGGGAACAGCGACGTTAACACTCCGAAAAACCGGATGTTTTTTGGGTTTTTCTCGCAATTGATACGGGACATGCCGATGGACGCGTCCGTCTCATGGCCGATTCCCGGCCGTCCCGCTGCCGCATGGACAGGCCGGTTCCGTGCCTCGTCCGGACGCGTTCCGGCGGGCCGGGATTGGGGCCTCAAGACGCGGCG
>ERZ780139.2670-NODE-2670-length-12964-cov-8.254396_pt1 | contig 12964 bp, 9 predicted proteins | sample MGYA00511476_ERZ780139 | MGnify/ENA primary metagenome ERZ780139 (study PRJEB29588, sample SAMEA2158190) | human gut metagenome | biome: human gut; feature: human-associated habitat; material: faeces | place: Denmark | collected 2008/2010 ... | reverse complement strand
CTAACTTTTCTCTAATGTCAGCAAAACCAACCTGAACTGCATCGTAACCGTCGTTCTCTACTGTCTTAACTTGTGTTACAACACAAGGACCAGCCTGAAGAACAGTTACAGGTGTTAAAACACCGTCTTCATTGAAGATTTGAGTCATTCCGACTTTTGTAGCTAAAATTGCCTTCTTCATTGATATTCCTCCTGTTTAATCTACAGCGGACAAGATGATTATGCCGTTCCCGGCATCATCATCTGGAAGTAAAATCCTGACGGATTTTCTTCCGGTTTCAGTCCGGAATTCTCTATATTCATAAAATCATACGTCATAAGCGCATCCTGTCATCCTAGAACAGCTAATATAAGTGGAACCCGCACCACTGTGCTACACTTTCGTGTATCGTTACTTCTATATTAAACCCTTAGGATTATTGCTCTTAAATAATAATGAAAAATTGTGTAATGATTAGTTCATTACCTTAAGGTTGATGAATACACCAGCTGGCATTTCTAATTTAGATAATGCATCTACAGTCTTCTGAGATGGTGATAATACATCGATGAGTCTCTTATGAGTTCTCTGTTCAAACTGTTCTCTTGAATCCTTATACTTGTGAACAGCTCTAAGGATTGTAACTACTTCCTTCTTTGTTGGAAGAGGTACTGGACCACTCACATTTGCTCCTGTCTTCTTAGCAGTTTCGATGATTTTCTTAGCTGACTGATCGATTAACTGATGATCATAAGCTTTCAGTGTAATTCTTATTACCTGATTTGCCATAAAAAAAGTCGCCTCCTTCGCACTTTATTGTTTAAGCACGACAAGCGGTGACTGTACACACTCCCACGCGTATCGAGAAACCGCTATTGGTATATCCCGATTAACCAACGTGTCATTTCTGCATCTTGCAGATGATATTAGGTACAGTGACTTGTCGCCAGATTCTTCGCCGGACTTACCGGCCTTGACATTCGCTCCACGGAAAACCTACCCTCACGGATAGCAACCTCACGCTTCTACGCTATCAATGTCACAGCAAGTATTAATATACACTACCCCTACTATAAAATCAACCAGAAAAATATTATTTTATTGTTTTTTTTTTAGTACAATCATGTAATATTTTTCTGGTTTAATTATTATCCATTTTAGTTGTTATTTATCCACAATATGCATTATTTAATGAATATTTATAAACATTTCTGCTTTATTTACACACACCTTTTACTGGTTTGCAATTCTTTCCGCAAGGTCATTAAGATAAACCCACCTGTCCATCTTTTCCTCAAGCTGTTGTTCTTTTTCAGCCTTCTCCTTTGATAAGTCATTAAGCTTTCCGTAATCAGTTGCACACTTAGACATCTCTGCATCTATTCTTTCTATATCTTTTTCCAATGCCGCTATGTCATCATCAATAGTTTCGTACTCTTTCTGTTCCTTATAAGTAAACTTAAGACGTTCGCTTCTTGACTTATTATATTCCTTGCTTGTAAGTGTCTTACTGCCAGATACAGCCTTCTGCACACTATCCGTATCGCCACCTGATACTCTTCCTGCTGTTACATCTACACCTGCCACTACACTATTACTGCCTAATGATAAATTACTTTTTGAAACTCCATTTTCTGACGCATTATATATAGAAGAAACACATTTTTCTTTATAGTCTGAATAACCTCCTTCATACTGTGTAAGGTGGCCTCCAGCCTCAAATGCAAATATTCTATCAACCGTCCTGTCAAGAAAATATCTATCGTGAGAAACAGTAATTACAATCCCTGCAAACCCATCAAGATAATCCTCTAATACTTCAAGCGTTTCAATATCCAGGTCATTGGTTGGCTCATCAAGTATGAGTACATTAGGTGCGCTCATAAGCACACTCAAAAGATACAGTCTTCTCTTTTCTCCTCCAGACAGCTTTCTTATTGGTGTCCACTGCTGCTTAGGCGGGAACAGGAACTTCTCACACATCTGGCTTGCTGTTGCTTTTCCATCAACCGTCTGCACATACTCGCCTATGCTTCTTACGAACTCAAGCACTGTCTGATTCTCATCAAGAGGCTCATTCTCCTGCATAAAATAGCCTATATGAACTGTATCGCCTATCTCAACACTTCCACTGTCAGGCTGTATCTGTCCTGTTATTATCTTCATAAGTGTAGACTTGCCACAGCCATTGCTTCCAATTATGCCTATTCGGTCATCCCTTAAGAAAATGTATGTAAAATCATTAATGTATGTATGTCCATTATAAGCTTTAGTTATATTGTTAAGTTCTATTGTCTTTCTTCCAAGACGTCTGCTTACAGAGCTCATATCCATAAGGCTTTTGTCAAACTTAGCTCTTGCCTGTCTTGAAGCTTCTTTCATATCTTCAAAACGATCTATTCTTGCCTGCTGCTTGGTTGAACGTGCCTGACAGCCTCTCCTTATCCACTCAAGTTCTCTTCTTAATGTGTTCTGTCTTTTAGCCTCTGTAGCTCTTTCCATCTGTTCTCTTTCAGTCTTTAATTCAAGGAATCCTGAATAATTAGATTCATAACTGTAAAGATCTGCGTGGTCTATCTCAACTATCTTGTTAGTTACATTGTCAAGGAAATACCTGTCGTGCGTTACCATAAGAAGTTCACCCTTAAATGCCTTGATATACCGCTCAAGCCACACAACCATATCATTATCCAGATGATTAGTCGGCTCATCAAGTATAAGTACCTCTGTAGGTTCAACTAACACTTTTGCCAATGCAACCCTCTTTTTCTGTCCACCAGATAGCTTGTCCATAGGAGCATCATATACATCTATGCCCAGCTTATTAAGTATTTCCTTCGCCTTTGGCTCATTCGATGAATCTTTGCCACGAAGCACATATGAAAGTACATTTTCATCTTTAATATAATCTGGTGACTGTGCAAGATATGTAACAGTAACTTTTCTTCCTTTTATAATATTACCCTCATCAGGTTCTTCAATGCCGGCAATTATTTTAAGCAGTGTAGACTTTCCAGTTCCATTAACTCCTATAATTCCGATCTTGTCACCCTTATTAATCCCAAGTGTGACATTGTCAAGAAGCACTTTCTCACCAAATGCTTTGCTCACTTTTTCAACATTTAATATATTCACAATAAAAACCTTCCCTTATATATAATGATATATGACAGTTTAATCATCAAGCTTATAGAATTCCTTCATCTTAGCAGCAAGCTCTGGCTTTTCTTTCTCCAGCCTGCTTATATGTTCCTTTCTATGCTGTATCATATGAGCATACGCTTCTGGATTGTTCTCTTTAAATCTCTGTAACACTTCTTTTCTATGTTCCCTTAAATGCTTTAACGCATCCGGATTTAACTTCGCAATCTTAGCCTCAAGCCTTAATCTTCTCTGTTCAATATGCTCCTCTAACTCTTCTGCATTGCTGTTCTGTGCAAGCTCAGATAAGTGCATTTCAACTCTCTCAAGAAGTTCATCTTCATCAAATAAGCCAATTCTACCCCAGGCATTCTTGCTTTCCGCCTTATCAAGAACATTTTCCGCAAACTCAGATGACCCCACATCAATACTGCTTGTAATGTCATCTGTAACCTGTACGGCATATTTATCAAGCCATTCTGCGGCGTCCTTGCCAAACGCCCACTCTATCTCTGCAAGCCTTTCGTTATCCTCAATAAAATCCTCGTGTACAGCAACCTGCTCAGGACTGCCAACAAGCGGATAAGGCCTGTCAACACCGGCATCTCTTAAAGCAAGCGATATTGTTCTTCTTGTGACACCTTCCTCAACAAGACAGCCAGCACCCAACTGCCTTAACTGGTCATTTACATGGTCAACGTGCTCAGTTATATAAAAATGTATTCCTTTACCCTTTAATATTTTATTAAATGATACAAGCCTGTCTGCTGCTGTTATATCTATGCTTCCGATACCGCTCGCATCAACTATTATAATCTTTGTATCATCATTTATGGCATTTTCTATATCCTGCAAAAATGTAGACACATTTGCAAAGAAAAGATTACCACTGAATCTATATAATAATGTGTGTTCTATCTGCAAAGCGTTCTTGTTACGGTTAAGATTATAGAAACCCTCGTGTCCTGGTATACAGCCAAGAAATGATCTTGGAGGAACAACTGCCCTTATTATTACAGCTATAAATGAAAGAATAACACCTATAATAACGCCATATATAGTTCCAAATAATAATACGCCAAACATAGCCGCAAGAAATATAAAGAACTCCGCCCTGTTGACTTTTCTAAGTTTATCAGCAAGCTTATATTCAACTATTCCGATAAGTGCAGCAACGACAATTCCTGTAAGAATAGGCACAGGAAGATATTCAAGCACAGGTGTTGCAAAAAGCACGACAACAAGCATTGTAATTGAAGCTGTAACTGACATAAGCTGTGATTTACAGCCAAACTGGTCAGCTATACCTGTTCTTGATACGCTTCCGTTAAGAGGGCAGCTTCCTGATACCGAAGAAGCTATATTGGCTAAAGAATAAGCAAGCACCTCTCTGTTATTATCAACCTTATATCCATATCTGTTGGCATAGTTATTAGTGGCAAGCAGTGTCTGTGCCATAATAACAAGTGCACAGGTAAGTCCAAGTATAATTATATCTGATGTATCTGTCTTTAATAATGTAAAATCGGGTACCATAAGCTTCGGAAATCCCGAATCAACGTGAGGCAGAAGCTTAACCCCTAATCTGTCAATGTGTAAAAATGCTGTTGCCATTGCACCAAGCACCATAAGCACAACTGACATTGGAAACTTCGGAATATATTTCTTTGCAACAAGTATAATTACAACTGTTCCAAATCCAAGAACTGCCGATAACACATTAAAATATTGAAGCTGTCCCCATATGTGGATACCCAGTTCAATAAGTTCTCCTGTACCTGCAGAACCACCAAACAGCTTTGGAACCTGCATAAGTATTATTGTAATACCAATTCCACTTATAAAACCTCCCATAACCGGCGTTGATATGTAATTAACTATTCGTCCTGCTTTAATAAGACTGAATATCAAGAGCCATATTGCAACAACAAATGTAATGACCGGCACAAGCTTCATCGCTTCCTCAGAGCCTGAAGTAACGCCAAGTGCCGATAACGTACCACCTACAAGCACCGCCGGCGTTGCATCTACACCAAATACGAACTGTGGTGATGTTGTTGTAAAAGCATATATAAGCACTGGTATAAGCGAACCATACAGTCCATATGCCGCTGGAAGCCCTGCTATCTGGGCATACCCCATAGATATTGGTATTGACACTAACGCCACAATAATTCCTGCTATAATATCATTCTTTGCTGTTTTAAAAGATATATTTTTCAAATGTGCATTTTCCTTTCCTTATATATATTATGCAATTATCAATAGTTACTTTTAACACTAATACCATATAACAATTTATATTTTTTGTCTGTTATATGTTACAGTAAAATGGTATATTTTTCAAGTTACGCAATATATGCACAACTATACATTTAACATATTACATACCGCCGCACATTAATTATATCCTAATCACTGTATTAAATGATTATTATACACTACCATACGTTAATTATATCCTAATTGCTGTACTTTTTGATTGCCCCAACCATACAATCTGTTATATACTTAATATATATGCTTAAACAAGAAAGGACTTAATTACAATATGTTTGTTGCAGATAATTGGAAAGATTATGAAGTTATAGATACATCCTGTGGAGAAAAGCTTGAACGCTGGGGCGATTACATTCTTGTCCGCCCAGACCCACAGGTTATATGGGACACTCCTAAGAACGACAACAGATGGAAACATATGAATGGACATTATCACAGAAGCTCTAAGGGAGGCGGCGAATGGGAATTCTTCGACCTGCCACAAAGCTGGACAATAAAATACGAAAGTCCTTCTGTTGATGTTCCTCTTACATTTAACTTAAAGCCATTCAGCTTTAAGCACACAGGAATATTCCCTGAGCAGGCAGCCAACTGGGACTGGTTCTCTGAAATTATAAAGAAAGCTAAAGATAATGAACCTGACAGACAGATAAAGGTTCTTAACTTGTTTGCCTACACTGGTGGTGCTACTCTTGCCTGTGCAGCCGCTGGTGCTCATGTTACACACGTTGATGCCTCTAAGGGAATAATTGCGTGGGCTAAAGAAAATGCCACATCATCAGGACTTATTGACAAGCCTATCCGCTGGATAGTCGATGACTGTGTTAAATTTGTTGAAAGAGAAATAAGACGTGGCAATCACTACGATGCTATTATTATGGACCCTCCATCCTACGGCAGAGGTCCCAAGGGTGAAATCTGGAAAATCGAAGAATCCATCCATCCACTGGTCAAACTCTGTGCACAGCTTCTGGTGGACAGACCTTTGTTCTTCCTGATTAATTCCTATACTACAGGCTTACAGCCGGCGGTTCTCTCTTACCTTATCGGAACAGAGCTAAAACGTTTCCCTGGCAAAGTCACAGCCGACGAAATCGGTCTTCCGGTCAGTTCCAACGGACTTACACTTCCTTGTGGGGCTTCCGGACGGTTTGAGGGGATTTAAATTTAATGCAAGAAAAGCTGCCATCGGCAGCTTTGTCTGTAGTTCAGTTGATCTTATTCCTGTAATAATTGCTTTTCAAAGGTGGATAATAATTTGTTGATCGTAAAGAAATAACTCTTGCATTCGCTGCATGTTTTTGCATCGACTTCGATATCACCAAGAATGATGAGTTTGGCAGCCTGGAGTGCTGCAATAATGGTACGAAATTCGTCGGGTGTAATATCTGTGGCGTGATTAATCAATTTTTTCGCCGCAGAACAACAGAGTTGATAATTAATTTCTGCCTGGGCTTCTGATTCTGCAAGTCCAAGACGAGGCAGAACGGTAAGAGCGTAAGCGGTTGCTTCTATGTCAGAATGATTGAAGGCATAGGAAATATGGCTCATAGTAAAACCTCCTTAAGTTTTTAAGAAAATTATAACATAAAATGAGAAAGAACGCGAGAATATGAGCAAAAATCAACGGAAGACTTATTAAAGAAAAAGGGTATACATTATAGATAATAATGTATACAATATAAACACAAGGAAAACTTTGATAAGGAGAATAAAAAATGCTTGGTTTAAAACCGATAAAAATGTTACCGGCAAGGGAAAGAGTGGCGGCAGCACTTAGAAAGGCGATTATCTCAAGACAGATTACAGAAGGAGAAGTGTTAACTCTGGAAAGTACGGCCCAAGAGCTTGGGGTCTCCATTACACCAGTCAGAGAGGCATTCCAGATTCTAGAAAGGGACGGCTTGATAGATCTGCAACAGAACAAAGGAGCAACGGTACTGGGAATCAATGAGACAACGCTCAGAGAACATTTCCAGATCCGGGCGGCACTGGAAAGTGAAGCGTGTGTATTGTGTTGTAAGAACCGCATTGATATGAGCCGGATCGAGCAGGTATTAACTGTTTCGAAAGAGATGATAGAGAAACAGGATTATGAGAACTATTCGAAGCTGAATCAGTCGCTTCACATGGAGATATGGATAGCTGCCGGGAATGAAAAATTAAAGAAAATGCTTTCGGAACTCTGGAGCGGATTATCGATGGGAGTAAAGATGACAGAAGCAGAGTATGCAAAAAAATCGTTGAAAGAACATGAGGGTATTGTAGAAAGTATGAAAAAATGCGATACCATGGAAGCAGCGATGAAGATGCATCAGCATATAGAACGAAGCTTAGAGGATGTATTGACGGAATTTGAAAAGTAAATATGCACAAAAAATAAAGTAAAAATTATGTAAAACGTCGAACTTGTGATTAATGATTGACAAGTCTGGCGTTTTTAATTATGATTTGATTATGGATACATTATCATTTATAAATAATAAAAATAAATGATAAGAGTAAAGGACAATGAGTAACAAGAACTTAATCGTGAACACTCCGGAACCAAAGCCTGGTATACTGGAGCGAGGAGATCTTTTTGCTATTGCGATAGGAATGGTAATCGGATCAGGAATGGTAACATTGATCGGACCGGCGATGGCAATGACAGGATATTCCGTATGGCTGGCATATCTGACAGCTATCGTTATGGGATTTTTTATGGTATTTCCGTATATTATCCTGGGGGGAACTATGAGAGTGGCAGGAGGACCTTACTCGATTGTAACAAATTTATCCGGTGTAAGTGCAGGAGGACTGGTAGCGTATACGAAGCTTGTAACTCCAATTCTGAACAGCTCTTTTGCACTGGCATTAGGCTTGTATGTAAATAATCTTCTTCCGGGAATTACAGTAAAAGCAATTGCGGTTGTGGGAATCTGCATCTTATTTGTATTAAATCTTCTGGGAATGGATATTTTTGCAAAGGTTAGTAAGATCTTATCAACAATCCTGCTGATCACAATGGTACTTTATGTTGTCTTTGGACTGACACAGATCAAGCAGCCAATCTTCCAGTTTTCTGGGGATAAGATGTTTACCGGAGGCTTTAAAGGATTCATGCTTGCTGCATTACTTCTGATCAACTCAGCAAATGGATATTACAATATCCTCTGGTACGGAAAAGATGCAAAGAAAGCGACAAAGGATGTACCGTTTGCAAGTATGGCATGTGTGCCATGTCTTCTGTTCATCTATGTGGGGCTTGCCATGGTAACAGGCGGTGTGCTTCCGCATGATGAAGTTGCAGGAGCACCGACAATCTTACCGGCAGCGCAGGCAATCCTTCCTGGTGCAGTATATAAGATTTTCATGATCGGCGGACCAATCATGGCGATCATTACTACACTGAACGGTGTATTCAATGATGTCAGATATCCTCTTGCACAGGCTGCAAAAGACGGATGGCTTCCAAAGTTTATTTTAAAAGAGAATCGTTTTGGAGCACCGTATCTGATTTATACATACACACTGATCGTTGTTCTGATCCCAATCGTTACGGATATGAGCATTGTAACAATCACAAACATTTTCCAGGTAATTACATTCTTCATGAATGTGACTGTTGTATATGCAATTTCAAGACTTCCAAAAAGATATCCGGAAGCATGGGCAAAGAATAAATTCCATTTTTCAAATGGGGCATTATATACATTCTGTACTGTAAGTATCATCATTTATACAGTTATCTTTGTAAAGGGTATTTTCAGTATTAAAGTATCTTATGCAGTAGCAGCGGTTATTGTTATGCTTGCACTGATACTGATCGGAATCTATTTGACAAAGAAAGGTGGTATCCGTATCGAGACTTCACTCTGGGATCCATCTGTAAAAAAGGAGGAAAAGTAAGATGGCAGCAACTTATGTAAAACCAGGTGAACTGGGACTGAATCCGGAGAAATTGACAGAGATGTTAACGGAACTGGAACAGACAGTGGAAATCCACAGTATCTCAGTACGGTTTGATGGAAAAGTTATCTTAGAGGGTGCATGGGAGCCGTTCTCACTGGAGAAGCCGCAGATGCTGCATTCACTTTCAAAAATCGGAACAAGTATTTGTCTGGGATTTGCACTCGATGAGGGGAAGATTCATCTGGAAGATAAACTGCTTGATTATGTAAGAGATGAACTTCCGGAAGAATACGATCCGGCACTGGAAGATCTGACGATCTATCATCTGCTTACCATGCAGGCAGGTTCCAAAGAATGCTACAATAATGTATGGTTTTCGAAGCTTACAAGAGACTGGGAGACAAACTGGTTAAAACAGCCGAAGATAAGAGAAGATATCGGAAAAGCATTCCATTATGATTCCGGATGTAGTTATACACTTTCAAGAATTGTCACAAAGGTTATGGGAAAAAACTGTCTGGCACTGATGCAGGAGCGTGTATTTGACAAGATGGGATTTGGTGAGATCAACTGGCTGACCAGTCCGGAAGGACACAACACCGGTGGATGGGGAATGTACCTGACTGCAGGAAAGATCTCTGCACTGGCACAGCTTCTGCTTCAAAAAGGTGAATGGAATGGAGAGCAGCTGATACCGGCATGGTGGACCGAAGAGATAGGAAAGATGCGCGTTGTGATTCCGGAAGATGAGAAGAAAGCACTGACGCATTATGCTTATCATATCAAGGCCGGAAAAGAGATTTTTGCGGCAGAAGGAGCATTTGGACAGTATCTGATCTGTTTTCGTGATTATCCGGTTGCAATCGGAATCACGGCAGGGGCATCGGAATATCTGGCAGCAGATATCTGTCTGAAATACATAAAAGAAGCAGTTCAGATCCCGTGTGAAAAAGAAAATCTGGAAGAGGCACAGGAAAAACTGGAAGAGAAACTGGTACATCTGACACTTCCGAAGCCGGAAGGTGACAAAAAAGACACAAATGAAGCAACAAAGAAACTATTAAATAAAAGAATTGTGTTTACAGAGAATCCAAGACAAATTGAGTCGGCAGTGATTTCAACGGTTGGAGAGGAATTAAAACTGGAACTTACTGTGGCAGGAGAAAAGAAGATTCTTTTTGCAGGATATAAGGACTGGAAATGTAATGATATGTATCCGAATGATTTTACGAAGAGATATCATGCGGTATCTTATGCGTTTGATGAAGATGCATTGTATCTCTCTGTGGGACTTCTGAATACATCATACAGAGAAGAATATTGTCTGTGGGTGAATTCGGAAAATGTAGTAGTTGGAACATGGAGACCGAATGTAACGTATCTTCCGGCAGAAGAAGATATGACATGGAAGTTTACCGGAACATTTGAACCGTCATGCATTCTGTAGATAGAATGAACGGTTAGTGGAAAAAGGAGAACCCCGTGAGGCAGAAGAAGCTGTCCCACGGGGTTTTTGGCATTGCATATTCGATAAAAGTTCATCTATTTACAGATGAACATATTTACAGTATGATACTGTAAACAGCAAAAATGAACGGAGAAGATATATGAATGAGATAGCAGTTGTAACAGAGCAGGATATACCGGATATTCTTCGAATGATCCATGAAATCTATAGTGAACTTCCGAATAAGGAATGGTTCAGTCTGGATAGCGATGAGGAAGTAACAAGCTATATGATGACCGGTGGCTTTGGATTAAAGGCAATGTGTGATGGCAGACTGGCAGGTGTCTTTATCGCACGGGCAAAGAATCTTGGGGATGAGAATCTCGGATACGATCTGAAATTTGATGAAGAACAGCGAAAGCAGTCGGCACATATGGAGATTGCCATGGTAAGAAAAGAATACCGCGGACAGGGGTTACAGAGAAAGATGATGGAAGAGTCAGAACAGATTCTGAAAGAACAGGGATATCATTATCTGCTTGGAACGGCACATCCGGACAATGTGGCAAGTGTGAATACATTCCTGAAATTACAGTATGAACAGGTGATGACGAAGGAAAAGTATGGCGGGATGAAGAGGAGTATTTTCTGTAAAGCGATATAATGCAGATGTAATACAGAATGTACGAATCAAACCGGAATATATTATGATTGCAAGGTTCTGGTTGAAACGTTATAATGTAGGTGTCAGCAGAGAGTTTGCTGGCATCTTTTCAAATTAAAAAAGTGAATAATCAGGGAGAAATTTATGAGTATATTAAATGTTGAACATCTGACACATGGTTTCGGGGACAGAGCCATATTCTCAGATGTTTCTTTTCGACTTTTAAAGGGAGAACACATCGGTCTTGTAGGAGCCAACGGAGAGGGAAAATCTACCTTTATGAATATTGTGACCGGAAAGCTTGTGCCGGATGAAGGAAAAGTAGAATGGTCTAAGAATGTACATGCAGGATATCTGGATCAGCATGCGGTCCTCGAAAAGGGAATGACCATCCGTGACGTGTTAAAATCTGCATTTGATCCGCTGCTTCAGAAAGAACAGCGTATGAATGAAATCTGTGATCTGCTTGGAACGGCAGATGAAGAAGAGATGAACCGTCTGATGGACGAACTCGGAACCATTCAGGATGAGCTTACCCTGCATGATTTCTATACGATCGATGCAAAGGTAGAGGAAGTGGCAAGAGCACTCGGACTTCTGGAGCTGGGTCTGGACCGTGATGTTACAGACTTAAGCGGAGGACAGAGAACGAAAGTCCTTCTTGCAAAACTGTTATTGGAAAAGCCGGATATCCTGCTTCTGGATGAGCCGACCAACTACCTGGATGAGGAACATATCGCATGGTTGAAGCGCTATCTTCTGGATTATGAGAATGCATTTATTCTGATCTCGCATGATATTCCATTCTTAAACGAAGTGGTCAATATCATTTATCATATGGAGAATCAGGAACTGAACCGTTATGTGGGAGATTATGATCACTTCCAGGAAGTCTATGTTGTGAAGAAAGCACAGCTTGAGGCGGCCTACAGAAGACAGCAGCAGGAGATCAGTGAGCTGAAAGATTTCGTGGCACGTAATAAGGCACGTGTATCTACTAGAAATATGGCGATGTCCAGACAGAAGAAGCTGGACAAGATGGATGTGATCGAACTGGCGGCAGAGAAACCGAAGCCGGAATTTCATTTCCGTTATGGCCGTACACCTGGAAAGATGTTATTTGAGACACATGATCTGGTAACGGGATATGATGAGCCGTTATCAAAACCATTAAATTTCAGTATGGAGCGTGGACAGAAGATAGCACTGGTTGGAACGAACGGAATCGGAAAGACTACATTATTAAAAAGCATTTTAGGATTGATTCCATCCTTATCCGGAAGTTGTGAACTGGGAGAGAATCTGGAGATCGGCTACTTTGAACAGGAAGTCAAAGGCGAGAACAAGACTACCTGTATCGATGAGATCTGGCAGGAATTTCCGTCGTTTACACAGTATGAAGTACGTTCGGCACTGGCAAAATGCGGACTGACAACAAAACATATCGAAAGTCAGGTCAGAGTATTAAGTGGTGGAGAGCAGGCGAAAGTCAGACTTTGTAAACTGATCAACAGGGATACGAATATATTACTTCTGGACGAACCTACAAACCATCTGG
>ERZ780139.2669-NODE-2669-length-12973-cov-4.195386_pt1 | contig 12973 bp, 7 predicted proteins | sample MGYA00511476_ERZ780139 | MGnify/ENA primary metagenome ERZ780139 (study PRJEB29588, sample SAMEA2158190) | human gut metagenome | biome: human gut; feature: human-associated habitat; material: faeces | place: Denmark | collected 2008/2010 ... | reverse complement strand
GTTTCGTTGCAGGTGGCAGATGTTTTTATGTTTTTCAACTTTATAGTAGGAAAAAATTTCATTCATTTCCGTACCTTTATGAGTCTTTTTATCCATAAATAATATCCAGTCAGTGGTAGTGCAGCCCCCAATAAGGCAGCAATAAAGGTAAGTATGCGAGTAAACATTCCTCCCCAGTTACCAACATGCACAGAATAAATCCAACCACGAATCTTTCCCGACTTGTCTTGATGTTGATAAAGACTTGTTTCTGTAAATTCACCATTATCCGTATTGAAAGAATAACGGTCAGATGCCCGCTGATTCCCGAAACGGTTGAAAGACACGCTTGCCGTACCAGAAGAAATACTGATTTGCTTATACTCCGGATTCTGACGTCTTAGTTTATCATAAATCTCCTGCCAATAAACGAAGGGTGAAGTTACCGAGTACATATCACTGTGATTGTTTTCCGGACGTCCGCCTCTTTCACCCTTTCGAACCTCATTTCCTTCTCTTTTCTTTTCCCGATGGGCTGCCAGTTTGGTATCCCTCTTTTGAGCATCACTTTTCTGTTCATGTCCTTGGGCGGCACGTTGCTGTACTTCTACCCCGAAGACCTTATAGAAAGCCGTCCGATACCACGGAAAAGACCAGGTCAACCCCGTCAGTGCCATAGCCAGTAGAAAGATCAGAGCATACATTCCACCTGCCACATGCAAGTCATACCAAAACCTTCTCCAACCTTTTGTTGCTGTTATTTTCAGGCTATTCTTCAATGCTTTACGTGTACGCGGCCACCAAATGACAATTCCCGAAATCAGTACAAAAACAAGTAAAAGCGTACTGACACCTACAATCATTTTGCCCCAAAAGATTCCTTCATTTCCCGGATTCATACTATCCAGCAACCAGCGATGCATTCGGAACATAAACATAAAAAAGCCGCTACGCTCGCTTTTTCCTTTTACTTCGCCCGTATACTGGTCTACATACAAAGATGCACGACGTAGTTTGGAAAGACTAACCTGATACGCACGTCCGGGATCAGAAGATATGCTGACACCGGTCACCGATACACTGTCAGGCAATGTCGTCGCCACTTTTTCAAGCAACTTATCCATAGGAAGAGGAGACTCCTTTACCGTTTCTACGTAGTAAAGATCGCGTCGAAACCACTCATTCACCTCATTTTCAAATACCAGCATGGCACCGGAGAAGCAGACAAGAGTTATTATCAGTCCGAAAGGGACGGAAAGCCACAAATGTATCTTTCTGAATATTTTTTTCATGTTTTCAATCCTATTTCTTGAAAAAGCCTGCAAAGCTTTCCGCTCGGCAGGCTTTTATCTACAAAAGATTCTCTATTTAACCGACTGTATTATTTTAAAAGATATTCCATCTTACCTACCGTAGTGATAGCGTCAGCTTCTACCGTCAAACCTTTGACTGCCTTGCCTGTTTTTGCGTCTATTTTATAGAAGGCCGGTTTCTCGCCCGTAGTCACAGTGACAGCCATATAAGCATACCCTTTTTCTCCATAAGGCTCGCCACCAAACTTTCCGTCAGCCGGCAGACCTGTAACAAGCATAATCGTCTGATCTTCCGCCTTGAAAACAGCTAATTCGCTGACATCTGCACTTGTACCGCCACTAATCATATCTTCCGCTCCCTTTTTATACAATTGAAGCAGGAAGTAATCTTCAGAGATGTGCCAGCAACGGAAAATAGGATGTTTAGTGCCTATCTCTTCAAAGTTCACATAGTAATCCGGATCGAAATCTGTTGCGCCTGCTTTGATACGCATTGCGCCCGAAGGCTTCTGTCCTGTTACCTTCTTCAAATCTGAAGATGAAACTGCCGTACGTCCATATCCGGGAGAGAACACATAGACGTCACCATTATCAGCGGCCCAAATGGTCTGATAATATTGTGAACGCATACGACCGCATGCATAGCCTATTTTATCAGTCTTGGCAATCACCGGAGTCTCATTGAAGTTCGTGCCACTATAAATTGCCACGTAAGCATTATCCGGGTATTGTGTAGAAGGAATAACACCGGCTGTATACGCACCGCTGCCGCTACCACCGTCAGTCTTAGTCACAAGTTCCTGATCTGTCACAGCTTCCGGCCATTTTTTAATACCGTACTTACTCATTCCCATCGGGATGACAGATGTATAAATCTTATTGTTAGCTTCAACCAGACCTGCCCATGAAACTTTTTCACCATTACCCAAGTAATTTTCGGCAAGCAAGGTACCCTCTTCCTGGCTGCCATCGGTCGCATCCAAATAGTTGAACAACAATGCTTGAGCCACATTCTGATCCTCATCCGTTATTTTCGAGTCCCCGGTGGAAACAGTCACCACTTTGTCCCCCCAAGTACCGTATGACGTGATACGATTATAAGTGTATGTGTACTTTTCTTTCATTTTACCATCTGCACCCAGATAATAGGAAGCTCCTGTACCTGCGCCACCTTTATTATAAACTAAAGCAAACACATAATCCAATCCTTTATATACCCAATAGGTACCGCCAATCACTTCAGTTCCATTCCCTTGGGTCGACACTGTTCCTTCATCCAAAGAATTGGCTACTACCAAATAACTTGCTTCACCAGTTGTGGCAGCTACCACATAAGCCGTTTCTCCATCAATCGGCGGGTTATCCACCGGATTATTATCATCGTCGCAAGATGCCACAAACACACCGCTACTCAAACAAAAAGCTACGGCAAAAGCCTGTAATAAAAACTTCTTCATATATTCTTTATTATTGATTGATACTAAAAACTTACTCTTATTATTTACCGAAAAACACTCTGAACTTTCCATAGAATGCGCGCCCCGCTTTTTGCAGGCTAAAATTGTCAAACAGTTGGGCATCGGTGAAATTCCGACATTCAAATGATACATTATAACGTCCATTCTTCATGGTGTAGGACAAAGACAGATTATGAGAAAACTGTTCCGGCACCATATTCTTTGAATCTTTATCTCCGAGATTTTCCCAATAAAGAGGAAAATCGTGCTGCCAGTAGCTATCATAGCCGATGCTCAACACATTTCCTTTGACAAACAGGTCATTCCAATAAAAATTTGCATTGATATTAGCATAACGATAGGGCAGATTCGGCATACGCACTTTATAGTGCATGCTTTCCTGCAAAGAGGAACCCGCCAGAAACTTTTCGTAATCACGAGTATCGATGCTATTGAATGTTCCTCCTATATCAAACCAACGCGAGAAGCTATAAAGCAATGACAAATTATACCCTTTGGTCCTTACGTGACCGTGGTTCTCATAATATCCGTAGCTTGTTCCTCCCAATACGTCCAGTCCTCTTTTTATGTAATCTTTCGTATCCCGATATATCAAACCGGCCTCGGCATACAATTCATGCTTGCCAAACTGATGATTATAGCTGAAACTCAAATTGACATTATCACTTTTCTCCGGTTTCAGATTCATTTTGCCAGCTTCAAGGTCTTCATCTCCAAAGAGTTCGTCCGTGGTCGGCAGGCGGAAAGCCTTTTCGTACGAAAGTTTCACCTGAAGATCTTTCCATATAAAATAGGTACCTGCCGCTCCATATCCAAGAGCGCTTGCCGTATTGGACAGATTGATATAATTGCCTATTCCATCCGTATTCTGCGATACCGGTCCCTTGTTGTATTGCCGATAATATTTGGCAAATGCCGACACATTCCATCTGTCCGACGGCATCAGACGGTAAGAAAGCCCGCTGACGTTTTTACGGGTGATTTTAGGAATAGAAAAGTCCGTGAATTTGGAAGAAGCACCGATGGTAGAGCGGCTCGTACGTTCAAAATCACTGATTACATGACTGAAAGTAAACGTATGCGCCTGTCCGATATGATAATTCATCTTCAGCGTCCCATTCCAGTTTTTATTTTTAGATTCACTGTTCTGGTAAGACTGTTCTCCCCGGCTGCCTTTTTCATAAAAATCTCCACGCCAGTTGTAAGCCCGCGAAGCGGTATCGACATTATTGGTGATATTATGATTGTAATTGGCAGTCAACAGCAGATCCAGGTTTTTCACCAATAAGTTCTTTTTGTAATATTCTAAAGAAGGGACCAACGAATGTCCTTTGCGGAATTTTTCACCGAACACGACATCTTGATAAACGCCTGTTTGTATCTCTTTATAGAAATGAGAATAATTGAAACTCAACGCCAAACGATCTGCCCATTTCTTTCCTACCAGGCCGATTTTTCCAATCACGGCTTCATTATGATACTGGTCATTAAAACGTTTCAGATGATAAATCTTATTTTTGTCAAGTGGCGGAAAACGTACGCTTCCATCTTCTTTAATCTCAAATTCGCGTACATAAGTGTCTACATAATAATCATTATCCGAGAAATTCTGAAAAGCATTGACCTCATACATAAAACCATTCTTGAACGTTTGTCCGAAGCGCACGTATGATTTATGAGTATTAAATGACCCGTAAGAATAGGAAGCGTCCATAAACCACTTTCCGGGTTGCTTGTTGGTGACAATATTAACCACTCCCCCAATAGCATCGGTTCCGAATCCTACAGGAACTACTCCTTTATAGACTTCTATACGGTCGGCAAAATTAATAGGAACATTGTTCAAATCGAATGCGGCACCGGCTCCCTCCTGTGGTATGCCGTCAATGAAGATTTTCACATGTTTCCCGCTAAAGCCATCGATATACAATTGCATATCCGACCCCACTCCACCTGATTCGCGGAGTTTTACACCGGGCACTTTAGTCAGTGCACCTGCCAAAGTCTGCGTACTATTATGCAATTTCTTCGCATCAATGGCTACCGCATTAAAAGCAGACTGATTCACACGACCGACTCCGGATGTCGTGACCAGCACCTCTCCCAGTTCTTTTACCGCCGGCGCGATAGTGACGTTTACTTTTATTCTTTCTCCCTTGGCTAATTTAACTTTCTTTTCTACCGTTTGATAACCGATAGCCGAAACGACAAGTGTATATTCACCGGCTGTAGTTTTCAAATGATATATACCTTTTTCATCTGTATAGCATCCTTGGTTGGTTCCTTTCAGATAAACTGTCGCAAAATCCACCACTTCTTTCTCCGTGGACATTACTCTACCCGAAATTAAACTATTACGGTGACGCCCATGTTGTGAATATACGGATACGGAAAACAAGAATGCCAGAAAAACCAAAAAATATTTATTGCTCATCTCCTTTTTACCTTTTTACTTTATACCTTTTCATTGCTCTAAAAGCGATGCAAAGGTAAGCAGAAAGAGGGATGCCAAACAATCCCTATCTATTGGTAAAAATAAGACAACAAAAATGAGATATATAGATATGTACAATACCTATATATAAGTAAATACTGGATAATTTAAATAAAAAAAGAAAAGAAAACCTACTTCAGCCAACTCGCCAACGCACGTTCCGTTACCTCCCACAACTGCTCTTTTTGCACATGATTCGTGTATTTATCAGACAAGTTTTTCCGGTGGTTATTGACATACAGTTGTCCTGTCACACCGGCTTCCTTTTCGTCCAACAGTAAACCGATTGCCGTAGAAGCCCCTTTCTTGGGTTTACGGATAAAAGGACGGAAAAAAATATCCGTCAACGGATCGAACCACTTGTGCATAGTGATGATATCAGTAGAAACAATTCCCGGATCGGCAGCATTGACGGTAATCCCCTTCTCTCGAAGTTGCTCGGAAAGTTCGAAAGTAAACAATAATAAAGCCAACTTCGTGTTACTGTAAACAGGAATCCTCCAAAACGTTCCCGTTTTCCCTCTATGAAAGAAATCTGGGAAGTCGAGCTTGCCGATTGCGTATGTACAGGAAACCATATTTACGATACGCGCTCCACGCACCATCAGCGGAATTAATTTCCGGGTAAGCAGATAAGGTCCCATGTAGTTCACACTTACTGTTCGTTCGAATCCTTCGGAAGTAGTATGAAAACCTGTCTCCATCGTTCCGGCATTATTCATTAACAAAGAGATGGGAAGATTCCTTTCTAAGATCTGACTGGCAAAAGCAACTACGGATTGCATAGAAGATAAATCGATAGCTATTACTTCCAAATCCGGGTTTCCAGTTTCCTTGCTCAAACGTTCACGAACAACCTCCGCTTTCTTCGGATGATAACAAGCCATTATGATTCGATAACCGGCTTTGGCTACGGCACGTGTTATTTCTGTTCCCATTCCTCCGTCCGCACCGGTGATGATTGCCCATTTCATTTCACTCATTTTTTCTCCAGTTTATCAATCTCCTTTTGTAAAGAGGAAGGTAATTGTTCTTTCAAATGTTGATGACAAGCCATTTCTATCGTATACATACGTCCTATGCAATAATTACTGTGTCCACAGTTGCAGCGTGCTTGTTGCTCCTGTTTCATCCGGTTCACGAATCCCGGTTCGTTCAGTAACGCTCTCGCCATCTGCACGGCATCAAAACCGAAATCGAGCACTTCATCTATTTTCTGACGGGAAACAAGACCACCGACATAAATCAACGGCGCATCCGGAAGAGCCGCACGGAATTTCAGTGCATCTTCAAGGAAATAGGCCTCTTTGAAGGGTACAGAGGGTATCATCCATTTGCCAAACATACGGACTCCGTATTTCAGCCACCAACAATTCATATAGTAAGACATCGAACGAATCGGCATGGCACCTCTCATTACATACATCGGCGCTTTGCTGACAAAACCACCACTCAACACCAATCCATGAGCGCCAAGTTCCAACAGACGTTTGGCCACTTGTATGGATTCGTCTATCTCCATTCCTCCTTTGAAGCCGTCGCGCATATTCATTTTTACAAAAACTGCCATATCATTGCCCGCCGCTTTCATCACTTCTTCCATCACCATATCCATAAAACGCATCCGGTTTTCGAGCGAACCGCCATATTCATCTTTCCGATGATTGGTGTAGGGAGACAGGAATTGACTAATCAAATAGCCGTGCCCCGCATGTACTTCAACGGCGTCAAATCCGGCTTTCCTCGCCAGATTGACTGCATTTCCATACGCTTTCGCCATTTCCGGCAGCTCCTCTTTTTCCATTCCACGCACAAACGTAGGAGAATAGAGGTTGAAGCCTGAAGATGCGGATATAGGAGTGACACCACATATATTTTTATGGGACATATTTCCACAATGCCCGATTTGTATACCTACTGCGGCACCTTCATCGTGCACGGCTTTTGTCAGTTCATGTAAACGGGGAATAATGGACGGACGCAACCACAACTGACGGTCGAAAGAAAGTCCGCTTTGTGTCACGGCAGCATAAGCCACTGTTGTCATACCCACTCCCCCCGCAGCTACCGACCGATGGTAATCCAGCAACATCTGCGTGGGAGTATTCTCCGGACACATGCTCTCAAAAGCTGCCGAACGGATTGTTCGATTCCGCAGCGTCAAAGGGCCAAAGGTGACCGGGCTAAAAAGTTTAGATTCCATAGTAGTTGATATTTTATTTAAGTCATACATAAGTCGTGATGAAAAGCGTCCCTAATAAAGGAAAGGGAACACTCGTTTCCGTTCTCCCACTGCGTCTCCGAATTCTTCGCGGTAACGGCACCAAATAGCGTTGGCACGGGGAACAAGGTTAGCAATCGTCCACCAAAGGAAGACCAGACCGGAAAGTGAACAAGTGAGTATCGCCCAACCTGCCCATTCTAGTATCTCACCGAAATAGTTGGCGGAAGTGACATAACGGTACATTCCTTTTTGAGGCAGATAATGCCGGGTGTCTCCCGGTTTGCGCAAATGTCGGATGATATAATCCGACTGCCAGTTCAACAGCATACCTGCGAAAAAGAGCAGTGTACCGATAATAAACCACGGTGAAGTGAACCAACCGGCTTGATACATCGTTTCGGGAGCAAGATAGAAAATCCATTTTCCTTGCATATAGCCATTCAGCAAATTAAAAAGAACTCCCATCGACATGATTGCCAGCGGCATCTTACTTTTTCCTTTCAATAGCAAAGGGAAGATGAAAGCACGCTGAAAATAGTGAATTTGAAAGAAGAGGAAGAAAGTGAAAATCACCGGCTCGAACCGACGTTCGGAATAGATCCACATCACACACATCACCACAAAAACCGGAGCTTCCATCAATATCCAGGCTAGTTTATTGGAGATAGCTACGCCCCACGATGCTGTGCGGAAAATACCATATCCGGCTTTCACAAAGTAAAGGGCGATAAAAACAAACAAAGCAATCAGGCTCATCACCCCCAGAAACAGATTAAAAGTATCTATACTCATACCGATCTATTTTGTAACACGCAAAAATAACAAAAATGAGATAAACGACGATACAAAAAATAGAAAGAATCTGAAGTACATTCTTTTACGAACATAAAAAAGGAGAAAATGTAAAATTTCCCGGATGCGCTTCTGAAATGATCGGGCACACATCCGGGATTACTTATCTATTCAATAAAAGGATTTGTTCTTATCAGCGTTTCTTAATTGGGATATAAGCCAAATCATCAAGTACATTTTTATAAGCCGGGCGGATAATCCGTTTACCGTCGAAAGTCAATTCTTCATTGCGGTGTGCACACCAGCCTACGATACGTGCCATGGCAAACAGTGGAGTGAAGATTTCCTGCGGCAAACCGATCATTTCATACACGAAGCCCGAATAGAAGTCGATATTGCTGGACACTGTCTTTCCGTTGTTTTTAACCCGTCCGAAAGTAGCGATGGCACGTTCTTCTAGCAGTTCGAGGAAAGCAAATTCGCTTTCTCTGCCTTTTTCACGGGCAAGGTCGCGAGCCAGTTCTTTCAATAGAAGAGCACGAGGGTCGGAGATGGTATAAACGGCATGTCCGATACCATAGATCAGTCCGGTCTTGTTATACACTTCTTTGTTCAACATTCGGGTGTAGTAAGTGTCTATCTCATCTACACTTGTCCAGTCTTTGATATTTTCCTTCAGGTGCTGGAACATGTCGGCAACCTGAATATTGGCACCTCCGTGAAGCGGGCCTTTCAGCGAACCGATACCAGCGGCGATGGCCGAATAAGTATCTGTTCCGGTAGAAGAAGTTACGCGAACGGTGAAAGTGGAGTTATTACCACCACCGTGCTCTGCCTGAAGAATCAATAACAAATCGAGGGTGCGTGCATCCAGTTCGGTATAGTCTTTTTTCAGCATATACAGGAAATTCTCGGCAATAGAGAGCTTTTCCTGCGGATGGCGGATATGCAGAGAACGTCCGAAAGTAGCATGACGAAGCATATTATAAGCATAAGCAATGATAGTGGGGAACTTTGAAATCAGTTCAATACTCTGACGCATCAAGTTATCCCGAGAGGTATCATCCGCATTTGCGTCAAAACGATACATTTCGAGTACGCTGCGTGAAAGAATATTCATGATGTTGTTTCCTTCCAACTCGATGATGTTCATTTTCGTTTTCTGTTCCAACGGCATATTGTCGTTAATCAACTCACGGAAAGAAAGCAATTCTTCTTTATCCGGCAGACGCCCGGAAAGCAATAGGTAAGCCACTTCTTCGAAGCCAAAGCGTTTCTCTTTGATTATAGCGTGAGAAATATCTTCTACATCATAACCACGATAGAACAGCTTACCCGGGATAGGTTTCAAGCCGCCGCCCGGAACACGTTCATACCCCACTACATTACCAATTCTGGTGAGTCCAACCAAAACACCCGTGCCGTCTTCATTGCGCAAACCACGCTTTACATCAAATTTGGAGAATAATTCGGTATCAATCCGAACCGCTTCCTTCATATCCTCGGAAAGCTTATAAACTAAATATTCCTTCTTCATTTTCGTATCGTTTTAATCGTTAGTATTATTTTTCAATTCTTTCCACTATCTCCCGGGTAAAAGCAGAAGTGGACAAAGAGACACCGCCGGGCATGAAGCGCGCCAGGTCGGCGGTAGCACGGGCATCAAGGAAACTTTGTTCCAAGGCATGTTCTATCAAGGAAGCAGATTCTTTCCAACCAAAGTATTCGAGCATCATTACGGCAGACAGAATGATGGAACAGGGATTCACAATATCTTTGCCTGCAATATTCGGTGCTGTACCATGGGTGGCTTCAAAGATGGCATGTCCGGTCTGGTAGTTAATATTTGCTCCGGGAGCAATACCGATACCGCCCACCATGGCAGCCAACTGATCGGAAACATAATCACCATTCAGGTTAAGAGTAGCAATCACAGAGTATTCTTCAGGAATCAATAATGTATTTTGCAGGAAAGCATCCGCAATACAATCTTTTATCACCAACCTTCCATCAGCCAGAGCTTCTCCAAACTCACGTTCAGCCAACTCATAGCCCCACTTTTTGAAACCTCCTTCGGTAAACTTCATTATATTTCCCTTGTGTACCAATGTCACGGAAGGCAGATGATGATCGAGCGCATATTGACATGCAGCACGCACAAGACGTTCCGTACCTTCGCGTGAAACAGGTTTCACACCGAAAGAAGACGTTTCGGGAAAACGGACTTTCGTCACACCCATTTCATCTTTCAAAAACTTATAAAACTTCTTTGCCTCCGGAGTACCTGCTTCCCACTCAATACCTGCATAAATATCTTCCGTATTCTCACGAAACACACACATATTCACCTTCTCGGGAGCTTTCACCGGAGACTGTACTCCCTGATACCAACGAACAGGACGAAGGCAGACATATAAATCAAGTGTCTGTCGCAAAGCAACATTCAACGAACGGATTCCACCGCCAACAGGTGTAGTCAACGGACCTTTGATTCCTACCAGATATTCCTGAAATGCCTGCATCGTTTCTTCCGGAAGCCACGAACCTGTTTCATTGAAAGCACGTTCTCCAGCCGGCACTTCCAGCCATTCAATATGACGTTTACCCCCATAAGCTTTCCGAACGGCTGCATCTACTATAATCTGCATAGAAGGAGTCACCTCAGCCCCTACCCCGTCTCCTGTAATGTAAGGTACGGTAGGCACATCAGGCACTAATAGCGTACTATCTTTTTGTATGGTTATTTTGCTCATTTCTTTTTTCTTTATAAATAACAGTTTTAAAAAGATTTACTTCAATTTTATCTCGCATTCAAGGCGGAACCAGCACGGAACCAACCTATCTGTTGTTCGTTGTATGTATGTTGCACTTCAAAACTTTCTTTTGTTCCGTCTTCGTGGTGAAGAACGACTGTCAGATTATGTCCCGGCATAAAGTCTACCAAACCAGTGACGGAAAGCATATCGTGTTCCTGAATTTTATCATAATCCGCCTTGTCAACAAAAGTAATGGCAAGCATTCCTTGCTTCTTCAGATTCGTTTCGTGAATACGGGCGAAACTCTTGGCTAGGATCACACGGACATTCAGAAAGCGCGGCTCCATTGCTGCGTGTTCACGACTGGAACCTTCTCCATAGTTTTCTTCAGCGACTACAATAGAAGAAATCCCTTCGGACTTATACATCTTTGCCGTTCCGGAGACTGTTCCATAAGTATTTGTAGAACGGTTCCAGACCTTGTTCGTTTCGCCATTGAAGACATTGACAGCTCCCATTAACATATTATCCGAGATATTTTCCAAATGACCACGGAAACGGAGCCATGGTCCCGCCATAGAAATATGGTCGGTTGTACATTTACCCTGGGCTTTTATCAACAGAGGCATATTAAGCAAATCAGTCCCGTCCCAAGCGGGAAAAGGTGTTAAAAGTTGCAGGCGCTGTGAGTCCGACTTCACCTTGATTTCCGTTTTAGCTCCACCCGGCGCGATATATCCGACATTACCCGGCGTAAATCCTCTCATCGGGAGTTCGTCTCCCACAGGTTCGGATAGTTTCACTTTCTCACCGTCATGATTGACTAATCTGTCCTTCAAAGGGTTGAAACAGAGGTCGCCGGCAATAGTCAGTGCCATTGTCAATTCAGGAGAAGCAACAAAGGCATAAGTATTCGGATTACCATCCGCACGCTTGGCAAAGTTACGGTTAAAGGAAGTCACGATTGAATTTTTCCGTGTCGGGTCATCGGTATGACGTTTCCACTGACCAATGCAAGGACCACAGGCATTTGCCATAATCGTTGCACCGATCTGTTCAAAAGTCTCAATCATTCCGTCTCTTTCGGCGGTAGCGCGAATCTGTTCTGAGCCCGGATTTACAATCAACGGAGAAGCAACACTCAGTTTTTTTTCCGCTACCTGTTTTGCCAAAGAAGCAGCACGACTCAAATCCTGATAAGAGGAGTTAGTACACGAACCAATCAGTCCGACTTCCATTTTACGAGGATAACCGTTCAACAATACTTTTTCCGCAAACTCGGAAATAGGAGTAGCCGCATCCGGCGTGAAAGGTCCATTAATATAAGGTTCAAGTTCGGACAGGTCGATTTCAATGACACGGTCGTAATATTTTAAAGGTTCATCCGTCACAACTTCGTCGGCACGGAGATCAGCTTCCACAGACTCTGCCAAATCGACAATACGATCTCTTCCGGTAGCTCGTAAATAAGTCGCCATACGCCCGTCGAAAGGGAAAAGTGAAGTAGTAGCTCCTACTTCCGCTCCCATATTACAGATAGTAGCTTTTCCGGTAGCGGAAAGTGATTCGGTTCCCGGACCGAAATATTCAATGATTGCATTAGTACCTCCCTTTACGGTCAATATTCCTGCCAGCTTCAAAATAACATCTTTCGGAGATGTCCATCCGTTTAGTTTTCCGATCAGACGAACACCTATAATTTTCGGCATTTTCAATTCCCACTCCATACCTGTCATTACGTCTACGGCATCTGCACCGCCTACACCGATAGCCACCATACCCAAACCACCGGCATTAGGTGTATGTGAGTCTGTTCCTACCATCATGCCGCCAGGAAAAGCATAGTTCTCGAGTACTACCTGGTGAATGATACCCGCTCCCGGTTTCCAAAAACCAATGCCATAACGGGAGGATACGTCGCGGAGGAAATCATGCAC
>ERZ780139.2664-NODE-2664-length-12988-cov-8.320885_pt1 | contig 12988 bp, 10 predicted proteins | sample MGYA00511476_ERZ780139 | MGnify/ENA primary metagenome ERZ780139 (study PRJEB29588, sample SAMEA2158190) | human gut metagenome | biome: human gut; feature: human-associated habitat; material: faeces | place: Denmark | collected 2008/2010 ... | reverse complement strand
GCCCCCAAACAGCCGCAGCAGGGTGGGTGCGGCGGCGTAAAAGACGATGGTCAGGACGACCGAGAAGAGCAGCAGCATGGTAAAGCTGTTGCTGACGATCTTTTCTGCCTGCTTCTTGTCGCCCTGGCCCATGGCGATGGCGGTGCGGGGCGCGCCGCCGGAGCCGATGAGCATGGCAAAGGCGTTCAGGAGCATCAGGATGGGGGTAAACAGGCCCACGCCGGTCAGAGCCGCCGCGCCGATCCCCGAGATGTGGCCGATGTAGATGCGGTCCACGATGTTGTACAGCAGGTTGACCACCTGCGCCACAACGGCGGGGATCATCAGCTGGAGCAGGAGCTTTTTCACGTCACCCGTGCCCATATCCTGCTGTTTTTTCTGCGTTTGTGCCATGGAAAGTGTCTCCTTTGGTTTGAGCGAGACGGAGAGGGCTGCCCTCAGAACGTCAGGCCGAAGTTCATCTCGTAGTAGTTGCCTGCGGCATCACGGTAGGCGTAAGCCTTGCCGTTCTCGTCCTTCATGCTGTCGGGCATGTAGGCATCCTTTGCAAAGCCGGGCACGTCGTTGGGGCTGATGCAGACACCGTCCGCGTTCACAGCCAGCACCTCATCGCCCTTGGGCAGGGTCAGGGGCAGTTTGCCAACGGGAGCAAAGCGGCCGAACATCACATCCAGCGTTGCGGAGGGGTAGGTGTCAAAGCCAACGGTCAGAGCGTCGGAGACCTTCTCCACATTGCCGACCTCCCAGGCCAGCGGGCAGTTGATGTTGGAAACGACCTTGCCGCCGTGGGCGTGGACCGCAGCAGCGATACCGGCCAGACGGTTTGCGCCCACCAGAGTGGTCTCCTTGTGGGTCTCGGTGGTGGGCTTGCCGCTCTCATCCACGTTGCAGACAGTCTTGTCTTCGCAGATGTCCAGCTCCAGGTAGCCCGGGGTGGCGTTGAAGTATGCACCGGACTGGGGGCTGACCATCAGCAGGGCCACCTGGGCCTCATCGGGGGTGTCCACCAGAGTGACATTGCCCAGCATCTCCCGCAGGGCCTTGGTGGCGGCCTCACCGGCCTCGGCGCTCTTGCCAAAGGCCTCAGCGTAGACCATGGTGCCGTCCTTCAGGGGCAGGGTGCCGTCGTTCTTCAGCAGGACAACGGACTCGCGGTGCACGCGGGAAGCTTCCTCCCAGTCGGCCTTGGTGGCAACGACCTCGGCGGCCTTCCTGGGGTCGGCGTAGGTGTCCTCGAACATGCCCTGACGGAACAGCTCAGTCAGGGTGCGGCTGACAGCGCGGTTCAGGCTGGCATCGGTCAGCACCAGATCTTCCTTCTTGAAGCCGGCGGGCACCGCGTGGGTGTCGTAGTAGTCGTTGGTGCCGCGGGCGTAGCTCTCCTCGCCCAGCTCGTTGTCCAGCAGGCCGGAGATCAGGTCCACGCCGCTCTGGGTGACAGCATAGCCGATGCGCTCGGGCTCGTCCAGCATGTCAACGCCCCAGCACATGTTGTGGACGATGCCGGTGTCGGAGTTGATGTAGCCCTTGAAGCCCATCTGGCCGCGCAGCAGGCCGTCGATGAACACCTTGTTGTAGGCAAAGCCGTAGGGCTGGAGCTCGATGGGGTTGCCGTTGAAGTCCTCCTGCGGAGCGCTCTTCTCGGCGCTGGGCTTGGAGTAGTAGGGCATGATGGACTCGGCATTGTGGCGGATGGCTGCGCGGAATGCCGGGATGTGGTACTTCTGCAGGGAGCCGGGGGTGGCGTAGATGTTCCACTGGCCTGCTGCATAGTGGGGGTCAAAGCCGTTCTCACGGGCACCGCCGCCGGGGAAGTGCTTCACGGTCATGGAAACACCCTCGGGGGTAACGCCGTTGCTGCCGCCCTGGATGCCGGGGATCAGGTGGTCGAAGATCTCCTCAATCAGTGCGGGGTCCTCGCCAAAGGTGCCGAAGGTGCGCTGCCAACGGGGGTCGGTGACGCAGTCGGCCATGTACATGTAGCCCTTTTTCAGGCCGCAAGCGTTCCACTCGCGGCGGATGGTGTCGGCGAACTTGTCGATGATGTCGATGCGTGCAGTGCCCTTGACGGCAGCAGCAATGCCCAGGGTGCCGGGATAGGTGGCAAACACGCCGGTGGCATCGTTCATGCCGAACACGACCTCGCCGTTCTCGTTGCGGCTGTTGGACATGACCTGCATGGGAACAAAGTGATCACAGGTCTCGGTCAGGTACTGCAGCTGGTTCAGGTAATCTGCCAGATCCTCGGGCGTGGGGCTCTCGCGCAGGATGACGTGGCGGTTGAAGCTCTTCTTGACCATGTCAGAGGTGCTGGGCAGGGACTGGGAGCCGAAGATGCTGTCGGAGACGTTCACGGGGGCCTCGTCCAGCAGACCGCTTTCGTCCGCCACGGGCTTGTGGCCGTTGGCTGCCAGACGGGGGGAAGGATACTTGGGGCCCATGCGCCAGTCGGAGGTGAAGATCTGGCCGATCTTCTCGCTGGTGGTCAGAACCTTGACATAGGCCTCGGCGCGCTCAGCCGGGGTCAAGCGCCAGTCGTTGACTGCGCTGACGGTGCCGGTGCCGTCGATGTCCTTGAAATACAGGCCGTCCTGCTCGATGACCTTGCGCTCCACGGTGCTGATGGTGGGGCCGTTGGGGTTCTGGTAGCGCTTTACACGCTCGGATGCTTTCACTGCCATAGTGTTTTCTCCTTTTCTTTTGAACGCAGCGGCCCATGCCACAGAGCCGCAGATGCTATACCTATTATAATAGGCCCCCGCGCGGAACAACTAGAAAAATTTTTGGATATTTCCGCACTTTCCTTGTATTCTTTTTTTGCGCGCGGTTGGAATACAAGTCTGTTTTGTGGAATGTGCTGTACTAGTATCTTGCAATCATGTGCAAAATGACGAACGCTGTTTTTTAAAACTGTTGATTTCGCCCAAGGAGAGTAAAATTGTCCTGTTTTCCCACAAAATTTTACTAACAGAAATTTGATGGATAGTTCATAATGTATACATAAAAATCCCCCGGTTCGCGATGTGGCAGCCGCAGCCCACGGGGGACCGAATGAAAGGCCGGAGTGAGTGGCAGCACACCGGCCGCAGAATTGAAAGGAGAGCTTCTCTATGGCAAAGGTCAAACAGCCGCTTGAAGAAAACGGCATCCACAGAGCGAAAATGTGGGAGATCATGATGTACGCTCTGAACAACACCTCCACCAACACCTACATGATGGTGGTCGGTTACATCAGCTACTTCCTGATCGGTATCGTCGGTCTGGCATCCGTGCTGGCCGGTTCTATTGTTACCATCATGCGTGTCTGGGACGGTGTCACCGACCCGTTCGTTGGTATGATGGTCGATAAGACCAACGGCAAGTTCGGCAAAAACCGTCCGTTCATTGTCATCGGTCAGATCATCATGTTCGTCACCACCTTCGTGATGTTCAACTTCATCCCCAAGATGGGCACTGGTGTCCGCTTTGTTGCGTTCATCATCATCTACATGATCTACATCCTGGGCTACACCTGCCAGTGCGTTGTCACCAAGTCTGCTCAGACCTGCCTGACCAACGATCCCAAGCAGCGCCCCATCTTCGCAATGTGCGATACCGTGTACAACATCATCCTGATGAACATTCTCTTCCCCATCATTGTCACCGATGTCCTGGTGCCCAAGTTCACCCTGACTGCCGAGGCCAACGCTGCCGAGATCGCTTCTCTGGTGGCACAGAACCCTGCTCTGGCAGGCATCGTGGAGAAGTCCGGCGGCAGCCTGTCCGCTTTCTACAACCCCGGCCTGTTCACCACCATGCAGCTGATGTTCGGCGGCCTGTCCGCTGTCTTTGCAGTCTGCGCCATCATCGCCCTGTGGCGTAAGGACAATCCGAAGTACTTCGGTCTGGGCACCACCCAGAAGGTCGGCATCAAGGATTACGTTGACACCCTGGCTCACAACCGTGCCATCCAGATGCTGGTGGTCTCCGCATCTACCGATAAGCTGTTCATGTCCACCAAGAGCAACGCTACCGTTATGATCTGCCTGTTCGGCATCATCTTCGGCAACTATGCCGCATACTCCAGCTACTCTCAGATCACCTCTATCCCCATCTGCCTGATTTCTCTGCTGCTGATGAACAAGATCGCTCGTCAGATGGGCCAGAAGGCATCCATGCTGGTGGGTACCTGGGGCGGCATCATCGGCTCCATCGCCATCACCCTGTTCCTGTTCTTCTTCAACCCCAAGGGCGATGCTTCCAAGTTCTCTCTGCCCGCATTCCGCCTGATCCGTCCTGACACCTGGGGCACCCTGTTCACCGGCTGGACCACCACCGCTTTGATCTTCGTGCTGCTGGTCATCGCATGGTCCGGCGTGCAGGCACTGTCCTCCTCCATCGTTATCACCATGACCGCTGACTGCGCTGACTACGAGGTCTACCGTACCGGTAAGTACGTTCCCGGCCTGATGGGCACCCTGTTCAGCTTCGTGGATAAGCTGGTCTCCTCTTTGGCTGCTACCGTTGTGGCTCTGTTCTACTCCATGGTCGGCTTCAAGGACGCTCTGCCCGACACCATGACTCCGTACTCTGACGGCATCTTCTGGGCAACCATCGGCTGCTTCGTCCTGCTGCCCATCGTTGGCTGGCTGTGCAACGTTGTGGCTATGCACTTCTATCCCCTGACCAAGGAGAAGATGGCAGAGATCCAGGCTGAGATCGGCCGCATCAAGGCTGAGGCTGCTGCAAAGCAGGCTTAATGCCAACCATCTCCCTGCGGAAATTTTGAATCCGGGACAGCGCCGCTGTCCTGCATCGTAACCGGAAATGTCCTGCGGCGGGCCTTCCTCTGCCGCAGGACTTTCTGATACCCTGAGACCCGGAAGGAATACCACTATGGCAGAAGAAAACAAGCTGAACCAGACCCCTGAGACCACCCCGGCCCCCTCCGCTGAGGCCCCGGAAAAGGCCCCCACCACCGGCGAGCTGCTGGGCGATGTGGAGCACTACGACGAGGAAAAGGACGATTGGAGCACCGGCTATTACGGCACCGGCAGCCGCCAGCAGGTAACGGACGATGTGTTCCACAAGCTGGAGACCGGCGAAGAGTTCACACGGGATGACTTTATCAAGGCGGAGCTGGCGCTGCAGGATGCCAAGCTGGAAGCCGGCATCGATCTTGAAAAGGAGAAGAGCCCGGGCCTCATTGGTAAGTATCACGATTGGAAAAAGAACCGCGTAAGGCACAAGGTGAACAAAAAGAAGTACCTTCTGCTCTGCCTGTTTCTGGGCTGGTGCGGCGGCCACCGCTACTATGAAAAGCGGTATGCGCTGGCGGCCTTCTACACCCTGTTCTTCTGGAGCGTGGTGCCCTTCTTCCTCTGCGTGACCGACCTTCTCATTGCCCTGCCCATGCAGGCCGATGAGAACGGCGACATCCTGATCTGACATCTTCCTCTATTCATTCATTTACCTCCTAGCGCCAGAAAGGGCCTGCGGCATTTGCCGTGGGCCCTTTCTGGCGTTTGCAGGCCCGTTCTCCGGCGCAGAACATAGTGGCGGCTAACTGGCGTTGTGCTATACTAGTATATCAATTGATTGTGCAATAAGCACAATAGAATTTTTCACATTAGTGAAACTTTTCCCATAATCGTAAAATCGACCTGTTTTACCTTAAAATATTACTAACAGATATATCAAAAAGCGTTCATAATATAGACATAAAGTTCCGGACGGGCTGGTACGCAGTGGCAGCTGTAAGCCCCATGGAGAAAACGGAGAATGTTCCTGTGTGAACAAAGGAGAGAATGAAATGGCAAAAACCAGAAGTCTGCCGGATAAGTTCTATGATAAGGACTATGAGCACAACGGCATCCACCGCGTTCCCCTGTGGCGTATCGCAGGCTACGCGCTGAACAACACCGCAACCAACGTTTATCTGATGATGATGAACTACGCCACCTACTACCTGATGGGCTGGGTCGGCGTTGGCATGATGGTCGCTTCTTCCCTGACCATGATGATGCGTATCTGGGACGGTGTCACTGACCCGTTCGTCGGCTTCATGGTCGATAAGACCAACGGCAAGTTCGGCAAGAACCGCCCGTTCATCGTGATCGGTCAGATCATCCTGTGCGTGACCAGCTACATCGCTTTCCATGTCACCCACAAGCTGCCTCAGGGCGTGCGCTTCCCCTTCTATGTGGTCGTTCTGATGGTCTACTACCTGGGCTACACCTGCCAGTGTGTTGTTACCAAGTCTGCACAGAGCTGCATGACCAATGACCCCAAGCAGCGCCCTATGTTCGCTTCCTTCGACGGCGTGTTCAACACCCTGCTGTTCGCCATTCTGGGCATCATCATCCCTCGTATTGCTGATGGCTACACCGATGTGGGCGGCTACGCTTCCACCCAGTTCATGCACACCCTGTGGCTGATGACCGCTATCATGTCCGCCTGCTTCACCGTGATCGCTGTGATCTCCATTACCCCCAAGGATCGTCCTGAGTTCTTCGGCACCGGCAAGCCCATCAAGGTCGGTATCAAGGATTACTGGGATACCCTGAAGAACAACCGTGCCATTCAGATGCTGGTCCTGTCCGCATCTACCGATAAACTGGGCTCCTCTGCAAAGTCCAGCGCCGTCATGGTCGCCATGTTCGCCTGCATCGCCGGTTCCAACCTGCTGCAGAGTAACGTTACCGGTCTGGTGACCATCCCCAGCACCATCGTGTGCTTCCTGTTCATCAGCTTCTTTGCTACCAGACTGGGTCAGCGCAAGGCCATGCTGATCGGCTCTGTGGGTGGTCTGGTCATCAACGGCGCTCTGGCAGCCCTGTGGCTGCTGGGCGATCCCACCACCATGACCTCTAACCCCGCTACCGGTGCTCTGAACTGGGGCTACTTCCTGATCCTGTACCTCGTTCTGACCATCATCGCCGCTGGTTTCCAGGGCATTTCCGGCAACATCGTCATCCCCATGACCGCTGACTGCGCCGACTACGAAGTCTACCGTACCGGCAAGTACGTCCCCGGCCTGATGGGTACCCTGTTCAGCTTCGTGGATAAGCTGGTCTCCTCTTTTGCACCCATGGTCGCCGGTGTCATGTTCAGCATGTGCGGCTACACCGACCACAACCCCGTTATGGGTGACCCCGTTACCCCGGGCCTGCGCGGCGGCGTTGTCTTCTGCGCATACGGCATGATCATGCTGGGTCTGGTCTGCAACCTGATCGCTATGAAGTTCTATCCCCTGACCAAGGAGAAGATGGAAGAGATCCAGGATGAGGTCGCTCAGATCAAGATGAAGGCCATGGCTGAGAACGCCTAATTGGTACTTGCAATTTTCTGCGGAAACCTGTAAAATCAAATAGGAAAACCGCTCGCCCTTGCGGCGGGCGGTTTTCTGCTTTTGGAACAAAATTCAGACAAGAGGTACATCGTAAATGGAAGAAAAGACACAGTGGGGAAAGGACCCGGACCATGGGTTCATCTGGAACACCATCGACCACCTGTTATACTGGAGAGAACACCGTGAAAAGCACTGTGTCAGCCGCAAGAAGTATATGCGCCTGTGCATTCTGGGTGCGTTTGGTGCGCACCAGTTCTATGCCAAGCGCCCGGTGCTGGGCCTGCTGTATCTGGCAACCTTCTGGAGTGGTTTCTCTGCCGCTATGACCATCGTGGACTTCATCATTGCCGTGCCCATGAAACCGGACGAGAACGGCAACATCTGGCTGTAAAAAGCCCTCTGGCGGCCTGCTGGGCCGGAAAGGAAAACACCCTATGGATAATGTCATGCAGTTTCTGTTCAACACCAACCACGAGCAGCCCAGCATCCTGGTCTGGGTCCTGCTGATCGTGATCGCGGTCGTGATTCCCAATTACGTCAGATATCGGATGGAGCAGAAGCGCTCCAATGATTCTGTTCCCACCCAGAACCCTGCCCGTTCTGCCCCGCGCAAGAAGAAGCGCAGCAAGAAGCGCTGAGCCGCAGGCTGGGGCAGCATGGTAAAGATGCTTTGATATTTCATGATCTCCCATAACCGAAAGGGCCCTGCAAATGCCGCAGGGCCCTTTTGGTTTGCCAGCGTGTGTGGAGATGAGGAAACGAAAACCGCCCCGGCAGGGCTGCTTTGTGCAGTGCCGGGGCGGTTCGTTCGTTTTTGGTGTTCAGATGCAGGAAGTGCTTACTTCTTGATCTTGATCAGCTGTGCGTTTAGGCTCTCGATAAAGCCGTCGGGCATGTTGATCATCTTAGCCATAGCCTCAGGGGTCATGCGCTTCATCATATCCCACATGCCAACGCCGGGCTTGACGTCAAAGTTGGTGGCCAGCTTGACAGCCTTGGTGGCGAGAGCCATAGCCTCTTCGTTCTTGGAGAGATCCTCCATGCTGTCCTTGATGCTGTAATAGCCCTCGGGGAACTCCATCGGAGCCTTCAGATCCAGGCTGCCGACCTGCTTGAACCAGTTGGCAACGCCCTCCTGACGCTCGTTGAACTCAGGCAGAGTGTAGCAATCAGGCTCCTTCTCGACCTTTTCCAGCGTGATGGAATCCTTCACGTCACCGGCAACGGCCAGGATGGTGTTGAAGCCTTCTTCCAGAGCAACATTGAACTTGAACACGCGGTGTGCGGTCTGCTGGCCGACTTCCTTACCGTTGACGTACAGCACAACGGTGTCCTGGTTGGAGTAGACCTTGATCTCGGTGGTCTCGCCTGCGCGCTGTGCATGGCGGCGGCCAGCGATGTGGACCATGGGCAGCTTGGACCAGTATGCCTGGTAGACAAAGTAGCTGTCCTTCTTGGTCTTGCGGTCAATGGTCATCAGGCCCTTGTTGTTGCGGCCTGCAACGCCGCCCTCGTTGCGGGCAGCACAGCCAAAGTCGAACATGTTCCAGCAGTGGGTAGCCCACACCCAGGGACGATCCTCGAACACCTGAGCCAGATGCTCGTGGTACAGTGCCTGATACTCCTCGGTGTAGTCCTTGCACTGGGGATCGTTGCTGTGCCAGTTGATGATGCCCTCGGTGCCGTACTCGGAGATGCCGATGCAGATGTCGGGGTGCTCGGCGTGGAACTTGTCCAGCCAGGGGCCGTTCTGCTCCATCTTGCCGCCGTACCAGCCGAAGTAGTGGTTGTAGCTCTCTACATCAGTAATGTGATGCATGGGGCCGTCAACAGGGGTGTTGGAGACGTGGGCAATGGTGGTGAGACGGGTGGGATCCAGCTCACGCACCAGCTTCTGCAGGTCGTGGTGGTTGTCCACCAGCTCCTGGCAGATGCCGCCGATCAGGATCTCGTTGGACAGGCCCCAGAACATGATGGAGGGGTGGTTGTAGTTCTGAATGATCAGCTCGGTCATCTGGTGACGGCAGTTCTGGTGAGCGGAGGGGTCCTTCTTAAAGACGCTGATGAAGGGGATCTCAGCCCAGACGGCGAAGCCCAGCTCGTCACATGCGTCGTAGAAGTCCTGGCTGTGCTGATAGTGGGCCAGACGGATGGTGTTGGCACCCAGCTCCTTGATGAGCATGGCATCCTCGTAGTGATCCTCAGCGGTCAGGGCGTTGCCCTTGTACAGACGATCCTGATGGCGAGCCACGCCGCGCAGCGGGGTGGGCACGCCGTTGATGGAGAAGCCGTCGTTCGGGGTTACAGTATAGCTGCGGACACCCACGTTGGCGTAGATCTCGTCAAAGGTCTCGTTGTTCTTCTGCAGGCGGGCGGTCACGGTGTACAGGTTGGGCTCGTCCATGCTCCACAGCTGGGCATCGGGAACGTACAGGGTGACCTTGGTGCTGTCGCAGGGGCGCACGCCGGAAGCAACTTCGTTGCCGTAGCAGTCCTCGATGCTGTACATCACGGTATAGGCTTCTTCGCCGTTGGTGACCCAGCTCTCGATCTCAAAGGTGGCACCGCCGTCCTCGGTGGGCTTGGGGGTGACCTTGATGCCGGGGCCGCCGAAGTAGTCCAGGTCAAAGTGGGTGCCGGGCACGCTGATCAGGTTCACGCCGCGGTACAGGCCGCCGTAGAAGGTGAAGTCGGCGGAAGCGGGGTACATGGAGGGGGTGTCCTCGTTGGAGACCTCGATGGTCAGCTCGTTGTCGCCCTCGTGGCACAGGTCGGTGACATCGGCACGGAAGATGGAGAAGCCGCCCTCGTGGGTGGTTGCCACCTGGCCGTTGACCTTCACGGTTGCGGCCAGAGCAGCTGCCAGCACCTCAACGTAGGTGCGGCCGCCAGCCAGAGGCTGCTTGGGCTGGGTAAAGGTGCGGGTGTAAACACCGGTGGTGCGCAGATAGCTGCCGTTGCCGTCCATGCCGTCCACAGCATTCCAGGTGTGGGGCAGGGTGACCTGCTCGGTGGGACGCTCGCCCTTGGGGAAGGACAGGGTCCAGTTTTCGTTCAAGGAAATGATCTCTCTCATCGATACTGCTCCTTCTGGTTTTCTTCTTTGTTTCGGCGGCCTGTATGGCAGAAGAAATGCCGGAAACAGGCCGGTTGTTGATTTCAGTATAGCACAACAGAGGGGGGGAGGGTTTGTACAATCTTTTGGCAAAATAGTAATATTTTGTGAAAATCCAGACGATGATTCCATGATTTTACAATCTGGCCCTTGGAAATGACAGCACAGCATGAAATAGATACCCCGAAGCAGAGACGAAAAAGAGGGTGTCCGTCCCCGCAGAGGGCGGCAGCGGCTTCCGCTCATCCCAGACCAGAAGCTTCCTTTGACGCTGTGGGTCCCTCCGGCAGAAAGTGTTGACGGAACGGCGGCTTTTTGCTATAATTATATAGCTATGAATATGGAGATGTATCGAAGTGGTCGTAACGAGAACGACTCGAAATCCAAGTGGATGCTTCGCCGGATGTCTCCATATCACACGATGGAACGTCGATTTTGATGTCTTGACAGGCTTCAAAGCCTGTCTGAACGATGCGTTTTCTAACAATATTCTAACAGCAACTGTTCCAAGTTTCAAGGCCGATTTGCGATATACAAATCGTAAATCTGCTATGAAAATATACTTGGAGATGTATCGAAGTGGTCGTAACGAGAACGACTCGAAATCTAACTGGCTTTTTGGAAGTGGTTTTCCGGTTTTGCTAGGTTTCATGCGGGTTTTCCGACTTCGTGAGGGAACGATTTTCTGGCGTTCTCTCCTGCAATTCTCTCCAAAGTTTTCCCAGAATGCACGGCGCATTCTAAAATTTAATATCTGGAGCATTACTCAAGTGGTCGTAAGAGGTCGCACTCGAAATGCGATAGGCCGGGAGACCGGTGCCAGGGTTCGACTCCCTGATGCTCCGCCAAATCGAATGGACAGATGAATTTTATTCGTCTGTCCATTCTTTTTTGCCGGAACATCGCCCGTCCACCCTGTCTTGTGGGCGTATGGCATCATGCTGACGCATTGCCATAGCCCAGCCCCTCCAGCATCGCCTGTGCAGACGAGAGCTTGGAAGCGTAATCGAGGTGGGCGTAAATATTGGCGGTGGTGGAGAAGTCGCTGTGACCCAGCCATTCCTGAATCTGCTTCATGGGAACGCCGTTTGCCAGAAGAAGGCTGGCGCAGCTATGACGCAGGTCATGAAAGCGGATAGGACGCAGACCGTTTTTCTCCAACAGCTTCGGGAACTGCTCGGAAATGTAGTTGGGGCGGATGATGTTCCCGATCTCGTCCACACACAGATAGCCCAGATAATCCCGGTTGTAGCTTTTACCGCACAGGCGGCGGTAGGTTTCCTGCTGACCTTTCATCATCAGCAGGCGGTCACGGATGGGCGGCACAAGAGGCAGCGTCCGCAGGCTGGACTTCGTTTTTGCACGGTCTGCCTGTACCAGAACCTTTTTGCCGTCGATGGATGCCTGCGTAACGATGTGCTTGATCTCCAGAGTGTTTTCCTCAAAGTCGATCGCATCCCACTTCAGCCCCAGCACCTCGCTGCGGCGCAGGCCGTAGAAGGATGCCAGCAGAACCGGGATCTCCAGCTTGGTGCCCTCTGCGACCTCCGTCAAAGCATGGATCTCTTCGGCACTGTAATAGCTGCCCTTGAACGCATTCTTCTTCGGACGCTCGACCTTATCTGCCGGATTGGTGGGGATCAGGTCGATCTTGACCGCATACTTCAATGCCTTGTGGATGTTTGCATGGTAATGGATCACCGAATTTGCCTTGACCCGTTCAAGCTGTTTGGTATAGAAATCCTGCAAATCGGTGGCTTTCAGGTCTACCAGCTTGATGCCGCGCTTGCGGAAATAGGGAGCGATGATGCGCTCCACCATTCCTTGATAGCTGGCATAGGTCGTGATTTGGACAGAGCTTTTCGTGACTTCCAGCCATTTCAGCATGAAGTCCGAAAAGAGAATGTCATCGTCCAAGCGGATCTCCGCAGGTGCGGTGGGAACCATGAAGTTCCTCCGACGTTCCAGCAAAAGAGCTTCGGCTTTCTTCTTGTTCCTCTTGACGGACAGACCGGTGGCTTCCCACTTGGTCTTTCGCTTTCCGTCTGCGTCCTTGTAACTCAGAACGATGTAGTAGAAGTCGTTTTTTTCTTGCAGATGCCCTGCTACCATAATGTTTCCTCCTGTCTTTGCATCCACCTGAATATGTAACTTCTGCCGCTGACACCATCAGTGTACCCAACGGCAGGAGAGAACGCAAGGATGTCACGCCCGGATGGTATGACCGGGTGCGAATCCGATGAGATAAGTCAAAAGGTGTGCCTTGGGGATGCGGTAGGAGCGTCCGACCTTCAAATGCTGGACGCTCCCCTTTTTCAAAAGCGCATACCCGGTTTTTGTGCTGACGCTCAATATCTCGCACATCTGGTCGATGTTCAGCACATCCGGGTAATCCCGGAGCATCACACGGTACGCATCACGGGGATTCAAAGTTTCTTCGCCCAAACAGATCCCCCCTTTCTATAATGGAGTGTACCGCTCCGTCTTGCGGTCAGGCTCTTCCTGAATCAAAGTGCAGGCTGCGATCTCGCTCATTCCTGTCC
>ERZ780139.2657-NODE-2657-length-13018-cov-4.522024_pt1 | contig 13018 bp, 15 predicted proteins | sample MGYA00511476_ERZ780139 | MGnify/ENA primary metagenome ERZ780139 (study PRJEB29588, sample SAMEA2158190) | human gut metagenome | biome: human gut; feature: human-associated habitat; material: faeces | place: Denmark | collected 2008/2010 ... | reverse complement strand
TCGACAAGGTATTTGGTTCTAAACAATATGGAGGAAGCCAATTCCACTTTATCTTAGGACAAGAATTCTAAAATGTATCACCAAAAAACTAAACGTCATGAGAAAGTCTGTTCTATTTATCACTCTGCTGTTTGCCATTAGTATGGCAGCTAACGCACAGAAATTTGCATTGATCGATACGGAATATATTATGAAGAATATTCCGGCAGCTCAAAGTGCTAATGAGCAAATGCAAGAAGCTACGAAGAAATACCAGAGCGAAGTAGAAGCCCTGGCAAAAGAAGCACAGAAGATGTTCCAGGACTACCAGGCAAAATCTTCCACTCTTTCTGCCGCACAAAAGACAAAGACAGAAGATGCAATCGTAGCTAAAGAAAAAGCAGCAGCCGAGTTGAAGCGTAACTACTTCGGTCCGGAAGGCGAATTAGCCAAGATGAGAGACAAGTTGATTACTCCGATTCAGGATGATATTTATGAAGCCGTGAAAGCTATATCACAGCAACATGGATATGATTTAATTATCGACAGAGCCTCTGCTACAGGTATAATATTTGCAAATCCACGCATAGATATTAGTGATGAAATACTAAGAAGATTAGGATATTCAAATTAATTTCATACATTTGCAGCTGGAAATAACTAAAAATCATTCAAATAAATTATAGAACTATGCTAAAAAAAATTGCACTTGTAATGTTGCTTGCACTCCCAATGGGTGTATTTGCACAGAACCTGAAATTCGGCCACATTAATGCACAGGAAATCATCACTGTGATGCCGGAATTCACCAAAGCTCAAAATGACATTCAGACTTTAGAAAAACAACTTACTGCTGAACTTCAGAGAACGCAGGAAGAATTCAACAAGAAATATCAGGAATTCCAACAAGCTATCGCTAAGGATTCTCTTCCTCCCAACATCGCTGAAAGAAGACAAAAAGAATTGCAAGATATGATGCAAAGACAAGAGCAATTCCAACAAGATGCTCAACAGCAAATGGCGAAAGCACAAAATGATGCCATGGCTCCTATCTATCAGAAGTTGGACAATGCTATCAAAGCCGTAGGCGCTGCTGAAGGTGTAATCTACATCTTCGACCTGGCAAGAACTTCGATTCCATACGTAAACGAATCACAGAGCATCAACTTGACTAGCAAGGTAAAAGCAAATCTTGGTATCAAATAAGAACTGACCAAGAATAAAGAAATACCAAAAGGGAAAGAGAAAGAAGGATCAACTTCTTTCTCTTTCCCTTTTTTTGGCGTACATTTGCGTATATAAATCAAGTGTGTCATGAAGCAACATCTATCCCATACGCCCGGACCGATCGGAGTATTTGACTCCGGTTACGGAGGTCTGACCATCTTAGATAAAATAAGAGAAGTATTACCGGAATATGATTATATCTATTTGGGAGATAATGCACGTGCTCCTTACGGAACACGTTCTTTTGAGGTCGTATACGAATTTACCCGGCAAGCGGTCAACAAACTATTTGATATGGGCTGCCACCTGGTTATATTAGCTTGCAATACAGCTTCCGCAAAAGCTTTGCGCAGTATTCAGATGAATGATTTACCAGGCATCGATCCGGCTCGCCGTGTGCTCGGAGTCATCCGCCCTACCGTAGAGTGTGTCGGAGAGATAAGCAAAAACCAGCATATCGGTGTACTGGCAACAGCAGGCACCATCAAATCCGAATCGTATCCGTTGGAAATACACAAGCTATTTCCTGAAATCCAGGTCAGCGGCACAGCCTGTCCGATGTGGGTATCACTAGTTGAAAACAATGAATCACAGGACGAAGGAGCAGACTATTTTATCCGGAAGTACATCGACCAATTGCTATCGAAGGATCCTCAAATAGATACTGTCATTCTCGGATGTACTCATTTCCCCATACTTCTACCCAAAATCCGGCAATATATTCCGGAGCATATCAGTGTAATTGCGCAAGGCGAGTATGTTGCGGAAAGTCTGAAAGACTATCTGAAAAGGCATCCCGAAATGGATGCAAAATGCACGAAAAATGGGAACTGCCAGTTTTACACGACCGAAGCGGAAGAAAAGTTTTCAGAATCGGCCTCTACTTTCCTAAAACAGCAGATTAATGTAAAACACATCACGCTCGAATAAAATTTAAGAAAAAAAGTAACCATTTCTCTCTCTTTTTTGTTATATTTGTAGATAACCCCTAATAAGCAAGATCATGAAAGAAGAAGATTATAGCAAAGCAATAGAAGTATTCTCCGGATCCCCATGGGAAGCCGAGATCATCAAAGGGCTATTAGAAAGCAATGACATCCGTTGCGTAATCAAAGATGGGATTATGGGTACACTGGCACCCTATATCGCTCCTTCCGTATCCGTTCTTGTCACCGAGGATCAATACGAAGCGGCCACCGCACTTATCAGGAGCCGGGCCGAGAAAGATAACGACTGATGCGGTCGAGCCCTTCGCGGATATTCTCCAATGAGTTTGCATAGGAGAAACGTACATATCCTTCGCCTCCCGTACCAAAATCCACCCCGGGAGTAATGCCGACGTGTGCATGTTCGAGTACATCGAATGCAAAACGATAAGAGTCGGTAGTAAATTTGCGTGCGTCAGCAAAAATGTAAAATGCCCCTTGAGGTTCTACTTTTATTTCAAAACCCATTTCCCGAAGGCGGGCAATCATATATCGGCGACGCTCATCATAAACCTGCTTCATCCGTTCCACGTCCGGTTCAGCCTGCCGCAATGCGGCAATCCCTGCCTGCTGGGCAACACTGGACGCACAGATAAACAGATTTTGCTGTAACTTTTGCAAAGATCGCATACAAGATTTAGGTGCGATCAAATAGCCCAACCGAAGCCCCGTCATCGCAAAGCGTTTAGAGAATCCGTTCAGGACAAAAGCCTGATCGGTATATTCAAGGATACTGTGTGCACGCCCTTCATACACAAGGCCGTGATAAATTTCATCTGAAATGACAGGAACTCCTAATGCAGCTACGTCCTTCAAGAATTTTTCATCCAACAACATTCCGGTCGGATTCATCGGAGAATTGATAAAGATAGCCGCAGTATGCGGATTCACACACTTACGGATAGCCTCTATGTCGTATTGCAGATATTCTTTAAACAAAGGAACCAAAACAGGTTTGGCTTGCGTTGCCAACACAAAATTGCGATAGCAAGCGTACCCCGGATTGGAAAGAATCACTTCACTATCCGGATTGCAGAGCAACATCAATGCAAGAAGAATAGACGGAGAAGACCCGGAAGTCACGACAATACAATCCGGATCTACCGTTACCCCATATTCGCGCAGATAAAAAGCGGCAATTTCCCGTCGCAGTTCCGGATCACCCAAAGAATGTGTATAATGAGTCAGATGACGATCATAAGCCGCTTTTGCCGCTTCCGCCACACAGGCCGGCACATCAAAATCAGGTTCGCCAACTTCCAGATGAATAATATCAATGCCTTGTTTTTGCAATTCGTTCGCCCTCTCCAACACATCCATTACGATGAAAGAGGTCATCTGTTCTACTTGTGGGTTTGTATGTTTCATTGCTTATCTTTTCTCTATCTGACTGCAAAGATAATTCTTTTTAGCCTGTTTTGGTAACATATCGGTAAAAAGCTCTATATTTGTGCTTTCAAATCGTTAGTAGGAATGAAACAGGAATTTACACGAATCGCAGTAAAAGTAGGAAGCAATGTATTGACACGCCGAGACGGAACGCTGGACGTTACCCGTATGTCGGCACTTGTTGACCAGATAGCGGAATTACATAAATCCGGGGTGGAAATCATTCTGATTTCTTCGGGAGCTGTTGCTTCCGGGCGCAGTGAAGTGCATCCACAGAAAAAACTCGATAGTGTAGACCAACGCCAGTTGTTTTCTGCCGTAGGTCAAGCTAAGCTCATCAACCGTTACTACGAACTTTTCCGCGAGCATAGTATTCCTGTTGGTCAGGTGTTAACCACGAAAGAAAGTTTCGGTACCCGCCGCCATTATCTGAATCAGAAAAACTGTATGACGGTAATGCTTGAAAACAATGTTATTCCTATTGTCAACGAGAATGATACAATTTCCGTCAGCGAGCTTATGTTCACTGATAATGATGAATTGTCCGGACTCATCGCTTCCATGATGGATGCACAGGCTCTCATTATCCTAAGCAACATCGACGGAATTTACAATGGTTCTCCTGCCGATCCGGGTTCTTCTGTTATCCGGGAGATCGATCACGGAAAAGATTTATCCAATTATATTCAGGCAACGAAGTCCAGTTTCGGACGGGGGGGAATGTTGACGAAAACAAATATTGCCCGCAAAGTAGCTGATGAAGGAATTACAGTGATTATTGCCAACGGGAAACGGGATAATATTCTGGTAGATTTGCTTCAGCATCCGAAAGAAACGCTTTGTACACGTTTTGTTCCTTCAAACGAACCGGTATCCAGTGTCAAGAAATGGATTGCTCATAGCGAGGGGTTTGCCAAAGGAGAAATTCACATCAACGAATGTGCGACAGAAGTTCTAAACTCTGAAAAGGCTGTCAGTATCCTCCCCATCGGAATTACTCACGTTGAAGGTGAATTTGAGAAAGATGACATTGTGCGTATCATGGACTTTCAAGGAAATCAAGTGGGCGTTGGAAAGGTGAACTGCGATTCCAAGCAGGCACAAGAAGCAATCGGTAAGCATGGAAAGAAACCGGTAGTACATTATGACTATCTATACATTGAATAATCAATAATAAGGTCAACTGTAGATAGGGTTAGTAATATTGCAAGTCAACCCGAAGCAGTGATAAGAAATTGAAGCTATTATTCAGGAGAATATTAGCATCTTGATTGAAGGAAAGCGTTTATTTTCGGTTGTATAATGTATTGTAGATAAAACATCTGCATTGAGACGCCCGTATATTGCTGATATACCACCACAAAAGCAACATTTATTTCTGCTTTCAACAAGTTTTATTCACATCATTCACTATATTTGCATAGTTTATCTTTCCATTTAATGCAAAAAAGGAGCAAATGACTACAAATTTAAACGAAACCTTTGCTGCCGTACAGGTGGCAAGTCGGGAATTAGCCTTGCTGAATGATGACATCATCAATCAGATTTTAAATGCAGTAGCTGACGCAGCAATTGCAGAAACACCTTTCATTCTTGCAGAGAATGAAAAAGACCTCGCACGGATGGACAAAAATGATCCGAAGTACGACCGGTTAAAATTGACGGAAGAACGTTTAAAAGGCATTGCTGCCGACACACGCAATGTAGCTACACTCCCCTCTCCTTTGGGTAAAGTGTTGAAAGAAAGTGTTCGCCCCAATGGGATGAGATTGACAAAAGTCAGCGTTCCTTTCGGAGTGATAGGAATCATTTATGAAGCCCGTCCGAATGTCAGTTTTGATGTTTTCTCCCTTTGTCTAAAGAGTGGAAATGCCTGCATATTGAAAGGAGGAAGTGATGCCGATTGTTCCAACCGGGCTATCATCAGTGTGATTCATGAAGTATTGAGGAAATTCAATATCAATCCGCACATTGTAGAACTACTTCCGGCCGACAGAGAAGCTACGGCAGCATTGCTGAATGCAGTGGGTTACGTAGATCTGATTATCCCCAGAGGCAGCAGCAGCCTGATCCATTTCGTACGCGAGAATGCAAAAATTCCCGTTATTGAAACAGGGGCAGGTATCTGTCACACTTACTTTGATGAATTTGGAGATGTAAACAAGGGGGCAGCTATTATTCATAATGCGAAGACACGCAGGGTTAGCGTATGTAATGCGCTGGACTGCGCCATTATACATGAGAAGAGACTGACCGATCTCCCTATGCTTTGCGAGAAACTAAAAGACAGCCATGTCATTATCTATGCTGACGCACAGGCTTATCAAGCATTAGAAGGCAGCTATCCTACCGAACTTCTGGAACACGCCAAAGCAGAAAGTTTCGGCACAGAGTTTCTGGATTATAAAATGGCTGTCAAGACCGTAAAAAGCTTCGAAGATGCCTTAGGACATATTCAGGAAAACAGCTCCAAACATAGCGAGTGTATTGTTACCGAAAACAAGGAACGTGCAGCCTTATTCACAAAGATTGTGGATGCAGCTTGCGTATATACCAATGTATCTACTGCCTTCACTGACGGAGCGCAATTCGGATTAGGAGCAGAAATCGGAATCAGTACGCAAAAACTACATGCGCGCGGTCCGATGGGACTGGAAGAGATCACCTCTTACAAATGGGTCATCGAAGGAGACGGGCAAACGAGAAGAAATTGAGACGATACCTTTATCGTTAAAAATCAAACAAGGTATTGAACGAAACTAATTGAAAATTAAGAATTAAAAGATAAATGATATGAATAAATTTACTTGCGTACAGGACATCGGCGATTTAAAATCAGCCCTTGCAGAAGCATTCGAAATTAAAAAAGATCGTTTCAAATATGTAGAACTGGGACGAAACAAGACTTTGATGATGATCTTCTTCAACTCCAGTCTGCGCACCCGCCTTAGCACACAGAAAGCTGCAATCAACTTGGGAATGAATGTAATGGTACTAGATATCAATCAAGGTGCATGGAAACTGGAAACCGAACGTGGCGTAATTATGGATGGCGATAAACCGGAACATATCTTAGAAGCCATTCCGGTGATGGGCTGTTATTGTGATCTCATCGGAGTACGCTCTTTCGCCCGTTTCGAAAACCGCGACTTTGACTATCAGGAAACGATTATCAATCAATTTATCCAATACTCCGGACGTCCCGTCTTTTCGATGGAAGCGGCAACACGCCACCCATTGCAGAGCTTTGCCGACTTGATTACCATTGAAGAATACAAGAAAACAGCACGTCCTAAAGTGGTCATGACCTGGGCTCCACATCCACGTCCATTGCCACAAGCTGTTCCCAATTCTTTTGCCGAATGGATGAACGCAACGGATTACGAATTTGTCATCACCCACCCCGAAGGTTATGAACTCGCCCCGCAATTTGTAGGCAACGCAAAAGTAGAATACGACCAGATGAAGGCTTTCGAAGGAGCCGACTTTATATATGCCAAGAACTGGGCAGCTTATTCCGGCGACAATTACGGACAGATATTAAGTAAAGATCGTGATTGGACAGTCAGCGACCGTCAAATGGCAGTTACCAACAACGCTTATTTCATGCATTGTCTTCCGGTTCGCAGAAATATGATTGTGACAGACGATGTGATCGAAAGCCCGCAATCAATCGTTATTCCGGAAGCTGCTAATCGTGAAATCTCGGCAACTGTCGTTCTGAAGAGACTATTGGAAGGACTGAAATAACCGAAAAATAAAGAGGCCGAAAAGCCTCTTCCATCAACGCATAAGAACAAAAGAACATCTCCTTAAAATCCTACTTATAAATATAAAAACAGGATTTGAAAATTGAGATGTTCTTTTGTTCTTATTGTATTTAAAATAAAAGCGGGCTATTACTTACCCCGCTCTTTACCTTATTTCTCTATTTCTTTGCCAGCCTCCTGCCAGGAATTAAATCCTTTATCAAGCTCAAAGACCTTATAGCCCTTCTCACTCAAAATTGCCGCAGCCTTCTTGCTCCGATTACCACTACGACAATACACAGCCACCGGTTTATCCTTCTGTAATAATGAATCAGCCATTGAAGCAAAAGAATCATCCATCACATTGATGTTGATTGTCTTCGTGATGTGCCCCTCCGAATATTCCGCAAGTGTGCGGACATCCAGACGTTGTATATCCTCATTCTGAATAAGAGAATCAAACTCCTCTACATTCATGGATTGAAAATCTCCTTTCTGCTGACAAGAGAAAAGGGAAGAGAGAAATAAAAATATCCCCACGACTAATTGATTCAATTTAAACATATATACTCTATTATTCAATTCTGCCCAGGAGTATAGTCAAACCCGGGATCACAATACTTTTCAGATACTACTGCAGATCCATCCTTATCGTACGTACAATATTTAAACTTAATATTTATGGTCCGACCAGGATGCTCCTCATCAATATATTGCGCCAAAGGAACAGAAATGTAAGCACGCCGATTATAGTATTCTTCATCACTGTTCGCATCATGGTATAATAACATATTCACAATACCATTTGTTTTAAGTTCAGACACATCTTCCACTATGCCGAAAGTATGTCCTTTGCCTGTACTGACTTTTAGATTCAGAATCATATTCAGATAATCCCGCCCCAGCCAGATACTGACCACCTCTACCGGATCTTGCTTTATACCGTCTTTATACACCGGATCATCTTCCGGCTTAGGCACCGGCACAATGAGCGATTGCAAAGAATATATAGTAGCCGCACTTCCATCCGGAAGCACTTCATAGTTACTCATTACACGTCTGGAGGTATTTGCGGCAATAGTAGAACCCGTACGATCTTCCGCCACAGGCAAAGCCTCTCCCTTATCAGGAATAAGCGTTTGTATACGACCGTCTTCCCCGGCCTCTACAGTCACAAATTCCAGTTTCACCGAAGGATAATAATAATCATCATCTCCACAGGCAGTCATCAGGAAAAGCAATCCCCACAACCAAATAACATGTAATTTTCTTCTTTTCATCGGCAAGCTGCTAAATAATTAACTAACGGATTGGAATACATTAATAACAACTTCTCACGCAAAAAGTCTTCATCCTTATTCGGAATCTTGATCTTTGCCAATTGTTGTTCAATATAGTTCATAAACTGTTGTTTCTCTTCTTCCGTGTAATTGGACCCGAATTCCGTCGTGCCATTCAGCCAATCGTACGCCACATAATTTCCCGGATATATCCGGTAATTACGATGAATGCGGCGGTCAATACAGGCAGAGATACGGGCAAACAAATCCGGTTTCGGCAACGAACGGTCCAACTCTTTCAGACCATCATTTAGACAAGGGGCAACCTGAAAATGTACCCTGCCTTTATATCCGAAAAGACCGGTTTGCATATTAATCAAATCGTCCTGCGTCGTCTTCTTATACCCTTCGATGTCTCTCTTCAACTGAAACTCCTGCGCTTTCAGAAAATCACACGGGTCATATTCGTATGAAATAGCAAGCGGAGCAATATTCATTTCCATCAAACGGTCTATCAAATCACCTTCACCACCCATTGCCAGCATTTTCAACACACTGTCTTGTGTACGGTCATTCGAATCTTTTGCACGTCCTTCACGCTGCGCAATCCAAATAGACTGTTTTTTCTCCGAAATGGTGTAATGCATATAACGGGACATACGTGCTGAAGATTCCAACATCTGCCGCATTGTCAATGCCCGCTGTACAATGAATGATTTATTGACACGTACCAGTTTCTTAATCCAGGGATAAATCAGCAAATTATCTCCAATCGCTATTTCTACCGTATCCATCCCCTGGTCAATCAACAAAATAGAGAGAAAGCCCGAATCGAGAATAATGTCTCTATGATTCGATATATACGTATAAGCTTTACTTTTATCCGGTATGGCGGTATGATCCAGTGTCAGCCCGGCGGTATGATCTGCCGCTATCTTCCACAAAATACCATAACAAAATGCTTTCTGGAAATCAAGTTTCGTCTTACACGTACGCATTTTCTGCGCCAGAAGTTCAAATGGAACGTTCGGTATAGCCCCGGTAGCAGCTTTCTGAAAAGCCGGATCGGCAATCAGTTCCTCAAAGATTTGAGGAAGTTCCTCATCATTGTAAGGACGAATTTCATTAAACTCTGTCAGATCCATCACGTGATTAAAATTTGTTTTCAATAATATCGGTCATCACATCCTTTATATCCAGTCCGGCTGCACGCACCTGCTGGGGAATAAAGCTGGTAGTAGTCATTCCCGGAGTAGTGTTTACTTCGAGAAGATTCAGTTTTTCACCGGCAGTCACAATATAATCTACACGGATAATGCCGGAGCAACCTAATATATCATAGATAGCCGAAGTCAACATCTGCACACGCTTGGTCAGTTCGTCCGAGATACGCGCAGGAGTGATTTCATCTACCTGTCCATTATATTTAGCATCATAATCAAAGAACTCATTGTGCGTCACCACTTCCGTAGGCGGTAAGATTACTGTCTTCTCTTTGGTCTTATAGCAGCCACAAGTCAGTTCCGTTCCATCCATAAACGCTTCTACAAGTACTTCTTGCGCCTCTCCGAAAGCTTTAACAATGGCCGGCTGTATTTGTTCTTTTGTTTTTACTTTCGTAACTCCGAAGCTCGAACCTCCCAGACTAGGCTTGATAAAACAAGGCAGACCGATCTTTTCCACTACTTCCTCGTCAGAAATCGATTGTCCCTGGCGCAGCAACAATGATTCGGCAATGCGCACTCCAAAAGCTTTCAGATATTGATTGCAGGTAAACTTGTCGTATGTAATGGCAGCTGCCAATACTCCACAACAGGAATACGGTATACGCATCATATCAAAATAGCCTTGCAGGCGACCATCCTCACCGGGCGTACCATGGATGGTAATATAAGCAAAGTCGAACACAACCTTTTCCGTTCCGTTCGTAAAACTAAAGTCATTTCTATCTACCGGCACTTTATTTCCGTCCGGCAATTGTACTTCCCAGCGACGGCCTTCCATCTCCACGATATACAAATTATACTTTTCCTTATCAATAAAGGAATAAATGCCCTGTGCACTACGCAGGGAAACTACGATTTCAGAGGTATCCCCTCCTGCTACGATAGCGATGTTGCGTTTCATTCTAATTCTCTATTACTTATATAGCCTCTCCACTTCTCGATAAGCCGGGTCATGTCATCCGGAAGTTCGGAAGTAAAGTACATCTCCTCACCTGTGACGGGATGCACAAACCCCAACGTCATAGCATGCAAAGCCTGTCGGGGACAAGTGTCAAAGCAATTATTTACAAACTGTTTGTATTTACTAAAATGAGTTCCTTTCAGTATCTCATGCCCGCCATAGCGTTCGTCATTGAACAATACATGGCCGATATGCTTCATGTGGACACGAATCTGATGGGTACGTCCTGTTTCAAGTATACATTCCACAAGGGTTACGTATCCCAGTCTTTCCAATACACGGTAGTGCGTAACGGCATGTTTGCCCACTGTCGGGTCGGACATCACCGCCATCTGCATCCGGTCTTTCGGATTGCGGGCGATATTACCGACAATCGTTCCTTCATCCTGTTCCACAACGCCCCACACCAGAGCACGATATCTGCGTTTGGTAGTCTTATTAAAAAATTGGAGTCCCAGATTTGTTTTGGCATCCGGTGTCTTGGCAATCACCAGCAAGCCCGAAGTATCTTTGTCGATGCGATGAACAAGTCCCACGTGCGGGTCATTGGCATCGTAATCCGGTATATCCTTCATGTGCCAGGCGAGCGCATTGACAAGCGTGCCGTGATAGTTTCCGTGTCCCGGATGCACTACCAACCCTGCCGGTTTATTCACCACCATTACGTATGGATCTTCATAAACAATAGTAAGGGGAATATCTTCAGGAATAATTTCGTTTTCATAACGGGGGCGATCCATCATCACCGTTATGACATCCAGCGGTTTCACTTTGTAGCTACTCTTCACCGGCTTGCCATTGGCCATAACGAATCCGCCTTCGGCAGCCTTCTGAATACGGTTGCGCGAAGCATTGACAATACGTTCGAACAGATATTTGTCGACTCTGACCATCGCCTGTCCCTTATCTACAACCACGCGGAAGTGTTCGTAAAGCTGGGATTCGTCACCGACAGGTTCTATATCGTCCAAATCATTCTCCAGTTCATCCGGAAGTTCTTCCTCTATCATGCGAGTCCGTTTCTGTTATTTATCTATTAAAACCAACTATCATCTTGAGTAGATGACGATTCTGACGTAACCGGCTGGTCCGTATCTACGGAAACATCGGCTGAATCTTCTTCTGACGTATCACCGGAGCCGTTTCCGACCATCAATGTTAACGAAGATCCCACAGGAATTTTCTCACCCGCAGCCAACTGACGTCCCTGGTACTTCACGCCGTATACCCAGTCTTTCTCACCATTTACCAATTGAACCTGATTCAGTTTGAAACCGGCATTCAGCAATTTAGCCTGCGCCTGGCGGAGCGAGCTGTTGTCCGCCACATCGGGAATAGCACGCAAAGGGACATCCAACGTATTGACAGTCAGATATACTGTGCGTCCTTCTTTCACTTTCTCGCCGGCTCCCGGCTTCAGTTCGAGAATGATACCTGCTGCTTTATCCTTTACATATTTGGTATCGGAAATCACATATACCAAACCGTGATTCCGGAACATTTTCGCTGCTTCGTCCACCGTCATCCCTTTCACATCGGGAACGGCAACAGTTTCACCATGATGAGTATGTATATCAAGCCATTTCAATACACCGAATATCATCACTACCACCACAACAATCATGGCGATCATATTCACCCAGAAGAATTTATTTGTTTTAAAAGAAAAGAATTCTTTAATAGTCATACGCATTGCTGTTAATATGCGCCAAAGATACGACAAAATAGTTGAACTTTTAAAAAGTAGGCGATGAAAAATGTCCTCATCTATTATGCAAGAACGCTTATCATCGCCAGAATTGCTGCAACTATAATCCCCACTCCTATAGATTTCAACAACCTTATTATATTTATGCGGGTTTTCAAATCCCCCGAATCCGCTCTTCTATTACGTATGTTTGTTTATGAGTCTTGTTCTATTCCACAAAGAAAAGCAAAAAGTCATAAACAAGAGCAAACAATAGCGCTTTTTAACATACTATTCTCCTGAAAATCAGGAAACAAAAAAGGCGAAGATTAAATTCCCCGCCTTTTTTGTTTCCTGATGACAAGTGATTATCACTTTTGTCCGTTGTACTCATCAGAAACAGTCAGTTTCTTTCTGCCTTTTGCACGACGAGCAGCTAATACTCTACGACCATTAGCCGATGCCATTCTCTCACGGAAACCGTGTTTGTTCTTTCTCTTTCTGTTAGAGGGTTGAAATGTTCTTTTCATTACT
>ERZ780139.2637-NODE-2637-length-13103-cov-4.819283_pt1 | contig 13103 bp, 8 predicted proteins | sample MGYA00511476_ERZ780139 | MGnify/ENA primary metagenome ERZ780139 (study PRJEB29588, sample SAMEA2158190) | human gut metagenome | biome: human gut; feature: human-associated habitat; material: faeces | place: Denmark | collected 2008/2010 ... | reverse complement strand
AGTGCTTCACAAGATGATATCAAAAAGGCTTTTCGTAAGTTGGCCCGGAAGTATCATCCTGACTTGAATCCTAACGACCCTAGTGCAAAGGATAAGTTTCAGGAAATCAATGAAGCCAATGAGGTACTGAGTGACCCTGAGAAACGTAAAAAGTATGATGAGTACGGAGAACATTGGAAGCATGCTGATGAATTCGAAGCACAGAAACGAGCGCAGCAACAGGCCGGAGGCTTTGGTGGTGCGGGCGGCTTTGGCGGATTCGGTGGCGGAGGACAAGGTTTTTCCGATGGTAACGGAACATATTGGTATAGCTCCGATGGAGAAGGCTTTTCCGGAGGTAACGCCAGTGGCTTCTCTGACTTCTTCGAGTCGATGTTCGGCCACAGGGGAGGCAAGGGACAAGGTGCTGCGGGATTCCGTGGACAGGACTTTAATGCGGAGCTTCATCTGTCGCTTCGTGATGCTGCTCAGACGCATAAACAGATATTGACCGTCAACGGTAAACAGGTACGTATCACTATTCCTGCCGGTGTAGCCGACGGTCAGGTGATTAAGCTGAAGGGCTACGGAGCCGAAGGTATCAACGGGGGACCTGCAGGCGACTTGTACATTACATTTGTCATTGCCGAAGATCCTGTTTTCAAACGCTTGGGCGACGACCTGTATGTTGATGTGGAAATAGATCTCTACACTGCCGTATTGGGAGGTGAGAAGATAGTCGACACTTTGGACAGTAAAGTGAAACTGAAGATAAAGCCGGAAACACAGAACGGTACGAAAGTACGCTTGAAAGGAAAAGGATTCCCGGTTTATAAGAAGGAAGGACAATTCGGTGACCTGATTGTGACCTATTCCGTTAAGATTCCTACGAATTTGACGGATGCACAGAAGGAATTGTTCCGTCAATTACAGAGTATGAACTAAAATGAATGAGTACCATGCAGACCGAATTAATTATTGTCAGTGAATACTGTCACAAATGTCATATTGAGCCTTCATTCATCGACTTGTTGGAAGAGGGCGGTTTGATTAACGTACATACCGAAGGCGGCGAACATTATCTGCTTTTGTCGGAACTCCCGAACGTGGAGCGTTACAGCAGAATGTACTACGACTTATCCATCAATATGGAAGGTATCGATGCCATTCATCATTTACTGGAAAAGATGGAAGATATGAGACGCGAAATGAGTTCGCTTCGCAAACAACTTCTACTGTACCGGGAACGGGAAATAGAAGATATGGACTGGTAAAAAAATAGAGCCTCTGTTTGACCTGAACAGAGGCTCTATTTATAGTAAACAGAGGCTCTGATTCACTCAATCAGAGCCTCTGTTTTTTCAGGACGTTTGCATGGTTGTCAACTTATCCAATATACGTACAAATCTCTTCCAGATAGCGTGCGTCGATGGTGTCGAAACTATCTAGTTCATTACTGTCAATATCCAGCACTCCAACAACTTCACCTTGTTGGAGGATCGGTACTACTATTTCCGATTTCGAGTCCGAACTACAAGCAATGTGTCCGGGAAACTGTTCTACGTCAGGTACAATCAGTGTCCGGGCCTCTTTCCAAGCTGTGCCGCAAACCCCTTTGCCGAGGCGGATGCGGGTGCAGGCAATGGGACCCTGAAACGGACCCAGTACGAGTTCATCCTCTTTCACAAGGTAAAAGCCTACCCAAAAGAAACCGAAAGTCTGTTTGAGCGCTGCTGCCACGTTGGCAAGATTGGCTATGAGATCCGTTTCCGTACTTACCAGAGCGTGTAGTTGCGGAAGTAACTCCCGGTATTTCTCTTCCTTATTTCCTGTGCCGATGATTAAATTCTCTGCCATCTCTTTTCTATTTGATTTGGTTCAGGATGCTTGGGTCTTTTATCTTATCGTCTTCTGCAAAGAAGATAATCTTAGTCAATATCTCGGCTGTCTTCGGATCTTCATCTACAAAAGGCAGGAACAGGCGTCCGCGATTTTGCGAATGTACCGGAAGAACGGCAATCTGCGCGCCGCCTTCCTGATGGATCACGCCGCTGCCCAGATGGATATTGTACTTACCCAGTTTGCCTTCGATGTGAGCGAAACTTCCTTTTATCGTCACGTTCTTGAAATGGAACAACGGCATTGTCAGTTCCACTAACATGCTGCGCATCTCGATGGTAGAGTGGCTGGTTTCCGGATCGACGCTTCCGGCATGGGCTATACTTACTGCCAAGTCTACGTCTCTCATCACTTCCGAAAAGATGACAGGAGGAATCTCCGAGATTTTCATCAGCTTGTAGTCCTTGCGGTTGTGGAAGCAGACATATTCTAACGTCGGAGCTTCGATGTCGGCAGGAGAGAACCAGTCTGCCATGGCGTAGATGGTGGCGATGATGTTCTCTTTGTAATAGATCTTTTGGAGACCGTCTTCGTAGTCGGCTACCCAGCGACGGCCTTTCAGTACGGCAACCGTTTTCTGCGGTTGGATCTGATTGCCGGCGTAACGGCGGGATTGAGTGGCTTCCACTTCTTCCGGAGTCGGAACATAGAGCTCACGGAACACCTGTTTGAAAGGCTGGCGGATTGCTTTGTCGAACAGGAATTTCTGATAGGCGTGCCAGTCACCGCTTGCGTACAAGTCTGTGGGATGGGCGATGCGTAACTCGTCTTTCGGTTTTAACGGTAGGCAAACGGCATTCACAGTCACCAGCAATCCGTCGGTGTAGAAGCCTGTCTGTCCGTTACAGATAAAGACAAGATGTCTCAACAATGGCCAGATGACAGGGTTCTGCATCAACTTGCGCAATTCGCTTTCTTCAAAACGGGTACAGTCTTCCATCGCCTGTTCCAGCATCACGCGGGAGCGGGTGTACTGGTCTTTCAGCTTTTTGTGTACCGCTTTCAGTTCTTCTATATACGGATGCTTTTTCAGTTTGGCAGGCATACTGTTGAGCTCTTTGCCGTCTTTGATTTGTTTAATCTCCGATTTGCCTTCCTCGTTGATTTGCACGTACACTTCTACGCCGTCTATCTCTTTGGGAGACAGGTAGGGGAGAAGTTCTTTGATTAGTTCCGTTTCCATGCTCCAGGTCAGACGGGTAACATCTCCGTAGCCGGAGTTACGTGCCAGGTTTTGCAGGGCGATGTTTACCGCTTTCTTTTCGCTTTCCTGCCTTTGAGCACCGAACTCCTTACTCTCTTTCAGGAACTTTTGCAGGTATTGATAACGATCCAGCAGTTCTTTGTCCGGTTTCCGTCCCAATGGGATGAGGCCGTAGCTCATCAATAAGTCTTTGTTGCGTTTGGCAACTATTTCTTTCTTTACATCTGCCGCTTTCACCGCGCCGTTGGTGGCATCGGCAAACTTGCGGGCACGGGTATGGCTATTGCTGCATGAGATATATTTGGCGGCATTGTAGACCACTTCGAAGCGTCGTTTGCCAATTGTCTTAAATGCATCCCTGAACCAGTCGATATCAAAAGCACCTTCCCGCAAGTCTTCCACGTCGATAGGGGTGTAGCGGGCGATGATTGCTTTTTTCTTGTCGTCACATGTTTCATTGGTATGGGCGTGGAAATAATAGGCGGCACTTGTCAGTCCTTTCCAGCCTATTGCCTTTTCGGTCAGTTCAATCCATTGCGGAGCGAACATGGCGGCTTCTACTAGTCGTTCGTCACTGATTTCGGCTTGCTTCGCCAGTTTCTTCAGGTTTTCGCTGGTATCTGTTGGTAGGGGATGGCAAGCATGGAGCAAGCTGCTCAATACACCTCGTTTGGTGCTGCCCCAGTTGTAGCTGTCGCGTATGAACGTATCTTTGCCGAATGCTTGCAGAATGTGGATAAATGTGTCCGCTCCATAAATATAACTTAGTTCTTCCGCAAGGCTGGTGACTTGTGTCTCGGAGTCTCCCCGTTTTAGTTCGATTTCAAGAATCCGGTCTACTATCTTCTGTGCAAGAGAACGGAAGAGAGAGAAATCGACGTTTTTGATGTCGGCGTATCTTTCTTTTTCCTTATTGAAACGAACGTTGTCGTTCAATACCGTGGTGATTGCCTTGATCTGGGCGGGCGAGCTGATGCGTCCCATCATTTCGCGGTATACTTCTTCTGTCGGGATGATTCCGAGCATCCATGCACGGGCGAAGTCCGTGGCATGAAGGTAAGAGTCTGTTTCTTCCAGTTCGGGTGTGTGTTCCATGTAGTTGGTGAGCTTGTAAAGTTGATAGCGCACCGTGAAGTAGCGGATAAACAGATCATCACTCATGGGCTTTTGAGGCATTTCAAGCCAGAAGTTTACGAACTTGTTGTTATGTATCGGATAAATGATCTCTTTTTCTCCATATTCCAGTTTGTCCCGAAGCCATGCATGCTTGTTGGTGTACTGGCGGAAAATGTTTTTAGTATTCAGCAAAGGCAACAGTTGGAGCAGCATATTGACAGCCAATCGTTGGTAGACTGCTTCGTCTTTATACTCGTATGACAATGCTTCGATAATATCACTCATCTGTTCGTAGTACGGCATCTTGCGGAGTTCCTTCTGCAATCCGCGGTAAGTGATGCCGGCATACATCCGGTTAACAAGCGGCTCGAAAGTGTTGCTTGATTTCTGGTCTGCCTTGATGTCTTCTTCATCCTCTTCATCGTAGTCGTCATCGTCTTTAGGAGCGCCTGTCGATGCAAGCATGAAACTCATCATCAGTAATTTGTCATAGCTTCCTATTTCTTCTTCGTAGAAGGCCTTCCACAGCTCCGGGAAACCGAGTCCGCTCAATCCTCCGTAGTTACTCCAGTTTATCAGGACACTGTTGCCTACCAGGCGTGCTTCTCCGTATCCATTCTTGAACTCTTCGTTCTTATAGATTTCGATGTATTTGCTTAGTTTTTTAAATACGAGTTTGGCCCTTCCGAAACAAATGAATTCGAATGCTTTTTTCACGTTGAATCCTTTATCCTGGGTAATCTCCGGCAGATTGACTTCAAGAGCCGGGTCGTACAGACCGAAGCCGTTATCTTTGGTATAGTGCTGTGCGGTGTTTTCTTCCGTTCCGTCTCCAATCAGAGATTCTATCAACACTTTTTCTTTCGCGTTCGGTTTCTGAATTTCTTTGACGGTGGGGATCAGTTCCTGATAGGTATCTTGCAGAAATTCTACGTTGTGGATAGTCTTCATCATATCCAATCCGGCCAGGCGGCGTTCGGCCACCTTGTCTGTTAGTAAGCGGCGGATACTGCCGGACAATTGTTCTTTCGGCTGTTTCATCAATAGATTGATGGCGTTGATACGCATCTCACTATATTTGAAGCGCAGCAACTCTTCTACTTTCTGATTCTGTTCGGGCGACAAGGTCATCTCGGACAATACTTTGTAGGCTTCGTCACGAACGTCCTGCGAACGGTCGCCCAGTGATTGCAGCACATATTCTTCCTGTAAATGGCTGGTCGGGGGATTTAATACGACGCCGATATAGCCTGCCCGCATATAGGTATCCAAAGAAGGCAGACAAGTGCAAAGATCGTCTTTTAATGCAGAATCGTTGGTCATCCAGGTGATATACGCCATCTTGAGAACGATTTCCGAACGGGTGAGCTCTGCACTTTCCCAGGGGAATACGTATGGAGAATAAATCTCTTTGGCAGAGATGGACTGATAGACGTTCTTCAGATAGTCATAATGGCGGATCGCTTCTTCTTTGCTATCAAAATAATCATGGAGCGACGGGGCGTCCTTATGTCCTCCGTACCGGCTAAGATAGAGTCCGGACAGATACAGTGGCAGGATAGCCGCTACTACCGACGGTTCGTTATACCATTTTTCAAAAGCATCTTTACTGATACGGTGGTTCATGCCGGAGTATTGCGTACAGCGTAAAAAGTAAAGTAAGGTCTGTACCTGATATTTGGCACCGTCTTTAATTATTCCCGGAACAAGTGTCTGGATTTCTTCCGTATTATAGAATCCGATACTCCATAGAGCCAGATAAAGTTCGACCGTATCTTTGCTTTGGAGGGCTTTGCGTGCTTCTTCCCGGTCGTTCAGAAAACGGCGGATCAGTTCCACATATTTGTTGGTGATACGCTCGCTGCTGTCTTGTTCTCCGATACCCGTACAGACTGCAATGCCGCGTTTCACGGAGGCAAATCGTTGCAGGCCGTTGTCGCAGATCACCGAGAACAGATGGAGATAACTTTCGGGGCATCCTTCGTCCATCGTTTCCACGATAGCTTGACGGAGACCTTCCTGCAGTTTGGCTGCCAGCAGTAACTTCCCTTCCAGTTCCAGCAACGGGCGGTAACCGCTCACGGCGATAGCCTGGAGATGTCCCTGATTGAGGCGGTTGGCATTATTCTCGCTGGTCAATACGTTGTTGAGGTATTCAATGACAGTTTGGTTGCCTTCTGCTATTTGGGCGGCCATCCAGTTTTGGCAGTTCATCGCATCCTTGTATGTTTCTATTTCTTCCGGAGTGTTTCCTCCGTTCAGTATGGCTTGTTCGCTGAATCCGGTGGCACGTAGTTTTAGAAATTCCGTCAGCGCATCTATGATGTGACTGAAATGCAAAAGAGGATTCGCCGACCGCTGTGACCGGCGCGAATATCCATGAGTGTACGGACACCGTGCTTTGAGCTTCAGATAGGTGTGGAACAGGTTAGCATATTCGTCTCCCAATAGATAACGGAGCACTTTATTCAACTTTCCGTCGAAAAGATTGGCAACACTCTTTATCTTCTCTTCCTGAATAATATGTATGATGCAAGGCTCTAGTTTATCGCTGTATGTGCCATACCGGGTATCCATGTTGAAGTATTGCATAAATACATCCAACAGTGTCATTGTCTCTTTGTCTAAACTGGTTCTCTTTTTCGTTAACCTTTCCAGGTACGGAGCAATCCGTTTGTTTAATGCGTCATTATAAATGAGTCTCATGATTATTTTCGTTTTAAGTGTGTTTATAAGAAAATGATTACCAAAGTCTTCCCGACAGCATAGCCAATCGGATGAAGGTGATGGTAGATTCTTCTTTGAGTCCGGTGGGAGAGGATAAGTCTTCAGTTTCCGTATCGTCAATGAAGATACGGAAAATTCCGTCCTCGTAAGATTGCAGGGCGTTGGTGATTGCTTCTACTTCTGCGGCAGGTTTGCCGTTATAGTTTACTGCAAACCCAACCTTGCCGGAAGTTGCTTTATTTTCCACTTCTTCCTGTGTGAGGTATTTCAGTACTTCGCTTTGTTGCAAGCGTTCATTATATTCACAGACTTGCCAACTGACGATGGCTTCAATCAACCCCTGTACATCGACAGGCGGAACAGGAAAATCGACAGGAATCTTTTCGATATTGCACTTTCGCTTTCCTAACTGTTTGACTTGGACATATACTCTCATATTCTCTTTATTGGGTGATCTGAATACTTGATGTAATAGCATTCAGATCGGTTTCGGCTTCTTCGTCATAGACAAGCATAACAATGGTAAAAGTTCGCTTCTTGCTTTCTTGGAAATAGTGTAATACAATTTGTTGTATGTCTTCTCCCGGTTCATCAGGAGCTCCGATGTGCAGAGGGTTTGTAGTTCTTGTCATGGATAGCCCGTTGATGTTGACATTGCTCTGCTTATAGTCTTCCGCTGGTTCTCCTTGTGCATTTCGCGGGAGAGTGAGCGATAACTTCTTGATATGTTCAAACTCTTTTTGTGTATCGTAGGTCAGAGCGGTAATCGTCAGTTGGTTGGCGCCGTTGACGAGCCTAAGCAACGGAGGTTCTGCGCTGGGAGTCAATCCTTTCGCTCCTGTTATTTTCCTCCAGTTGGTAGGATACTGGCAACTGAAATTTGTTTCTGCATCGTAATAAGAAAGCCATGTATCGTTATTGCCTACCGGAACGTATGGAGGATATTGACTGGTAGAAGAACTGTTGGCAGTCTCCCTGCCTGATTGGTTACCATTTTCGTTTTCTTCTTCCAGTTCACCATTCAGATAGGCTTCTACAATACCGCTTTCCCATTCGCCGCGTATGTCCTGATAAAGAGGGGGAACGTTCTTGCAAAGCATCAAGAAGCTGAACAGGAAAATACAAAAGATACCAAGCTCCCCAAGGATTGAAACGGTGCGTTGCGCATCGGCTTTTTCAAATTTATAGCTGCATACATAGATGATTCCCAGTAGGAAACCGCTTAATAACCCGCCGATATGTGCAGCGTTATCAATCCCGGCTTTCATGCCATAAACCAGATTGTAACCGACAAAAATAAGGATACTGGTCAATAACGCTTTCCGTTGTTCCTTTGCGATGCGATGGAAGAACAGGAAGGCGAGGAATATACCGTAGAGTCCGAAGATGGCTCCGGAGGCTCCGGCACTGATTGTCTCGCCGTGCATATAAAGACTGAATACTGCCGAGCATAATCCGGTCAGTAAATAAGACATGAACATCCGACGGCTTCCTATCAGTCCTTCCAGTAGAAGTCCTACGTACATGAAAGCGTACATATTCATCAGGAGATGAAAAGCACCGATATGTATGAAGTTGCAGGTCACTGCACGCCACCAGTCGCCTGTAAGGGTCAGCGGTCCGAAGTCGGCTCCCCATTTCAGCAGTGATAAGGTGGAAGGAGACATGATTCCCACTCCGGATGCAATCATCACAATAAATACAAGGATGTTGAGGTCTATCAGGATAGGTGTTGCCATAAAACCTTTGCGGGGAATAAAGAACGACCAGAAAGAGTTCCTTTTCTTTTCTTCCTCCAGATAGGCTTTCTCTTCTTCTGTGAGCGGACGGTTACACTCTTCCTCGAAATCTTTTGCCTTTTGGGTTAGCTCTTCCGGGGTAAGGGATGTTTTTATTTCTTCCATCGTCTCGCGTAGCTTTTGTATATTTTTTCTGTTCTTTCCATAGTCTACAAATTGTACGGAAGAGGATTGGCTGCGCACAGCTACTTCTCCGTCGCTTCCCGGTTCTATGGTGAAGGTTATTTCCTCTCCATGAGAATACATATTGAACGGGACTTCGAATCGTGCTCCTTCCGGAGTCACTTCCTCGATATTCCACTCCAGCTTTTGCGAAGCTTCGAGAGCTAGTATAAGGATTTCTGTTTTTGATAAACCCGGTAAATGCAGTTGGTCGTTATATGAAGGTTTGAGTGCCATATTTCTATTCTTATATAGAGTCGTCGATTAAAAATTACTTATCTCACTGACAAATGTATAGAATAATAATGAAAAATAATAGAATGTGACAAATAAAAAAGCATCCACTTCCTAAGAAGGGATGCTTTTATGAGATTTGATAGAGTATTTATTACTTTTTGTAGAATGCCAAGTCTTCTTTATCGAAGTTTTCGATGAAGTTTGAGTGCTTTTCTACTTCCGCTTCTGCATAGTTCAAATATACATGTGCAGATTTGGAGAACAGTTCGGAAGCCTTGCTGGCATCTTGAATCAGCAGGTGACACATGATTATGTCAGCAGCCATTTCCACCAGTTTGCGAGCGGTGAAGTCAAGCAATTCCTGGTCTTGTACTTCTTTCACTGCATTGGTGCTGACTTCGAATTTGTCAGCCATCTTTTTCAGACGAGACATCAGCGGTTCCATTTCCGGTGAGCAAGGAATGGTTTCGAACTCGCGGATGGTAGCGATGTACGAACCATTGGTTACGTAACGGATAGCGGCTACTGTCTGCAACTGGGTAGTTCCTTCGTAGATGCTGGTGATACGTGCGTCGCGATAGATACGTTGGCAAGCATATTCCATCATGAAACCTGAACCGCCGTGAATCTGAATACAGTCGTAAGCGTTTTGGTTCGCATATTCAGAGTTCATACCTTTAGCCAGCGGAGTAAAGCTGTCTGCTAATTTAGCATATTTCTTTTGTTCCTGGCGTTCTTCCGGAGTCAGTTTACGTTCGCGGGCGATGTCGTCCAATGCTTTGTAGATGTCTACGTAGCGAGATGTTTGATACAGTAAAGCACGTCCGGCATCCAGTTTGCCTTTCATGATAGCCAGCATGTCATACACAGCCGGGAATTCGATAATTGCTTTTCCGAACTGCTTACGGTCTTTAGCGTATGCCAAACCTTCATTGTAAGCTGCCTGGCTCAATCCTACAGATTGTGCGGCAATACCCAGACGGGCACCGTTCATCAGAGCCATTACGTATTTAATCAAACCGAGTTTGCGGTCACCGCAAAGTTCAGCTTTTGCATTCTTATATACCAATTCGCAGGTAGGAGAACCGTGGATACCGAGTTTGTTTTCGATACGGCGTACGTTCACGCCACCCTGACGCTTGTCATAGATGAACATAGACAAACCGCGTCCGTCTCTTGTTCCTTCTTCCGAACGTGCCAGTACGAGGTGAATATCCGCGTCACCATTTGTGATGAAACGTTTCACACCGTTCAGTAACCAGCATCCGTCTTTTTCGCTGTAAGTAGCTTTCAGCATAACAGATTGAAGGTCGGAACCAGCATCCGGTTCTGTCAAGTCCATTGACATGGTTTCACCTTGGCAGATGCGTGGAATAAAGCGGCTGTGTTGGTCGGAGTTACCAAACTCATAAAGAGTTTCGATACAGTCCTGCAATGACCAGATGTTTCCGAAACCTGCGTCGGCAGCAGCCACGATTTCTGCACACATGGTGTACGGGGTGATCGGGAAGTTCAGACCGCCGAACTTACGTGGCATGGTCATACCGTTCAAGCCGGCTTTCACCATTGCGTCCAGGTTCTGTTTGGTTCCTGATGCATATTCTACGCGACCATTGGCACAGTGAGGACCTTCTTCGTCTACACCTTCTGCGTTAGGGGCAATGATTTCTCCTGTGATTTCTCCGGTAATCTCCAACACTTTGTCATAAGAGTCTACAGCATCTTCGAAGTCCAGTGGAGCATAATCGAATTCATCTTTATCTCTGTAATTGCGTTCTTTGAGTTCGCAAATACGTTTCATCATCGGATTGTTCAAGTGAAACTTGAGTTCCGGTATGTCTGTATAATAATTAGCCATCTTTCCTTACTTGCTATTTTGTTTATAATACTTAATCATCTTCGGCACAACTTCTTCGATAGTTCCGTTGATTACGTAATCGGCAATCGTGTTGATCGGAGCATCCGGATCGTTATTGATGGAGATGATGATACCACTTTCCTGCATACCGGCAATATGCTGAATCTGTCCGGAGATACCGCAAGCGATGTAGAGTTTCGGACGAACCGTTACACCTGTCTGACCGATTTGGCGGTCGTGATCTGCAAAACCTGCGTCAACAGCAGCACGGCTGGCACCTACTTCTGCGTGAAGTTCTTTAGCGAGGTCGAACAACAGGTCGAAGTTCTCTTTCGAGCCTACACCGTATCCGCCGGCTACGATAATCGGAGAACCTTTCAGGTTGTTCTTTGCCTTTTCTACGTGGCGTTCGATTACTTTCACTACATAGTCCGTATCGGCTACGTATTTTTTCACATCGTGACGGATCACTTCTCCTTGATAAGTAGGAGAGAGGATTTCTTTCTTCATCACACCTTCGCGAACGGTTGCCATCTGCGGGCGGTGTTCCGGGTTCACAATCGTAGCAACGATGTTACCGCCGAAAGCCGGACGGATCTGATACAACAGGTTCTTGTAAGTCTTACCTTCTTTCTTGTCTTCGTGGTCACCGATTTCAAGTGAAGTACAGTCGGCAGTCAATCCGCTGGTCAAAGCAGAAGAAACGCGCGGACCGAGGTCACGGCCGATTACAGTAGCACCCATCAGACAGATTTGTGGCTGCTCTTCTTTGAAAAGGTTCACCAGGATAGCTGTGTGAGGAAGTGAAGTATAAGGGTAAAGTCCTTCGCCGTCGAAAACGTGAAGTTTGTCTACTCCGTAAGGAAGGATTTGTTTTTCAATATCTTTGAGGCCGGTTCCGGCAACCACTGCTTCGAGCTGACAGTTCAACTGGTTGGCTAACGAACGACCTTTGGTCAGAAGTTCAAGGCTAACGTCTGCTACGTTACCTTCTTCTATTTCGCAATATACAAATAAGTTATTCATGATTATCCGATGGTGTGGTTAGCTAATAGTTCAACAATCAGGTCTTCCACGTCACGGTCGCTGCCGCTGATGGTTTTGCTCTCTTTAGCCTGGAACACGATGTTCTGGATGGCTTTCACTTTTGTCGGCGAACCGGACAGACCGCATTGTGCGAGGTCACCGTTTACGTCGGCTACGCTCCATTCTGCCAGATTCAGATAGTCGCGCTTGTCATACAAGTCGGTATAGTCGAGGTTACCTTGTTGTTTTTCCGTAACGGTTTTGGCGTGTTTGTACTTCTGTACCAGCTTGGCGTTACGCGGACGGCAGGGAGCAGCCGAGCCGTTGACTGTGATAACGATAGGCAGCGGACCTTCCACTGTTTCGACACCACCGTCGATATGCCGTTTCACTGTGATACTGCGATTCTTTTCGTCTACGTTCAGGATTTCTTCGGCATATGTGACCTGTGTTAATCCTAACTTTTCAGCGACTTGAGGACCTACCTGTGCTGTATCGCCGTCAATAGCCTGGCGTCCTCCGATGATAATATCGTAGTCACCTATTTTCTTGATTGCTGTGGCAAGCGCATAAGACGTTGCCAAAGTGTCGGCACCGGCAAATGCACGGTCGGTTAGCAGATAACCACCGTCTGCTCCCCGGTATAAACCTTCACGAATAATTTCAGCTGCACGCCCCGGACCCATTGTTAACAAGGTTACCGTAGTTCCCGGATAGGCGTCTTTCAAGCGGAGGGCTTGTTCTAATGCGTTCAGATCTTCCGGGTTGAAGATTGCGGGAAGTGCGGCTCGGTTGATAGTTCCGTCCTCTTTCATCGCATCCTTTCCCACATTGCGTGTGTCCGGAACCTGTTTCGCCAATACAATAATTTTTAAACTCATATTATAGGAATATTAGATTTCTATATTGGATATTTGTTCGAATTAACCTTCTGAATACTGACCTGCAAAAATAATCAAACATTCTTTATATCAAAGAACTTTCGTCTGGAATCTGCACACTTTAGGTTTTTTTGAGCATATCCTTTCTTTTTACTTACCACCTTACTAATCACCATAATTTAGGCACGGATTACACGGAAAACACGGAAAGAAAA